>Ga0102832_1002812_pt1 | contig 9993 bp, 6 predicted proteins | sample EBPBio282013_DNA_FD_88942 | JGI IMG/M metagenome (GOLD analysis project Ga0102832, IMG submission 88942) | Wastewater treatment Type I Accumulibacter community from EBPR Bioreactor in Madison, WI, USA - Reactor 2_5/28/2013_ DNA (Illumina Assembly) | ecosystem: Engineered > Bioreactor > EBPR >... | reverse complement strand
ATTAGTCTCATAATATGAAAAGAACTACACCTCATGTTAGCCACCTGAATTTCTCCCTTATTTCGTTGAGAAGTTTATAAGATAAAATGTAACCAGCGAAGACTAAGAATAAAAGAAATTGATACTTATAGATTTTTGTAATTGGCTTTATGAGAATAAACTTACCTCATTAAAGTTGGAAATAATAAACACAACAAACCGATTCAAAATAAATAATGTTTCGCTCAATTCCAGTCAGTAACAAGATTTGTTTCGACAAATAACTTAAAAGAAACTGGCGTATTCATTAACAAAAACTTTCATAAATGAAAAGCAAGCTATCAAAAGAAAAATCTTAAGAACTCACATTTTTATAGCAAAGCAGAAAAAGAAACGTCTTGAAAGATATTGAAAATAGATAAATTTAAAGATCCAACAATATCCTTTTTAGGAAGATTCAGGATATTGAGAAAAAAGGTACGCTTCTAATTAATTTAAGGCAATAAGAACTCATACCTTCAAATAGACAGAAAGTAGAAATCAGTGCCGAATCTTAACCGCACATTACATGAGCCATTCAGGAAGCGAGAGCTATACAGGATTATAGAATAAAACCAATAAATGCTGAAAAGGATCAGAGACAAGAAAAGTGCATACAATGTACGAAAGATGGAACAGCATCGGAAGGATGTTGAGAAAAATATCAGTTTGATTTCATAGTTTAAGTATAAGAACTATCCTGTGACTCAAACCAAAGTGAATGTAACTTATTTTGATAATGAAGTTGTTTATGACTGAAGAGAAGTCGCTTATTACAAGTGGATCAAGGGTGTCTACAACTAATCACAGGCAGTAAGAAATGAAAACTACAATTGAAAGCCCTTAACCCAGATGCAAAACTTCAAATACAAAGTCAAAATTTAGGGGACATAGACAAAGTTATTTTTCACAAACTTAAAGACAATTAAATGGAAACAATTATTCCATAACTACTTACTTGAGCAAAGAGTATTTTTTATTTTATAAGTAGAATCTTTTATATTGAGGTTTAAAACTCATAGAATCAGCTCGATAAGTACAGAATGCAAATGACTTAACAACAGCTCCAAAAATTATTGAAGAATTTTTATAATGACAATATCGAAAACTTAGTAGGAAATCTTGAAATCGACCCTGATGGACAATCATGTTATCTCAAGCTTAAAAGGGATTTCTAAGCATTTAAAGAATAATGAATTTAATAAAAAGATACAAAAGAGATGAATTTTCTCAGTAGAAAATGTTCATGAAAATTAGAAGAAATTGAATAACTAAAAATAATTTAATTCGTTACTCCTTTTTGATGATATTGTTATTTTTCTTTATATTGATGAAATTTAAACAAATATTTTTCTTTATATTGATGAAATTTGAACATGTAGAATTTCAGACAATATAATAGAGAATTCTATTGGATGATTCTCCCTGACAATAAATAAAAAAGTGGTCACGGGGGGGATCGAACCCTCGACCGTTGCGTTATTAGCACAACGCTCTAACCAACTGAGCTACGCGACCTCTCTAAACAGTTGGAATTGAAAAATGCTAAGAATAGTAGCTTTGTTAAACTAACATTAAAATTGAATATCAAAAAGATAAAAATCCCGCTCACTTTTTTTGGCGACATTCTTTGCAATACCATTTCTAAGGCAATTTTTTCTAATCAATGCATTGACGGTGAAACCATTCTTTTTCACAGTATGTGTTTTAGCACATAACCATCTAACCAAATGAAGGCTTCCCACAGTAACAATATTTTGGTTAATTAGGATCATTTTACCATTCCTCTTTGTTAACTTTGCCTTTCTTTTTTCCTTTTTTACCTCTTTGCTATAATTCAACTTTCGCGTATTTTTCACCTCTTAAAAGTAACTATTTATCTAATTTTTATGTCGGTTCATGTACAAAGTTGTAAAGTTTTTATGCGAGCTGGACTTTATCCTTACTGTATTTGATAAGCAGTTTATCGTTTTAAAGAATTGATTTGTACTTTTTTTCGATTGATTTTTTAGAGGAAGCTTATCGTTTAGGATCCCAGGTTTTGAGATTTTACAGGAACTTATTTCGTTCTTATTCAATGGATATTTGTAGCTTTTATGACTTGTGATCAACAGATCTGATTTCCCTGAGAATAGTTTTGATTTCAGGTGAGGTTTAATTAAGTTTTTGAATGAAATCGTCAACGTAAGACATAGCTTAAGAATTATAATTTTTCAAAATTATCTTTAAATTGATTTTATAAGTTGTTCATTATTTATATTTTAGTAAAACAATTAAAAATGAATGAAAATTCAATATAAAAAAGAGTTTAATATTCATTTATTCCATTCGTATCTTTACTGAATTTTTTTTGAAATTAGGCTCTTTTAAAGTTTCTTAAAAATTCTTTATAATAATAATTTTTTATCTTTTGAATGTTTTAAAAAGGAAATTGGTAAATTAAAAGCTTGAAAATTAAAATTTACCAAATTTATAAAAAGATTTTTTTATTTGATAAGAATTTTAAAATCATAATAAAATTGAAGAAACGAATATTTTCTAGCAATATAAAGTTTTTTTGTTAATTTATTAATTGCCTTTAATCTTCCTCTAAGAACAGATGATAACAAATAAGAATCTTCTGGTGGGTATTTATAACTGTGTTCCATTAGGTTTCTTAGCAGAAATCAATCATATAAAATATTATAAAAATTTAGTAGTTTTAGATATTTCTCAATTTATCCATATTGCAATTTTAAAATAGTTTTGACATCCTCTCATCAATAGGAATTTAAAAGAGATTGCAAAACTAGTATACTTCATCAATTTGAGAAACATTTATGAATGTTATCTAACTCATTTTGAATTAAAAATAGGAATTAAGGAAATTCAATGAAAGAAACTTAAGTTTAAGTTTTGTGTTTTTATTTTTATCAGGTGATTTTATTAATTGATTTAGTTTAGTTCGTTTCCTTATAAGAATATAAGATGAGATTTTAATCAATGATTCTTTTACTTTTAGTTTTTTATAAAGAAAGATGCCTAAAAAGAATAGAGCAAAAGTAGGGAACTATAAAAAGATTACCACTCAAAAGAAATACCAACTTCTCAAGTCGATGCAGTCCAAGAAAAAAAGCCTTAGGAAGGTAAAAAATATCGTAACATAGACTTCACGAGAATTGGCTATCAATTACTCTACTGCGAAAACTATACTTTTTCAGTATCGAAAAAGGAAATTCAGAAATTTCGCTTTTCTCAACTTTCTTTAAAACAATTCTTAGGTAGGAATCTTGACAAAATAACTAAAACTGCCTAGTACAGACCTTCCACGCATGAGGATAAACAAACAGTTTGATATAAATCTAGTGCTCTCTAAATGGTAAATCTCATGAGTCGTTGAAAAATGCTTATCTTTCTAATTTCTCCGTTTAGTCCAATAAGCTTCCTTAAAATCAAGGTTCATCACCTTCTAATAATGAACATTTAAATAAAATATCTTTTTTGAATGGTTCAAATAAAAATGGAGAAACAAATTAATATGGAATCTCAAAACATTAGGTCAAAAATGATTTATAGACTTGAGTCTAGAAGAGTCTCTAATTTTATTGACTTTCAAGCTAACTTTAAAAATTTCAAAAACATAAGAAACCATTGAACTAACTTAACCTTCATGACTTTTAGTGAAAAATTCTTCTACAATACATCAAATTCTATGAAATAAAACAGGATTTATTATTCATCCAAAGCTTGATTTTTAAGTATATATCTTTTTCTAAAGATTGTCTTTCAAGCCTTATTCTTTCTTTTTTAATAATTAAAACGTAAAAATTATCAAGCTATTTGTTTCTATTTCATATTAAGGTAAGTTAATGAGGAATTTCCCAAATTTTCGAAAGACAGCTCAAATTTTTTAGCTGACATTAGTATCTCTAACTGCTTACCTTTAGTAAATAAGATACGAAGGAAATAAAGATGACCTATTCTTTAAATATTAATCAGATGAAACTGATGATGATATCTCTCTTTGAAAAATCATTATCCTTCCTCATTTTATGGAAGAAACTTTAGAACTAAACATATATTTAAGAAAAAGCTTATTAATAAAAATTGCAAATAACCTTTACACAGAAGAAACTTTTTTCTTTAGACTTATGAAACAGTTCAAAAAGATTTTAAAGTAATGATAATTGCTTAAAGTTTGTATGAAAAAATTGTAATGGTCAGTTTACAACTTTTTAAACCTTTTTATATAATATTTACTCTTTATTCCTAAAATGTTATTAATTTTTATATGATTTTGTCGCCCAAATAAAACTATTGGTAGTTTTAAAAAATCAAAAAGAGAAAAAATAAATTAGCAGCTAAAAATAGACATTTAAATATACTTGTTTTCAAAAAATTTTTTCAAGAAATTTTCATTTATTTTGCTTCATTAAAAAATCTTTAAATACATAATTAAAAAGTTAAAATAAGTAAAAATTATCACCAAATAAAAAAGTTATTAAAAAAAATTTTTTATGAATAAAAAATAATTAGTAAGATTTATAATTATTTGATAAGTTTTATTTCTTACTTTGATAAAATTCTATAAACCCTAATTTATTTCTTCACAAGCAGCAAAAATGAACATAATCTAGAAAGGAATAAAGATGAATAAGAAATTCCAATAGGCTTAACAGTATGCCAAGAAAATTTAAGGAATTTCTAGAACAACAAATTGGTTCTAAACGAAGACAAAGTACGAAGGGGCTAAGCTTCTCTAACAATAAAATAAAAAAATAGAAAAATAGCTTGAGCTTGGGCGCAGAGAACTTTTGATAAGAAGAGCCACGAGACTTGAGCAATTGTACCAGAAAGAGATGGAAGAATGGTAAAGTAGGCTTCGTTAAAAAGGTCTAAGTATTTACAAAATTAAATCATGAACGTTTTGAATCCAGACTAAGAAAATATTTAGTAACCTTTCTGCATGATCTCAATAATCATTACTCATTCAAAATTCGTCTAATTTATGCTATTTCTATTTTAAATTTAGAAAAATCTTGCCATATATATAATTTATGAGTTTTAAAATTTAAATATCAATCATTCTACATATCTTATGAAAATACAGACACTCTGTAAGCTGTATCTGGACTGTTCCATGTAGGAACTCGTAATCTTTCACCAGTTTAGTGTGTTTGATTTTTATTAATACTTTTATTGACAAAAATTAGTTTTTCATTTGTGAAAGTTTGACTTTCAACGACTGAAAGTTCCTTAATACTTAATTTCTTTTTGTTTTTTATTTTAGTTAGTAAAGCATCAACCTTTTTTTCAACCTAATCATCGTTTTCAGATTAACTTTAGTCCATGGCCATTAAAAACGATGGTTATTTCTTAGAAAGTGAAGAGATTTCATTCTTACATTTTAAAAAGATAGAACTTTATGAAATTCCCTTTGGGTTTCTTTTTTTCTCAGCAATTCTCGACTAAATAAAAAGTTAGGAAGAATCGGTTTATTTTTAAGAACTTAACATTTTTCTTAATGTTATTAACCTCCATTAAAATAGTATTCTTTTAAGAGTTTGAAATTACTTTTCTTAAACTAATTTTCTTAGTCTGAATCTTAAGGCCCATCTTTTAATTGGCATAATATAATTGATCTTTTATTGACAGTACAAATTTTTTCTATTTAACTCGACAGATTCTTTCAATCCTATCAAAGACTTAAATTTCAATAAAGTCCCATAATAGTTATTAGCTTTTTATATCTTATGGAAATACTGCATTGTAATGTTAAAGGTAAATTTTGACCATGCAGAATGAAGCCGATAAAATTTAACTTTATTTCTTTAATTGGAATTAAAAAGTTATATTCTATTGAAATACTTTTTTATAGTTCTTTTTTGAATGAATTCGTAAACTTTTTGAAGTTTTTAACTCTATAATATTACGTTCTTTTTAAAACTTTCTAAGGTCTTCATTTTTAATTTCCGATTCAAAAATCTTATGGTTTTTTCATAGTTTTTGTTACTTTTCAAAATTTAAAAATATTTCCTTTCTAGATATTCTTTCTATTTTAACTCTGCGAATGACTTCAGTATTTATGTTTATTTTTTATTTGTTTTTGTAAAATTGCAAAAGATTTCCAATGAGTAAAATATTTCATTTGTATTTTTTCACTTTTTTCAACCTCCTTAGAATCAATGAAATGTTGAACAATAACTTCATTATAAGCCTCAATTTACTGTTAATTTTTTTTTACAGAAACACTATCAATCCACTTTTTAAAATATATCTTTTGGAGTCGATAACAATACCAATCATAACACTGGGATTGCAGCTTATTTAATCTTAGAACTTAAAAGATTTTATAAAGCAATTTCTTAGTTTGTTTTTCTTGAAACTTTTATATTTTTGACAAATTTTATTCCTGAATATAAGAAATTTATCGAAAAAATATTTTTAATGCTTTTGCCTTCATTTTTCTTTCTAAAGTATTGAATTTTGCAAAAAGTTTGAAACATGTAAAATATTTTTTTAAGGTTTTTCTAGTAAAGATCCTATTGATCTCTTGCTCATCTTTTTCATATTCTAGCTTCTTGAATTTTCTTTTTTTCATGTTTTACTTAAGATGAATTAGGAACTCGATACTTTTATTTTGGTTTAGTTTTTTTTCTAAAGTATCTGATTTTTTCTTAATTTTGATAAAAAATGAGATTTCTTAAAGAATTGAATGTAAAAGTTTTGTTTGGTAATAATTATCTGCTATTTTGAGTTAAGATTTTCTTAATCTTGATTCATGTAAATTTTTTGTCAAGCTTTGAATAAATTATTTTTATTTTGTCTTTTGTATTTTCCTTTACAAAAGAGTAATTTTAAATGAAAGGAAACCTTTTTAAATCAATGCAAGCTGTGATTAATAATCTTCTTCGTAAAGAATTTTAAACGTCTTTGCTCTTAAATTCTTGAGGTAATGATAATCCGCTTTTATGATAAACTATATTTATCTTAATTGTGTCAATAAAGTTGAAGATGGCTCATGAATTTTGATTATTGGAAAAATTTCTTCAATTTCTTCTACTGAGAGAAATGAGGACGAGTTGTCCAGTTATAAAGATACTTTCAAATCCTTTTGAAGAGTTTAAATTTATAATTACATTGATTAAAATGATTCTAAAGAACTCTTAACTTATATTCACGTAATTTTCAATTTTGAGAAAGTTAAAAATAAAATCAATTGACTGGTTTTCATTTGGAGTCTTTTTTCAATGTTCTAACATTGGTTTCAGTGAAAGTTCCTTTCCAGTGTTTTGGAAGCTTATTTCTGTTGACATATTTATAAATTCTTTTTATTTTCTTCTAACATTTCCATTCTTTGTTTTGAGCATTCTCTTCATAAACATAAATTCTTTCTTTCAAATTATTTTCGACTGTGTGGCCCATTCTATGAAAGATCTTTTCAATTTATTGGAGTGTTGTTACATTCTTTAGCTCTGATCTTTCAAAATTCTTTGGAACCTCAAGCAAAAATATCTCCTTTCCTGTCATTTTAGATTGTTGTTTATCAAATTATATAAAGTTATATCTTTGATATCAAATTTGATACTTTTATATTTGATAGATAAAACTCAATCATTATTAATTTTTTTTTGTAAAATCTGAGATAGGAATGAGCTTCTTTGCTAAAATTTTTGGAGGTGGAGAGAAGAAACCTGAAGAAAAACCTGTCGAGAAAAAGGTTGATACAGGCATACAAGATAAAATCGAAAGATAAAGGGCTAAAAATAACATTGAAAAACAACTCAGATAATTCGATGATAAATAAAAGAAACTTGAAGCTAAAGCTGAACAATTAAAGTAAAAGGCTAAGGACCTTGTAAAGGCTGATAAAAAAAATGAAGCCAGAAAATATCTAGGAGAGGTTCAAAGAATCAATAAGCAGATCGAGGTAAGAATCGTTACATATTTAGGCTGTTCTCATTCACAAAAAGGCCGTATTGGAAAACGTGGCTCAACTGGAAAGTGCTGATATGACTGCTGAAACTACCAAAATTTTATAGGAAACCAAGAGACATCTTGATCAGCATCAAAAAAATTCCTAAAAACTATTAGATTTGATTTAATAAGCCAATATCAGAAAAAGATAACAATAATAAATTCATGAAAGAATGAAAGTCTTGGTTGATAATGATTCTGACAAATAAGCTGAAGATGTAAGATTTTTTCTTATTTTAGGAAATGTTGGCTGAAATTATGGGATAAGTTGAACGTGAGAAAAAGAAAGAACAGAAAAAAGTCGAAGTTAAAGAAATTCATATAAATGTACCTGAACAAAAAGTTAAGCCTGTTCAGCAAAGGGATGAAATTGAAGACATGCTTAATGGCTTATGATTAATGATTAGTTTATTTTTATCAAAATATTTTTTAAATGTATATATATTATTTAGTTATTCTACATGCAAATACTCTATAATTATTTTAACTTTAAAATTGAAAAATTCATGATGTTTTTTACTAATTTTTTTTGGAGCGAGCAAAATAAGTCATAATAAAACCTGGGCTAAAAAAAAAATGGTAGTATTTAAAGAAATAGATATAAAGATCAAATATTAAAGATGATGTCAATTAAAATAAGAAGTTTAAGAAGATAAAAAGAGTGAGAAAAAAATTCATCAGTCAAACTAAGATATAGGGTCTAAAGATCAGCTACAAACATCCTGAATGATGAAGAAAAAATTATCGATGATAAATTTAATTATGAAGAATTCTTGTTTTTTTTTTATATCTGGATTATATTTTCTTAGAGTCTAAAAAAACAAAAAAATAGCCTTTTAATAGTTTTTGAAAATTGTAAAGAATTGTAATCATAATTATTTTTTCTAATCATGAAATAATAAATTACGGGGAACAAAAATCCTATAGGTCTTGAAAAGAAAAGTGATGAAAAATTAATCGACAAAAAATTAAAGCAAATAAAAGAAATTTAAAGAATCAAGCATCAAATATAAAATCAATTTTAAAATTATGAAAGTAAACAATAAAAAATGTAAAAAAAAGCTGAGTAATTAAGAGCAAAGACTAAATAACTTGTAAGAAAAGATAAAATATCCTAAGCCATAAAATATTGTAAATAAATTATTCGAATCCGTAAACTGATTAAAGTAAAATTATCTATCTAAATAGGTAGAATGTATAAAGACATAAAGATCAGATATTATAACAATTATATAAACTTGAATAATAATACTAAGAAACTCTAAAACATAATGAAAAATTGAAAAAGCCTCAATATAAATAATAAATATTCTAATGCTAAGACAATCAAATCATTCTTCCTTTTCTTTTATATTTTTATTGGGATTAGATCATTTAAACTCACATTGAAACTCATCATATCTTCATAAAAATTGATTAAATTATTGGTTTTAAAGATATAAGTCTAAGATTTTAATTGTAGACACGTTTTAGAATTGCTATCGAAAGAAAAGATTTATAAAGTATGAAACAGATTATCAATTTCATAACAAAATAAATTCGATTTTCATAAATCTCAAGATAAAATATCGAGTTTATTAATAATATCTTATTCTTCATTCTTTTTAGGGATGTTTTCACAGATAAAAAAAATAATTCTTCATTTTTAAAAGAAAACCTTAAAAAAAGTAAGTTTAAATCCCTTTTTCGTAAAGATTTGCCTCAATCGGAGACTCGTAAATTTATGATTGTATAAATGCTTTTTTGGTTGCCTTGTGATTAAATTTTTCTTCCGCCAAATCCAAACTTTATTAAGCAGCTACTGCTGATAATTACTACTTCGCTTTCTGTTCGATCAAAAGTTTTCGCAGTTTCAAACGTGCTTTATGGAGCTGCGATTTTGATGTCCCGACGGAAAGTTTGAGCATTCTGGCAATTTCTTCATGTTCAAAACCTTCCACATCATGCAGCACAAAAACTGTTCGATAGCCATTTGGAAGCTGTGAAATAGCTTTATCAAGGGCAATGCGATCAAGAATC
>Ga0102832_1002811_pt1 | contig 9994 bp, 3 predicted proteins | sample EBPBio282013_DNA_FD_88942 | JGI IMG/M metagenome (GOLD analysis project Ga0102832, IMG submission 88942) | Wastewater treatment Type I Accumulibacter community from EBPR Bioreactor in Madison, WI, USA - Reactor 2_5/28/2013_ DNA (Illumina Assembly) | ecosystem: Engineered > Bioreactor > EBPR >... | reverse complement strand
GGGTAGTTTTCGTTCATGTCAAGCTTTTTTTATTGCGAATTTTGTTAAAATGAAAGGAAAAATTACCAATCTGACAACTTTTTTCTCAACAAAAGGCTTATCTGCATGATTATGTTATCAAACAAAGATAACTCTTACACACTTTAAGGATTACTGATACGTACTTTTTTCAACCCGAGCAAAGAAGTAAAGGAAAAAAAGCCTTAAGATATTTTATCAGAAACGTTAAGCTACGTAGGTTTCAGTTTACATAAGGAATTCAGCAGATCGGCAATTTATGATGAAAACAATGAAGGATCACTTTTATTGAGAACCATTTCGATAAGAATCAATCGAATCCATAACTTTTATGTTTTACTCGTCGTTTGTCTTTATATTTGTTATATGACTAAAGTTAGAGATTCTTTTAAGTACTGTTATCTTTCATATAAACTTTTCGGTAGTGATTGAAAATATTCATCAAGGAATGGGAATAAACTTGTAAATATATTTGTGTTTTTTGACTTTAATAGTTGGTTGATTTTGTGTTTTTTTATTAGGGAGCTTAGTTGGTTCATTTTTATAGTATTGATTATAAAAAGTATTTTATATTTTTGAACATTTGAAAGTGGAATAACAAGACATTTTTTTGTTTTGTAATTTTTTTTTTTGACTCTTTTAACATATTTAGAATATGGAGATTGATGAAATTTGACTCAATGTGAAGGGATTTATATAAGTGAAAAAGATTTAGAATTGATAAAAATGAAGGACAGTTTTTGATAGCATCATTCATTTAACTAATAAAAAAATTAAAAAATAAAAAATTAGAAAGTTTACATGTAATATAATAAACAAAAATCTTTTGATAAAGATTTATATAATATTTAACTCATTAAATTGCCCAGTTATTATTAAAAAAAGAAAACTATTTTATATCAATAAATCAACATAAAATAATTCAAGTCCTTATTGATAAAATAAAACCTGATAAATAATAAAAAGTCATAAATAAAAAAAACAAATCACTTGTCCATAAATTAATATTCGCTATCAATCAATTGAACTAATCAACAATAGTCGTAACAGGAACAAACTATTGCGACTGCACAAGTTATATTTGTTAAGATAATATCTTATTACTACTATTGTTGATATTATTATTATTGTTGTTGATACTATTAATAGGCACATCATTTTACAACACGTGCTGCGAGTAATACTGCAACTCTACCTGCATGGGGATGTCACTGATTTAATCGTTGTGATTGTGGTTGACAATATACGTGTTATTGCTATAATTGTTGTGGTTGTTGATGGTTTATGTGTTAGTGTTGCTATAATTACTGTTAGTGTGATTGTGATTGACTGTTTATGTGGTGTTGTTATAGTTATTGTGGATGTCTCTTGGCAATGTAGTTATCCATTTGCTGCTGTTGTGGTTGATGTTATCCTGCGAGAAGCTGTGGTTATGCTGTTGCTGTCTGTTACTATTACTATTGTTATTACTATTTTGTAATCTTTATCTATAATTACTATTATTATTGTTATTAACACTGTTATTACTAAACAACCCCTCCTTTATCATCCTACTCTCGATACTCCTCTTCAACTCCTCCACATTCATCTTCAGCTCCTAAACTCTACTAACATTCCCATTCTCCAAATCCCTCACTATATTTTCTACCAAAAATATAATCTCCTCCTTTTCATTCAATACCTTCAACAACTAATCTACCTACTGACCAAGGGATTAGATTTATTTGTTCAATTGTGTACGTTGGAAATCAAACTATGACTGCATGTCCTAAAGTTTCTGTTGGAGCTAGTTTATTTAGATTATCATCTGGCGCTTCTATCTGTCTTAGCTACGCTTTGTTAAAGGGGATGGGTTGGTAAATGTGGATGGGGGTCTATTAATATTAGAGTTATTGATGTTAAAGTTATTGTTAATGATATCATTGCGCGATGCTGACAACCTATTAATACTGTTATTCCTATCCGTAGTCAATGACAATCTATTGTCATAACCCCTCCTACTACTATTACTACTCATTATCTACAACTATTCTTTTAACTTCCTTATCTCCTTTTTCTTCCCCTCTAACACATCACCCAACACCCTATTCTCATTGACCTAACCTTATAAAATCATCACTCTCCCCCTAAGTCTCTAATTCTCTTCTTTCAAAAACTCTTTTTCACTCTTATTCACAATCAAGGACTGATCAATCTGCAATATATTGCTCTTCTTCGCTTATAGTTCATCACCAATTTTTTATAGTTATTACTTCTTTTTTGACAGTTATTATTTCACCTATGTAATAGTCTATTTCATCGTTGTGATGGATTATTGCTGCTGTGCTGTAATAAATTCCTTCAGCTATAGTTAAGAGTTCAATTCGATAAGTTTTTATTTCAGCTATTTCAATTATACTGTTAATTTGTTTTAGATTAATTTATGCTTTTATTCCTTCTACTTTAGTGTCGTCTATAACTTAGACATATTAGTAGTAAATATTTAAACTTATTGTTTAAATTTCTAATTTTATACCTGTGCGTCAGTCAGTAACTAGAATGTCTCATTATATTTTGATCTGACTTGCTAAAGTTTAGACCTTTCATTTTGTAGTTGTTCTGTTAGTTGCTCATTTAGTTGTTGGGATTATTTTGACTATTTTTATGTTAGTTTTAATTTTTTCTATAATGACTTCTTCTATTCATTTAGGGTAGTTGATTTTTAGCTTACTACGATTAACTTTTGTTAATAGCGATTCTTTTAATTCACCACAGTGGATATCTAATTTTATAACTTCTTTATCTGCTATTCCTTATCACCAACAACCTTCTATATCGCCTGCACCTTCCTCTCTGATTAAACAAGCAACAACCTCATTTTAATCAACTCCTGTTACGACAAATCATTCAGCTACGAGTACTTGGACTACTGTGTTGCTTTGATCCTGATTTAGTAAGATTTCATCTATAATATCTTCTATTACAATTGGCGAATTTATTGTTTTAGTTGTTACTTTTAGATAGATATGTGTTTGATATGAGATTTTGTTTATTAGATGATCTATTGGGATTGTTTGAGTTAGTTTGATAATTTCTATATTTATGCTTGAAGTGAGATGTGCTGTTATTATGATTTTCGTATTTATTATGTTAGTGATTAGCGCTATGTTGATATTTATGTCAATAATTGTTTGTAACGCTACTTTTATTTTGTTATCAATGATTAATAGTTTGTTTATTGCTATTATAACTTTTGTTTTAGCTTCTATGTCGATTGTTTTGTTATCATGAGCTACTTCTATAGTAATGAGATCTTTTATCTATATGAGGAGATGACCAAGTTGCGCCTCTTGATCGCCTATACTTGCATGGAGGAGATGTTCATGTCGGGGAAGATCAATAAGTGATGGTGTTATTTAGTATTATTGATTGTTGTTGAGTTATTATTGTCATCCTTAGAGATTTCTATGAGTAGTTGCTACAATGCGTTTGTTGTGTTGGTACGGTATTATTGCCACTATGTTTTTAGCTGTTATAAGGATCTATTCGATGATTATAATTGATTTTATAAACTAGTCCTTTACGTCTTTACATTAGTCAACTAAAATGTTAAACCTTTTAGTTACTATTTCAACTGATCACTTTTTAGTTCCAAATCATTAACCTTCTATTGTAATAGTTGCTGATTATCTTTCAGATGCAATATCTAATTACTCCTTATCGTAATAGATTGATTTAATGTAGAGATTTATTAATTATAATGAAGTAATTATAGCTGCGACTTTGTCAACTGCTAATTAAGTTCGTTAATTTGTTTCTCCTTTTCTTTCAGTGACTTCTAGTCATTAGATGACCTGTCCTTTTGGTACGATTGCTGCTGCTGGAGCTTCTATTTTATTAAATACAGTTATTGCTAAAGCTAGAGTTTAGTTTTTTATAATGTATAGTTTTAGTTTGTTTTTTGCTTTATTGTCTATTGGTAGTGACGCTACTTTTACTATAAGGCTAACTTTTATGTATTACGGGTCTTTAGTATAGATTGTGTCTCTGTCAGTTATTATTCCAACCGTTTGATCCTATCACCCGACTGTAAAATAGTCTTGTTCAGCTATAAACTTTATTACGTGGATTACTTAAGTTTCTACACTAATTATTAGTACTGTTATCGATGCCTCTACAATGACCACTTGAGATCCTATATCTCAGCATCCGCATACTCCTTGGCCTTGGTCAAATAACTCAACTGTTATTAGTATTGCATCGCCATCTCCTCATAGTCACGCTGCTACGTCTACAACTTCGACCTCAAATCATTTATCCGTTGTGTAGTGTTCATATTCTATGCCGATAAGTTCTAATGCTAGCGTGACTTCTTTTCATGTGTTTTGGTTAGTTATTACACTTATTTTGTTAGCATTGTTATCTTTGACAATAATTGTGAGCGCTATTTCTTCAGCTATTGCGTTGACAGTTAGAGATCCTTTGATTTGTTTGTTAAGTTGTTCATGTCATTTATTAAGTGGTCGAGCTTTTACTTCGTTCGTGTGAGTTAAGTCAATGTCTAATTGTATTTTTTCTTCAATGAGTTTCGCTACTCCTAAATAGACTTTAAGATCGCTATCTAACTCTACAACGACTTCCTCTGCTACTCTTACTTTTTATATGCTGTGTTTAGATATTATAGTTAATTTTATAAACGCACTAGTTTTGTCTACTTCTATGCCTCTCTCTTTGTCATTGACTTTAAGTTTGCAGTTATTTATGACAGAGAGGATTACTTTTAGTTGTAGTCTTATTTTAGTTTCTATAACTGTTGGTTGAGGGTGTCCACTTTTTTTGATAACTTGTTCCTTTATTAATTATATACTCGTTCACGTTATTTCTGGTTGAGTTGGTACCTTTTCTAGTTCTCCTCCATCCTCCCCAATAACGCATTGTACTCAATAGTAACTTTCTGCCTCTCACCTTACGAAACACTATACTTCTCACTCATCTTCTGCAACTGCTCCTGAAAAGAACTCTCCTTAAACTAAATCCTCTTCTGCCCAGACGATATAGTCAACTGCATGTCAGATAACTTTTATTATAACTTCTTTGTCTATAAAATAGATTATTTCAATTTCTTGTCTTTTTATAGCAATGATGACTAAAGTTATGTACGGATTGTTTAAGTGTTGGTTAGTTTTAGTTTTAAACGTTATAGCTAGTCTTTTAGTTATTTTATATTGACGTTGTATTAACGGTCTTTTTTTTATAAGTTACGGTATCTTTATTTGTGCTTTTATAGCTACATAAGTAATGTTTAGTTTTCGTCTTTTACCTTTACTAATTGTTACCATTTGTCTTAATTTTGTAATGATTTCACTTACCCTCGAAGTTTGGCTATTTATTTCAAGAAACTAGCTTTTTAGCCAAATTCCATCTTTGATTATGGTTGATGCTGATGTCTCATTGCAAAATGTGGCTGCTGATGACCACCTACATACGCGGATTGGTTCATTTGTTGAAAACTTGCCGTATGCCCATAACTTGGTTACTAAATATAGCTTTCTGCCATTCTATAATCACTCGGAGGAGGAACATACAACTGCCCATTCTGCATCTGCTGACCGTCATAAAATTGACTACTATACGTACGCATACCCGTCCTCGTCGTCCCTGGCGGATGATAAGTCGATGACACTGGCAAATTGTTAATACTGTTCCCACCATTCATATTACTACTTATACCATTACCAAACTTACTGGGTGTCGTATCTCTTTTAATTGGCGAATACTTCGACCCCCTACCATACCCTTGATTATTTGTATGTGTTGAATGTCTAAGTTATGATTGTTTGTTATTGTTATTAGATTTTAGTGTGTATCTTGTGTCCATATAAGTGGTTGAATGGTAGACATTAGGAAGGTTTGAAGTTGTTGTACGTAAGAATTAATACCATTTTGTGAACTTTATAGTTGCTGACCTGTCGGGGCATTTCTATAACGACAGTGTCTGCTATGATCTTTACAGTGGTTAAGTTTAACATGGATTGAAATTGACCATCCCTGCAGGTATGATCCCATTAGCGGATGACATCATCACAACAAGTTTTATCTTTCTTAAACAAATAGAATTACCTTTTTCTCTTAATAGCATCTACGCTGATTATCAAAGGCAACATCAAAATCAACCTGTACATTCTAATTAACATCACATTAACCCTTTTTCAACTCGTATGTATTAACAGTCTAACTTGAGTTATTTTCTTTTGTTTATTATAAAAAATACATGTTTTAAGTTGGAAGGATAATCGACAAGGGAATCGTACTAGGAGGCGAATATTTTTAATAGAGACAAATAGTCTGAGTGTATGAAACTCAGTAATATTTTGTTACATCATTTTATTTATTTATTTTTGAGTTATTTTATTTATTGTGTTTAAATCTAACTTATTAATGGAATGTAACTTTTTTTTGAATTTTTATAATAAGATTTCAATTTTAAACTTTAAAATAAATTAACTTACTAACAAACATAATAAATCAAAATCAAAATTATAAATATAGTTTAAGATTTAAAAATATATAGTTAACCAAACCAAACATACTACTTTATTAGTAAGGAATCGCTCATAAAATACAATACCAGATAAACCATTTGAAAAAAACAATGTCATCAAACCCATTATTCTCATAGTAAACAGGTCACAAGTATACATTCCAACTATACTAAAAAAATTATTCATCAGTCCATCATTACCATTCTAGGTTAAAATCATTTGGGCAAGGGGATAAAATAGAATCTAAAGCCAAAACGCTATCAAATTACAACCACCATAAAATTAAATCACATTACAATAATGTTTCTGTAACAAGTCTACTGTATTGTTCAATCCTAAGAAATTTTAATTCCGTAAAAAATAATCCCGTATACAAGTCATATTGTACGCCAATGGATCGCCAAAACAGGGTGGTGAGTACGTGTTGAATTTGTGTGAGATTCTCGACCCATATAATATCAAAAAGCAACAATAAAAGACATATCGGGTGGTAACAAGACAATAAAAACCACGCTGCGAGATAGAGTTCAAACTGACAGCAGAATATTGCCAGTAAATGATCAGGGATTAGCAACGCTCAATAGGTAGCGGTGTGGGGTCGATAAGTTCTAAGAATACGACATCAATGGGATATGGGGGTAGCAATGGATTAAATTTTGATGCTAAACAATACGTGTAGAAAAAGAATCTGTTTTTATGTACATATTTATGTTAATAAATATTTTAGACGAGGCACCATCAAAAGACAACCAATCTGTAGTGAGTTATAACTCGTACTCGACGAACATGATGCGTTACCAATCAGGGAATAAGAAGTAAAGGAATGACTCCATACAAAAGGAAGAGTATGGGTTGACGACAACGACCCATATAAATAGCAGTACTAACAATTTAATCAATAATGACAACAACAATAATGTTAACACTAACAATACTAACAACACATTATTTAGCAAGACAACAAGCACTGCAATGAACATGAAATCTTTAAGCGGCGAATTCGACACAAGGAGCAGAGGCGGGTACAATAGAGTCACACAGCAACAATTACCACCCCATTACAATACCAATAACTTTGACAACAGGACATAAAACTTCGACAACACATCATCAAACAGACAGTTACAATAATAGCAACACAAGAGATCAAAACTGTAAGCATAAGTTAGTAAGCTGAATATTTATATGAAGTAACAGTCGAATAAGTTGACGTAGTATATTCAGGAGAATACCAGGTTGAAGGAGCAGTTGAATAGGATGGGGAGTGAAAAAGAATTACTGTAAAAACAGAGTATAAAGTCATCGACATCAGCAACATTATAAAAATAAACTCTCATTATAAAGCAACAATACTAATAACAATTATAACTCCTAAAAAAATAAAATTAGCACTTAAATAACAAAAAGTTTTAATTAAACAACGAAAACATATAAACCAAACAAAGACTGTAACAACTGTTATATTAACGTCAGCAAATAGACTAGCAATTCAAGCAAATGAAGGTAGAAAAATAGCGCGCATAGGCTAAATTCTAGTCACTAAATAGAAACATGTAATCTATTATCACAAATAAGTAAATGTCAATCAAATAGATATAAAACCTAAAGGATGAGCTCTAGCATGTTAAGGGGTTGAACACTAATCTTAGGGATACGCTAGAAAAAGAGAGGAGAAAAACATAATAGTTACAGATGAATCTATCATATTAAAATAAATCTATTGATTAGAACATGAAGAAAATGTAACAACGAATTTATTAGCTATAAAGGTAGAATACGACGCTAATGACAAATATAAGGGATAGATAAAATGAGGTATAAACAAAAAAGTAGCTAATCTACAGACTCTAAAAGACATCAACATAATACAAAGACAAAATCCTCATTTCTGACAGTGAAAAGAGTAAGTTGTTGTTGGAAAATGCATCGCTAAAGAATTAGAATGATAAACTAAGATTATAGGTATCGAATAATAATGGTGTCAATGACATGATGAGGAAGGAACTCGATGACAAGAAGAATTAAATCTATAGGTTGGAGGCGAATGTGAAGGGGTTGAAAGAGATCGAGAACAAGTTCTATTACTTAGATAAGATGCAGGGTGACAAGTAGCGCGAAGTCATTACATTGAGGCAGGAGAGTAATATATTTGTTGGAAAGATTAATTAGCTTGAATAACAATGCAGAAAACTTATCGGAGAAAATGAAGAGTTGAAAAAACAGTCACTCTCAGTCTCAAATGTTGATGTCAACTAAATCCTAAGGGAAAGTGTACAAATGCAAGTCTAGCTCAAGTTCAAAACTGATTAGTTAGTGAGACTTAAAAATATCGAAGAAAAATTCAATGACGTATTGTATAGGCTATAAATGGAAGAAAAGAGTCGTAGAGAAATTTAGTAAGAAATGTAAAAACTATAAAAATAAGTCAAGGACAAGAACAAACTTTATTTAATTGAGGTTGAAAAGGGTAAAATCATAATAAGAGAAAAAAGCTAACTGTAAAAAGAGTTTTAATAAATTCGTAACGAACTAAAAAGATGTCAAGAAATCATCTTTAATGGTGACAGGCAAGTCAAAGAGATGTAAAGTCATATCAATTTTCTTCAAAATTAAAATGCTTAACTCAATAACAAGTTGGCATCATCATAAAATTAGCTTAATTTATTGTTAGGAAAACTTAATGACAGTTCAAGACTTTAAGCTAAAATCAAGTAACTTTCTTAAGAGGCTTAATCAGCGTCACAAAAACTCATAAGAATGGAGGGTACGCATTCATCAGTGTCAAATGAACTTCATAAAGCATTGGCTTAGAAAAAATCGCTTTAATTGAAATGTTAAACGATAATGCAAGAACTGCATTCTTTGAAAAAGCAGTATGAGGATGAGAAGTTAAGGTCGACATCAGTCGTATCGATCAGGTCGAATGAGGACCAAGTGAAGATAAGACAACTTCAACACTAAATTGACAAAAAGGACAAAGTCATCTCAAAATTAACAAAGGAGAAACTCGAAATATAAGAGTAAAACATAAACCTTCATGTTCAGGTAATGAAAAAACTCAGTGAGATGTAAAAGAACAAAGACATCAGTGGTCATGGAAATGATAGCACAGTAACTCCTAAATGAGTTTTATAAAAAATACTTTTTTTATTTAACTTAATTTAATTTGATTTAACATTAAAATTAAGATGGATATTTTGAATACATTGATTGAATTACTGATTCGAAATATTGGCCAATTTTTATTTTATTATTGATAAAATACACAAATAAATTATCTATCAAAATATATTTAATTCAATTATCTATGTTATTAATATTTATATCGTAAATAAACTCTTGATATAAATTATCAATTCATTAAGTTTTTGTTAAACCCTTCTTTTTGAGGTAATCATTTAACAAGTAAGGATCATCAGTCATTATGCCTTGAGCTCCAATTTTGATTGCTCTTT
>Ga0102832_1002810_pt1 | contig 9996 bp, 9 predicted proteins | sample EBPBio282013_DNA_FD_88942 | JGI IMG/M metagenome (GOLD analysis project Ga0102832, IMG submission 88942) | Wastewater treatment Type I Accumulibacter community from EBPR Bioreactor in Madison, WI, USA - Reactor 2_5/28/2013_ DNA (Illumina Assembly) | ecosystem: Engineered > Bioreactor > EBPR >... | reverse complement strand
TCTGAAGTTTGGCTCATACTTTACCAAATATTGTTGGTTGTCATAAGCCAAACAGAATCCAGTTGATCTGTTACACCGAAAGCAGTTCTGAATCCGAAAAGAATGATGTTTTTAGTGTCCCATCCATATTTAGCGGAGATGAGAGCTTTAAGATCAGCTTGAGATACGTTTGGTTTTCCTTCGTGATAAACGTCCAAAAGTAATTATTTTCTGGCGAGGAGCTTGTTGACTCTCAATCTTCTGGTCTTGATGGTAATGGTGGTCATAATTAATCAAATAATTTAATAAAATATCAACTATAAAATCTTTATATTAAAAAACTTAAAATTTAATTTGAATCTATTTAATGAAAAAACGAATAATTTTAATTAATTCAAAAATAATCAAAATGATTGAATGTTATAGAGATATAGAATCATTCCCATCTATGCTTTTCAGCGCTATAACGAAGGTGCTATTTGCCTGGTGAACATGTTCTTGGCATTTATGGCATTACACTGACTGGACATACTTGAGGTTTTTCAATCTCATATGGTTTGTATTCCTTTATAATAAAAAAATGTTTACCTATTTGTATCGACTTTCACCCATAAATTTGTTTCTTCTACCTTGATAATCTTCAGGATGGAAAGCTGTCATAGGCTTACTAATTTATATTTTGTGTGGCTTATATTCCGAATGGTAAATGGTCTATCCCTGAAATGGAATTTGTTTCCTTTCGTACTTCACAGGTGAATAAGACACCTTTTCTACCTTTTTGGGACTGAATTCAACTTGATATGTTGTTGTTCCATCGAATTTTGCCTTGTTTCTATAATCTATATTTGCACAAGTTGCAGGCCTTTAAGGATTGACTTGAAAAGGCACGTAACTTTTTTTGTACTCTGTTTCATCATAGAAAGGAGTCTTTTTTTGTGTATATTCGTATCTGACGGGATTTTGTTGTGGCTGAATTTTATAAGCTTCATAATCATGATTATAGGAAGTTTTCAATACATTTGGGTCGTAATGTCGTTGTTGAACTTCAAATCTGCAAGGTTAGTATCTTTGGGGTGTGATATGATAAGCTCTGTAATCATGATGGTTTGTAGTCTCTCCAACAAACTTGACGTTTTTGGGAGGACAGTGGTGTTTACCTGAATTAAGATTAAATATTACCACATGTGCAGATTTGGCAAGCGCATTTTTAATCATAGCACACAAAAGGGTCCCTATAATCGGCAATTCTTTTAGGAGTTTGCATTGAGGTATTTAGCCAAACAAATACAATTTATTTTGTTTATAAGATTAAGCCAATATTATAAAAAAGCTTTTATCCTAGAATCCTTTAATTATTGATTTTTATTCTATAAAGTTTTCAAAAAATTAAAAGTCTAATTTTTAGAAAAAAATCTTTGTAAAATATAAGTATTCAGCAATTGAAGAAACTACAAAATAGGCCTGAACTTTATTTTGAATCCATATTGATTTTATTATACCTTTACCATTACTATTCATATATTTCTCTTGTTGATTTGGATTTTCCCAATTCTTAATTTCGTTGTCTTCTAACATTTTCAACCATTAATCTTACTTCTTAATCTCTTTTTTATCTTTCTAACTTCATTCTAGCCTGTTACTCTCTCCATAATCGTTACTATTCTTATATTTGTGATTTAAGTCCAATATTTTATAGTACTTGATTTCTCGTGTATCTGTAATTTTAAAACCCTTGATCTCTTTCAAAATGTTGTGTTCTACGACTTTTTCTTATGGTTTGTTGATTTGCTTAATTTCTTTGTTGATTAATATTTCGTTCTTATAATTTTTTGTCTGTATGAATTGTTTACCAACCTTCATTCCAAGTGACTTTCTTTTATGATTCTTTGCCATTTTCTATAAGCTGCTGTGTTATCATAGTTACTTTTTCTCTTTCACTCATTAACTTCTGAAATTCATGTTGATAGGAGCTCAATAATTTTTGTTGTTAAGCAATGATATGACTCGATTAATTGTCATTCTTAATGATAGGTTAAGGTTAAAAATTTCTAATATTTCTAATTTCTTTAATTTAGGACCTCAATGAAGCAATTTCCTCAACAAATATTTTGTAATTTTAGATATTTTAAGATGATTGTTTATACGAATGATCCTAAATTTTATGATGAACAATTTGGTGATGCTCCTGTGAGCAATTGTATTGTAATTTCTCTTATTCTTTGAGATTTAAGATTAATTTTTCTAGCTTATCGATTCTTTTCATGATTTCTTGTTATTAATTTTTAGGCTTTTAAATTTCCTCTAACTTAAGTTTTGAAAAGTTGAGTTTTTCGGCAATTTATTGAATCAATTGAGTTCGTATCATTTCCTCTTACTGATTTTGGTGATAATTAATTTCTATAGGCCTATCATAGTTCATCTTATTGAAAGAATTAAAAGGTTCATTATAAGATTGTGGTTAGTAAGAAAACGTATTTCTTGAGCTATCTCTGTGATTAACATAATAATTATAATTTTTTCCTTGATAGATATCTTATCTGTCAATCAGAAGATCTTTAATATTTCTGAGAATCTGATTTTTACTGGATGCTAAATTTGATGCTGAGTGAAAGTTTCTCATATTGTTAGATACGTGATTGGTATTTTGATATTGGCCAGTCGTATCATATGGAGTTTGTATCGGCTGCTTTTCATGAGGAATATTACTGGAGAATTTTGTATATGTGAGACTCTTTTGTAAGCCGAGATCTCTGCTTTTACTTCTATGTTTATAGTCCAAAAATTTTTATCTGTAGCTTTTCCTTGATTGCACTAATCGCTAATGTTTTTGATTCTACTCTGTCTTAATTTTTCCCTCTTTTTTTTTAATTGATTTGGAACGGTTTAATTTTTACTTTGACAAAGAATCTAATGTTAATCCTTTTCGTTGCCTTTCAATTATTTAGTTTTTTCTCTCATCCAAATCCTCATTTTTTTTATTGAAAACATTTGTAGTCTGAACTTCAAGATTTTCTTCAACTTATGAAGGATTATTATTAAAAACGTTATTGTAATCTTCTAAGACTTGTTGGTTGATCTTTTTAGGTGGGTTTTATTAAACTTGTTCAACAAGATGTAAATACTGTGGAAGTAAAGCTTTCATTTATTCCCAGCATCGGACAAACAGATTTGCCATGGCTCTGGAAATGATGTTTTAGAAACTATTGGCAGCTTGCAATTTCTTAATACTTTATGGTGGCATATCATAAACTTGGTAATTTGTACTGTATTCATTATCAGGGACATATTCATATCTCGGGTTCGGAATGCCACTATCATATGAGGCTCTACGATAATGTTCAACCATAGTTTATGATTTTCTGCCGCTATCGGTCATTACATCGTCAGTATGGTAAGCTTTAAGTTTAGCTTCTAAACCATCATCGAAAAATTCCGTGTCAATAGTAATATTTTTTTTGTTCATTCAATTTTTTTAACTTTTATTGTAATTTTATTTTTTTGTAATTCAAATATCTTTTTATTTCATTTAAAATGGTATCAGTAAATAAATTTAAATTATTTGTTAAAAGGGATAAATGTTAAAAAAAGCAATATAAAATTGGCTCAGATTTCTTAAGGATTTTAGTTTTTTTGAACATTTAGTTACTGTAGATAATTTTAGCTCTTTTTGTAGATCTGATTCAATGGACGAAAATATTCATCTTTATCGAATCCATATCCGATCATTTCTGTTGTATTTGAGTATGAAAATCCTATCCATTTACATGCTACTTTAAGTTATTATGCTTGACGGCTTATCAGAACAGTAAAGTTGATTGTTTTAGCACCTAAAATCTCGATTAAACTATAAATTGACTAAATTGTTTAAATATTATCCACATAATTCATGACAACAAGATCATGCTTATTTTTTAACCCATTGATTTTAATTTTTTATGATCCTTAAAGATTATTTTTTAATCTTTAATCGTGTAAAAATTCAGGTACTAGATAAAATTTAATTTTTTTAACTAAATCAGTAAAGTACATGAATCCACCCTTGAGGACACAGATTGCGATAACGTCTTAGTCTTTATCGTTTTTTAAAAGTTATTTATAAAAATCATTTATCTATCCAGCCATTTAGTCGACTTTTTCATGGATCAATCTTTAGTTGAGAAAAAGATCGTATTGTTCGTTATTATATTTGATTATTTTTCGTTAGAGAGGAAACATTTTTTAAAATTTGCTTAAAATATTATCAAAACTAAAGTGAGCTTTATGATGAAGTTTATCAAACAAAAAAAACGATGCTTATGCTTCTTTTTAAGAGCAAACTAATTTTAATTCAGAGTTTTTGAATATTTTTTATATAAATATTAATGATGGTTTAAATATTATAAAAAATCTAATAGCAATATAAAAAAGATAAGTTCCAAATAAAATATAAACAGAGAAATGTCAAACAAAAAGGTATGGAAAGAGTTTAGTTACGTAAAAAATGAGCAGTAAAAAGACTCATAAAGTGAGATTAGCGAGTCAAGATCATCGCGAAGTTACCATTTTAATAAAGTGAAATTTAGCAAATCCCGATAAAATATTCAAACATCTACAAAAAAGTTTGGCCTCGCTAATATTATTAAAATCAAGGATAACAGTCGTTAAAACAGTCTCATTAATGAGTCTATGATAAAGAAAGGATAGACATCGTTCATACAAAAGATGTAAAGACCATCATTACCATCGAATTTAAAATTGACAAAGAACCGTAAAGTTTAATTAAAGATGCAAAAGTTTCTTTACGATGTAAGAAAAATTCACGACAGTATGAAAAATATGGCTGAAAACATATTGTCTAACTTTGAAAAAATTAAAGATTAGTTGGAAACAAATCTTTTACTTGTGATTGATCAATTATTAAAAGCTGGGAATAATATCAAACATCAGTAAAAAATCCATGAAGTTATTCAAAAGAGTTTTTCATAAATGAAAAGAAATATCTCTATTTTACCCTGTTCATTAACACATTTAAACAATTCTAGAGAAGAGTAACTGACTCCGAAGAATAATGTCTAACTTAGAATTCATACAAGTCCCATTCAAAAGCCATTGAATGAACCGAATGAGTCAAAATCTCGAACTAAGATTCATTCTATTTTCAGTCCTAAATAAACTCCTGCAGAATATAACTTTGAACTACCTATTTCAAGCAGTCAAAAAGTCAGAGCCAGACCTTAGACTTAGCGTAAGACTCATTCTCGATTTGGCTCGTTTAATAATGAAGTTTCTGTCAAGGAATTCCAGTAAGGACCATCGACTAATATGCGTGTGAAGTAAAAAGGAAAGAATTAGTTTTTAAATTTAGAAAAGCCAAGTGGTATTTAAAGTATAATTCATCAGATGAGGTCAATTCTAAACCAATGAAACTTAATAAATAACAATGTGATTAATAGGAATTTTAATATTCAAATAAAAATTACTTTATATCCTTGTTTCAAACTTTTCTTACATATAAAAAAGAATTGTTACTTGTTTCCTAATGTATAAAATCAATAAATTTTATACTCTTATTGTAGTTCCTACAAAGAGCTTATACCTATTTTAAGATCCTTCAATATTCCATTTTAAAGTTGATAAACAAGTCCATGAATTCTTAATTAGCGACCTTATTTCCATGATTTTTGAACGATTGGTATTCTGGCAATGTTTTGAACGTTATGTTTTACGTTTAACTCGACAAGTAAATTTTCATTTTATTTCTAATTCTAAGAAAACTATTTTCGATATCTTGCTCTCAGATTTCTTATAAAAGAAAGCCATGACTCTAAAGATCCATGATCTTCTTTTTTGAACGCAGCTTTTATTCCTCCACATCCATAATGACCACAAACGATGATATCTTTGACTTTTAAAACTTATACTGCATACTGAATAACGGCAAGGGCATTGTTGTCAGATAATGGAGCTTGGTTAGCAATATTCCTATGAACAAAAAGTTATCCCGGTTTCAATCCCACAACTTCATTCGCGGGTACTCTGGAGTCAGAGCATCCAATCCAGAGATATTCTGGGGTTTGAATATGTTGAAGTCTTTGGAAAAATTGTGGGTCGTTTTTTTCAGTTTCTTATGACCAAATAAGATTATTCTCCATGATTCTATCAAAATTGTCCATTTCAGCATCAGAGTTCCTGACAGATGGAACTTAATGAACAGATATTCTTGATTGTAATCTTTTAAATCTTCTTTCAGGGAGTTCTTCGTCAGAATCTTATTCAATCTAACCTCCTGAATAAACGTGCTATTCAAAGGCCTAATTTCCCTTGAGAATAACTTCATCTTCACTTGGTGGGATTATTTGTCTTGGCATTTAAGGCTAATTTCTATTTTTAATCTTGTCAAAAAGTTTAAATATGTATAAATATTTTGCTTCACAATAATTTAATTTGGAAAATATGATTGGGATATTTTATTTAGTTAGTATCGACGTTCGTTATAAATAATTCATCTTAAATAGAAAAAAAAATTCAAAAATTTTTAATCGTTTTTTTTATCCAATTCATTTTTAAATGTGATTACAATTTTCTAAGCTATTCTTTTAATCCACATTTCATAGATTACTTGAAAAGTATTTCATAATGACTTTTTGTTATCCAAAGTATTGCCGCTTAATCAGTCAGAGTTTTTACTTTTACTTCTCGATAATCTGAAAAGTTTATCCCTAAAGTCTATATTCCATGCTCCCTAATGAATCATTTTGATCGATTATTTTTTCATAGTTATTTGGCCTATCAAATAATTTGAACTTCCCATAAATAATAAAGGCAAGTCTTTTTTTTTAGTTGCATTTATTTTTTTATTTTTAATTGTAAAAAATATAAGGGACCACTTCATTTCTTTTGTATAAAGAAAAGATTCCGATATTGATTAAAGTTTATGCAAGGTTGAAATTAATTTTCTTGAAGATTGAGTGATTTTTATAAAGTTTTTAAACTAATTTAACGGACAATGGGTTATTTTAAAGAACGATATTTTTTTATTAATCATTTTGTATATCATCCCGAATTTAAGCCAATTATTTTATTTAGTTACTTGATCGGGATAGAAATAATTTTGATATCCTTAAGGATGGATCTTAAAGGTGATGTAGTTTTTGTTCATAGTCAAGCCATTCATGAATGAGACTTTTTAGTTACATTTCACATTTGAATCGATATTCTTCTGACTCGGTCTGAGGCTGAATGATCTTTTATTTATGAGATCGAAAATTGATCAATCTACTGTCAATATGTTTAGGATTTTGGTTTAAAATCATTTGATATGGACTCGAATTAAGAGGATTCATTTATGCTTTATCTATAAAAACCAAATTTTTATTATTAAAATTTCTGAAATAAAATTAAAAAAGTCTTTTTATGATAACTAAAGAATGAGAATTTTACCTATCATGAAAAAATTATAGTAAAATTAAAAAATATTTATTCTCAACCTGCACGATGAATCTAATTCCATTTTCCAATATGATATCTTCTTTCATTTTATTGACAAATTTTTCTTATTTCTTCAGAATCAGGTTTTTTCAGTTCATAAACAAATGGTGCAGGTGGAAAGTATTCTATTGTAGGTGCTACATATCCAGATTGTTATTGAATTGCCTTATACACTTAATAACCTGGAACGTATGCAAGTGAAACCCAACAAATTTTTTGCTCTTTTGAAGGTTAAAAAGTTATGAATTGTACATTAAATTACATTTTAGTTGCGATTTAATCAATCCTGTACATTTAAAAAAATATTTAAACACATTTAAAAGTCTTTGGTTCCTTATGACTATATCTCTCAGAATGTAAAAGAGAATAAATTTTATAATGATAACTATTTTATGAATATTTTTATTGAAAGTATTAAATAACTTTTTCTTTGCCCTTATAGCATTTAAACTCACCAAAACTTTCAGATAATCCCATTTATTGTGTTGTATTTTATTAAAGCCAGGATAATGGAGGAACTTAGCGTCCTAAGTAGCTAAACAAAAAAATAGCTTTCTACTCACGTATTTTTTACTGCTATTTCTCAAGCTTTTTAGTAGAATTACCCATTAATTTTTTTAATTTTTTTACTTTAGATATTTTATTCTAACTCTAAATTAAATAATTAAAATGCTTTAATATAAAGATTTCTTTAATTTATTTTTTAATTAATAAAATGTAAAAATGGATTTAATTTAAGAAGAGCTGATTAAAAAAGTTTAATAGGGGTCTAAAAGATCCATTATTAATCAACGTAATTTCCTCTATCGATGATATAATTTAAATAGAAATAATACCTAATCTTTAATGGGTAAGCAATAAGAAGGAACAAAAATCTTGTACATGCTGAAGCCAGCCATCAGCATCATCCCCGAAATCGAAGCTCCAGTGACCACTGTTGCATTTGATACCAAACAAATCTGGACTGCTATTGTCGTCTTGGTTTATCTTTTATGCTGTCAAATCCCACTCTACGGTATGGTTAAAACTTCAGAATCTGATCCTTTCTATTGGATGAGAGTTATCCTCGCCTCAAACAGAGGTTCGCTTATGGAGTTGGGTATCTCACCATTGGTCACTGCATCAATGATCATGCAACTTCTCTCAGGTGCTAAACTTATCAACGTCGATCAAAACGTCAGAGAATAAAAAGAACTTTACGAAGGAGCCCAAAAACTTTGCGGTATCTTGATTGCTTTCGGTCAAGCTTTCGCTTACACCTGGTCAGGAATGTACGGCGACATCGCTGTTATTGGTGCTGGAAATGCTATGCTTATCATTTTGCAATTAGTTTTGGCTTCAGTCATTACTATCTTGTTGGATGATATCATTTCAAAAGGATATGGTATTGGTGGGTCAGGAACCAGTTTGTTCATTGCTATCAACATGGCTGAAACCGTTCTTTGGAGCTGTTTCTCACCATTGTCATATAAAGTTGATGCCACTGCTGGTATGGAAGAATATGAAGGTGCCTTTGTTGAATTACTTGTCGGTCCAATCGTCAGAGAAAACAGACTCGGTGCCATCCAAAACGCTTTGTTCAGAGACACCCTTCCTAACTTGAGCAATGTTCTTGGTACTGTTTTGATTTTCTTCGTCGTCATTTACTTCCAAGGATTCAGAATCACCCTTAGATTAGCCAACAACAAATCAACCTCTGAAGCCTCATACCCAATCAGACTTTTCTATACTTCAAACATGCCAATCATTCTCCAAACTGCCCTCGTCTCCAACGTTTATTTCTTCTCTCAAATGCTCCACAGAAACTTCAAGGGATCATTCATTACCAATATTTTCGGTAGCTGGCAAGAAGCTGGATATCAAGGACAAACTGTTCCAATTGGAGGTTTGATTTACTACATTACCTCACCAAAGGGATTGTATGCTGCCATCACTTCACCAATTCACACCCTTATTTATATCCTTTTCGTTGTTGGAACTTGCGCTCTTTTCTCAAGAACTTGGATTGATGTTTCAGGACAAGGACCAAAGGAAGTCGCCAGAAATCTTAAAGATCAAGGTATGTTCTTGAAAGGATCAACCAATGAAGGAACTGAAAGAAGATTGAGAAAACTCATCCACACTGCTGCCCTTCTCGGTGGTATGTGCATTGGTGTTCTTACCATTTTTGCTGATTTCTTGGGAGCTATTGGATCAGGAACAGGTATCCTTCTTACCGTCACTATCATTTATCAACTTTATGAAGAAGTCGTTAAGAACAAAGTCCAATCAAAACAAAAATGATTATGAATAAGACATCAATTTAATTTTAACAATTTTTATTTCTTTTATTTTTATTTTGGAAAATTTATAAGATATTTTGAATGATTGATTCATTAAATAATAATAAATAATCAAGAAGTAAAGTAACAATGAATTATTTATAAGTAAAATTTCCTCATTTGTTTTTTCTCATTAATTAACCAATTTATTTTAGATAGTCACTGAATAGCTCTGCATATTCTGTATAGAAGACATGAGTTTTTGACTTGTGATTAGTATCTTATTTGA
>Ga0102832_1002809_pt1 | contig 9997 bp, 7 predicted proteins | sample EBPBio282013_DNA_FD_88942 | JGI IMG/M metagenome (GOLD analysis project Ga0102832, IMG submission 88942) | Wastewater treatment Type I Accumulibacter community from EBPR Bioreactor in Madison, WI, USA - Reactor 2_5/28/2013_ DNA (Illumina Assembly) | ecosystem: Engineered > Bioreactor > EBPR >... | reverse complement strand
GGTGGAAAGGCTGAGCGCCAGCGCGAGACGTGTCTTCATGGCGCGGACAAGAGCATGGCGGGCAGGGGGGCGTAAAGAGGTCGCCTGCGATTGCGCTTTCGCAATGCGCTCTTGGCGTTCGTTCGATGTTGCGTCGCGCAAAATTATTTCGTCGCTGGCGGCGATATTCGGGAACCTTCCTGGTACTCTTTGGTTCTGCGCGTGTCCGGTGCGGGGGATGTGCGGCTTTTTGGTCACACCCAACCCAATTGTTTCGCTTGCGTGGAAACATGGCATTGGGTAGTGAGTTTTTGCTGTCCTAAGTGACAAACAAGAAAGGGGAATACCTATGCGGAAAGTCGCCATGGCGATGGCACTTGCCTCCACGGCCCTCGCTTCGCCGGCTCTCGCCCGCGACGATGCGTGGTACATCGGAGTCGAGGGAGGCGCGATGATCGTCGAGGATCTCGATCTCGACATCGGCGCCCGGAACGATGCCGCTCGGGTCGATCATGACTATGGTTACGACTTCGACGCGATCATCGGTTATGATTTCGGCGGCTTCCGCGTTGAAGCCGAAGTCGGCTACAAGAGCGCGAACGTCGACGGTTACACGTCGGCGGTTCCGACGCCCGTTGGTCCCGGAAGCGCGGTTTCCGCCTCGGGCACCTATGACTATGCTGGCGGCAAGACGACTGCTCTGAGCTTCATGGTCAACGGCATGCTCGATTTCGGCGATGATGACGGCCTTCAGGGCTTCATCGGCGCCGGCGCGGGTGTCGCCCGCGTGAAGGCGGACAACTACTCGATCAACTCGACTGGCCCCGGCTTCCTGAACGATTCGGACACCGGCTTCGCCTGGCAGGCGATCGCGGGCGTTCGCGCTCCGCTGACCGACAATATCGACGTTGGCCGGGATAACCGTTACTGTAATCGTTTCCGTCTGTGAGCAAACGTTATTGGCACTTGTTGCAACCAGGGTGTATGTGGTGGTTACGTCGGGCAAAGCAAGGGGCGCAGAACTACTTGCATCGCTCAACCCGGTTGTAGGCGTCCATTGGTAACTGGAACTGGAATCATCTGTATTGGAAGCCAGTGTAACCGGATAGTTTTGACAAACAGTCGTATCGTTGCTCAAAACCGGAACGAACAGCGTATCCACATTAATCACCACCGTATCGGTAACGAAGCAGCCCGCAATAGTAATTTTTGCTACATAAGTGGTTGTCTGTGTGGGTGTTGCAACCGGATTCGGTATAGTCGGGTTGTTCAGCCCTGTCGTCGGCGACCAGGAAAGTCCCTGGTTGTTCACGTTGTTCGAAGCCAGGAGAGGTACGTTACTGCCCAAACAGATATTAACGGCTCCCTGTGGCGTTACATCCACCATTGGGTCGACAATGCGTACCAGAACGGTATCCATGTCCACGCAAGAGGCAATGGTACCGGTTACCACCAGCGCTATATCTTGCGGAGGTGTGATTGTAGGATTAGCAATAAACGGATTACTAACCGCTCCCGGAGGCGCCCAGAAATAGTTTACAGCGCCTTCCGCCTGCAACTGAAGCGTATTTCCGGCACATACAAACAGCGTGTCGCCGCCTGATACCTGCACTTCCACATTGTCTTTGATGTCGATGGTGAGTGTTTTGTAAATGACCGTACCGCAACCGAAATTGTTCGAGAGCGTAATGGTAATCGTTTCCGTTCCTTCTACCAATGCATCGGAAATGGGCGCGATCGGGAACGACAATTGAGTTGTACCAGCAGGGAATACGATCAGATTTGGAATAGTCAGGTTGTAATCCACACCCAGTGTGGCAGTACCACCGATCGTCACAAAAAACGAAGACTCTTCTTCCAGAGGTTCCGACAGCGAAATGATGAGTTGATCTTGATTGCCGGAGCAGTCTTCAATAAAATAGTCGATACCACTGGCAAATTGTACGGCAAGGTTGGGCGTAGCGCCTTTGATTTCAGAAACAAATACGCCGGAGTCATACGAGAAGTCCTGGCGGTCGGCTACTGCCAGTTTCAGGTGGTAGGTATTGCAAGGCGTAACGGCCGAACGGGCTGTCAGGCTTTTTTTGATGCCCAGAGAATCAGAAGTAAGGCCGTCGTACTGAATTGTTTCACTGCCAAAATTGTTGCGATAGTACTGCCAGTTCAACAACTGATTGACACTGTTGATCTGTACGGGCGTATTGGTGCCGGGTAGTACTGCAATGTTCTTCGCAGTGTTGCTCAATCCCGGATCGCCCACAATACCAGGGCCGGAAATCAGAAACGCAAAAATATCGTTGAAATCAGAATCTACGAACTCCGGGTATTCTTCCGAGCCGAATACATATTCAAAACTGAGTTCATCAGTGGCTACAAACACATCGAGTTCGACAATACAAGCGTCGGTCGACGGTGTTCCATTGCCCAGTTGTTCGGAAAGGTAATCGAGGTCGGGGTCGCCTGTTCCGTTGAAGGCAAAAGTAGCATTTCCCGTATCATTTGGCCCGATCGCCAGGTTGGCGTCGCCTGAAGTAAGCAAAAGGCCTTTTGACAGTCCAAGACTGGTGTTGTCGGAAGCAAAATTAAACGTTCCGTATGAGCCGGTAGGGCAATCAATATTGGTAACGGTAACCGTAGTGGCTGGCGTTGCTACCGCATTCACAATATTTTCGGGGGTAATATCGGTATTAACCGTCATGGTAACCGGTGCAGGACAAGGCGCTGAACTGCATTGCCAGTGGCCCTGCCAGCCTTCAAACTCATTGAAGTCATCCGACTGAAATTGCACTGTCAGGCAGCCGCTGGAGGCCTGTACCATATAGCACACACCGCCACCACCACCGGCATTATTGAAACCATCGCCCCCCAACTGACCGATGATGGGCGAATTGACATCATCGCCATCGTAAAACGTCAGCAGGTCGCCTGCCAGAAATCCGCCTTCTTCAATATTGAAATAATCGAGCGTAAACGTTACACAGCCTGAGGGCTGGTTGGGGCAAATCACAAAAGTGTGGTCCTCATTCGGGCCATAATCTCCATCGGGGCCGCCTGTATCGTACAAAGTACCTTCACACAGTGTAGAACCGCCATCATCCACATTGGAAGAAGGAGGAATGGCCGTTACACAAAGGGTAAAATCACCGGAATTCGGCGTAGCCGTTACGGAATAGTCTGATACCCGGATGTAGTATTGCAGGCCAGGGGTAAGCCCGGTCACGTCCAGAAACAGGGCATTTTCTCCGATGTCTGCCTTGGCGCACAACAATTCAGCGAGCCCGTCAAAGGTGCATTCTCCCCGGTAAATGGCAAATTCAGGGTTTACAATCGAGTTGGAACCTACGCCTGTAAGCGTAATCCTGAAATCGAACAGCGTATCGGGACAGGTAAATGCAAACCAGACATCGCGCTGCGCAACACCACTGTTGAAGCAGGTGGGGTTATTGTCGTTGCCGATATTGGTCGCTGTTGCATTTTCGTTGGAAAACACGGTCGTATTGCAGAATGGTGCAGGTCCGAGATCGATCAACCCGGTACAATCATCATTGGCGGGGGTTTGTGCAAAAAGGGCGTTACAACTTAACAGCAGTACGACGATAGAGTAGAATTTTCTCATCTGTTTGAGTGTAAGGAATCAAGTGCAGTTATGTGTCAGAAGTAGGAGACGGCAAAAGAACCTTTATAGGTTGAGTTCTTGTAGTAAGTGCCAAAAATAGAAAGACGTACCGGAACGACAAACCGCTGCAACCGTTTTGTGTCGTCTGGTAGCATTATCAGGTTACTTTGAATAAAAAACAGGGTCTATTCGCAGGATTTTAACAACTCGCGCACCTGTTCGAGTTGATATGGCGGATGCTGATTACCCCAACTGCTTCCAATATAATTGAGCAGATTGGTAATTTGTATGTCGGATAGTGCCGGATTGGCCGGCATCATTTCCACATACGTTTTGCCATTGACAACAATCGTATCCTGGAGGCCTTTCCGTATCAGACAGGGAAGTTTGTCGAGATGCTGACCAAGGTAATCCGACCCCGCCAGCGGCGGAATCAGCCCGGCCAACCCTTCCCCTTTGTCCATATGACAACTGGAGCAATTACCCTTGTATAATCGCTCCCCAATTTGATAAGTATTGTTCTGACACCCCAGGGTCATCATCCCCAGCGCCCATGCAAAAAGGTAACGTATCATTTGAATTCTTCTGCCAACAATTTGGATATGTCTTTCATGAAGCGATCTACATCTTCCGCATCGGTGCCATCGCAAAAAGAGCGCACGTGGCGATTTTTGTCCACCAGAATAAGGCGGCCGGAGTGGTCGAATCCGCCTGGCGTATTCGGATCTTCTTTGGCAACACTGAAATAGTCGTCTGCAATACCGTAAATCGCATCGTGGTCGCCTGTCACCAGGTGCCATTTTTTGCTGTCGATACCCAATTTTTCCGCATGGCGTTTGAGCGCGGCAACAGTATCGTTTTTCACGTCGATAGAGTGCGACAACATGCCCAGGCGCTCGTCATCCTTGAATCGTTGATAAATGCGCAGTCCATTGGCTTTTACCTTCGGACAAATGGTGGGACAATGGATAAAAAAGAAGTCCACCACATATATTTTGTTGGCGAATGTAGCATTCGTTACTACTTGACTATCCTGGTCAACAAATTGAAAATCAGGGACTTGCCTGTAAATGGTGTCACCTGCCGGAGAAATATCGCGTTCGCCCAAAATCGGCAATGGTTTGTCGTCGGAAGTTCCGGTGCATGCCATCCAGGTGGCTATGCTTGTAAAAATGAGTACAGGGAGAAGCCCTTTCATTGTGATGGAAGCAGTTTTTTACCCGCAGCAATGGCGGCAAGAATGTCAACTTTGTTTTGTGTGATTTTTGATTTCTGGTCTTCCAGGTATGCCAGTGCTTCGGCCGCGGGTTTTCCTTCCGGGGCTTTATAGCCAGCCATCCATGCCATCATGTCTTCCTCTGCCTTGTTCATGCCTTTCAATGTTTTTTCAAAAACTTCCGACTGTTCTGGCGTCATCGTGGCTACCATTTGCAACTCTTTCAGAGAACGAGCCACCCTGTTCATTTCGGCCAGGTCTTTCATGGCTTCATCATGAATGTCTTCCGTTTGTTTTTGCAAAGCAGCGATTTCTTTCTTCGAACCATCGCATGCAGGGAGCATTAATCCAACACACAAAAGCAGCAATAAATAGATTCGCATGGCATGTATTTGTTTAAATTAAGAAAAAATCGAGGGCAAAAGTAACCGTCCTGCACGCTTCGGCATACGATACTTCAGAAAAAAGCCGAATTTCGCCCCGTTTGGAATTGCTCCAAATATCGGAACAGGAAAATCAGATCAAAAAATGCTCACTGCCATCTCACCGATCGACGGTCGGTATGCCGACAAAACCCGCGAACTAAGCGCCTATTTCAGCGAATACGCCTTAATTCGCTATCGCGTATTTGTTGAAATTCAATACTTTATAGCGCTCTGTCAGTACAACCTGCCTCAATTGTCCGCTTTTGAAGAGGATAAAATCGACGACCTCAACGCGATTTTTGAAAACTTCAACACCGCCGATGCCGAACAAATCAAGGCATTCGAACGCACCACCAACCACGATGTGAAAGCAGTGGAATATTTCCTCAAAGAGCGGTTCGACAGCCTGGGGCTGGGTACGCTTCGCGAATTTGTGCATTTCGGGCTCACCTCGCAAGATATCAATAACACGGCCATTCCCCTGCTGTTCAAAAATGCGCTGGAACAGGTGTACTATCCGCTGTTGATGGATTTGCGGAATCACCTTGAACAACTGGCACAGGATTGGGCTTTCGTACCGATGTTGGCCCGCACACATGGGCAACCCGCCTCTCCTACCCTGCTGGGTAAGGAATTTGCTGTTTTTGTAGAACGCATCGATGTGCAACTGGAAGCCTTGCATGCCATTCCACACCGCGCCAAATTCGGCGGCGCCACCGGCAATTTCAACGCTCATTACGCTGCCTATCCTGATTATGAGTGGCACCAGTTCGGCAATGATTTTGTGCTGGAATTTCTGGGGCTGGAACGTTCGCAACACACGACCCAGGTCGAGCATTACGACTCATTCGCAGCACACTGCCAGGCCATGGGGCGCATCAACACTATTTTGATTGACTTTTGCAGGGATGTGTGGACGTACATTTCCATCGAGTATTTCCGGCAAAAAACAGTGAAAGACGAAGTGGGCTCCTCTGCCATGCCGCACAAAGTCAACCCGATCGACTTTGAAAATGCTGAAGGCAACCTGGGTGTGGCCAATGCCCTGTTCCAGCATTTTGCAGAAAAACTCCCCATCAGCCGACTTCAACGGGATTTGACAGATTCCACTGTTTTGCGCAATATGGGCGTGCCGTTTGGCCATACTATTATTGCCATCAAATCGATCATGAAAGGCCTGAGCAAACTTTTGCTCAACGAAGGCCAGTTGTACGATGACCTGGAAGACAACTGGATGGTCATCGCCGAAGGCATTCAGGTTATACTGCGCCGTGAAGGTTATCCTCAACCGTATGAAGCCTTGAAGGCGTTGACCCGGGGCCGGTCAGTGGTGACCCGCGAAGTGTTGCACGATTTTATCGACGACCTGGATGTGTCGGATGAAATCAAAACGGAACTCAAACAACTTACTCCGCATAACTATGTGGGCCGGTAATATCAACTTTTCAAACACTTTTAAATAATGTTTCACATGAAGCGTATCAGTGTCATTATCGCTGCATTTTCAGCCTTTTCTTCTATTGTTTCTGCTCAAATTACCGACCCCAAAGCAACCGAAATATGGGAGCCGCAAGTGCGTGTAGTTACGCCCGGCGAAGGCACTAAACCGCCCTCTGATGCCATCGTGCTGTTTGATGGCAACAATTTTTCCGAGTGGCAATCTGCCAAAGACAGCAGCAAGGTAACCTGGACGCTGAATGGCGATGGCAGCGCAACGGTACTGCCAGGCGGCGGTGACATTGTTACCAAAAAAGCATTCGGAGATTGCCAGTTACACGTCGAATTCCGCGAACCCAGTGTAGTGAAAGGTGAAAGCCAGGGCCGTGGTAATAGCGGTATTTTCCTTCAAGGTCGCTATGAAGTTCAGGTGCTCGATTGCTACCAGAATCGCACCTACTCCAATGGACAAACCGGTTCCATCTACAAGCAAAGCATTCCGCTGGTGAATGCCTGCCGCAAACCCGGCGAATGGCAGGCATATGATATTTTATTCACGGCGCCTCGCTTCAACAATGACGATATTCTGGTGGCTCCCGGGCACATCACGGTACTGCACAACGGCATCGTCGTGCAATTGAACACCGAAATCAAAGGCACTACGGAATACATCGGCCTGCCTAAAAACATCGCCCATGGCAAAAGCGGTATCAAACTGCAGGACCATGGCGACCTGGTGAGTTATCGGAATATCTGGATCAGGGAACTTTGAGTTGGAGTCCTAAGTCCTGAGTCCTAAGTCATGAGCCTTGAACTGAAGTCAAAATAACTATTTCAAGCAGAGTTGAATATGCACTTTAAAAAATCAAAGCACTATCCCACATGGATACTCTATCATGCATCGTTAATATACTTGTATTAACTTTGCACTAACCACATTACCCGCTCCATTTCAACACGACTCAGGACTTAGGACTCACGACTCAGGACTTTTTCCATGGCAGACAGTTTTCAATTCTACAAACAACTGGACTCCGCAGACTGCGGCGCTACCTGCCTGCGCATGGTGGCACGCCACTATGGGCGCCACTATTCGCTGGAGTACCTGCGCCAGTTGTCGTATCTCGACCGGGAAGGGGTGTCGCTGATGGGTATTTCCGATGCTGCGGAAAAGATCGGTTTCCGTACGCTGGGTGTAAAAACAGGATTCAAGAGGCTTTCCGAAGACATTCCATTGCCCTGTGTGGCGCACTGGCAGCAGGATCATTTCGTGGTAGTGTATAAAATCTCTGCTGGGAAAGTGTTTGTGGCCGACCCGAAAATTGGCAAAATAGAACTTCAGGAACAGGAATTCCTGAACGGTTGGATCAGCGACGTCGTGAATACGGAAGCGCAAGGTATCTTGCTGCTGATGGAGCCTACGCCGGACTTTTACGAGCGGGAAGGTGAAAAAAACGACCGCTCCGGGCTTCGGTTTTTGTGGCCATACCTCTGGCAACACCATCGCCTCATCTGGCAATTGGGCATCGGATTGTTCCTTGGCAGCCTGATCCAGTTGGCGTTCCCTTTTTTGATGCAGGCGTTGGTAGACAAAGGTGTTCAACTCAACGACCTGAGTTTTGTATACCTGATACTGCTGGCCCAGGGCATGTTGTTTGTAAGCCAGGTAGCCGTAGAGTTTATTCGCGGCTGGATTTTGCTGCATATCGGTACAAGGGTCAACATCAACCTGGTGTCCGATTTTCTGATCAAATTGATGCGCTTGCCCATGTCGTTTTTCGATTCGAAAATGACGGGCGATTTGTTGCAACGGATTTACGACAATGAGCGTGTGGAACGTTTCCTCACCTCTTCCTCGCTCATAACGCTGTTTTCCGTTGTCAACCTGTTGCTGTTTGGGTTTGTACTGGCTTATTACAATCCTTTGCTGTTTTTGGTTTTTTTTATTGGCGCGGCCACTTATTTCGGCTGGGTAGTGCTGTTTTTGCAGCGCCGCCGTTCGCTCGACTACCGCCGTTTCGAGCAAATGGCCGAAAACCAGAACTCCCTGATTCAGTTGGTCAACGGCATGCAGGAAATCAAACTCCACAATGCCGAGCGGCAGAAGCGCTGGGCCTGGGAACGTATCCAGGCGCGCCTGTTTCGGGTAAATGTGCAATACCTCGCTACCGACCAGATGCAACGCGCCGGCGCGGCTTTTATCAATGAAGGAAAAAATATCCTGATCAGTGTGCTCGCCGCGCAGGCCGTGATTCAGGGTGAAATGAGCCTTGGTATGATGCTCGCTGTGCAGTATATCATTGGCCACATGAATGCTCCACTGGAGTCGCTGGTGCAATTTATCCTGCATGCCCAGGAGGCCAAAATCAGCCTCGAAAGGATGCAGGAAATACACCAGCGCCCCGACGAAGACCTGAATGACGATTCAAAAGTAACCGTGCTGCCTGCCAATGGCGACCTGACACTTCAGAATGTCTCGTTTCGGTACGGCGGCCCGCACGACCCCTGGGTGCTTAAAAACCTGAACCTTTCTTTCCGGGAAGGAAAAACAACCGCCATTGTAGGCACCTCCGGTAGTGGTAAAACGACCCTGCTGAAAATGCTGCTCAATTTTTACCCGCCTACGGAAGGTGTTGTGCGCATTGGTGATCTCAACCTGTCCAACGTGCATCACAAATTGTGGCGCAGTCAGTGCGGTGTGGTCATGCAGGATGGCTTCATCTTTTCCGATACCATAGCCCGGAATATTGCCCTGGGAGAAGAACACATCGACCGCCGGCAATTGCTATATGCTGCAAAAGTGGCTAATATTCAATCTTTTATCGAATCGCTGCCCCTGGGTTACAACACCAAAGTAGGCCAGGATGGAAACGGCCTCAGCCAGGGACAGAAACAACGATTGCTCATTGCCAGGGCCATTTACAAAAACCCGCAGTACATACTTTTTGATGAAGCCACCAATGCCCTCGATGCCCATAATGAACGGGTTATCATGCACAACCTTGAACTGGCTTTCCGCAACAAAACGGTAGTTATCGTAGCGCACCGCCTGAGTACCGTGCGCAACGCCGACCATATCATCGTTCTGGAAAAAGGCGAGGTGGTGGAACAAGGTACACATACGGAACTGACCAATCAGAAAGGTATTTACTACCGACTGGTGCGCGAACAACTCGAACTGGGAACCTGATTTCCGAAAAAACTCACACAACTATATGGCTGATCGCGAATACGTAGAACTCCGATCTGAAGATGTACAGGAAATTCTCGGCACACCACCTGGCTGGCTGGTGCGCTGGGGTACTTCCATTGTACTGGTCGGCT
>Ga0102832_1002808_pt1 | contig 10001 bp, 9 predicted proteins | sample EBPBio282013_DNA_FD_88942 | JGI IMG/M metagenome (GOLD analysis project Ga0102832, IMG submission 88942) | Wastewater treatment Type I Accumulibacter community from EBPR Bioreactor in Madison, WI, USA - Reactor 2_5/28/2013_ DNA (Illumina Assembly) | ecosystem: Engineered > Bioreactor > EBPR >... | reverse complement strand
GCAACGCGAGCACTTCATGAACGAGGAAGCCGCCACCGCCCTCGCCCGCGCCACCGCCTGCGAACAGAGACTCGAGCAGCCGCACAAGGACTAGCACCCACCCGCCGTGCCACGTAGCCACGTAGCCACGTAGGTTGGGGTGAGCCCGCGAACCCCAACACCGCGAGACTACCCGCGCGAACCAGTCGCCGTAGATCTTCTCGTAAGTCCAGTCCTGGTAGACCTCGAGCAGCGCTTCGGTTTAACCGCTTGCGCAGCGGGCTGTCCAGGGCGACGGCAATGCCGTACATCTCGGGCATGAACACGCGACCGACGATCTGGAGCCCGCTTTGCCGAGACGTCGCCAACCAATAGTGCAAAGTCGGCGCGTCGAAAACGATGACCTGAACCTTGCCCTGCGTCAGCAGGTCGATGGCGCCCGCCGCGTTGCTCACCGCAACGAACGGTATGCGCCGTTGCTTTAGGTAGCCGGCGGCGACGGTGCCGGGTGGCGTCGCTATCGTCTTTCCGGGCAGATCGTCGGGCCCGCCAATGCTCGGGCGAAGCCGGTGCTCCGTCTGCGACGGACGACGTCACGGTCGCGGTCAATTGCGCGATCAGCACGATCCCCATCAACCACACGCCGGCGATCACGAACTGCCTCAGCTTGCCCGGTTCGGCGCGCTCGCCGTGCTCGCCGGTGGCGATGATCAGCGTCGTGTTCCACATCCCCTCACCGATTCCCTCCACGTATCCCTTGCTGCGATCGAGTTGGCGTCCGCGTTCGATGAACCAGAGCACGTTCGCCCACAGCAACATCAAGACGATGGTCGCGGCGAAAAGCTTGCAGATGGCAAGCCAGGGTATCGCCATCAAGGTAACCGGAATCGCGCTCTCCTCCTCGGCGCGAACCATGATCTGCAACCCCGAATCGAAATAGGAAAGCGAAAGATCCACGTACTGTTCGCGTTGCGGCGCCATCACGCTCGCAGAAATGACAAGGTCGGCGTCACCGCAGCGCATGGTCTCCATCTGCTCGTCGCGCAATCCGGCCTCTACCCACACGAGGTCCACGCGCATCCGGCGCGCCAGTTCGCTCCACAGGTCCAGGCTGAAACCCACCAACTGCTCGCCGCGCTTCAGCACGAAAGGCGCAGTCGGGCCGGTCGCAAGGTGCAGCGGACGGGTTTGCCTTGCTCCCACCTCTAGGACGCACGGCGGCGGGGCGCTGGACGGAACCTGCAAATCGAGCCTTGAGGTTCGCGACCCCCTCGCGCTCGCATCGTCCTGTCTCGCCCCGTCTGTCATACATTCCTGCTAAGCTCTGCGGGGTATTCATCAACTTGCCGGGGCATCCCCTTGAAGAGCGCGCTTTTCGTTGATTTCGACAACGTCTTTTCCGGGATGCGCAAGCTCGACCCAGCAATGGCCGACCAGTTCGCGCAAAAGCCGCAGCGCTGGATGAAGTGGCTGGTGTCCTCGCTCGAACTGCCCGAGCACGCCCCCGTCGATGCCCGGCGCCGCGTGCTGGTCCGACGCTGCTACCTCAACCCACAGGCCTACCAGCGCTTTCGGCCATCATTCAACCTCGCCGGCTTCGAGATCATCGACTGCCCTTCCCTCACCAGCGAAGGCAAGACAAGCACCGACATCCACATGGTGCTCGACATCATCGACCTCCTGCAGCACGAAGCCCATTACGATGAGTTCATCGTCTTCTCGGCCGACGCCGACTTCACCCCCGTGCTGCGCAAGCTGCGCCGCTGGGATCGCCGCACAACCGTTCTGGCGATCGGCTTTCCGTCGGCCGCTTACCGCGCTTCAGCCGATCTCTTGATCGACCCGGACCTGTTCGTGCGCGATGCCTTGGGCTTCCGCGACGACAACGAGCCCGCCATAGGGGAAGCCACACCTGTCGCTGCTCCCGCGCGGCCGACAGAACGCGATCTGGCTCGCGCGGCATACGACATCGTCCGCAAGGCAGTCGCGGAGTCGCCTGCCCCGGTAGCGCTGTCGCGCCTCGCGTCCCTCATCCTGGCCCAGGTCGAGGGCATGGACGCGACCACGTGGGCAGGTTTCGGCAGCTTCCGTCAACTCATCGAATCCTGGAATCTGAGGCCGCTGCTCGTGACTTGGGAAGGGGGTGGCTTCATCCTCGACCCGGAGCGCCACAGCAAGCCGGCAGCAACTGGGCAACCCCAAATCAAAGTCGCCGACGAACTCGCGGCGATCACCCGCCTCGTCAGAAGTGAAGTCAGCAAGTCCCCCCTGCCAATTGCCTGCGCGCGCATCGCGCAACTGGTCACCACCCAGCACGCTGCCATCGCCGCCGACTGGAACGGGGCTGGGTCGTTTCGCAAGTTTCTCGAGGCCTTGAATCTGAAGCCGATGGAGGTGGACTGGAACGCGGGCGGGGGCCGCATCTACGACCCCAGCCGGCACACCCTTTCCGATTCCAAGACCACCCGGACAAACGGCAGCTCGGCGATCGACTGGGGCGAGGATGCAGACCTCTTTCCCGTGGCTGCGCAGATCCACGACGTAACCAACGCCCCCTTGCTCGCACCCACCGACTATCAAGCGCTCTTTCGGCTGATCTCCCAGGACCTGACCGAACACGCCTTCGAACTCAATGAAACCGGCAAGCGGGTGCGCGACAGCATTCGTGCCGCCGGACACCCAGTCAGCCGCACTGACGTCACCTGGGTACTGCGTGGCTTGTTGCTGCGCGGGCATGAGTTCGGCAAGGGCGAGGATGCCGCAGAGGCGCTGGCGCGCAAGACCGCGGACAACATCCGCACCCTGTGTCTGAGGGAGCAGATGGTGATTGATGTGGCCATGGATTCTGCCATTGTTCGATGGGTGGGCGGGTCATGACGTTGGCGGAGCGCTTCGAAAGTGAGGCGCTATTCTGCAGCGCCTGCCACCGGCACTTCCCTTCTCGCGGCAGTCTCTCGAAATGAACCGCACGAAGTGACTCGACCACAGCCTTTGCAGACCATCGCCAGTGACGTCGGCGTTGCTTCGATGACCGCTTTGCAGATCCCGGCTCTAACGGCTACTATCGGCCAAAAGAAGTCAGTTGGCGCGCGGGCCGAAAGCGGTCAGCCGCGCCGATTTTGACTACTTCTAAGGTATGACGAACTAATTCGAAAACCGGCAGCGGGCTACCGACGCCGTTCGCCCTTTCCCGCCACCGGCACAAAAAAGCGAGAAATTCATGTGCTACAGAGCAGGACAACTTCAAAAGCCCACGAGCTTGCCTCGGGATTTTCATTGTCAGGCCTGTACTTTCTATGGTACCTAAGCTAAAGGCGGTCAGGTGTCAGTACGGCGCCACGCGGCGACACGCCAAGGAGCACGAAACATGAGTAAGGCGCACATCGGTTCAAGCCTCGACAACCACCTCACGAGCGACGCCCCGTTTGAGGAAACACAGATGCTCGCGGTCAAGGAAGTGGTGGCATCACAACTCGCCGCTGCGATGCAGAAGCAATCCTTGAGCAAGGCGCGCTTGGCGATTCTTCTGAAGACCAGCCGATCGCAAGTCGATCGGCTGCTGAATCCCTCGCGCGATGTGACGCTCTCAACCCTGCAGCGTGCGGCAGCCTTGGTCGGCCGCAAGGTGCAGATCGAGCTCGTATGACTGAGCGCAAAGCGAACTCGCGCATCTGCGCAGCCGAATACATTACGCAAACAGGAATTCATACCGCGCCGCGGAAGTCGCTCTTGCTCACGGTGCCTAGCCTTGGTGCATGTAACGAACGGTTTCGGCGCTGTGCACACTGGACAGGCCTATCGGATACCGACAGTCGTCGCTACCCAAATTACTGTCTGGTCGCTCTGCCGACCAAACAACCTTCGAATTCTGAAATAGGCTAGAACATCATGAATGCGGATATCCTCAAACGAGTGGTTCGGGCCATCGCTGACGGCTCGCAGAATGATCTGGATCGGCTAGCTGACAAGATTGTCGAGTCTGAACGCCTTACGGGTCATGTCAGACTTGCAGCGCAGCTGGAAGCTATCCTCAAACAGCCCCGACCGAAGCGCCCGTCCGCGTCCCCGATCCCTCCGATCGCCGACATTGAACGCACTCTTAAAGAGCTGCCACTAAGTCGGCGACATGGGGAATCCCTCGCGACACTGCTGACGACGGATGCCCTTGAGCACCACATGGTGCTTCCGAAGGCAATCGAGGATCGCTTTGCGCGAATCGAAGCTGAATACGCGGCAAGAGATCGCTTGAGGACCTTTGGTCTGAAACCTAGGAAAACCATCCTTCTGTACGGTCCCCCCGGATGCGGGAAATCGCTCGGGGCCAAGCGCTTGGCGTGGAGCACCGGTCTACCGTTGATGAAGGTTCGCTTTGATGTCTTGATCTCATCGTACTTTGGCGAGTCAGCCACCAATCTGCGAACCATCTTCATCGCAGCGAAGGAACGTCCATGCGTGCTCTTGCTTGACGAATGCGACTTCATCGCGCGCTCACGCACAAACTCGAAGGACATCGGCGAGGCTTCGCGGATAGTCAACTCCCTCCTGCAACTCATGGAGGAATACGATGCGCCTGGCCTCTTGGTCGCCACAACAAACGTTGAATCGTCGCTGGATTCCGCACTGTTCCGTCGCTTCGACGACGTATTCATGGTGCCGCTACCCGGCCCGATGGAAATTGGGAAACTTCTGCGGATGACACTGTCCACGGTAAGGCTCGCCGAACCGATCGACTGGGGTGCTCTCGTCGAGCATCTGTCAGGCGCGTCGGCAGCGATGGTGGTCAAGGCGGCGCAAGACGCGGCAAAGGCGGCGGTCCTCAGCGGACGACAGGTCGTCACGCAGGCGAACCTGCTGCAAGCCATTGCCGAGCAGCGGAGAACCGACGCGTCTGCGCACGGGGAATAGCGCATGCCGGATCAGCATAACTTCGAATACCTGCCGCTGATACGTCGCTACCAAGGCCAGGCCAAACTGCGGGGCGGTGGCAAGACATCGCCGCAGACGATTGAGAACAGAAACGCACGGCAAGCGCACAGCACCGCTCTTGATGCTGCTGCACAAACATTCAGCGCAAGCTGGCAAGAGCGCAGGGCGCAGCGACAGGGGGTTGGTCAGGTGCTGCCCCCAATTCCACCTGGTGTTCCTATTCTGTTGAAAGTGGATCCCGGCTTAGACCTGGACGCGCTTCGGGATAAGTTCACCTTCGAGATCGTGGCGGAGCAAGAGGAAGGCTACGTGATCGTGGCGTCTGAAGACATTCAGATCGCACCGTTTCGCGCCATGCTGCAACGCTTTGCCGTCCAAGTTCACGGGTCGGCGACGATCGCGCAAGTCCACAAGCTCTATCCTGATGACACGGATCGGCTTGCCAGAGTTCTCTCCGACCACCTGATGACGGCATGGAGCAAGATTGATGTCGATCAGCTTTATGTCGTGGACATCGGGATCGCCTGTGCCGGCACTCAAGAGATTCCGATACGTCCAAAGCGCGGCAAACGAGCGACGGACGCGGATTGGGCGGCCAAGGAGTTTGAATGGTCGCAGGCTCGCGCCAATGCCTATGACGAGTGGGACGCCATCAAGATCCAACGCGAGGCCGCGATCCAGCACTTCGCTAACTTCTACCATGCAGATATCTTGCACCTGGTCGACGGTGTCGATTTTGACGCCGGAGTTCTTCCCGATAGCTTCACAGTTCGGCTGAAGATTTCGGGGAAAGGGTTGAAGGACTTCGTCCTTAACTATCCCTACATCTTTGAGGTCGTCGAGCCCGAAGACATCGCGCTCCCGCAGAACCTCGGACAGCCAGGAGCCCAGCTGCAACTTGCTGTAGCGCCGATAGCGCCCGACGCGGATGCACCTGCGGTTTGCGTCATCGACAGCGGCATCCAAGAGGGACACCCCCTGCTTCGGCCTGCAATCGATCAGGCTACGTCGCATTGCTTCCTGCCAGGCAAGACTGCGACCGATGTAGGCGACTACGTGGCCGGTGGCGGTCATGGCACGCGCGTGGCAGGTGCGGTCCTGTACGGCGAAGCTGTAGCCCAAACTGGAACACCAAAGCTGCCGTTCTGGATACAGAACGCGCGCGTGCTCGACGACGACAACCGCATGCCCGAGGAAGTCTTCCCAGCCGAGGCCATGCGCACAGCGGTTGAGAGGTATCACTTCGGGCCGCGCACTACCCGCATCTTCAATCACTCGATCAATGCCTACGGCTATTGCCGGTTGCGGTACATGTCCTCGTGGGCGGCGGAGATTGACGCGCTCTCGAATGAGCACGATGTACTCATCATTCAGAGCGTCGGCAATATTCGACCCGTTGGACCAATACCGTACCCAGGGGTCAAGGATCACTTAGACGCTGGGCGCACATATCCCGAATACCTCTACCAACCGGCAGCACGCGTCGCCAATCCAGGGCAAAGCCTCCAAGCATTGACGGTCGGCTCAATTGCGTACGGCTCCTTTGAAACAGGCAACTGGCGCAGCTTTGCGACCGAGCCCGACTTCCCTTCGGCGTTCTCGCGATCCGGCCCCGGCATCTGGAGCGTCATTAAGCCGGAAGTGGTGGAGTACGGTGGCGACTTCATTCGCACGAGCAATGAGCCGACTGACGTGCAGGGCGGCGGCGGCATACCAGCAGCCTGCCCTGAGCTGGTGCGGTCGACAATGCCAGCGCCTGGACCGGCTATTGACCGCGACGCGACCGGCACATCCTTTGCAACACCAAAGGTGGCTCGGATCGCGGCGCAATTGCAGCGGCTATTGCCGAGCGAGCCTACTTTGTTGTACCGCGCTCTACTTGTGCAGTCAGCACAATGGCCAGAATGGGCAGAAGATATCCTATCGCGTCTGCGCTCGCCCACCGCAGCGTTGACTCAGGGGCAGCGGCAGCAGCTGCTGGACCAAGCATCGCAAGTCATTCGCTGCATCGGGTTCGGCATTCCGGACGAGACCCGAGCAACGGTGAACAGCGATCACCGAACGACTTTCATCACGAGCTCTGAGAGTCAGGTCCACGCCGGTGAGTGCCACATCTATCAAGTGCCCATTCCGGCACCTCTGCGTCAGCAGGCTGACGAGTACGACATCCGAATTGATGTGACCTTGTCCTATGTTGCACAGCCGCGTCGTACGCGTCGTAACCTTCGACGCTATCTGTCAACGTGGGTTGACTGGGTTACCAGCAGGCTGGGGGAAGGGATCAACGACTTCCGTGTCAGAGCCATGAAGAGCGAGGCGAACGAGGGTGAACCGTTGCCCGGGTCAGTTCTCCCATGGACACTGCACGAAAGTTCGACTTGGGGCTTTATCCGTGACACACGTCGCAACAGTGGCACTGTCCAAAAGGACTGGGCCATTGTGAAATCAAACACACTGCCTGATCACTTCTGTATCGCCGTGCGTGGACATCAAGGGTGGAGTCACGATCCCGATACCACGGCACGTTACGCGCTCGCCGTCACGTTTGAGATTGTCGGTCAAGAGATAAGCATCTACGACCCGTTGCGGACTGCAGTCATCGAACTGCAGACGCAAATCGAGGCCGAGGTTGAAGTCGAGGCTGAAACTGAAATCGAAGGCGAAGAATAGTGCTTGCCGCCAAGGTGTCCGCGAGAAGTATCTTATTCGCTAGCGTCAAGGAAGCCCTTCCTTCCCATTGGCGCAGTTGAAGTTCGTAGTCTATCTCTGCGCATTCATAGGTTAACGTGCGCTCGCGTAGCCAATGACCGCTTCCACCCGTCGCGACTGACAGCAACGGGTCGGTTGCCGCCACTCGATAGGATCGAAAGCGGTCATTCGCAGGCGCAGGAAGTCAACACGCGAACAGTAATCGATCTGACTGTTGAGGGTTCCACTTTAGCTGCAGGTCGAGAGTTTCTCGACCTCCTGCTCATCGGCAGCGACGCCGACAAGGATTGCTGCCTGGAAGAGATCGGCGAGCTGATCGACCCGCGCGCCGACGATTTGCACTGCTACGCGCTGCCGCTGCGCGGCTTCCCGGGCCGCATCGGGCGCGCCGGCCTTCCGCCGGGAATCGTGGGAAGCGGGTTGCGGGCGGCGATGGCTTGAGTCACTGGCCGCCGCTCCAGCGCGCCTTGGCCCGATCGAGGAAGGACGGCGTGGCGGTCCTCCCGGAGCAGCGAATCAATACTGGATGCCCAGCCCGATCGTCCATCCGCGGACGCCGGAGCCGAACAGGTACGCCGCCTGCAAGCGGACGCGCTCGGCCTTGGGCTCGTTCGGCGCCATCGGCAACTCGAGCCCGCAGCCCACCTCGGCGACGGCATCGAAGCCCAGCACGTCGCGATTGGCTCCGAAGAAGCCGCCGTAGCTGCCGTAGGCCAGCCAGCTCATCCTGCGCTCGAAAGCCTTCCACTCGGTCGGGCGCAGGTATTCGACCCTGAGCGAGTAGATGTTGGTCGCCTCGCTGAAGTGCTGAACCGGGTCGGTTTCGGCGAAGCTGGTGATCCATGAGCGCGCAACGTGGCCGCGAATGCGGGCGCTGCCCTCCCCGACCACGTCGGTCCATTCGAGCGCGACGCCGGGCGTCACCAGCCAGGCGTCGGCGTTCCAGTTGAACAGCAAGCCATCGAGAACCGGCTGCAGAATCGTCGCGGAGCCGCCATAGTGCGTGCGGTTCTGCAGCCGGGCGAGCGCCACGTCGACCGCGGGCTCGATGGAGAAGCCGTTGGCAAGCCTGATCTTCGCGAGAATCCCAGCGCCGACGCTGTAGGCCGTCCACTTGCTGTCGAAGGTTCCCGCCGCGCTCGCCGAGGGATTCCAGGGGAAGTCCTGACTGAACTTCAGCCAGCCCGCGTCGAGTTTCCAGAAGAGATCCGTTTCCTCGGACAGGGCGAGCCACTTCGCCTGGTAGGGCACCCGGAGAACGTCGAGATCCGCGCTCGGACCGCGGCCGTCGATACGGTAGCTGGCTGCGCCCAGGTCCGGCGTCGCCGACAGGTTGATCATCTGGGCGTAGCCGGCGCCAAGACGCGCGCTCGCCACCTGCGCCCGCACCTGATCGGGGATCGCCTGCGCGTGCACTGCGCCGGCCAGCGCGGCCGCTGCGCCGATGGCTGCGATGCGGCGCAGGAAGACGTCAAGCGATGGGCGATTCGACATGGGAATGATTGACCGAGAGGGAGCCATGGGCAGGGCCGGGCGAGCGCGTCGGCAGCGTCCGGGCGAAGCGGCCGCGGAGCGCAGCGGCGGCGCCGCGCTCAGCCGCCATTGAGGAAGGCATCGGGAATGTCGTAGCGCTCGTTGTCGCTGACCTTGACCACCGTTACGTCGCCCTGCCGCGTGGCCGTCACCGGATCCATCGTGTCGGCGGCCAGCGGCTTGCCCTGCACGAACAGGATGCGCCGCTGCACCCCGCTGCTGCCGATCGCCTCGAAGGTGGCGGTGCGATCGTTGCCGCGGCGGATGACACCCGCGTCGCACGCTTTCACATCCGGCTGGTAGGGCAGCGTGCACGGCACCCTGGCCGTCGCGTGGTACGCCGTACCCGCGACCTTGGCGTCGCTCGCCGCGGACAGTGGCGGCAGCGGTTTGCCGGTCACCGCCACGCTCAGTGCGTACTTCGACGACTCGTTCCGGCGCGCCGCCGGACGCATCAGGTAGACGCGGATCGCGTAGTCGCCGTCGGCCGGCAGGACGCCGGACCAGGACTGCTCCGCGCTCATGTTGCCGGCGTACATCGCGGCGTTGGCCGAGCCGGGGGGAAGTACGTTGAAGTAGTTCTGGAGGTTGCTCCCCTGCAGCTTCACCTGCAGCGTCTGGCCGGCCGCCGCCCGTACCAGGTAGTCGACTTCGGCGTAGCCCTTCAAGCTGCCCTTGATCGTCGCCGACGATGCGCCCTGGGCGAAGGCCACGCGCTCCCGGCGCGGGGGTGGCGGCCCCTCGGCGGCCAGGAGCGAGCCGGCCAGGAGCAGAGCTGCCGAGGCGGCGAGCGCCCGCGTGGTCATCGTCTTCATGGCATGCCTTTACTAAATCGTCACCGGTCGTTCGGGTCG
>Ga0102832_1002806_pt1 | contig 10005 bp, 6 predicted proteins | sample EBPBio282013_DNA_FD_88942 | JGI IMG/M metagenome (GOLD analysis project Ga0102832, IMG submission 88942) | Wastewater treatment Type I Accumulibacter community from EBPR Bioreactor in Madison, WI, USA - Reactor 2_5/28/2013_ DNA (Illumina Assembly) | ecosystem: Engineered > Bioreactor > EBPR >... | reverse complement strand
CCTGTCACCAGAACAGGCCGTAATCGCCGCATATAAGTATGACCGATACACTCAAATTCCAGCCAGTGAAGGGAATGTAGAGAGCCTACTCATTCAACTTGATAACGGCAGAGAACAACGTCGAACGATGGATAGAGCCGTTGACGCAAGCCAACGCCAAAAGATTGTCGAAAGGGTAGGACGCGCAAAATCGCGGGGCATCACCAATAAGCAGCGGCGGGAATTTATGGACGTTGTAGATCGGCTCATGCTGTTTATGTCTATCTCATACGTATTCCCAACCCCAGACGGAAAATGTGAATGGGACAATTGGCCTGATTTCCTCAATTGGGCAGTAGAGCGAGGAGCAATTTATGATCGGCTCAAAGGCAGTAAGCAACGCGACTTTGCCTACTTGATGGGCGGCAGTAACGACGAAGACAAAGCATACAAGATACTCAAGGCGTTTGCTCAATTCGGAGGCTTCAAAATCCGTAAAGTACTGGTGCGAATTGGTGATGATCGTGTGCGTATTCCCGAAATTGAGAACCTACAGGAAGCATTAGCCAACGCTAGAGGGCGAAAGTATCACCGCGACACCGATTACAAGCTGCTACAGGACGGAAGTATGCCGACGATACCCGATGAATACGACCCTGAATTCCCCGTTTCATGGTCTGATGTGTTCGCAAGCATCGTCAAAGAGTTCGGCGGCATGAAGGAAGTAGTCGAAAGTATCAAACTCGATGGAGCGAGAGAATTCAGCGAACGGGTATACGCCTACGTTGAAGCAGGATACCAGTGGGACATAGCACACGTAAAAGCCAGCGACGATATGGAAGGGCTTTACGGAACGTTCGCCCCACCAGCAACTTTGGCGCTTGTCGAAGCCTTCTAATCGAATTTTGTCACGGAATTGCGGAAAAATTTATTACTCTAAAAGTATTTTTTCCGCAAAACCGTGACATTATTCATTCATAATAAAAAACAGCAATTGCTTGGAAAGGAGGTGATGAAAGTGAAAAAGCATACGTTTTGCGCTAAATGCAGAGAGAAAGGCAAGCTCTACCACCAGACTCTAAATTGCCCGAACTGCCAGCGTAAACGCGATAGGCTTAGGCGTTAGACCATAAAGCCATAATTCCCCATAAAAGAGGCTCTATAAATTCTCGCCTAGAGCCTCTATAAATCTTAGCTCCAAAAGCGAGTGAAGTGAGAGGTACACGTCCTAATAGTAGGTTAGGGGGTCTAGTACGTCTCTACTTTCTATTCGGCTTTACCCTCTGTAGTTGTCTCTGACTCGCTCTCTGTACTATCCCCTCAATAACTCTCATCACTTCACACAAAATAAATATCTCTTTTTATGTGTCTGCTCTTGAGCTACTTAGTAGCGTTCTATTTCTCAACACTTGATACTTGAATAGCAGCACAAATGCTCCTACAATTAGTAGTTGTAAATCAGTGTTTTAGTGTAGTAACATACTAAGCAGCTACAATACTCTATTGATAGGACTAGCAGCGGCATGAATGATCTAATCAGCACATCACAAAGCATTGTAGTTAGTGACAACAGCGCCTATAACACGATAGCTGAACTCGCATTAGCTACAGTAGGAACTAAGTCGCAGCGTATCTATGCTGACTGTTACCGCCGTTTTGCTAGGTTTTCTTTAGAGCAAGGTAATAATCCTGAAAACCTTAACCCCCTCGAAATTATGGCCTATGTTCATAGTGGGGATTATTCTCAGGCTACGCGCAAGCATCATAAGGCTATGCTCCTAACGCTGCTTAAAGTCGCTACGATCATTGATGCTTCGTATCAGCGCAATCTTGAAGCCCTGAAGCTGCTTAAAGTTCAGAAGACAGAAGCTAAAGGTAAGTCGAAAGGTCGCCCTAAGCTATCGGCTGGTCAAGTTGAGAATGTTTTCGAGAATGTCACTGGTAAAGGCGCAAAACTGTTAAGAGACAAGGCGCTGTTATCGGTACTGTTTTACTCAGGATTGCGCCGTGAGGAATTACGGCTCTTAAAATGGGCAGATATTGACCTAGAAGCCCGTACAATCGCCGTACAAGGTGGTAAGGGGCGTGATGAGAACGAAGTCGAATACGCACCTATCTTGTCACAAGTGGCGGTTGATAACATAGCAGCTTGGAAAGAAGTATCCGAAGGGCGTGTATGGTTTGTATGCCCTGTCATGAAATCAGGCAAAATAGGCGCTGACAAGCCAATTAATGTGAAGCCGCTATATGAGCTATGCAAGGCTCTCGGTTTCGCCCCTCATGCCGCCCGTAGAACGCTAATTACCAGCGGATTAGCCAGCGGTAGCAGCGTAGCGGATATGAAAAAAGTCGCCAGACACAAGAACGAAAGCACCACCTTAGCCTACGCGGAAGTCGAAAACGTGAAAGACGCAGCGGCGAGGGTGAGGCTAGGGTACTAGGCAGCGGCGGAGGGGTGCGAGAGCGCCTCTCTTTTTATTTTGCCTGAAAATTTTGGCGAATTTTGCTCTATAGAGCGCGTATTCCCCGAATGACGCTTTCTCTGTTTTCCTCGCTTTTTGTATACGGTTTCATCTGACTTTCCTGCCGATGTTTTGCAGTCTTTTCTCGATACAAAAACACCCCTTTCGAGGTGTCTTCGTTATGCGATGGCTCAAGCGCATATTATTAATTAGACGCTTACAGGAAGGATTTTCTTACCCTTTGTCGTTTAATTGTAGCTCGAATTTAGCAGAAACTTCTTTGAAGTTATAATCGAACGCTGCTTCATCAATCTTTACAATGTATGTTCCTTCAATATCGGGTAACTGCGTTTCTACATTAGTTAAGTAATCACCAGCTAAAGTAACTAAAGTATTCAGTCCATAACTTTCACTGATTACATTAACTGACACCTCTGGCGAAAACTCTCCACTTGATTTCCTGTAAGTTAGGCTCAATTCATTATCTACTTTGTCGATGCGATAATATTTAGCCTTGCCACTTGTAACGCTATCCTCTAAGAGTTCCTCGGTATTCAGAAGTGTGGGATTTATCACACTTAATGTAAAATCGCCAACACCTTCACCTGACCGACCATCTGCACGAGTGGCTAAAATTGTAAGAGTATCATCTTGGCTCATTTGACCAGCGAAAAACGCTTCGCCGTACCCGTAGTTGCCGCTTGAGTCGCCTTCGACATCCCCCTCAGAGTTCAAAACAATAATCTGCGGCTTTGTGAACTCTGAAGCATCATCAGAAGTCATTTCTATAATAAATACATCACCTTTCTTCCCTTCAAAATCAAAGGAGACCTCGAAATTTTTGTTCGTTATAGTCCCATTAACCGTCTGCCCGTATCCAATGGTTGAAATATCGTCTTGTGCTTCTACCGCAACAAAAGCAGATGCAAGTATTAATAACGACACCATTACCGCAAAGCGCCTGAACATATCTAATCCTCCTAGAAGATAAATCTCTATAATTAAACTGTAAGTCTGATATTAGTGAAGCGTCAACGGGGTAAATCCTAATAATTTATAAAAATGTTGGGTGTGGAATACTAGCCCTATTTTCTAGGGTACTCTGCCCTGCTTTTTGCTGTACGATCTTTAGTGGATAAAAGGGGGCAATCGTGAGTGACTTTGACAAGTTTTCAATCATTATGGCAGGTGCGGCGTTAGTTGTTAGTATTGTTGGTACGGCTATATCTATCTGGTATACCCGACGATCATTTCATATTTCGACCATACCTGTAGTTGGAATATGGATTAATCATTACACGCAGAAATCAGACTTGCGAGTTTCTGAAAACAGCAATCAGAATTTTAAGACTATCACGTCTGTACTTAGTACAGTCATGACCGTAAATGTCGAAAATTTCTCTGAAAGTATCGCTATTCTCGACGTAGATATGCGAGTAGATTTTATTTTAAGCGATACAGCTTTTAAGGAGAAAACTCAGCTATTCTTCTCAGAACATTCACGATCTATTTCGCCAAAATCTACTAGCTCTTCTACCAAGTATGATGGTAGAAAGGTAGGTGGAATGGGTGAACCAATTTATGACAGTATCGAAGAGTATTTGGCAAAACCAAATCTGGGAATATTAGAACTAGTTGAACCAGATAATCCTTTGTTTATGCGCTATCGTGTACTTTACAAGAAGCCGTTTAATATGCGTATTAAAGTAAGCTATAAACCTGCATTGTCAGGAGCGAAAGTTCACACAACAACTAAAGAGTTTAGCATTACACTCAAAAGTTCTGACTACCAACAAACTTTGGTAGACTTAAGCATACTGGAAATTTGATGCTTCTTTGAAGTGATTAGCTATATACATGAGAACATTCAGTAAACAAAAACCCAGTCAATCGACTGGGTTTTTTTTTTTTATGTTTAGCGTATGCCGCTATAGTACAGTTCTAAGAAGCGTCTTATAGCTTCTCTTAATGGTAATAATATGCCCCCGACAGGAATCGAACCTGTGCCTCAGCCTCCGGAGGGCCGCGCTCTATCCCCTGAGCTACGGGGGCAATATAACTAACATGGTAACAGATTTATGATGCGGCTACAAGAGGTTGTCTTTTCAAAGCAGAAGACTGACTATAAACTGGTTATATTTTCAGGTCACTACAGAGGATGTTATGGTTCGGGCTATTCGTGCGTATATTGCGGTTATGTGTTTGTCTGTCAGTGCGTGTCAGGTTTTAAATGCTCCAAATGCTCCGGCTACACTCATTGCGGAAAATACAGCTTATGCGGTGGAAGCCACGAATATGCCGGTGTCGATTGGCGGTACAGCGGTGGCAGTCGCGGGTACGGCGGTTGCTGCCCAGACGCAAATTTCGGACATCAATAGTGTTAACCGACAACTGCAAGCGACGTTGAATGCGGTCATTCCACCGACTGCTCGCCCTCAGATTGGTTCTGAAGGCTCGATTGCGGCTACACAAGCGTCGATCACTGGTGGCGGGGTAGGGGGTACAACAGGTACGGGCGCGGTGAGCGTTGACCAATCGGTTTTGGCGAGCGGAACGGTGTTGGTTGATTTAGCCGTTACGGAGCGTAAGCGGGATTCGGACGGCTGCGCTGATGGGACGAGTACACAATTTGGAACTGATGCCCCGATCATCTACGCGATTGCGCGGGCAACGAGTATAGGGGCTGGCGCGGTCGTTTCTGTTGACTGGAAGTACCAAAGCCAGTCTATGAGTTCAGGCAGCTATACGTTACCGACTGACCAGAGTAATTTTTGCATCTGGTTTCCACTGGATGCGGCGACTATACCGTTTACCGCGGGTGCATGGTCGGTGCGATTTTTGTTGAATGGTCAACCCGTGGAACCAACTGTATTTTTTAACATAGGGTAATCGCCTGTTATAGGATAATCGGGCATCTGGTATAAGGTTGACAGGCATGTTAGACTACCTTAATTGGCTGGGTTTATCTTAGGATAACGCATTGAAATATCGACTGCTGCTCGCTGTGATTGTGATGGGAATATTGGGTGTGGCTTCGTTTTTTGCCTACGCCCAATCTGACCCTGATTCGACGGCAACACCTGCGGCTAGCAGCGTCATCCAAGAAGATATTTTTGTGCGCGGCGGTCCCGGTCGTGATTATTTGCCGGTGGGAAAACTGCTGGCGGGAGACCGGGTACGACCTTTGAGCCGCAACGCCGCTAGCGACTGGGTGCTGATCGTATACGGCAAGAATTACGGTTGGATACGGCGTGATCTGGCATTTTGGGTCGAGAATATTGATGCCCTGCCGGTTATGGACACGGCGAACCTTACGCCTTCGCCGGTCATCCCAACGACACCCGCGAATACGCCCGTGCTGGCGGCAACAGAGACCCCCAGTGGGAATTGGGTTGAACTGAGTACAGATGCACAATCCGGTTATGTTCGCGGCGGGCCGGGACGCACCTATTTACGGCTGGGACAGCTTTATACGGGGGATGCAGTTGAGCCTGTGAGCCGGAATGAGGATGGCACATGGGTGATGATCCGTTTTGGCGAGGGTTTCGGTTGGATTTCCCGTAACCTCGTGCGCTGGATCGTCGATGTTGATGCGCTACCCGTCGTTTTGGCTGATAATTTGACCCCGACGGCGACTTTTACGGCGACAGACACGCCCACTGGCACACTAACGCCAACCAGTTCATATACACCGACACAGACCCCGACGGCGACCTCAACTGCTACGACTACCTATACCGCCACGGTTGAGCCGAGCGCGACATCTACATTGACCCCAACGATCACGCCCAGCGAGACTACGACGAGTACGCCGGAACCGAGCGCGACCCCACAGCCGACGTTGACGGCGACTATCCCACCGTCTGAAACGCCCGTGCCGACGGTTACAAGTACGGTGACGACAGCGCCATCGGCGACCAGCACACTGGAACCGAGCGCAACCCCGCAGCCGACGTTAACAGCGACTATCTCACCATCAGAAACGTCTGCGCCTACGGTTACGAACACTGCTACGACAGCGCCGTCAGCGACACTTATTGAACCGACTGCTACGTTTACGGAAGCGCCAAGTTTGACTCCGCTTCCTACGGAGACGAGTGCAGCGGCAGCGGTTGTGGCGAGCGCGACCTCAACTTTAGCACCGACCAGTACGCCCACAGAGGTTATTCCGACCGCAACGCATACGGCGACTGAGGTCGAGCTAATCTTAACACCTGTACCACCGACCAGCACACAGATCCCTTCACTGACAAGTACTTTGACGGCTACACTTATCCCTGCAACTGCTACTTTACAGCCAGCTACAGCAACATCGGTGCCAGATACGGTTGTGCCAACCAGCACGGTTACTGACATTCCGGCTACTGTGGTAAGCGCGACATCACAATCGTCGGCGACAAGTACGCAAGCGACCGGAAGTGTGGTGAGTGCGGCAGCGCCCACACTTGTACCAGAAGTGAGCCAGCCTTTTTCGGGCGGGGGATTACCGGCTGAGGCGATTATCGCGGGGATTGCCCTGCTGGGTATCCTGATATACGGGTTCTTCTATTGGCGGGGATTATCGACGGCTGAACGGTATGCTAATGGCTTTGTGATTGATACTTGCCCCGTATGTGGACGCGGGCATTTGATTGTGGAAACCCGCCAAGAACGCTTATTTGGTGTACCGCGCGTGCGCCACAGCGTCCGTTGTTCCGAGTGCCGGTCGGTGCTGCGCGAGGTTGGGGAACAACAGTGGCGATACGCTGTTGACCCTATCGAAAACCCTGTATTGTATGAGCAATACAATGGCAAGATTATTTCCGACGATACACTCGTAACGCTGGCGACCCGAAAACAGCCACCGCCGGAATAAGTTCTAAACTACCCATAACTGAGAGTAAATATGCGTCGTAAATCTGTTTACCTGATACTATTGTTCGCGTTGGCTGCGTGCCAACCCTCCGCAGATGTACCCGAAGCGGTAGCGGTTACGCCTACCGTACCAACGGTTGTGGCCGAGGTCGCTACAATGGTGCCAACGGCTAACCCTATCGCGAGCCGTACCGCAACCCTACCACCGACAGCGACCTATACACCTACCAGCACGGATACACCAACGCTTACACCGACCCCAACATTGACTCCGAGTGTGACGTTTACACCCAGCCTGACGTTTACGGCTACGCTCTCACCCACCCCGCGGACGATTCCCTCGGCGACACCGGGAGCAGCAGTGGATGAGAACGGAACACCGATCCCCACATGGACAGCGCCACCGCCTGAACCGGCGACGGAGATTGATGACCATTATCACTTTTCACGCCCGATTGGGGAGAACGGGGTGAACTACATTGCCCGAACTTACCCATATGGGAGCGGCGCGGGTGGTCTACAAACGCACCTCGGCGTTGACCTTGAGAACCCATCTGGAACGCCGATACTCGCCGTGGGTGATGGGGTGGTTTACTACGCAGGTGAGGATACCTCGACCCAGTTTGGCCCCAGTACATCGTATTATGGGAATCTGGTTGTTATTCAACATTCGGTTAATGCCTCGAATGGGCAGCCTGTTTTCAGCTTGTACGGGCATATGCAGCGGGTAGACGTGCAAACCGGACAAGCAGTCAAGCGGGGCGACAAGATTGGTATCGTTGGTGGTACGGGCGTGGCGTTTGGCCCCCATCTCCACCTTGAGATTCGGGTGGGCGATCCTCATTCGTACCAAGATACTCGCAACCCTGAGCTGTGGATATTCCCGTACCGTACCTTCGGGACGCTGGTGGGGCGTGTGACGGACGCGAACGGAACCGTTCTTTATGACGCGCCCATACAGGTGAAATCGGCTGATATTGCCCGTTACACCTACACATATGCTGATGATCTCGTAAACCCGGATGATACGTTTGGTGAGAACTTCACGCTGGGTGACTTACCGGCTAATTATTATGAGGTCAGCGTAACTGAAGGTGGGCGGGTTCGTTTCCGTAAGACGATTTATATCTATCCCGACCGCAGCACATGGATTGATATTCAATTGAAGTAAGCCGAGGCCAACTTTCAGTTATTTTTTTGCAAAATCTGCAAATTGTTTGCAGATTTTGCATTTATTCCGCCGAATTGTCTGGCGAGAGTCTCCCGTGTATCCGCTGAAATGACATTTTGTGGCGGCAGGAAGCCCGGCTGTTTCCGCTGAAATGACACAAGTGCAGCGGATGGCTCCCGTGTAACCACCGCCGACATGGGTTCGGCGGATGCGAGGGAGACAGCCGCCGAATTGACAAACATCAATGCAATACATTTTCACCACAGAGACACAGAGGGCACAGAGAAAGACAAATCGCCAAGAACGCCAAGATAATGCAGAGATAAGATTTGCAGTTTGATTATAGAACAAAGGGTCTAATTGAGTCAATTTGAATTTGGTTTGAAAATGGTATGAATATGAGGCGGTTGTATAACCGCCTCATATTTTCGTGCGGGGTTAGTTCTGGTAGAGGACGAAGGTAATGCGAAGCTGTGTGCCAGACATATCGTCTACGCGCAGCGCACCACGATTGCCATCGGCGGTAATGACCCCAATGACGCTGCCGGGGGCAAAGCTGGTGCGGGGTAGGCTGGTCTGGTTGATGACACTCGCATTTATGAGGTCATAGTGGACGGTTTCGAGCGTGACACCGGGGAGGACACCGATACGTGCGCTGCCAAAGGCATTGAGCATATCGGCGGCTGCGCTCCACTGGAGATCGGCTTGAACGGCGTTGCCTTCCAAGTCCAGCGAGTCACCCGCATTGAGGGTTTGGTTACCCTGCCGGATGATGGGTTTGTTGATGCAGTAGTTGATGTTAAAGATGTTGTTGTTTTCGCCAGCGGCTTCGTTGACATCGTTGTTGAGGTCGGCAACGGCGACGACGGCGTAGCAACCGGTGTTGGTGAACGTGCCGCTGAGGTTTGTCAGTACGGTTTGACCGGGGGCCAAGGGCGGGACGATAGAGGCCGCATAGATGTTATTCGGCGGGAAGGTCGCCGCGACCGCAAATTGTCCACTGGGCGCTCCACCGATATTTTGCACCGTCAATGTAATGACAAAGGGCTGATTGACGATAATCGGCGATGGGTTGATGGTAGCCGCCGTAATCACAATATCCGGCGCAGGAACGGCTGTTGGTGTGGGGGCAGGGGTGGGGGTGGGCGGCGGCGCGATGATCGGCACGGTAGAGAGATCACCAAACACGTCGAGCAGGTATGTTGCCAGCCAGCCGAGCGTGCCGCGATATTGGATGACAACCCATGTGTTGTCGATGGTTGCGCCGACGACCTGATATTGTTCGTTCTGGCTGGCCTGACCTAACACATCATAAGCCGTGCTTGGGCCGCTGCGGATATTTTGCTTCACCTGTTTGATGGTTATGACTACGCCATCCGGTGTAGGGGTGGCGGCAACGGTTGGTATGAGGGTCGGCAGAACGGGAATGTTGATGTCGAGACGTTCATTTCCGGCAAAGCGAGCGATGACCTGTGGTGCGCCAAATTCACCTACTTGTACGACTGCCACGTTGTTGCTGGTTTCGCCGCGCTGAAGCTG
>Ga0102832_1002805_pt1 | contig 10007 bp, 10 predicted proteins | sample EBPBio282013_DNA_FD_88942 | JGI IMG/M metagenome (GOLD analysis project Ga0102832, IMG submission 88942) | Wastewater treatment Type I Accumulibacter community from EBPR Bioreactor in Madison, WI, USA - Reactor 2_5/28/2013_ DNA (Illumina Assembly) | ecosystem: Engineered > Bioreactor > EBPR >... | reverse complement strand
CCGGCGCGATCGGTGGGCGTCAGGTTGCGGACGGTCGCCGACAGCGCGGCGCCGGTGAGCAGGAAGGCGCCCATCATCCCGATGCCGGCGAGGATTACTGCGACCTGCCCGCGGGCGAAGAACATCGCCAGCAGCCCGATCGCGTAGCCGCCGGTCGCCGGGATCACGGCGCTCACCAGGTCGCGGCGGGCGAGCAGGCGCCCGCCCAGCACGCTCACCAGCGAGGCCCCGATCAGCACACTGGCCAGCACCAGCGCGTAGTTCTCGATCGCGAGCGTGGTGTTCACGTAGATGATCAGGTACGGCATGAACACCTGGAAGCTGATCCCCAGCACCGCCCAGGTGGCGAAAGCGAGATAGAGCCGGGGGTTCGCCCGGATGGTCGCCGGCCGCAGCCCGTGCAGCACGGTGTCGAGGTAGGTGCCGCTCGGCTGGGGATTCGGGGCGGTGCGGACGCCGAACCAGGCCGCCACCCCGACCACCGCGGTGACGCCGCCGACCAGGCCGAAGAAGGCCGTCCACTGCCCGGCCTTGGTCAGCGGATCCAGCGCGCCGAAGACGATCAGCATGCCCAGCAGCGGCAGCGTCTGGATCACCCCGTCCACCTTCGCCCGGTTGGCCGAGGTGGTGGAGTCGGTCACCCAGGCCTGGTAGGCGGCATCGTTCGCTCCCGACCCCAGGAAGCTCATCACCGCGTCCAGGGCGATGATCGAGACCACCGCTATCGCCACCCCGTTCGGCAGGGACGGGTCGACCCCCACCAGCCCGAACCCGGCGGTGGTGAGTCCCCACAGCACGTAGCCGAGCGCGATGAACTCCCGCCGCCGGCCCACCCGGTCCGACCAGGCGCCCACCAGCAGCGTCGCCAGGGTCGCCGCGGCGGCAGAGATCGCCACCATCGCCGCGATCGCGTTCGGGTCGTCGGTGATGGTGCGGTAGACGAACACGTTGAGGTACATGTTCTCGATCGTCCAGGCGAGCTGCCCGGTCAGTCCCAGCAGCACCACCCACAGCCACAACCGGCCGCCGACCCTGGCATCGTCGCTCACACCGGGCAGCCTACGAGGGATTCGTCAGGCCCGCCCGTTACGCTGGGCGATCGTGGAGCGGGAACTCAGTGGCTGGCGGACGGCGATGGCGGCGGCGCTGCATGCGCCGCTGTCCGACGTGCTGGGCGCCAAGACCGCCAAGGAGTTCGCTGCGCTGCGCGTCAACACCGTCGGCGACCTGCTGCGCCACATCCCGAGGCGCTATCTCAGCGGCACTGAGCTGACCGACCTGGCCACCATCACCGAGGGCGAGCACGTGGCGGTCTTCGCCCGGGTCGCCCGCATCAACCGGGTGGACGCCCACGACGGCGGACGCGGTCGGCCCAGGCCCGGCCGGCTGGAGGTGCTGCTCACCGACGGCAGCGGACACCTCGCCGTCACCTTCTTCGGACGCTCCCACCTGCTGCGCTGGTGGGAGGACCAGCTCAACAACGGTGTCGGCGGGCTCTTCGTCGGCAAGGTGGGCAGCTTTCGCGACCAACCGCAGATGACCCACCCCGAGTTCGTCATGCTGGACGCCGCCGGCCGGATCGTCGGCAAGTCCGAGGAGAAGGCCCGGATGGCCACCCTGGCCCAGTCCGGGTTGGTCGGCATGTACCCGGCCACCGCCAGACTGCCCACCTGGACGGTCGCCGAGTGCGCCCGGCTGGCGCTGGCCTCGCTGCCGGTCACCGACGACCCGTGGCCGGAGTGGCTGCGTGAGCGGGCCGGCGTGCTGGGCCTGGCCGATGCCTTCGCCGCCGTCCACGCCCCGCTCGATCTCGCCCAGGCCGAAGGCGGCGCGCACCGGCTGCGGTTCGACGAGGCCTTCGCCACGCAGCTGACCATGGCCTACCGGCGCAACGACGCCAGCGCGCACGCGGCCACGCCGCGGGTGCGGCTGGCGGATGGGATCCTCGACGCCTTCGATGCCCAGCTGCCGTTCCGGCTGACGGACGGCCAGGTCGCGGTCGGCTCGACGATCTTCGAGGAGTTGGCGCGGCACCGTCCGATGCAGCGGCTGCTACAGGGCGAGGTCGGCTCGGGCAAGACCGTCGTGGCGCTGCGTGCCATGCTGGCCGTGGTGGACGCGGGCGGCCAGGCCGCCCTGCTGGCGCCCACCGAGGTGCTGGCCGCCCAGCACTACCAGACCATCAGGCGGCTGCTGGGCGACCTCGGCGGGGGACGCATGCTCGGCGCCCCCGACGTCGCCACCGACGTGGTGCTGCTGACCGGTTCCATGTCCGCCGCCGCTCGCCGGGAGACCCTGCTGCGGGCGGCCAGCGGCGAGGCCGGCATCGTGATCGGCACTCACGCGCTGCTGTCCGACCGGGTGCAGTTCGCCGATCTGGGGCTGATCGTGATCGACGAGCAGCATCGCTTCGGGGTCGAGCAGCGCGCCGCGCTGGTGGACAAGGCGGCTGCCCGTCCGCACGTTCTGGTGCTCACCGCGACGCCCATCCCACGGTCGGTGGCGATGACCATCTTCGGCGACCTGAGTGTCTCCACGCTGGCCGAGGTCCCGGCTGGGCGACAGCCGATCGGCACCGTGGTGGTGGACGCCGCGCTGCGTCCGGCCTGGGTGGAGCGTGCCTGGCAGAGGGTGGTCGAGGAGGTGTCCTCCGGCCGGCAGGTCTTCATCGTGTGCCCGCGGATCGGCGGTCAGGGGAGCGCGGACGGGCTGGGCGTGGTGGAACTCGCCGAACAGCTGCGCTCCGGTCCGCTGGCCGGTGTCCGGCTGGGCGTGCTGCACGGCCAACTGCCCACCGAGGTGAAAGACCAGGTCATGGGCGACTTCGCCGCCGGCGATCTCGACGTGCTGGTCGCCACCACGGTCATCGAGGTGGGCGTGGACGTGCCGAACGCCACCATGATGGTGGTCTGGGACGCCGATCGGTTCGGCATCTCCCAGCTGCACCAGCTGCGCGGCCGGATCGGGCGTGGCGAGCACCCCGGGGTCTGCCTGCTGATCACGGCGGTACCGCCCGGTGAGTCGGCCCGCGACCGGCTGGACGCGGTCGCCGCCACCACCGACGGCTTCCAGCTCGCCGAACTCGACCTCGAGCAGCGCCGGGAGGGCGATGTGCTGGGCGCCAGCCAATCCGGAACCCGTTCCAGCCTGCGGCTGCTGCGGGTGCTGGAGCACGCCGACCTGATCGCCGAGGCCCGCGAGCTCGCCGAGGAATCCGTCCGCCGCGATCCGGCCTGCCAGACGCCCGGCTTCGCCGACGCCGTCCGCGAGATCAGCATGCTGGCGCCGGGGGAGTGGGATTCGTGAGCCGGATCATCGCGGGAGCCGCCAAGGGCCGCCGCCTGGCGATGCCGGCGCACCGGGCCACCCGTCCCACCACCGACCGGGTGCGCGAGGCGGCTTTCGCGCTGCTGGCCGACTGGGCGGGTACCGCTGGCGAGCCGGCCCAGTCGGAACTGGCTGGGCTCTCCTTCCTCGACCTGTACGCCGGATCCGGCGCGGTGGCCCTGGAGGCGGCCAGCCGTGGTGCGTCTCCGGTCTGGGCGGTGGAACGCGACCGCGGCACGGCCCAGGTAGCGGAGCGCAATGCCGCTCAGACCGGGCTGCCGGTGAAGGTGGTCACCCGGGGGGTGAACGGATTCCTGGCCGCTCCGCCGCGTTCCTTCGACATCGTGTGGGCCGACCCGCCCTACGACCTAACGGACGCCGAACTGGACGCGGTGCTGGCCATGCTGGGCGACTGGCTGGCCCCGCGCGGGCTGGTGGTGGTGGAGCGGGCCAGGCGTAGCGGCGTCCCACGCTGGCCGGCGATCATGGAGGATTCCTGGAAACGGGACTACGGTGAGACCGCTCTGCACTTCGCGATGAGAGGTGAGGAATGACCGCCATCTGCCCGGGATCCTTTGATCCCATCACCCACGGGCACCTCGACGTCATCCGCCGCGCCGCCGGCATCTTCGGGGACGTCATCGTCGGAGTTGGGCGCAATTCTGCCAAGAACTACCTGTTCAGCCTGGATGAACGAGTCGAGCTGGCGGCCGCTGCGACCGCCGACATCCCGGGGGTGCGGGTCCTACCGCTGAGCGGCCTGCTGGTCGACTTCGCCCGGAGCCACGGCGCCCAGGTGATCGTGAAGGGGCTCCGGTTCGCCTCCGACTTCGACTTCGAGTTGCAGATGGCTCATCTCAACGCCGCCGTCGGGGGGATCGAGACCGTGATGTTGCCCGCATCCTCGCAATGGTCCACGCTATCCTCCACGATGATCCGAGAGATCGCCTCCTTCGGCGGCGATGTCTCGGCTTTCGTACCGGCGGTGGTCGCCGACCGGATTCGGGCCGTGGCGGCCCCACAGGACAAGGAGCGCGCCGATGGCTGAGCGAACCCTAGTGGTGTTGTCCACCCTGCGCGACCGGGTGAGCGGTGCCAAGGCGGTGCCGATGTCGGCTTCGTGCATGGTGAACCGCGCCGACACGCTGGCGCTGATCGATCAGGCGATCGCTGCGCTCGCCGAGGACACCCGGGAGGCCGAGCGGATCGCCGCCACCTCGCTGGAGACCCTCGAACGAGCCCAGGCCGAGGCGGCGCAGATCATCCGGGCGGCCGAGGAGAAGGCCGTCTTCCTGGCCGGTTCGACACCCGTCATGGAGACGGCCAAGGCCAAGGCTGCCGAGCTCGAACGTCGCTCGATCCTCGAATCCGAAGCGCTGCGCCGCGAGGCCGACGCCTACGTGGACGCCCGGATCGCCTCCTTCGAGGCGGCCCTGCAGAAGACCATGGGGCAGATCCATACCATGCGCGAACGCCTGGCCCGGCGTTCCCAGCTCGACGACAACGAAACCACCGCGCTTCCGCGGCTGAGCCTGTAGCAGCGGGACCGAGCCACGCCTCCTCCTCGGTTCCTGCGCTTCGCGCAACCTTCGTCGTCGGCGCAACCACGAGCAAGCTCGCGTTGCCGCCTCCTCCTCGGTTCCTGCGCTTCGCGCAACCTTCGTCGTCGGCGCAACCACGAGCAAGCTCGTGTTGCCGCCTCCTCCTCGGTTTGGTGCCCACCTGGGCGCACGGTAGAGTGGCTCTTCGGTTATGACGCTGTCGTACCATCCGATGAAGGGATCCGCCGTGTCTCGCCGCCTCCCCGACCACCGTTCCGGGCTCGTCCTCGAGACCCATGAACTGGGACGTCGGGCCGGTGTGGTGAAGCACGTCACGCGGACCGCCGACTCACCGGAAGGGATCGGCATCGCCATGATCGGAGTGCCACCCGGCTCGGCCATCGACCTCGATCTCACCCTCGAGGCCGTGGTGGAGGGGGTGCTGGTCACCGGAACCGCCGAGGTCAGCCTCGGGGGACAGTGCGCCCGCTGTCTGGAGCCGATCTCGGATACCGCCGAGGTCGACCTGCAGGAGCTGTACCTGTTCCCCGGCAAGGAACTCGACGACGACGAGGCCAGCCGGATCGAGGAAGAGCTGATCGACCTCGAACCCCTGCTGCGGGACGCGGTGGTACTCGAATTGCCGTTCACGCCACTGTGCCGGCCGGATTGCGCCGGGTTGTGTCCCACCTGTGGGGCCAACCTCAACCGCGATCCCGGGCACGGTCATGCCGAGGCCACCGATGCACGGTGGGCCGGCCTGGCGGCGTGGCAGCAGGACTGACGACAACCATTGGGCCCGTCCGGGGCCGCATGACCGAGGAGTAACGCCGTGGCCGTTCCGAAGCGGAAGATGTCCCGCAGCAACACGCGGGCCCGCCGTTCGCAGTGGAAGACCTCCGCGCCGACGCTGGTGACCTGCGCCAACCCGGCCTGCGCCGCCAAGCACCTGCCGCACACCGCCTGTCCCGAGTGTGGTCAGTACGGCCCCCGCGGCGCCCGCCGCCAGGTCACCGAAGCCTGACCCGAGAGCGGCCTTAGTGAGCCGCGCGAGGCAGCTACTCGATGAGCTGGGGATCGAACTCGACCCCCAGCTCCATACGCTTGCCCTGACCCACCGCTCCTACGCCTACGAGAACGGCGGGCTCCCGCACAACGAGCGGCTCGAGTTCCTCGGCGATGCGGTGCTCGGCGTTGTGGTGACCGAGTACCTCTACCGCACCTACCCCGACCTGCCGGAGGGCCGGCTGGCCAAGCTGCGCGCCGCCGTGGTCAACGCCCAGTCCCTGGCCGAGGTCGCTCGCCAGCTCGAACTCGGCTCGGAGCTGCTGCTAGGCCGGGGCGAGACCACCACCGGCGGCGCCGACAAGGCGTCCATCCTGGCCGACGCGCTGGAGGCCTTCTTCGGCGCGGTCCTGATCTCCAACGGACGCGACGCCGCCGACACCCTGCTGCATCACATCTTCGACCCGCTGGTCGACGCCGCCGCCACGGTCGGTGCCGGTCTCGACTGGAAGACCAGCCTGCAGGAACTCTGCGCGGAGCTCGAACTCGGCCTGCCCGCCTACCGGATCACCGAGACCGGCCCCGATCACGACAAGCGGTTCACCGCGATCGCAGTCGTGGGGGAGCAGCGGTTCGCCCCGGGCGAGGGACGTTCCAAGAAGCAGGCCGAACAGCAGGCCGCCGAAGCCGCCTTCGCCGCGCTGACGGCCGCTGACTGAGCCCGATGCCCGAACTGCCCGAGGTCGAGGTGGTCCGTCGCGGCTTGGCGTCCAGCCTTCCGGGACGCACCGTGTCCGCCGCCCGCGTCCGGCACCCGCGCGCGGTACGCCGGCACCTCGCCGGCCCGGCCGACTTCGAGACCCGGCTCCCCGGACGCACCTTCGTCGCCCCGCGCCGCCGTGGCAAGTTCCTGTGGCTGCCTTTCGGCGACGGGGACGCGCTGGTCGCCCACCTCGGCATGAGCGGCCAGTTCCGGCTGGACGAGCCGGATGCGCCGGTGCTGCCGCACACCCACGTCGTGCTCGACTTCGCCGATGCCGGCCCGCAACTCCGCTTCGTCGACCAGCGCACCTTCGGCGGGCTCTGGCTCTCCCCGGGTGGCGCCGAACTGCCGTCGGAGCTGGCGCATATCGCGCCCGATCTGTTCGAGGAGGACGTCGATCCAGCCGTGCTGGCCCGCTCGATCCAGCGGCGCCGCTCAGGCATCAAGCGCGTGCTGCTGGATCAGACGGTGGTGTCCGGAATCGGCAACATCTACGCCGACGAGGCACTGTGGCTGGCCGGCGTCCACCCCGAGACCCCGGCCGACTCGATGACGACCGCGCGGATCCGGCGGGTGCTGGAAGCCGCGCGGCAGGTGATGGCCGAGGCGCTGGCCCAGGGCGGCACCTCCTTCGACCGGCTCTACGTCAATGTCAACGGCTCCTCGGGCTACTTCTCCCGCTCGCTGAACGCCTACGGCCGCGAGGGGCTGCCCTGTCCCCGCTGCGGCACCCCGCTCCGTCGCGTGGCCTTCGCCAACCGCTCCTCCCATTTCTGCCCGAGATGCCAGCGGCTGCGCAGACCCCTCGGCTCCCGGGCTGAGTAGCCGTCCCGGCGTCGGCGGGTCAACGTCGGACGATCTCGATGAGCCGCGATCTCCTGACCGGAACGCCACCTTCGCACGGTGTGGCTACGTCTGCGCTGGTGCTGAGGCCAGGGACACGCTGTTCCCGGCAGGGGCGGCTGGGATCCCGTTGCGTGCAGCGGTCGGCCATCTGGGCCGCGGCTGTCTTCGTGCTTCTCCACGAAGACGCCGTGTCCGTGCTCACGGCAAACCTCTCCGAGGCAGCGCATCGCACTCTCGAACCCCTCGTCGAGGAAGCGCTCGACTGAGTTGGCAAGGATGTCCAGGCACACTGAGGTCATGAGGATCGAGATCGTTCACGGGGACATCACCGCTCAGCAGGTGGACGCCGTGGTGAACGCCGCCAACTCCGGGATGCGCGGCGGCGGTGGGGTGGATGGCGCGATCCACGCGGCTGGCGGTCCGGAGATCCTGGCCGACTGCATCCGGCGGTTCCCGGACGGCTTGCCCACCGGCCAGGCTGGCTGGACCACCGGCGGACGGCTGGCTGCCCGCTGGGTCATCCACGTCGTCGGACCGATCCACGGCCGGGGAGACCGCTCCCACCTGGAATCCTGCTACGCCAACGCGCTCGCGGTGGCCGATGAGCTCGGCGTGCGGTCGATCGCCTTTCCGCTGGTCTCGGCCGGTGCCTACGGCTGGCCCCCGGAGGATGCGGCGCAGGTCGCCGTCGACACGTTGCGCACGACCGTCACCGGGGTCGAGCGCTGCCTGCTGGTTGGCTACTCGAAGCAGACCACCGCGCTCCTGCGACAGACGTTGAACCGGGGGCACTGACCTGCCGCGTTGACCAACCTCGGCGTCGCGCCGCGCCACGGCCCTCGCGACGCCGAGGTTGGGGGGTAGGCGGTGTCTCGCGCAAGCGGCCAGTTCGTCCACAACGCCGAGCTGTGGGGGTTATGGCGACGCGATCGGTGCCGCTGGGCCGGCCTGGCCGATCTGGCGGGGTAATACAGCCCCTGCGAGCGCTGGTAACCCCTCCAGATCGGCCAAGTCACGGGTTTGAGGTCGGGACGACCGGCGTAACCCCTGTGGATCGGCGAAGGCCGGCGGCCAGGCCTCACCGGAGACCACCAGCGGTGAGCTCGAACGAGGATGCGACCGGTAGAGTGGGCGCACTGTGAGCCCGAGCGACCTGTACCAGCGCCACCGGCACAGCCTGCTGCAGTTCGTGCGGTTCGGGCTGGTCGGCGGGCTCGGCGTCGTTGTCAATCAGGTCGTGCTGGTGCTCACCAACGTGATCGCCCGGGACTGGCTGGGGATGCACAACAACGACATCGTGGTCGGAGTGCCCTTCACCGACTTCAATGTCCGCAACTACCACGTCTACGTGATGATCGCGTTCCTGGTGGCGAACCTGTCGAACTTCATGTTCAACCGGCACTGGACCTTCCGCAGCGCCCGGCACGCCGGGGTGTGGAAGGAATACTGGCCCTTCCTCGCGGTGGGTCTGGCCGGCCAGGTGGTCGGCCTGGCGCTGATCACGGCGCTGATGCACCCGCATTCGCCGATCGGGCTGCCCAGCGAGATATTCGACAACTCTACCGGGTTCCGCACCAAGCTCTACTGGGCCAACCTGATCACCATCGTCTGCGTGACCCCGCTCAACTTCGTCTTCAACAAGCTGTGGACCTTCCGCGCGGTGCGCCGCCACAAGGTGGAGGTGGGCTGATGTACCTCAAGAGCCTGACGCTCCGCGGGTTCAAGTCGTTCGCCTCCACCACCACCCTGCGGTTCGAGCCGGGGATCACCTGCGTGGTCGGCCCCAACGGCTCCGGCAAGTCCAACGTGGTGGACGCGCTCAGCTGGGTGATGGGCGAGCAGGGAGCCAAGACGCTGCGCGGCGGGAAGATGGAGGACGTCATCTTCGCCGGCACCTCCGGACGGGCGCCGCTCGGCCGCGCGGAGGTGCTGCTCACCATCGACAACACCGACGGCGCGCTGCCGATCGACTACACCGAGGTCACCATCTCACGGACGATGTTCCGCTCGGGTGGCTCGGAGTACGCGATCAACGGCACCACCGCCCGCCTGCTCGACGTGCAGGAGTTGCTGGCCGACTCCGGCATCGGCCGCGAGATGCACGTGGTGGTGGGCCAGGGCCAGCTCGACAGCATCCTGAATGCCACCCCCGAGACCCGGCGCGGCTTCATCGAGGAGGCCGCGGGCGTCCTCAAACACCGCAAGCGCAAGGAGAAGGCCGAGCGGAAGCTGGAGGCGACCGGCGCCAACCTGAACCGGCTCACCGACCTGCTGAACGAGATCCGCCGCCAGCTCAAGCCGCTCGGTCGCCAGGCCGAGGTGGCCCGCAAGGCGGCCGTCATCCAGGCCGAGTTGCGGGATGCGAAGGCCCGGCTGATCGCCGACGACTACCAGGCCGCGGCCACCTCGCTGGCCAGCGACGCCGAGGCGGAACGGAACCTCAAGGCCCGTCGCCAGCAGATCGAGGCCCAGCTCACGCAGGCCCGAGAGGCCGAACAGGCCGCGGAACGCGCCTCGCGGGAATC
>Ga0102832_1002804_pt1 | contig 10011 bp, 5 predicted proteins | sample EBPBio282013_DNA_FD_88942 | JGI IMG/M metagenome (GOLD analysis project Ga0102832, IMG submission 88942) | Wastewater treatment Type I Accumulibacter community from EBPR Bioreactor in Madison, WI, USA - Reactor 2_5/28/2013_ DNA (Illumina Assembly) | ecosystem: Engineered > Bioreactor > EBPR >... | reverse complement strand
AACTCCGCGAGCGCCTTGGCCAGCTCGGTCTTGCCGACGCCGGTGGAGCCGAGGAACAGGAACGAGCCGGTCGGGCGGTCGGGGTCGGAGACGCCGGCCCGGGCTCGACGGACGGCGTCCGCCACGGCCTGCACGGCCTCCTTCTGCCCGATCACGCGATGGCCGAGCTCCTCCTCCATCCGCAGCAGCTTCGCGGTCTCGCCCTCGAGCAGGCGCCCCGCCGGGATGCCGGTCCACGCCGCGACGACCTCGGCGACGTCGTCGGGGCCGACCTCCTCGCGCACCATGCGGGCGCGGTCGGACGACGAGTGGATGGCGTCCTGCAGCTGCTTCTCCAGCGTCGGGATCTCGGCGTAGAGCAGGCGCGAGGCCTGCTCGAGGTCGCCGTCGCGCTGCGCCCGATCGAGCAGCATGCGCAGCTCGTCGAGGCGGATCTTGAGGTCGCCGACCTTGTCGAGGCCGGACTTCTCGGCGTCCCAGCGCGCCCGCATCGCCACGAGCTCCTCGGACCGGTCGGCGAGGTCGGCCCGCAGCTTGGCGAGCCGCTCGACCGAGGCGTCGTCGGTCTCGCGCGAGAGCGCGAGCTCCTCCATCCGCATGCGGTCGACCTGGCGCTGCAGCTGGTCGATCTCGACCGGCGACGAGTCGATCTCCATGCGCAGGCGGCTCGCCGCCTCGTCGACGAGGTCGATCGCCTTGTCCGGGAGGAAGCGGCTGGTGATGTAGCGGTCGGACAGCGTGGCGGCGGCGACGAGCGCGGCGTCGGCGATGGCGACCTTGTGGTGCGCCTCGTACTTCTCCTTGATGCCGCGCAGGATTCCGACCGTGTCCTCGACGCTCGGCTCGCCGACCAGCACCTGCTGGAAGCGGCGCTCGAGCGCGGGGTCCTTCTCGATGCGCTCGCGGTACTCGTCGAGCGTCGTCGCGCCGACCATGCGGAGCTCGCCGCGGGCCAGCATCGGCTTGAGCATGTTGCCGGCGTCCATCGCTGAGTCGCCCGAGGCGCCCGCGCCGACGACGGTGTGCAGCTCGTCGATGAAGGTGACGACCTCGCCGTTGCTGCCCTTGATCTCGTCGAGGACGCTCTTGAGCCGCTCCTCGAACTGGCCGCGGTACTGCGCGCCCGCGAGCATCGCGCCGAGGTCGAGGGAGATGAGGCGCTTGCCGCGCAGCGAGTCGGGCACGTCGCCGGCCACGATGCGCTGGGCAAGGCCCTCGACGACCGCCGTCTTACCGACGCCGGGCTCGCCGATGAGGACGGGGTTGTTCTTCGTGCGGCGGCTGAGCACCTGGATCACGCGACGGATCTCGCTGTCGCGCCCGACGACGGGATCGATCTTCCCCTCGCGCGCGAGCGCGGTGAGGTCGACGCCGAACTTCTCGAGCGCCTGGAAGGTCTGCTCCGGGTCGGCTGAGGTGACGGGCCGCTGGCGGACGTCGGAGATGGCGTCGACGAGCGCCTCCGGCGTCGCACCCGACGCCGAGAGCACGTCGGCGACGCCGGGGCCGCCGTCCTTGGCGAGGCCGACGAGCAGGTGCTCGGTCGACACGAACTGGTCGCCCCGCTCGCGCGCGCTGGACTCGGCGTCCTGCAGCACGCGGAACATGGCGGGCGAGAGCTGCGGCGACTGGACGGTCTGGCCCATCGCCGAGGGCATGCGGTCGAGCGCCTGCTCGACCTCGCGGGTGAGGGTGGCGCGGTCGGCGCCGACCTTGTCGAGCACGGCCGTGGCGATGCCGTCGCCGCTGCTCCCCTGCGCGAGCAGGGTGCCGAGCAGGTGCAGGGGCTCCACCTGGGCCTGGCCGGACGTGGCCGCGCGCCGGACGGCGCCCGCGAGCGCCTCCTGGCTCTTGGTCGTGAGCTGGAGATCCATGAGGGTTCACCTCCGGTGGTTCGGGCCGGCGTTCGGCCGGCGTTACGTCATAGGGCTGGTGCGGCGCCGGGCTGGGAGGTCCCGGCTGTGGACGGTGCGGCGTCCCCGGCGTCGGCTGGGGACAGCCTGGGGCGCTTTCCTTGCTTCTATCGCAAGCGGGGGCACCTTCACCTGTTACGTGCGGGGCCCCTCGGGGTCAGCGGGAGCGGTCGGCGGGGCGGGGGCGCCAGACGACCAGGGCGGTGCCGGGCTCGCCGCCCGGACCGGAGGGGCGCGATCCGAGGGTGGGCCGCAGCCGGGCCACCTCGGCGCGCAGCAGGCCGACCTCCGCGCGGAGGCGGTCGTTGTCGGCTTCGAGGGAGAGGATCCGCTGGATGCCGGCGAGGTTGACACCCTCGCCGGACAGCCGCGAGACCTCGCGCAGCCGCTCGATGTCGCGCAGCGAGTACAGCCGGTTGCGCCCGCCGGTGCGGTCCGGCGACACCAGGCCGAGCCGGTCGTACTGCCGGAGCGTCTGCGGGTGCATGCCGGCGATCTGCGCGGCCACCGAGATGACGTACACCGGGGTGGTGTCGTCGGGACGGAGCCTGCTGTCGTCCATCACGTCGCACCTCCTGCCGCGTGCTTGCGGGCGCGCTCAAGAAGCTCGCCGCGCGGGTCGTGGTCGGTCGTGGACTCGGCGTAGGCCTTGAGCGCATCGCGCGCCTCGGCCGAGAGGCGGGCGGGCACCGCGACGTCGATGGTGACGACGAGGTCGCCCTTCGTGCCGTCCTTGCGACGCACGCCCCGGCCGCGCACGCGCAGCATGCGGCCGGACTGGGTGCCCTCCGGGATGCGCACCTTGACGGTGCCGCCGCCCGGCGTGGGGACGTCGATATCGCCGCCGAGGACGGCCTCGGTGAAGGTGACCGGGACGGTGACGGTGAGGTTGTCGCCGTCGCGCCCGAACACCGGGTGCGGCGTGACCGCGACGGTGACGAGCAGGTCGCCGGCCTCGCCGCCGTGCTCGCCCGGCGCGCCCTTGCCGCGCAGCCGGATCTTGGCGCCGTTGCGGACGCCCGCCGGGATGCGCGCCTGCACCGTGCGGGTCGAGGGCGCGCGGCCGCTGCCCTGGCAGTTCGCGCACGGGTCGTCGACCACGAGCCCGCGGCCGCGGCAGGCGCGGCACGGCTCGGGGAACGCGAAGCCGCCCGCGTTGCGGTTGACCTGGCCGGCGCCGTCGCAGCTGGGGCACACCCGCGGAGTGGTGCCGTCCTTGGCACCCGTGCCGCGGCACACCGTGCACGGCGCATCGCTGGTCAGGCGCAGCGGCAGCGTGACGCCGTCGAGGGCCTCGTCGAAGGACAGCGTCACCGTGCTCTCGATGTCAGCACCGCGACGCGCGCGCTGACGGGAGCCGCCGCCGCGGTTGAACAGGCCGCCGAGCACGTCGCCGAACCCGCCGCCGCCGTTGCCCGCCGTCGGGCCGCCGCCGGTGTTCATCCGGCCGAGCAGGTCCGAGAGGTCGAAGGGCGCACCGCCCCCGCCGGCGTTGGGGTTGAACCCGCCGGGCGGCATCCGGAACCCGCCGCCGCCGAAGAGGCTGCGGGCCTCGTCGTACTCCTTGCGGCGCTGCTCGTGCGAGAGGACCTCGTAGGCCTCGGAGACCTCCTTGAACTTCTCCTCGGCCTTGGGGTCCTTCTCGGTGGCGTCGGGGTGGTACTTCTTGGCGAGCTTGCGGAACGACTTCTTGATGTCGTCCTGGCTGGCGTCCTTGGGGACGCCGAGGGTCTTGTAGAAGTCCTTCTCGATCCAGTCCTTCTGGCTCACGGCGTCCCTCCTCTCTCGGTCGCGCTCGTGCTGGTGATGTTGTGTCCCGTCCTGTCGTACGGCACTGGGTGCTGCTGGCGCTGGTGTGCTTGCGCTGGTCTGCTGGCTTGCGTCGTGCGTCGGTCGGGTTCAGGCAGGGCCCCCGCTGGAAAGGGAGAGCGTTTCTATTTCCATCGGGGGCCCTGCCTGAGCCCCTTCCTTGCTTGAGGGGCGGTCTCCACCCTTGAGGGTGGGGACCATGCCCTGCCGTTCGGACCCCGCGAGCGGGGCCCTCCGGCCGGGCGCTTCGCCCTCGGCCGTTCCCTTTCCACCTGAGTGCTTGTTGATCAGGGGTGCGGTGGTCTCGGCCGTTCCCTTGTCGCTGTGGTGTTGTCGTGGGCTGGCGCTTAGCTGGGTTCGGCTACGGCGACCATGGCGGCTCGGAGGACTCTGCCGGCGTACTTGTAGCCGGGCTGGAAGACCGCGACGCAGGTGGGGCCGTCGACCTCGTCGGAGTGCGCGTGGCTGATGGCCTCGTGCACCGTCGGGTCGAACGGGTCGCCAGGGGCGCCGTACTTCTCCAGGCCCACGCGGGCCACGGTCGCCTCGAGCGACTCGGCGACGGCCTTGAACGCGCCGTCGAGGTCGCCGTGCTCGCGCGCCCGCCCGATGTCGTCGAGCACCGGCAGGAGCTCGGCGAGGGTGCGGCCCACCGCGTCGTCGCGCACGACCTCGCGGTCGCGCTCGACGCGCCGGCGGTAGTTCGCGTACTCGGCGTGGACGCGCTGCAGGTCGGCCGTGAGCTCGCCGACCTTGACGTCCACCTCGGACAGACCGGCGTCGACCTCGAGGCCCTCGACGATCTGCTCGAACGCGTCGCCCGCCTGGGGCGCGGCGTCGGGTCCGGGAGCAGCGGGCTGCTCCCGGACCTCGCCGGTCTCCGGGTCGATGCGGCGCTTGTCCTGGAAGGAGAAGCCGCCGCCGTCGGGCTCGGTCACTTGTCGTCGCCCTCGTCCACGATCTCCGCGTCGACGACGTCGTCGTCTGCGGAGGCGCCCGACGACGACCCGCCCGCCGCACCGGCGTCGCCGGCGCCCGCGCTCGACTGAGCGTTGGCGTACATGGCGGCGCCGAGCGCCTGGCTGGTGGTCGCGACCTTCTCGGCGGCGTCCTTGATCGCGTCGATGTCGTCGCCCTCGAGCGCCTTCTTCAGGTCCGCGAGCGGGCCCTCGACGTTGCTCTTGGCGTCGGCCGGCACCTTGTCGCCGTTCTCGGCGAGGAACTTCTCGGTCTGGTGCAGCAGCGACTCGGCGCTGTTGCGGACCTCGGCCTCCTCGCGGCGACGGCGGTCCTCCTCGGCGTGCGCCTCGGCGTCCTTCATCATCCGCTCGATGTCGTCCTTCGGGAGGCCGGAGCCGCCCGTGATCGTCATCGACTGCTCCTTGCCGGTACCGAGGTCCTTCGCCGCCACGTGCACGATGCCGTTGGCGTCGATGTCGAACGTGACCTCGATCTGCGGCACGCCGCGCGGGGCCGGCGGGAGGCCGGTCAGCTCGAAGGTGCCGAGCTTCTTGTTGTAGGCCGCCATCTCGCGCTCGCCCTGGAAGACCTGGATGAGCACCGAGGGCTGGTTGTCGTCGGCGGTGGTGAAGATCTCCGAGCGCTTGGTGGGGATGGTGGTGTTGCGCTCGATGAGGCGGGTCATGATGCCGCCCTTGGTCTCGATGCCGAGCGACAGCGGCGTGACGTCGAGGAGCAGGACGTCCTTCACCTCGCCCTTGAGCACACCGGCCTGCAGGCTCGCGCCGATGGCGACGACCTCGTCGGGGTTGACGCCCTTGTTGGGCTCCTTGCCGCCGGTGAGCTCCTTGACGACGTCGGTCACCGCGGGCATGCGGGTCGAGCCGCCGACGAGGACGACGTGGTCGATGTCGGACACCGAGATGCCGGCGTCCTTGATGACCGCGGCGAAGGGGGCCTTGGTGCGCTCGAGCAGGTCGGACGTGAGCTTCTCGAACTGCGCGCGCGTGATGGTCTCGTCGAGGTGGAGCGGGCCCTCGGCCGACGCCGTGATGTAGGGCAGGTTGATCGAGGTCTGCATCGAGCTCGACAGCTCGATCTTGGCCTTCTCCGCAGCCTCGCGCAGACGCTGCATCGCCATCTTGTCCTTGGTGAGGTCGACGCCGTGCGCGTTCTTGAACTGGGTGGCGAGGTGGTTCATGAGGCGCTCGTCCCAGTCGTCGCCACCGAGGTGGTTGTCGCCGGACGTGGCCTTGACCTCGACGATGCCGTCGCCGATCTCGAGCAGGGACACGTCGAACGTGCCGCCGCCGAGGTCGAAGACCAGGATCGTCTGCTCCTTCTCGCCCTTATCGAGGCCGTAGGCGAGCGCGGCCGCGGTGGGCTCGTTGATGATGCGCAGGACGTTGAGGCCCGCGATCTCGCCGGCCTCCTTGGTGGCCTGGCGCTGGGCGTCGTTGAAGTACGCCGGGACGGTGATGACCGCATCGGCGACGGTGTCGCCGAGGTAGGCCTCCGCGTCGCGCTTGAGCTTCTGCAGCACGCGCGCGCTGATCTCCTGGGCGGTATAGGCCTTGCCGTCGATGTCGACGTTCCAGGCCGTGCCCATGTGGCGCTTCACCGAGCGGATGGTGCGGTCGACGTTGGTGACCGCCTGGCGCTTGGCGACCTCGCCGACGAGCACCTCGCCGTTCTTCGCGAAGGCCACGACCGACGGCGTCGTGCGGGCGCCCTCGGCGTTGGGGATGACGGTGGGCTCCCCGCCCTCGAGGACGGAGACCACGGAGTTGGTGGTGCCGAGGTCGATGCCGACTGCTCGTGCCATGGGTGGTGTGCCTTTCTGCTGCGGGTCTCGCCGGTCGGCCGGAGGGGATCAGGCCGCCGACGGGGGTATCGGTGGGTCGTGCGGGTGGCCGGGGTGAGGGTGGATCCGTGCGGGTGCGCCCCGTGCTGGGGTGCCCTTCCGGGCCCGGTCTCGCGACGACCGACTGGCTCGAGATTGCTCCGCCTCACAACTGCTGTCAACTTCAACCGCAGTTAAGTTGCGTCGGATCGACTCAAGTCACCTGACATAACCCACCAGTGCACCTTCAGCATCCCCTCGAGGGAGTGACGCCGGTCACAGCGCCAGAGGCTGCGCGCTGCCGCGCGCGACGGGCGCAGGACCGGGCGCGCCACGCCCCGCCCGGGCGCCGGCCCCGCCGGATGTCCGGTGGGCGGCACGGCGGGCCGGTCCCGCGGTACACCCGCTCGGTAGCGTGTGCCGCGAGCCGGCCGGTGGCGTAAGTTACTGACCGGTAATCCCAGGTCCCCGCGCTCGGACGGGCCCTGGTCGGCCGGCCCGCACCCCAGGCCCGGCCCGCACAGCTCGAGCCACAGCGACCGCCCGTCCCGTCGGAGGCCCCGGTGCCCGCCCTGCAGCTGCTCGCGTCGTCCACCGACGTCGCCGCACTGACGCCCTTCTCCGAGACGCACCTGACGGTGCGTCTGGTGCTCGGCGTCGTCATCACCGTCGCCGCGCTCTCGCTCGCGGCCTGGCGCGCCAACCGCATCTACACGGTGATCCGCTCAGGCCAGCCGGCGGTGGGGCGCACCGACGACAAGGGCGTGCGCATCCAGGCCGAGGCCGTGGAGGTGCTCGGCCAGCGCAAGCTGCTCAAGTGGTCGGTGCCCGGCTTCGCGCACTTCGTGACGTTCTGGGGCTTCCTGGTCCTCGGCCTCACGATCGTCGAGGGCTTCGGCGCCCTGGTCGACCCCGACTTCCACATCCCGCTGATCGGCACGTGGCCGATCGTCGGCTTCCTCGAGGACCTCTTCGGCCTGCTGGTGCTCGTCGGCCTGGTGATCTTCACCGTCATCCGCATCAAGCGGAACCCGCACCGCATCGGCCGGCAGTCGCGCTTCTACGGCTCGCACACCGGCGGTGCGTGGCTGATCCTCGGACTGATCGCGACGATCGTCATCACGCTGTTCGTGTACCGCGGCGCGCAGATCAACACCGGCACGTTCCCGTTCCAGGACGGCGGCGCGTTCGTGTCGCAGTGGTTCGCGAACCTGCTGCAGCCGCTGGGCCTCGTCGCCAACGAGTGGATCGAGACGGTCTTCATCCTGCTCTCGCTCGGCGCAGTGCTCGCGACCACGATCGTGGTGCTCTACAGCAAGCACATGCACATCTTCCTGGCGCCGTTCAACGTGCTGTTCTCGCGCCGGCCCAACGCGCTCGGGCCGCTGCTGCCGATGTACTCCGGCACCGAGAAGATCGACTTCGAGGACCCCGCCGACGACGCGGTGTTCGGCCGCGGCGCCATCCAGGACTTCACCTGGAAGGGCAACCTCGACATGCTCACGTGCACCGAGTGCGGCCGGTGCCAGTCGCAGTGCCCGGCGTGGAACACCGAGAAGCCGCTGTCGCCCAAGCTGCTCGTGATGAGCCTGCGCGACAACCTGCTCGGCCAGGCCCCCTACATCGCCGCGCAGGCCAACCCCGGCTACCTCGCCTCCCCCGGTGCGGGCAAGGCCTCGCAGCCGGTGCCGGTCGAGATCGGCTCGTTCGACCAGTCCGTGCAGGACCAGCACGCGCGGCCGCTCGTCGGCAGCGCGGAGAACGACAACGCCGTCATCGACGAGGACGTGCTGTGGTCGTGCACCACGTGCGGCGCCTGCGTCAACCAGTGCCCCGTCGACATCGAGCACATCGACCACATCGTCGACATGCGCCGCAACCGCGTCATGATCGAGTCCGAGTTCCCCAGCGAGCTCGCGGGCCTGTTCAAGAACATCGAGAACAAGGGCAACCCGTGGGGGGCGCAGGCCTCGCAGCGCAACGCGTGGATCGAGGAGGTCGACTTCCCCGTCCGCGTGTTCGGCATGGAGGGCGAGGACGTCGTCCCGGACGACGTCGACTACCTGTTCTGGGTCGGCTGCGCCGGCGCGTTCGAGGACCGCGCGAAGCGGACCACGAAGGCCGTCGCCGAGCTGCTCAACCTCGCCGGAGTCGAGTTCATGGTGCTCGGCGAGGGCGAGACCTGCACCGGCGACCCGGCCCGCCGCGCGGGCAACGAGTTCCTCTTCCAGATGCAGGCGATGCAGAACGTCGAGGTCCTCAACGAGATCAAGGCGAAGAAGATCGTCGTCACCTGCCCGCACTGCCTCAACACCCTCGGCCGCGAGTACCCGCAGGTCGGCGGCCACTACGAGGTCGTCCACCACACGCAGCTGCTCGCGTCGTTGGTGAAGGACGGCAGGCTGACGCCGGTGCAGCCCGTCGAGGCCGCCGGCGCCGTGACCTACCACGACCCCTGCTACCTCGGCCGCCACAACAAGGTCTACACGCCGCCGCGCGAGCTCATCGGCGCCCTTCCGGGCCTCGAGCTGCGCGAGATGGAGCGCTCGGGCGACCGGTCGTTCTGCTGCGGCGCCGGCGGTGCGCGGATGTGGATGGAGGAGCGCATCGGCACACGCATCAACCTCAACCGCACCGATGAGGCGCTCGGCACAGGCGCGCAGACCATCGCGGTGGCCTGCCCGTTCTGCTCGGTGATGCTCAACGACGGCGTCACGAACCGCTCGCAGGGCCAGGACGAGCCGGTCGCCGTCGTCACCGACGTCGCCACGCTGCTGCTGTCGACGGTCGACCGCTCGGCCGCGAAGGCCGACGCCTGACGGCTCCTCGCTACTGCGGCGAGAGCCCTGCAGCTGCGCGCACGAGCGGGCGCAGCCGCTGCTCGAGGTAGGGCGCGAGCGCGCGTGCGAAGGTCGCCGTGAGGTGGTCGGTGTCGCGGTAGACGAGGTACTTGCCGCGCGTCGCCGGGCAGCGGTCGGCGTCGCAGATGAGGTCGCTCAGGTCGAGTGCGGCGGCGCGCTCGACGCCCTTGACCATGCCGACGTCGTACTTCGTCGCGTCGAGGGCGTCGCGGGTGACATCGCAGGCGGCGGGGTCGTCGCGGTTCTGCCCCACGCAGGCGGCCATGTCGCGGCCGGGCCACGGGGTGTCGCGCAGGACGGCCACGGCGACGCCGGCATCGGTGAGGCGTGCGAGCGTGCGCCGCCATCCGTCCTGCCACTCCGCACCCGCGCGCGCGGTGCCCTCGAGGCGGGCGCCACCGTCGCGTGCGACCAGCGACTCGGTGCGGGTGCCGGCGGCCACGACCAGCGTGGGCTTCGTCGTCGTCGTGAGCCTGGTCAGCACGGCCTCGCGCCACGCGTCGCACTCGTCGTACGGCCGTGCGAGCCGGCGCTGCCAGATCGTCACGTCGGGCGCGGGGCAGCCGGACTTCGTCCACGACAGCAGCCGCCAGCCGCGGTCGTCGGCCACCTTCTGCAGTGCCGG
>Ga0102832_1002803_pt1 | contig 10014 bp, 9 predicted proteins | sample EBPBio282013_DNA_FD_88942 | JGI IMG/M metagenome (GOLD analysis project Ga0102832, IMG submission 88942) | Wastewater treatment Type I Accumulibacter community from EBPR Bioreactor in Madison, WI, USA - Reactor 2_5/28/2013_ DNA (Illumina Assembly) | ecosystem: Engineered > Bioreactor > EBPR >... | reverse complement strand
CTTCGACGGCGACATCGACACGCTGATGGCACGGATCGCGCACGTTCGGACCTGGACGTATATTTCACATCGTCCCGACTGGATTCAGCGCGCGAATCACTGGCAAGAGCGCGCAAGGGCTATCGAGGATCGACTTTCTGACGTATTGCACCAGCGTTTGACGCAACGGTTTGTCGATAGACGCGCGGCGTTGCTTGTACGAAGATTGCGCGATGAGGGTGAAATGAATTCGTCAGTCGCCGCAGCGGGCGAAGTGACGGTCGAAGGTGAGCACCTCGGCCGCATCGAGGGCTTCCGCTTCGTCGCGGACGCGACCGAAGGACAGACCGACCAGAAGGCCGTGCTGAGTGCCGCATTGCGTGCGTTGCGCCAGGATCTGCCGGCGCGCCTGCAGGCGTTCACGAACAGCCCCGATGGCGAGATCGTGTTCGATGCGCAGCTTCGCGTGTGCTGGGGCGGTGGACCTGTCGCGCGCCTCTTGCCATCGGGCGACGTATTGGCGCCCAAGGTCGAAGCCATCGCGTCGGATCTGCTCGACGGGCCGGCACGCGAGGAAGTGCGCAAGCGCGCCGCGATCTGGGTGGAGACCCGCATCCGGCTCGGCCTCAGCGAGTTGATGGATGCGCGCGCCACGACCGAATTGCCGGCCGGCGCACGAGGCATCGTCTTTCAGCTTTGCGAAAGCCTCGGCGTACTGCCGCGCCGCCCGATCGAAGATCAGCTCGCCCAGCTGGCCGAAGAAGATCGCAAGGCATTGGCGCGGCTTGGTGTCCGCGTCGGCGTCTACTCGATCTACTTCCCGAGCATGCTGAAGCCGGTGCCGATTCGTCTGCGCGCCGGCCTCTGGATGATCGCCAAGAATCGCGACGCGATCCCGCCGCTGCCGGCCGAAGGCCGCACGTCGATGGATCTGCCGCGCGATGCCGAACGCGACTTCTATGCGGCCATCGGCTACCTGCCGCTTGGCGATCATGCGATCCGTGCCGACATGGTCGAGCGACTTGCCGCCATGGCGCGCCACGCCGTGCGCGACAGCCGCGAAGCCGCACGTCGTGCGCAGCAGCAGGAGAAGCAGGAGCGGAAGCCCCGTGGCGAGGCTGCCGCCACGGCTGCGGCATCCTCGGCCTCGACGCCATCGACCGACGAGATCAGCGAGTGGGCGATTGTCGCCGCGGCCTTCGGCGAGATGGAGCCGATAGCCGATGTCGCCGACGCGCCGCCCGAGATGGCAGCGGAGGCGCCGGCAGAGACAGCGGCGGAAACGCCGGCCGAGACAGAAGCTGTGGCGGAAACCGCCGCCGAAGCGACGCCGGAAGTTCCTGCGGAGACCACGCCGGAAGCTCCTGCGGAGACCACGCCGGAAGCTCCTGCGGAGACCACGGCGGAAGCGGCTGCGGACGCAGCGCCAGAGCCCGTGGCCGAGGAAGCCAAGGCCGAAGAGGCGCCGGTTGCCGCAGAGGTGCCGGCTGCCGAAGAGCCAAAGACGCAGCCCGAGGCAAAGAAGGGACCGCGTCCCCTGCCGCCCGGCTGGTTCCGCGCGACGCCGCAGATGATGTCGCTGGTCGGCTGCTCGGAGCCCGAGATGGCCGACGTGTTGAGCGGCCTCGGGTATCGCGTGCATCCGCCGTCGGAGGAGAACGGCCCGTTGCACGCCTTCTCGATCAAGCCGCGCTTCGTGCGCGAGCGCGAGGAGCAGCGCGAACGCCAGCGTCAGCACCAACGCCAGCAGCGCGACCAGCGCCGCCGCGAGCGGCCGGAGCGACCGAACGAGCGGCAGTTCTTCGCCGATTCGCCACGCCCGCCACGCGGCAAGGACGACCGCCCTCGCAAGGACGGGCCGCGGCAGGATCGCCCGCCGCATCAAGGCAAGGACGGACGTCCGCCGCAGGAGAATAGAGGCCGCGACGACAGGCGTGGCCCGCGGCCACCGCGTCGCGACAGCGGCGGGCCGGCGCTGCGCCTCTTCGCCACGACCGAGACGAAGGGCGATGCCGCAGCGGACTCGCCGTTCGCCAAGCTGCTCGAGTTGAAGCTCGGCGGAAAGAAGTAGCCCCATCGTGGAACGCTGACGCGCGATGCGTCTCGACAAGTGGCTCTGGCACGCCCGCTTCTTCAGGACGCGTTCGCTGGCCACCCGCTATATCGAGAAGTCGCGCTGTCGCATCGACGGCCGGGTCGTCGACAAGGCGCATGCCACGGTGGCGCCCGGCATGATCTTGACCTTCGCCCTCGGTCCGAAAGTCCGCGTGATCAAAGTGGTTGCTTTGGGCGAGCGGCGAGGTCCCGCGCCGGAGGCGCGCTCGTTGTATGAAGAGATCGAGCCGCGATGATTCGGCAGTCTTGCGTCGCGGTGTCCGTCGCGTTAAGCACGCGACGCTCGTTTAGGAATTCGTATGACCTATGTCGTGACCGAGGCTTGCATCAAGTGCAAGTACATGGACTGCGTTGAAGTCTGCCCCGTGGACTGTTTCTACGAGGGTGAGAACATGCTGGTCATCAATCCAGACGAGTGTATTGATTGCGGCGTCTGCGAACCAGAATGCCCGCCCAATGCGATCCTTCCCGATACGGAGTCGGGTCTGGAAAAGTGGCTGGAACTGAATCGCAGCCTTTCGGCCACCTGGCCAAACATCACCCGCAAGGGGGAAGCACCGGCCGACGCCGATGCTTTCAAGGACGAAAAAGACAAGTTCGAAAAGTATTTCAGCGACAAGCCCGCTGCGCGATAGAAACGACCGTCTGCAAGTCCTTAATTGCACCTTTTGCAACAGCCATGCGGCAGTTGCATGGGCCCACCGTTGCCTAAATGCAACATAAGCCCTGACTCCGCGCGAATTCTCTGCTATAAGATCCCTGCTGGAAGCGGTCCGGAAGCCGGTCAGTCGCCAGCTCGGTGTCCGTGTCGGTATCCGATAACAACTTACCGATACAGAGGCATCGGGCGAGCACACAGGGGAGTGTGCGCGACGGGTCGCGGTATCGCTGAAAGCGGGGCTAGTTGTGAAGGGACTTGATGAAATGGCCAAGCCGAAGAAGGTAGCGGCGAAGGCGAAGGAATTTGCCTTTGAGAAGGGCGATTTCGTGGTCTACCCGACCCACGGCGTCGGCCAGGTTATTGATATCGAGGCGAAGGAAATCGCCGGGCACAAGCTCGACCTGTTCGTGATCTCGTTCGAGCAAGAACGCATGATGCTGCGCGTGCCGGTGGCGAAGGCGAAGATTTCCGGCCTGCGGAAGCTCAGCTCGCGCAAGATCATGGAAAACGCCTTGGTAACCCTGAAGGGCCGCAGCCGTATCAGCCGCGCCATGTGGAACCGTCGCGCGCAGGAATACGAAGCCAAGATCAACTCGGGTGACCCGGTGTCGATCGCCGAAGTCGTGCGCGACCTGCACCGCAATGCCGGCCAGCCGGACCAGTCCTACAGCGAGCGCCAGATTTACGAGGCGGCGCTGGATCGGCTCGCCCGCGAGCTCGCAGCCGTCGAGCGGATCGACAAGGATCTCGCCACCCAGAAGCTGAACAGCGTCCTTCAGAAGGTCGCGTAGGCCTGGAGCCGGCGGAAACAAACCGAAAGGCGGCCGACAGTCCCTGTCGCGCCGCCTTTTTCATGTGCAGTGCCCATAGATGAACAAATCCACCCCTTCCATTGCTCGCCTGCGGCATGGTGGCTGCACCTGGGCACTGGGCGGGCTGTCTGGCGACGACATGGCCCTGGAGCGCCTGTCTGCCGCCCTTCTGCCGCGCTGGCAGCCGGGCGACCGGCTTGTCGTCCTGGGCAACATGCTGGGCCCCTCGGGCGATCCGGCACGCGCCCTGGATCTCATGCTGCTGCTGCGCCGCCGCCTCCTGGCCCGGCCGGGTGCCGAGGTCGAGGATTTCGTCTTCCTGCGCGGCGCCCAGGAGGAGATGTGGCACAAGGTCTTGCAGCTCCAGTTCGCCATGTCCCCCCTCGACGTCCTCGACTGGATGCTGGCGCGTGGCCTCAAGGCGACGATCGAAGCCTACGGACATTCCATCGCCGAGGGCAGGATCGCCAGCCGTAACGGCCCCTCGGCCATCGCCCGCTGGACCGCCGGCCTGCGGGCGCGCCACACCCAGCGGCCAGGCCATCCCGATCTACTGAATTCGCTCGTGCGGGCGGCCCTCAGCGCCGACGGCCGTATCGTTTTCGCCGCAGCGGGCGCCGATCCGGCGCGGCCGCTCGACGAGCAGGCCGATGCCTTTTGGTGGAGCGGAGCTTCCGACAGTGCGCTTGCCGGCGCCCTCGGCCAGGCCCGCGATGGCGGCTGGCCGGCCATCGAGAGACTGGTCCGTGGCACGGGCCCAACCGGCAACGTCATCGACCAAAGCGGCCGTGTGCTGACCGTGGCGCGCGATCGGCCGACGCTGGTCGGCCTCGATGCCGACGGCGCCGTGCTGGAGCACATCGAGCCCTGACAGCGAATCCTGACTAAGGCTCGACGAGCTTGATCTCGGACCGGCGCGTGAGATCGGCCGGCGTCTCGGCAGCATTGAGCACCAGCAGCCTTTCCATCCGAAGCCTCTGATAGGGCATGCGGGCGGCGAGTTGAGCTGCCGTCGAGCCTGCTGGCGAAACGATGTGCAATCGATAGGGCCTGAGCGCCGCAGCTTCCGCATCGGAAAGCGAGCGGAAGCTGCGCGCAGCGTTCAGAAGCACCTCGATCTGGCGATCCTGTCCGGCGCCCTCGCTCATCAGATTGAAGTAACAGATGCGCTCGCCATGGCGGACGATGACGTAACGCACCTGCGCCAACCCCGTGTCGGAGCCGCGAGGCCGGGCACCGATCGCCGCTTCCGCGCCACCGATCCTGGTGGCCTGGATGTCGGTCGGCGTCGGCTTGAGCTTGTTGCGCATCCAGTCGTCGAGCCGGCCCTCGACTTGATCGGTCGTGCACGAGAAGAACATCAACGAGCGGTCGCGGCCGGCTGCCAACACGCCGTCGCTTTCGTTGAAGACGAAGAAGCCGGCGGGCGCAGTGAAGCCCAACCGCAAGGTCGGATGCAGGAACGAGGTGCCGCGCACGAAGCCCTCGTTCGCGGGATCGTCGACCGACATGCCGTCGATCGCCGCAAAGTACTCTTTCTGATCGGATTCACCCGGCGCCGAAGTCGCCGGCAACGAGGCAAGCGCCTCTAGTCGCTCGATCGGTGCGGGATGGGTGGAAGACGCACTCGCGCGATCGCTGGCATCCGAGGCTTCCCCCATGATCTGCGCCTCGAGCTGCGACTGGCGACGCAGGCGGTGGATCAGCGCCTCCACGGCGCTGCCGCGATAGCCCGCCTTGGTGATGTAGGTGAGGGCGAGCCGGTCGGCTTCGAGTTCCTGATCGCGCGAATAGCGCCGCAACGCCAACAGGCCCGCACTGGCGACCGATCGGCCAACCGTGACGGAACCGCTGGTGCTCGCCGCCGCGACGGCTGCGTCGAGCATGTCCTTGCGCACACGAGCCCGCTGCGCGGCATGCCGCTGGACGAGATGGCCAAGCTCATGGCCGAGCGCCGCGGCGAGTTCGGCCTCGTCCTCGAGGATCGCCAACAAGCCGCGCGTCACGAACACATAGCCCGGCACGGCATGCGCGTTCGCCAACGGCTGGTCGAGCACGACGAAGCGATAGGTACCGGGAAGCGCAGCGGCGGCAACGACCCGCTGGCCGACACGGTCGACATAGGCTTGCAGCACCGGATCGTCGTAGGACGGTCCCACCAACCTTTCGACCTCGCGCGGCAACGCGGCCGTACCGCGGCTCGCAGATGCAGCGCCTGTCTGCGGCGGAGTGACCTGTGGCGCGCAGCCGACAACGGCCGTCAGGATCGCGATGGACGCCAGAATCCCGCGAAAATTCACGATTCCTCAACACGGCGCGTCAGGCGCCGTGTCGACCTTAGACGTTTGGCCGAGGCTGCCGCAATCGCCGCAAGGCTGGAATGATGGCTGCCTCTATGGCAGTGATGACGGAAGGTATTCGCATGCCGCGTTCTGAGACACCGCTCCGCTCCGATCTGTTTCCCGAAATCTCGCCCTACGCCAGCGGCATGCTGGCGGTCGATGGGCGGCACACGATCTATTGGGAGCAGAGCGGCAATCCGGAGGGCGTGCCCGTTGTCTTCCTGCACGGGGGCCCCGGAGCGGGTTCAGCGCCCGTGCATCGCCGGTTCTTCGATCCGCAGTTCTATCGCGTCATCGTCTTCGACCAGCGCGGCTGCGGGCGCTCCATGCCGCTCGGCGAGCTGCAGGACAACACGACGGCCGATCTCGTCTCCGACATGGAGAAGCTCAGGACGCATCTCGGCATCCAGCGCTGGCTCCTGTTCGGCGGCTCGTGGGGCAGTACGCTGGCGCTGGCCTACGGCCTCGCCCATCCCGACCGCACGGCGGGCTTCGTTCTGCGCGGCATCTTTCTCGGTGCGCGGCCGGAGATCGACTGGTTCCTGCACGGCATGCGGACAATCTTTCCGGAGGCCTGGCGCGACTTCGCCGAACATCTGCCGGAAGGCGAGCGTTCCGATCTGCTCGGCAACTACTATCGCCGCCTGATCGATCGCAACCCCGACCGGCACCGTCCCGCGGCGCGCGCCTGGAGCCGCTATGAGGCGGCGTGTTCCACGCTTTATCCGACTGTGCGGGCACCCTTCGAAACCGACCATGGCGGCTTCGCGCTCGCTCTGTCGCGTATCGAGGCGCACTACTTTGCGAACGGCACCTTCGTGCCCGAGGGTTGGCCCTGGGCTCAGCTCGACCGCGTCCGCCACTTGCCCTGCACGATCGTACAGGGCCGCTACGACATCGTCTGCCCGCCCATTACCGCCGATGCGCTGGCGCGCGCCTGGCCCGAAGCGCGCTATGTCGTGGTGCCCGACGCCGGCCACAGTGCGCTCGAACCCGGCATCCGCGCCGCGCTGGTCAACGCCACCGAAAGCTATCGCCTGTCGCTCAACGACGATGAACTCTTCGCTCCACGTTTTCCCTGGGAAGCCTGATGTCCTTTGACCTTCCGCCGGAACAGACCGGCGCCGCCGCCTGGTATGGTCCCGACGTTTCCCGGCGCAGCGACTGGCTGATGCCGCTCGCCGCCGCCGAAGTCGCCGAAGTCGAAGCGGCGACGAGAGCACTGGTCGCGCGCAATGCCGACATCGCCGCCATCACGGCACGCGACTTCCCGCTGCCGACGCTCGGCGCCAAGCTGCGTGCCCGCGTTGACGACGAAGTGCTGAACGGGCGCGGATTTTTGCTCGTGCGCGGCCTGCCGGTCGAGCGCTGGTCGATGGCGGAATCGGCGACGGCCTTCTTTGGATTGGGCGCCCATCTCGGCTCGGCCCGCTCGCAGAACGGCAAGGGCCATGTGCTGGGCCACGTCCAGGACCTGGGCCTCGACGTGAAGGACCCCAACGTCCGCATCTACCAGACGCACGAGCGCCAGACCTATCACACCGACTCCTGCGATATCGTCAGCCTGCTCTGCCTCAAGACCGCCAAGTCGGGGGGCCTGTCGGCGCTGGTGAGTTCGACGACGATCTTCAACGAAATGCGCCGCCAGCGGCCCGACCTGTTGCAGCTCCTGTTCCAGCCGCTGGCTACAGACCGGCGCGGCGAGGTGCCGGAAGGCCAGAAGCCCTATTTCGAGATTCCGGTGTTCAACTGGCACAAGGGTTACCTGACGGCGATCTACCAGCGCCAGTACATCGACTCCGCGCAGCGCTTCGCCGATGCGCCACGGCTCTCGCCGCAGCAGGTCGAGGCGCTCGACATGTTCGACCGTCTGGCCAACGATCCGAAGCTGAACCTCTTCATGGAGTTCAAGCCGGGCGACGTACAGCTCGTGCACAATCACACCATGCTGCACGACCGTACCGGCTTCGAGGATTGGCCCGAGCCCGAGCGGCGCCGGCACCTCCTGCGGCTGTGGCTGGCGGCGGACGGCGGACGGCCGCTGCCCGAGATCTTCGCCCAGCGCTATGGCGCGGTGACGGTCGGCGATCGCGGCGGCATCATCGTGCGCGGCACCAAGCTGCACGCGCCGCTCGAGGCCGTTTGAGCGCAGTTGACCTGGCGCAAGGTCATCCCTAAGTGAAGGCCGCTCTAAGAGACCACAAACACTAGGGACAACGTATGGCCAGCGATCCAACCGCGGGCGGCGCCCCGGCGGATATGCCGGTCGAAACGCCCGACAGCACTCTCGATATTCCCGCCAAGCCGGAAAGCGCCGCCGAGTGGCAGCGCCTGGTCGAGCAGCTCCAGGCCGAGAAGGCCGGCCTGCAGGACAAGCAGCTTCGCGCGCTGGCCGAGGCGCAGAACGTGCGCCGCCGCGCCCAGCAGGATGTCGAGAAGGAGCGCAAGTTCGGCATCGAGCGTTTCGCCCGGGACGTTCTTTCCGTTGCAGACAATCTCGGCCGGGCACTGTCGGCCCTGCCGGCCGACCTCGAGTCGATAGACCCGAGCGTGCGGAACGTCGTGACCGGCGTCCAGGCCACCGAACGCGAGCTGCTGTCGGTGCTGGAGCGCCACGGAGTCACCCGTATCGAGGCGCTGGGCAAGCCCTTCAACGCCGAATTCCACCAGGCGATGATGGAGATAGAGGACCCGACCGTTCCGTCCGGCACCGTCGTCCAGGAATTGGTCCCGGGCTATCTGATCGCCGGCCGGCTCCTGCGGGCCGCCATGGTCGGCGTGTCCAAGGGCGGCCCCCGGGCCACCCCCCAGGCGAACAACGAAAACTAGCCACCTCTTTCCCGGGGCCCTCCCGCCCTGGGAAAGCCAACTCTCCAAAAATCGTCACTAGGCGGCAAAACAACGCTTTCAAGCCGCGAATTTGGTCCTTAAGTCCATTGCAGGCGGCCACTTAGGACCTATATAGCCCCTGTCCTGATCCGGTTTTTCCGGCAGGTAACATTTTTGGGGGTAGATCGGGTGCCTTTGGGGCCGGGTCGACCTGCCTAGGGAAGTGAGCAGTATCATGGCGAAAGTCATTGGCATCGATTTGGGTACGACCAACTCGTGCGTCGCGGTTATGGAAGGCGGCGACACCAAGGTCATCGAGAATTCGGAAGGCGCGCGGACGACCCCGTCCATGGTGGCCTTCACCGACGGCGGCGAGCGACTGGTCGGCCAGTCTGCCAAGCGCCAGGCCGTCACCAACCCGCTGAAGACCCTCTACTCCGTGAAGCGCCTGATCGGGCGCCGCTTCGACGACCCGATGGTCGCGAAGGAAATGTCGCTGGTGCCCTTCAAGATCGTGAAGGCCGCAAGCGGCGACGCATGGGTCGAGGTCAACGGCCAGCAGTACAGCCCGAGCCAGATCTCGGCCTTCATCCTCGGCAAGATGAAGGAGACCGCCGAGGCCTATCTCGGCGAGAAGGTCGACCAGGCGGTCATCACCGTTCCAGCCTACTTCAACGACGCCCAGCGCCAGGCGACCAAGGACGCCGGCCGCATCGCGGGCCTCGAAGTGCTGCGCATCATCAACGAACCGACGGCGGCTGCCCTTGCCTACGGCATGGACAAGCGCAAGAGCGGCACCATCGTGGTCTACGACCTGGGTGGCGGCACGTTCGACGTGTCGATCCTTGAGATCGGCGACGGCGTGTTCGAGGTGAAGGCGACCAACGGCGACACCTTCCTGGGCGGCGAGGACTTCGACCAGCGCGTCATCAGCTACCTGGCGGACGAGTTCAAGAAGGAGCAGGGCATCGACCTGCGCAACGACAAGCTCGCCCTGCAGCGCCTCAAGGAAGCGGCCGAGAAGGCCAAGATCGAGCTCTCCACCGCCAAGGAGACCGAGATCAACCTGCCGTTCATCACGGCCGACGCCAGCGGTCCGAAGCATCTCGTGATCAAGCTGTCGCGCGCCAAGCTCGAAACCCTGGTCGAAGACCTGGTGCAGCGCACCCTGGAGCCCTGCAAGGCGGCGCTCAAGGATGCCGGCCTGCAGGCCGGTCAGATCGACGAGGTCATCCTGGTCGGCGGCATGACCCGCATGCCGAAGGTCATCGAGGTC
>Ga0102832_1002801_pt1 | contig 10021 bp, 8 predicted proteins | sample EBPBio282013_DNA_FD_88942 | JGI IMG/M metagenome (GOLD analysis project Ga0102832, IMG submission 88942) | Wastewater treatment Type I Accumulibacter community from EBPR Bioreactor in Madison, WI, USA - Reactor 2_5/28/2013_ DNA (Illumina Assembly) | ecosystem: Engineered > Bioreactor > EBPR >... | reverse complement strand
CTTCCAGTCGTCGGCGACGGCGAGCGGCGTCAGCGACTGCAGGGTCTGCGCCGGGAGCACGTCGGCGTAGAGCTGCTTCCACGACGCCACCATCACCGAGCCGATGGCCAGGGCGTCCTCCGCGCGGGCGTCGCGGACCGACGCGTCGGCCAGGGGAGTCGGATCGGACATCGGGGGCTCCTCGTGGATACGGTGCGCTCGTGCGGGTCGTGGTGGTCGGTGCCGGTGCGTGGGGCCTCCCCACCGCCGGGAGCTCGCGCGCCGCGGCCACAGCACCATCCTGCTCGACCGCCACGGTGCCGCCCACCAGCTGGGGTCGTCGTCGGGCCCCACGCGGCTGTGGCGCCTGTCGCACCCCGACCGCCTGCGCGTCCGGCTCGCCCAGCGCTCGGTCGAGGCCTGGGAGCGCCTCGAGCGCGACAGCGGGATCACCGCCATCCTGTACCGCGGGCTGCTGTGGCGCGACGACGTGACGAGCGGGCTGGTCGCCGACGCGCTCGCGGCCGAGGGCGTGCAGCACACCGTCGTCGATCCTGACGACGTCGGACGGTTCTTCCCCGGGCTGCGCGCCGACGGCCGCACCGGCGTCTGGCAGGAGACCGCCGGGCCGGTCCTGGCCCGTGCCGCGCTCGACGCGCAGGCCGGCCTGTTCGCGATGGCGGGAGGGCGCATCGTCGTCGGGCCCGTCGTCCGCGGCATCGACGCCGGCCCCGACGGCGTCGCGCTCACGTGCGAGGACGGACGCCGGTTCGACGCCGACGTCGCGGTGCTGGCGGCCGGCCCCGGCTCGGGCGCGCTGCTCGACGAGCTCGGGATCGACGTGCGGCTCCACCCGGTGCTCGAGCAGGTGTGCCATGTCGGCAACGCGCCGGAGACCGACGCGATGCCGTGCCTCTACGACGGGCCGCAGGGCGACGAGCCCGGCATGTACGCCATGGCGACGCCCGGCCGCGGCTACAAGCTCGGCGTCGACCAGCCGCTGCGCGACTGGGCGGAGCACGACATCGACCGCGTGCCGGATCCGGCTGTGTCGGCCCACATCGCGGAGCGCGTCGTCCGCAACTTCACCGGCCTCGACCCGCGCATCGTCGACGCGCAGGTGTGCTCGTGGACCGACTCGCCGGACGGCCGGTTCATCGTCGACACCATCGCCGACGGACGCGTCGTGATCGCCTGCGGCGACTCGGGGGAGGGCTTCAAGTTCTCGGCCCTCATGGGCCTGGTGCTCGCCGACCTCGCCGAGGGCCGGGCGCCCGACCAGGACGTCGCCTCGTTCGGGCTCGCGCGCTTCGCCGACGGCAGCGGCAGCAGCGTCGGCCCGCACGTGCTCGGCCGCTAGGGCTAGGCGGCCCGCTGCGGCTCGTCGGCCAGGTGCGCGGCCAGCTCCGCCTCGACGAGGCGCACGTCCGGACCGACCACGAGGTGGTCGGGGTGGCCGGCGGTGCCGGGCACGGGCGGCGCGTCCAGCAGCGCGAGCGACGGCAGGAAGGCCGACGCGATCGACACCAGCAGCAGCGAGCCGGTCATGAGCAGCAGGACGGGCTGCGGGCCCCATGCGTCGACGAGCGGGCCGGCGACGAGGTAGCCGAGCGGGCCGGCGGCGTAGGCCGAGGAGCCCATCGCGCCGACCACGCGGCCGCGCAGCCGCTCGGGCGTGCGGTTCTGCAGCGCGAGGTTGTTGACCGGTGACACCGCGCCGAAGAACACCCCGGTCAGGACGCCCATGAGCAGCATCACCGGGTACGCCGGCATCAGCGCCAGGCCGACGCACGGCACGGCGCACAGGATCAGCGAGCCGACGAACGCCCAGCGCCGGGGCAGGCGCGACCCCCATGCGGCGTAGAGCAGCGCGCCGACGACGCCGCCCGCGCTCATCGCGGTGATGAGCAGGCCGAGGCGGCCGGGCTGGTCGGCCTCGTTGAAGATGTAGGGGAGCACGACGCCCTCCACCGGCAGCCACACGCCGACGAGCAGCGCGCCGAGGATGGCCATGGTGCGCAGCAGCCGGTCGCGCCACAGGAACGCGAGACCCTCGCCCGTGGCCTTGAGCAGGCCGTGCTGGTCGTGGTGGCGCACCCGGGCGCCGCCGGGCATGCGCGTGCAGCCCATGAGCAGGGCCGACAGCGCGAACGCCGCGGCCGTGGCCCAGAACGTCGTCGTCGTGCCGACGGTCGCGACCAGGATGCCGCCGAGGCCGGGGCCGATGAGGAACGCGACGTTGTAGGCGCCGTCGTGCAGGCCGTTGGCGCGCTCGAGCGAGAGGCCGGCCGTGCGCGCAGCCTCCGGCAGCATCGTCTCGCGCGCGGTGACGCCGGCCGGGTCGAACACCGCGCCGAGCGCGGCGACGAGCAGCAGCAGGCCGTACTGCAGGCCCACGGTCATCGCGAGCACCGGCACGAGGACGACGCTGAGCATCGACAGCACGTCGGACACGATCGCGACCGGACGACGTCCGAGCCGGTCGACCACGACACCGGTGAACAGCATCGACAGCAGCAGCGGCAGAGCCGTGACGGCGGCGATGGTCGCCGTCGCGGTCGCGTCGCCGGTGGTCTCGAGGACCAGCCACGGGAACGCGACCATCGTGATGCCGTTGGCCATGCCGGCCAGGACGGCGGTGGTCTCGAGGACGACGAACGGGGTGAGCCGGCGCGCGGGAGCGGCTGCCGACGTCGAGGTGGAGGGACGCCGGGACGCCATGACGGTCACCGCTTCGTCGGAGGGGTGATACCTCCGAGGGTGAGGGTGACGAGGTGGCGCGCGGCGGTGGCGGGCGCGACGCGGCCGTCGCGGATGCCGTCCCAGACGCCCCACATCGCGGAGGTGAAGGCTTCGACGATGAGCTCGGCCGGGACGTCGCCGCGGATGTCGCCCTCGCGCTGCCCGCGCTGCACGAGCGCGTCGAGCGTCGCGGCGACCGACCACCAGCCGTCGCGCATCTGGGGGAGGTCCCAGATGTCGGGGCCGGCGTCGAGGAAGCGCAGCTCGTCGGCGAGCGGGAGCACCTCGTCCACGACGCGCGAGAGCGCCTCCGGTGCAGGGCCGTCGTCGAGGCGCGCGGCGGCGAGGGCCTCCCGCAGGCGGTCGAGGGCGTCCATGGCGAGCGCGCTCAGCAGGTCCGCGCGGGTGGGGAAGATCCGGTGCACCGTGGTGCGCCCGACCCCGGCCGCGGCGGCGATCTCGGCCAGGGAGGCGCCGGAGTCGGTGGCCAGCAGCGACGTCGCCGCGCGCATGACGACGTCGCGCACGGGCTCCGGCGCCGCGGGGGCGTCGGTGACGGGGCGCAGGTCGGCACGGGACGTACGGCGAGCGTTCATGGTCCTAGTGGAACAGAGATGTTCCACCGGAGCAAGTCTGTTCCACTCGGTCGGAGGCCCCCGCGGGCGGTACGGGGCCTCCCGGCGAGGCGGGAGGAGACCGGTCGGCGGTGCGGGCTAGGTTGCGGTCGTGAGCGAGAGCACCGCGGGCACGGCCCCCGAGATCACCTTCCGCAGCGACGTCACCGTCGAGCTCGTGAAGTCGTCGGCCTCCGACGCCGACGTCCTGTTCGCCGCCCGCGTCTCCACCAAGGGCGAGCAGTCCCTCGAGGACGTCGAGGCCGACGCCAGCCGCAGCCAGGGCCTCATCAACTACCTGATGAGGGACCGCCACGGGTCTCCTTTCGAACATAACTCCTTCACGTTCTTCGTGCGGGCGCCGATCTTCGTCTGGCGCGAGCACATGCGGCACCGCATCACGTCCTACAACGAGGAGAGCGGCCGCTACCGCGAGCTCGAGCCGGTGTTCTACGTCCCCGGTCCCGAGCGCAACCTCGTGCAGGAGGGCAAGCCCGGCGCCTACGTCTTCGTGCCCGGCACCCCCGAGCAGCACGCCCTCGTCGACGCCGAGGTGCGGGCCTCGTGCACGCAGGCCTACGCCGCCTACCAGGCGATGCTCGAGGCCGGCGTCGCGCGTGAGGTGGCGCGGATCGTCCTGCCGGTGACCATCTACTCGAGCGCCTACGTCACGATGAACGCCCGTGCGCTGATGAACTTCCTGTCGCTGCGCACGAAGCGCGAAGGATCGCATTTCCCGTCCTTCCCGCAGCGCGAGATCGAGATGGTGGCCGAGCGCTACGAGCAGGAGTTCGCGCGCCTCATGCCGCTCACCTACGCGGCCTTCGAGGCGAACGGGCGCGTGGCTCCCTGACCCTCAGGAAGCGATAGCCTCGTGGCCATGGCCGCTCCCGACTCCACGCCGCAGCGCCCGTTCGGGCGCATGCTGACGGCGATGGTCACGCCGTTCACCCGCGACGGCGCCCTCGACGTCGACGCCGCTGCCCGTCTCGCCGTCGAGCTCGTCGACGACCTCGGCAACGACGGGCTCGTCATCAACGGCACCACGGGCGAGTCGCCGACCACGAGCGACGACGAGAAGGACCGCATCCTGCGGGCCGTCATCGAGGCCGTGGGCGACCGCGCGCACGTGATCGCCGGCGTCGGCACCAACGACACCCACCACACCGTCGAGCTCGCCCGCTCCGCCGAGAAGGCGGGCGCTGCCGGCCTGCTCGTGGTGACGCCCTACTACAACAAGCCGCCGCAGGCCTCGCTGCTCGCGCACTTCACCCACGTCGCCGACGCCACCGGCCTGCCCGTGATGCTCTACGACATCCCGGGCCGATCCGGCGTCCCCATCGCCACCGAGACGCTGCTGCGTCTGGCCGAGCACCCGCAGATCGTGGCCAACAAGGACGCCAAGGGCGACCTGTTCGCCGCGCAGCAGGTCATGTCGCGCTGCGAGCTCGTCTACTACTCCGGCGACGACGCCCTCAACCTGCCGCTGCTCGCAGTGGGGGCGGTGGGCGCCGTCAGCGTCACCGGCCATCTCGTCGCCGACCGCATCAAGGCGATGATCCTGGCCTACGAGAAGGGCGACGTCGCGCTCGCCCGCGAGCTGAACGACGAGCTCGTTCCCGTCACCGAGGCGATCATGACCCGCACCCAGGGCGTCATCGCGGTCAAGGCCGCGCTCGAGGTGCAGGGCCGCCCCGGCGGCGGCTCCGTGCGCCTGCCGCTCACCCGCATCAGCCGTGCCGAGCTCGAGCGCCTCGAGATCGAGCTGGCCGACGGCGGCGTCCCCGGCTTCGAGTCGGTGGCATGACCCCGTCGCACCCGCACCCGCACCTCGGCGAGCCGCCGGCGCTGCTGTCCGACGGCCTGCGCGTCATCCCGCTCGGCGGCCTCGGCGACATCGGCCGCAACATGACGACGTTCGAGCACGCCGGCCGGCTGCTCATCGTCGACTGCGGCGTGCTGTTCCCCGAGGACTCCCAGCCCGGCGTCGACCTGATCCTCCCGGACTTCGACGTCATCCGTGACCGGCTCGACGCCGTCGAGGCGATCGTGCTGACGCACGCGCACGAGGACCACATCGGCGCGGTGCCCTACCTCCTGCGCGAGCGCACCGACATCCCGGTCTACGGCTCTCGGCTCACCCTCGCGCTGCTCGAGGCCAAGCTGCGCGAGCACCGCATCACCGCGACCACGGTCGAGGTGAAGGAGGGCGACACCGCGCAGGCGGGGCCGTTCGAGCTCGAGTTCGTCGCGGTCAACCACTCCATCCCCGACGCGCTCGCGATCTTCATCGCGACGCCCGCCGGCACCGTGCTGCACACCGGCGACTTCAAGATGGACCAGCTGCCCCTCGACGGTCGGCTCACCGACCTGCGCGCCTTCGCCCGCCTCGGCGAGCGCGGCGTCGACCTGTTCCTCGTCGACTCCACCAACGCCGAGGTGCCCGGCTTCGTCGCCCACGAGCGCGACATCGAGCCGGCGCTGCAGCAGGTGTTCCAGAACGCCACCGGCCGCATCGTGGTCGCGTCGTTCGCCTCGCACGTGCACCGCATCCAGCAGGTCATCGACGTCGCGGCCAAGCACGGCCGGCGCGTGGCTTTCTTCGGCCGCTCGATGGTCCGCAACATGGGCGTCGCGCGCGACCTCGGCTACCTCGCCGTGCCGGGCGACATCCTCGTGTCGGCCGACCAGCTCGACGACCTGCCCGACGATGAGGTCGTGCTCGTCTGCACGGGCTCCCAGGGCGAGCCGATGGCGGCGCTGTCGCGCATCGCCAACAACGACCACCGCATCAAGATCGGCCCCGGCGACACCGTGGTGCTCGCGTCGTCGCTCATCCCCGGCAACGAGAACGCCGTCGGCCGGGTGATCAACGGGCTCACGCGCCTCGGGGCCAAGGTCGTGCATAAGGGCAACGCCAAGGTGCACGTGTCGGGCCACGCCGCCGCCGGCGAGCTGCTCTACGTCTACAACATCGTCAAGCCGCGCAACGTGATGCCGGTGCACGGCGAGCCTCGCCACCTCAAGGCCAACGCCGAGCTCGCGCACAAGGCCGGCGTGCCCGCCGAGAACATCGTGCTCACCCTCGACGGCGGCGTCGTCGACCTCGTCGACGGCCGGGCCTACGTCACCGGCGCGGTGCCCTGCGGCTACGTGTACGTCGACGGCGCCAGCGTCGGCGACCTCACCGAGTCCTCGCTCAAGGACCGCCGCGTGCTGGGGTCCGAGGGCTTCGTCACCTGCTTCGTCGTCGTCGACTCGGTCGAGGGCAAGGTCACGGCCGGGCCCGAGATCCACGCGCGCGGCTTCATCGAGGACGACTCGGCCTTCGACGACGTCGTGCCGCGCATCCGGCAGGCCATCGAGGACGCCCTGCGCGACGGCACTACCGACGAGTACGCGCTGCAGCAGATCGTGCGCCGCACCCTCGGCCGCTGGGTCAACGACCAGCACCGCCGCCGCCCGATGATCGTCCCGGTCGTCGTCGAAGCCTGATCCGTCCTCGCTCAGCCGGCGGTGCGCAGGCGGCGGTCGGCGCGCCAGCCGAGCACGACAGCGATGGCGCCGGTGATCGCGAGCGCCGGCGACCAGAACGGCAGCGCGTCGTTGACCGGCTGGCTCGCCCCGACCAGGAACGAGACCAGCGCCGACACGAGCAGGAAGCCACCCCAGCCGTAGCCCCAGGCGCGGGTGCGGCGGTCGACCTGCCGCGGGGTGAGGAACCGTCCCTCGGGCACCGGCGGCGCCTCGTCGCGCCAGGCCCAGGCGTCGCCCTCCTCGCGGACCCCGGCCACGCGTACGCCGGTGGGCGGTGCAGGCCGTTCCGGCGGTGGGGGAGCGGACGGCGACCCCAGCACCCGACGGGCCTCGGTGAGCAGCGGCATGAGCGCCGACGCGTCCTCCCAGGCCTCCGAGCCCGGCGGGTAGCGGTCGGGGTGGCGCTCGCGCACGAGCGCCTTGAAGGCCTTGTCGGCCTGGCGCGGCGAGCACGCGGGGTCGACCCCGAGCAGCCGGGCCGCCTCGGCCCGGTCCATCGCGCTGCGCATCCCGACATCCTCCTCGCCCCGCGCGGGGCCGCCACCGCGCCCTGGGACGGCGGCGGGCGGGCCGGGACCTGCGTGACCGGTGGGAGCCGTGGTCAACCCTGAGGCTGAGGTTGACGGTGTGGCGCGCGGGACTGCTGGGGCGGGAGCGGCTAGCCTCGCCGCATGGCGACCCGTACGCCGGCGCCGTCGCGTCCCCAGGGCGCGCGGGCCGGGTCTTCCCCCACGAGCCGCCCGAGCAAGGCCGCGTCGTCGCGCAGCACGGGCTCCAAGCCCCGCAGCACGGCGTCGAGCCGGTCGACCTCGGCGCGTCCCGCCCGCACGGCCAAGGCGGCCTCGCGCCCCTCGGTGATCGGGCTGTTCTTCACGATGCTGGGCCGCGCGCTGCGCGCCACCTGGCTCGCGATCGGGCACGCGCTCGGCGGCGCGGTGCGCCACCTCGGCCGCGGCGCCCGCGAGCTCGACCCCGCGCACCGCCGCGACGGCCTCGGCCTCGCGCTCGTGGGGCTGGCCATCCTCGTCGCCTTCTCGGTGTGGTGGGACGTCACCAGCGGCCTCGGCTCGTTCGTCGGCGGCCTCGTCACGGGCGCGTTCGGCGCCCTCGACTGGATCCTGCCGGCCCTCCTGCTCGGCCTGGCGTGGCGCGTGCTGCGCAAGCCCGAGGAGTCGGCGGCGACCGGCCGCGTCACCATCGGCTGGGGCGCTCTCGTGCTGGCGGCGTGCGGCCTGGTCCACGTCGCCAAGGGCACCCCGGTGCCCGCCGACGGCGGTGCCGCGATGTCGTCCGCGGGCGGCTGGATCGGCTGGCTCGCCTCGGCCCCCGTCGTCGCCGCCACCCACCCCGCGGTCGCTGCGCTGCTGCTGCTCCTCGTCGCGTTCTTCGGGCTGCTCGTCGTCACCGCCACCCCGGTGGCCGCCATCCCCGCGCGCATCCGGTCGATCCGCGACCGCCTCGCCGGCCGCGCGGCCGACGACCCTGCGGCCGACGCCGCCGACGCCGAGGCCGCTCCGGCCAAGCGCAAGCGCCACCCCAAGGCCGACGACGCCGGTCTCGGAGTGCTCGCGGGCGACATCGCCTTCGAGACGCCGCTGGTGGCCGACGAGCCGAAGAAGAAGCGCGGCCGCAAGTCCAAGGACGTCCTCGACGTCCTCGAGGCCCCGGAGGAGCACCACCTCGTCGCCGAGTTCGAGCACGAGCCCGACGACGTCTCCACCGTCGTCGTCGACCTCACCTCGGGCGAGGTCCGCAAGGTCGCGCCCGTGGTCGCCGAGCCCCTGCCCGAGAAGCCCAAGGCGATCGAGCAGCTCCCGCTCTCCGGCGACGTCACCTACCACCTGCCGCCCGTCGAGGCGCTCAAGCCCGGCGCCGTGCACAAGCCGACGTCGAAGGCCAGCGACGCCGTCGTGTCGAGCCTGTCGGAGGTGCTCGACCAGTTCGGCATCGACGCCACCGTCACCGGCTACACGCGCGGCCCGACAGTCACGCGCTACGAGGTCGAGCTCGGCCCGGCCGTCAAGGTCGAGCGGGTCACGGCGCTGTCGAAGAACATCGCCTACGCCGTGGCGTCGGCGGATGTCCGCATCCTGTCGCCGATCCCCGGCAAGTCCGCGATCGGCATCGAGATCCCCAACACCGACCGCGAGCTGGTCAGCCTCGGCGACGTCCTGCGCAGCAAGACCGCCACGGGCGACCACCACCCGATGGTCGTGGGCCTCGGGAAGGACGTCGAGGGCGGCTTCGTCTGCGCCAACCTCGCGAAGATGCCCCACATCCTCGTCGCCGGCGCGACCGGCGCCGGAAAGTCCGGCTGCATGAACACGCTCATCACCAGCGTGCTCATGCGCTCGACGCCGGACGAGGTGCGGATGGTGCTCGTCGACCCCAAGCGGGTCGATCTCATCATCGGCACGCTGTCCAAGAGCTTCGCCTCCTGCGGCGGCTTCGTCGGCGGCAGCCGGGTGCTGATCGACTGGCTGAAATTCACGCTGCCGGGCTTCGTCTATTCGGTGGGCCTGTCGCCGGTCATCACGGCCGCCGCCGCCAAGGCCCTGGAATTGATGCAGAAAGAGAGCTGGCGCATCGCCAGGCTCTCGCACAACGCCGAATTCCTGCGCGACACCGCGCAGGCCGCCGGCCTCGACACGGGGCCTGCCATCGGCCGCGCGGTCATCCCGATCCTGTTCAACTCCGTCTGGGAGACGATGGCCGTCTCGCAGCACCTGCTGGACCACGGGATCTACGTCCCGCCGGTCGTGCAGGTCGGCGTACCCAAGGACAAGCCGCGCCTGCGCTTCTTCATCTCGGCCAACCATACCGAGGACGAGATCCGGCAGGTCGTGCAGCTCATCGTCGACCGGCCCATGGTCGAGCCGCCGCGCGGCCTCGTCATGCCCGGCGAGCAGCCCGCCGCGGCGCTCTGAACCCGGCGATTCCGACCACCCGGCCATGCTCGCGCCCTGTCATTGCAGGACGATGACATCGGGCTACCGCCCTTAGATGGTTTCCAAACCCTGAACACGGGTTTGGCCTGCGCTTCTCCCCGTGTTATTGCGGCGCAATGTCCGAGGCTTCCGCACGCCCCAGCGCCGTCGAGATCGTTCCGGTCTCGGGCCTGCGCTCCTTCATGGAATTCTGCCGCGTCC
>Ga0102832_1002800_pt1 | contig 10022 bp, 7 predicted proteins | sample EBPBio282013_DNA_FD_88942 | JGI IMG/M metagenome (GOLD analysis project Ga0102832, IMG submission 88942) | Wastewater treatment Type I Accumulibacter community from EBPR Bioreactor in Madison, WI, USA - Reactor 2_5/28/2013_ DNA (Illumina Assembly) | ecosystem: Engineered > Bioreactor > EBPR >... | reverse complement strand
GGCCGCTGCCGCTGTTGGCGCTGCTGATCGCGGCCGTCTGCGCCTGGCCGTCGAACAGCGCCTGCTGCGCCAGCACGCTGATGGCGCCGGCCTCGCCGCCGCTGCGGTTGCTGGAGGCGATGCGCGCGCCGTTCAGCAGCTCGAGCGTGGTCGCCGCGGCGACGCTGACGGCGCCCGGCGCGCCGCTGTTGCCATAGGCGTTGATGCCGCCGTAGCCGGTCAGCCCCAGGCCGTCCAGCCGCACGGCGCGGGCGCCGATGTCGATCGCGCCGGCCGCGCCGCTGCCGCCGGCGGCGCTGCTGATGTCGCCGCCGCGCAGGTCCAGCAGCCCGGCCACGCTGAGGCCGATGGCCGGCCCCGGCGCGCTGCCCAGGCCTTGCGCGAAGACCGAGCTGAAACGATCGGCGTCGGCGCTGATCGTGACGCTGCCGGCCTCGATGCGCGTGGCGCCGTTGGCGACGGCCGAAGCGCCCTGGTTGGTGATTTCGCCGCCGCCGTCGATCGCCAGCGAACCGCTGAGTTTGATCGTTATGCCGCCGCCTTGCGCCGCGGCGCCGGTCTGGCTGACCAGGCCGGTGCGCAGGCCGTTGGCGCCGCCGCTGATCGACAGATCTTGCGCCGCGATGTCGATGCGGCCGGCCGCGTCGGCCGTCGGCGCGTTGGCCGCCAGCAGGCCGCCGTTGGTCAGCGCCACCGTGCCCGGCGACTGCACGCGCACCCACCCGCCGGGCGCCAGCAGCAAGGCGTTGTCGACCGTCACGCCGCTGCCGCCGGCCAGTTCCAGCGTGCTGCCGGCGGCCAAGTGCAGGCCGGCATCGCGCCAGCGCAGCGCCGCTTCGCCGCCCAGGAAGCCGAAGCTTTCCGGCGCCGCCACGCTCAAAGAACTGGGGCTGCTGCCGCCGGTGGACCACGTGCTGCCGTCGGCAAAGCGCAGTTGCGAGGCGGTGGACAGGTGCAGCCCGGCCGGCAGGTCGAAGCTGGCGCCGGCGGTGACGACGATGCCGCGCGGGTTGAGCAGGAAGAAGTCGGGCCTGGCGCCGCCCTCGGCCTTCAGCGCCAGCAGGCCTTGCAGCAGGCTGGCTTGCGAGCCGGTGACGCGCGCGATGACGTTGTTCACCGCCGCACCGCTGAGGAAGGTGGCCGATTCGCCGGCCAGGATGGAGAAGCTGCCGAAGCTGTGGAACAGGTTGCCGCCGCGCAGCGTGCCCAGGCTTTGCGGCACCGTGAAGTTGCCCGACAGCGACTGCACCGCGCCCATCGTGCCGTCGGTCACCGCGGCGGCGTGCAGCGTGCCCCAGGCGGCGGCCAGCGCCAGCGCGATGGCGGTGTGCTTCATGACCAGTCTCCGATCAGGATGAAGGGCGCCCAGTAGAACGGGTGCTGGCGGTTGGGCGTGCGCAGCAGTTCGAGCTGCGCCTCGCGCAGCGCCTGCACGCGCGACACGGGGTCTTTCGTGCCGCCTTGCGCGCTGCCTGCCGCCAAGCGGCGATAGAAGCTGGCCATCACGCGGTTGGCCGCGTCGTCCGACACCGGCCACAGCGTGCCCAAGGCGCTGCGCGCGCGCGCCTTCAGCGCGGTGCCGCTCATGCCCAGCGGCGCGCGGTCGTCGCCTTCGGCGGTCTGGCAGGCCGACAGCGTCAGCAGTTCGATCGGCGGCTGGCCCGGGCGCTCGTCGCGCAGCAGGGCTTGCAGGCCGTCGAGCGTCAGCAGCTCGTCGTAGGTCATGATGAAGGTGCTGTCGGCGCTGTCGCCGAACACGCCGTGCGAGGCGATGTGCACCAGCGGGTGCCGGTGCGTGCGCAGCCGCTCCTTCAGCGCCGCCAGCGTGAAGCCCTGGTCGAGCAGCACCTCGGCGGGCATGACCTTGGCGATGCTCTCGATCTCCTGCTTGACGCCCGGCAGCGCCAACGCCTGACGCAAGGCGCTGCTGCGCGCCGCGCCGCGCACCTGGCGCGCGGGGGCGCCGGGCTCCAGCAGGCCGTCGACCACGGTTTCCGGCAGCTTGTCGACCACCGGGCCGGGCTCGCTCATGCCGGCCAGCAGCGCCTGCAGCGGGCCGCGGCCGGGGCGCGGCGTGGCCGTCAGGCTCAAGGCCGGCACGGTGGCCACGGCCAGGCGCTGCAGCAGGTAGCCGCGGCCGTCGTGCAGGCTGGCCAGCGGCAGCAGGCGCAGCACGCCGTCGGGCACGCTGACCAGCGTTTCCACGCGGTGCCGGGCCAGCAGCTCGTCGATGGGCGCCAGCAGCCAGCGGTACAAGGCCTCGGAGCGGGCGCGCAGCGGGTTGCCGTCGCGCAGCGCGGCCACGTAGTCCAGCACCTGCTGGCGCAGCGTCTCGGCTTCGACGGCGACGCTGCGGCGTTCGATGCCCTGGTCGGTTTCGAGCAGCAGCTCCAGCCGGTCGCTCAGGATGATGGGGTAGTAGATCGCGGTGCCCGGCGGCGGCACGTAGGCCGCCGCGCCGCTGCCGCCGCGCGTGCCGCCGGCGCCGGCAACGCCGCAGCGGTCGCGCAAGTAATCCTCCAGCTCGGTCTGCTTGATCAGCTCCACCGTGTCGCGCGCCTGGCGCAGCAGCGCCTGCTGCTCGGTGCCGCCGCGGGTGCCGGCGGCGCGCTGCAGCAGCAGGTCGGTCAGGCCCAGGTAGGTGGGCGCCAGCGTCTGGCGGAACGACGAGCGGCCGTCGAGGTATTGCACCGGGATGTCGCTGCGCACCGCCTCGATGTGCTCCACCGCGCGGCGGTAGGCGGCCAGCGCCAGATCGTCGCGGCCCAGCGCGCGGGCCAGGCGGCCGGCGCGCGCTTCCAGGTTCAGCAGCAGGTCGTGCGCCTGCACGCGCGCGGCTTGCGCGATGCCGCGTTCGGTGAGACGCAGCGCCTCTTCGGGGCGCTGCTGCGCTTCGTACAGCGACGACAAGCCGTCGTCGGCCTCGGCGGCCAGGCGGGCCTGGTCATGCCGGTCGGCGGCGGCCAGCGCCTGGCGGCGGCCTTGTTCGTAGGCCTCAAAGGCCAGCGCCGTGCCGCCGGGCAGCGCGCGCGCCTGCGCCGCCAGGTTGAGCAGGTGGCGCGCGCGTTCGGCGGCACTGCCCAGCGCGGCGGCGCGCGGGGCCGCCGCCTGCAGTCGCGTCAAACGTTGGCCTTCGTTGACCAGGCGGATGCGGTTGAGTTCGGCGGCCAGCGCCAGCGCGGCGTCGTCGGGCTGCAGCGCGGCGGCCGCTGCCCAGGCCTGGTCGGCCTGCTGCGGCTGGTGGCGCGCCCATTGCAGGCGGCCGAGGTCCATCAGCGCGGCGGCTCGTGTGGGCCGATCGGCGGCAGCGCCGGCCGCCTGCTGCAGCAGCGGCTCGGCCTCGTCGAGGCGGTTCAGGCGCAGATAGGTCCCGCCCAGGCGGCCGGCGGCCGCGGCGCGGGCGGCATCGCCGGACGCAGCGGCGAGCGCCGCCTGCTGGTCTTTCAAGGCCAGGTGCAGCGAGCCGGGCGCCGCGGGGCAGGCGGCGTCGGCGGCGCGGGCGATGGCCGGCAACAGCGCCAGGCCGATGCCCAGCAAGCCGGCCGCCAGCCTAGAACGGACGGACGCGCAGCGCGAGGTGGATGCCATGGTCCTGCAGGTCTCCGCGGGTGTCGGTGGGGCGGCGCTCCAGGCGGCGGCCGTAGAACATTTCGGCCTCCAGTTCGGCCCAGCTCAGCACCAGGCCGAGGCCGGCCGAGGCCAGCCTGCGGCGCGCCTCGTCGTGGTTCCAGGCCTGGCCGGCGTCGACGAAGGGCACCAGCTTCAGCGCGGCGCGGCGCTCGTCGCTGCGCCACAGGGGCTGGTGCCATTCGACGCTGGCGCTCCAGGCGTTGTCGCGCACCAGCGTGTTCTCGCGGTAGCCGCGCACGGTCTGGCGGCCGCCGACGGCCATCTGCTCCAGCGGCACCAGGCGGTCGGGGCTGTGCTGCGCCTGCGCGCGCAGCAACCAGTGGCCGCCGTCGTCGTTCATTGCAATCGCCGCCTGCCCCTGCAACTGCCACAGCGTGTAGCGGCGCGGCGGCGTGTCGGGCAGCACCGGGTCGGCCGGCAGGTTGTTGCGGCCTTTCACCAGCGTGGCGCGCAGCGCCAGCACGTGGCGGTCGACGCGCAGCGTCCATTCGGGCTGCAGCCGCCACGACTCGGTGCGCGTGCTGCCGCTCGCTTCCTCGGCCAGCACCGAGAAGGGCTCGCCGTCCAGCGTGGTGGCGTTGTGGCGCAGCGAGTGCGTCAAGGCGATGGTCAGCCGCTGGCGCGCGTCGTCGATCAGCGGCTGGCTGATGCCGAGCTCGCGCACGCCGACCAGGCTGTCGATGCCCAGCACGTTCAGCGGCTCTTCCACCACCGAGGCATGCGTGCGCGCCAGCCGCAGCGTGGCCACGGTGCGGCGCGCGAACAGCGGCAGCGCCCAGCTGGCGTCGTGGCTCCAGTTGATGCCGCGGGTGGCGTAGGCGGTGGCGCTGAGCGCGTCGCCCCAGCCGGTGATGTTGCGGATGCTGCCGTCGACGCCGGCCGCCACCGAGCCGACGGCCGGCGCGAGCTGGTTGTTGGCGAACAGGCTGAAGCTCCACGGCCGCGCGCGCGTGACGTCGATGTCCAGCACCGCGCGGCCCAGGCCTTCGTCGGGCAGCAGCCGCGCGTTCAGGCGCTCGAACAGCGGGTCGGCCAGCAGCAGCTGGAAGCGCTGCTGCAGCGTGTTGACGTTGAAGGGCTCGCCCTCGCGCAGCAGGCGCTGCGCGAGGTAGGCCTCGTCCAGCCGCTGAAGTCCCTGCGCGCGCAGCCGCGTGATCCGGCCTTCGACGATGCGCAGCGTCAGCGTGCCCTCGGCGTCGACCGCGGGCTCGGCCAGCAGCGCGCCGGAGTTGACGAAGCCGCGCTCGATCAGCGCGCGGGTAACGCGCTGGCGCAGCTCTTCCAGTTCCAGCGGGCGCAGCGGGCGGCCGAGGAAGGGCGCGGCCAGCGTCTCCAGCTCGGCCGCGGGCAGCGACGCCAGGCCTTCGAAGCGGATGCGCTGGGCTTGCAGCGTGGCCTCGGCCGGTACCGGGGGCAGCGGCGGATCGGCGGCATCGGCAGCGGGGGCCACGCACAGCGCCGCGAGCAGCACCGTGCTTGGCCACCGCCGCAGCCTGGTCCGGCGCTTGCCGCCATCGTGTGCCATCCGCCTCGCTCCCCGTGGACCCACGGCCGCCCGGGCGGCGGCCTCGCGGGGGCCATTCTCGCTTGGGTTTTCGCCGGCGAATCAGCGTTGGGCTGCCGCCTCCGCCGGCCGGCACAGCGCCAGCGCCTGCAGCAGCACCGCCGTGTCGCCGATGTGGTTGGCCAGCGTCAGCACCAGCTTGGCGTTCATCAGCGCGGCCTCGTCGTCGGACAGCTCGCGCTGGCTGGCGATCAAGGCTTCGTAGAAGCCGTCGGGGTCGGCGATGCGGGGCTGGGTCAGCAGCGTGGTCATAAGGCAACCTCCGCGCTTGCGCGCTCCGGTATGAGCGCTTGGGAGCGGCCCTGCGCGCTCACTGGACTACCCTGCGTGCTGCGCACTCGGGGATGAGCGCTTGGGAGCGGCCCGGCGCGCTCATGGCGCGGCCTCCGTGGCGATGGCCAGCGCGCGGCGCAGCGCGGCTTGCGCGGCCGCGGGGTCGAAGCGCCGCCAGCGCGCGGCCACGTGCTGGTCGGGGCGGATCAGGTAGACGGTGCCGGGCTGCGCGTCGTAGCGCTCGGCGAGCAGGCCTTCGGGGTCGACCACGTCGCGGCCGACGACCAGCGGCAGCGCGCTGACGGCGCCCACGCGCACCGGCTCGGCGCGCGCCTCGTCGCCGAAGGCCAGCAGCACGAAGCCCTGGCCCAGCGCCTGCAGCAGCCAGCCGTCGCGGCCGGCGCGGCGCACCGGCGCGTCGGCGCAGGGCGTGCCGGGCGCCATGCGCGCGGCGAAGGCGTCGCAGTCGGGCGTGTTGAGCGGCGATTGCAAGTACGGCGTCGGCGTCGACAGCCGCCCGCTGTTGACCAGCGGCCGCGCGAAGGCCTCGGTCTTGGCCAGTTCCAGCACCGCGTCGCGGTACAGGCGGCTGGCCCGGCTCTTGGGCGTGATGAAGTCGGTGGAGCGCGTGCTGTTGAGCAGGTTGTCGTCGGCCGCATCAGCGCGTTCGTCGTGGTAGCTGTCGAGCAGCGCCTCGGGCGCGTCGCCGCGCTGCACCAGGGCCAGCTTCCAGGCCAGGTTGTCGATGTCCTGCACGCCGGTGTTGGCGCCGCGCGCGCCGAAGGGCGAGACCTGGTGCGCCGCGTCGCCGGCGAAGATCACACGGCCGTGGCGGAAGCGGTCGATGCGGCGGCAGGCGAACTGATAGACCGAGACCCATTCCAGCTCGAAATCGGCCTCGGGTCCCAGCATCGCGCGGATGCGTGGCAGCACGCGCTCGGGCTTTTTCTCTTCCTCGGGGTCGGCGTCCCAGCCGAGCTGGAAGTCGATGCGCCAGACGTTGTCGGATTGCTTGTGCAGCAGCACGCTCTGGCCGCGGTGGAACGGCGGGTCGAACCAGAACCAGCGCTCGGTGGGGAAGTCCGCCTTCATCACCACGTCGGCGATCAGGAAGCGGTCCTGGAAGAACTGCCCCGTGAAGCCGGCGCCCACCATGCGCCGGGTGTCGCTGTTGGCGCCGTCGCAGGCGACCACCCAGTCGGCCTGCAGCTGGAAGATGCCGTCGGGCGTCTCCACGCTCAGCAGCGCGTGGTCGGGCTGCTGCTGCAGCGACAACAGCCGGTGCTTCCAGGCCAGCGTGATGCGCGGCTCGCCGCCGATGGCGGCGATCAGCATCTCCTCCAGGTGGTATTGCTGCAGGTTGATCATCGCCGGCATCTGGTGGCGCGGCTCGGGCTGCAGGTTGAACGAGTAGGCCAGCTCGTCGCGGAAGTAGACGCGGCCGAGCTGCCAGCTCACGCCCTTGTCGACCATCGGCGCGGCGGCGCCCAGCCGGTCCCAGATCTCCAGCGGCCGCTTGGCGTAGCAGACGGCGCGCGAACCGATGCTGACGGTGTCGTTGTCGTCGAGCAGCAGCACCGGCAGGCCGCGCTGCGCGAGGTCCAGCGCCGCGGTCAGGCCGATCGGCCCGGCGCCGACAACGACCACCGGGTGGCGCTCGACGCGGCCTTCGCGCTGCGCCGCGCTGGGCGCGTAGCCGTAGCGCGGGTAGGTGTAGGTCGCCGTCATGCGCCGGGTCATTGATCCGCCACGCCGGCGAATTCGTTCTCGTGCATCCAGGCGGCGTGCTTGGGCGCGCGCTTGGTGCGGCTCCACTCTTCCAGCATGTCCCACTTCACCGTGTCCAGGCGCTGCTGCATCTCGGGCGTCGCGGTGTCGGCGGCCAGCTCCAGGCGGTGGCCGTTGCAGTCGAAGAAATAGATCGACTTGAAGATGGTGTGGTCGGTGATGCCCACCACCTCGATGCCCTTGGCCTGCAGCCGCGCCTTGGTGTCTTCCAGCGTCTGCACGTTGTCGACCTTGAAGGCGATGTGCTGCACCCACGGCGGCGTGTTCTCGTCGCGCCCCATCGGCGCCGAGTTGGGCAGCTCGAAGAAGGCCAGGATGTTGCCGCCGCCGGCGTCCATGAACAGGTGCATGTAGGGGTCGGGCGCGTGGGTGCTGGGCACGCGGTCTTCGGCGATCGCCAGCACGAAGTCCATGCCCAGGTGGTCGCGGTACCACTCGACGGTCTGCTTGGCATCGTGGCAGCGGTAGGCGACGTGGTGGATGCGCTGGATCTTCATGCTCGGTCTCCGGGTCGTGATCGTAACGAGGGTTACGATTGGAGCCGACGCCGGGGCCGGCCCCGTTTGATCTGCCGCAAGGTCGATGGCATCAACTGACCCGGGAAAACCCGGCTGTTCGGCGTCTGGGCCGGTGATGGCGGCCGGAACAATCGCGCGATGAAGCCCAAGCCCGAGGCCCCGACCATGTGCGAGCGCGACGAACAGATCGTCGCGCGCGTGGTGGCCTGGCACAACCGCCACCCGCTGGCCACGCGCATCAAGGCCGACCACGTGCACAGCGTGGGCGTGGTCAGCCTGCCGTTCGCCGTGCAGGGGGCGCAGGTTCAGGCATGGGCCGAGACGACGCCGACCGGCGAGCCGGAGCCGGCCGCGCCGACGGCGGAGGCTGCGGCAGCCGTGGCGGCGCCGGCTGGCGAGGCAAGCGTCGGGCCGGCGGCCGAAGCGCCCGGTGAATCGCCAGGTGGCGCGCCCGGTGAAGCGCCCGCTGAATCGCTCGGCAAAGCGCCGGCTGAAGCGTCGGCACAACCGCCAGCCGACCCGCAGGCAGAGGCGCCGGCTGCGGCGCCGGCCGAACCGCCGCCCGTGCCGGAACCGCCGCCCGCGCCCGCGCGCATGCGCTGGCAGGTCTCGGGCCTGCCGCCGCGGCGGCCGCGCTGGCATCCGCTGGCCTGGCTCGAACGCCTGCGCGGCGGCGGCGCCTATCGGGCGCTGTTCAGCGAAGACTTCATCGAGCCTTTGCGAGTGCCTCGTGTCGCGCGTTGGGCGGCGGCGCATGGCGTGGCCGACTGGCCGCTGCCGGCCGGCGCCGCGCAGCGCCTGGTGATGCTGGACCCGGCCTTGCGCCGCGCCGGCGACGGCGCTGCCGAACTGGACCTGCACGTCATCACCGCCGCGATCGGCATCGGCGACCAGCGCCACCGCCTGCTGCTGGCGCCCGGCGCCGGCGGCGCGGTGCTGGGCCGCCGGCACTGGAGCCGGCAGCGCGCGCTCAGCGCCTTGCCGCTGCTGGCGGGGGTGTTGATCGCGGCCGGCGCGGCCTGGCAGTTGCGCGGTGCGGGCACCGCGCCGGACGAAGCGGCCAAGCTGCTGGCGGCCGCGTCGGCGCCGGCCGCATCGCAGGCCGCGGCCGCGGCGTCGGAACCCACGCCGGTTTCGGCGCCCGAGCCGGCCGACGAGGCCGCCTCGGCGCCGGCACCGACTCGCGCGACCGACACGGCTGCCGCCGAAGCGCCGGCGGCCGAATCCGAGCCCAAGCCCAAACCCAAGCCGGAACCCGAACTCGTCGCATCGGCGCCGCCCGCGGCCGATGCCCGCGCCGGCAGCGTCGACCTGCCGCCGTTGCGGCCGCGCCTGGATGACCAGCAGCGCCGCGAACTGCGCGCCGCCGGCCGTGCGCTGCGCCAGGAGCCGGCGGCGACCAAGGCCTGGGCGCTGGTGACGCCGCTGCTGCGCGACCGCCGCCAGTCAGAGCGCGTGGCCGCGCAGTTGCATGCGGTGGCGCTGCTGCAGCCGGTGCCGATGCAGACCGAGCTGGTGCCCGCCGGCAACGGCTGGCGCGCGGTGTTCTGGCCGTTCGACAGCGAGCAGGATGCGCAGAAGGTGCGCCTCGCGCTGGCCGACAAGGGCCTGCCGACCGAGCTGCTGGAGTTCTGAAACCATCGTGACATCCGTTACGATGGGCGGGTGCAACTGCAAGCCTTCCTGCCCTACCGCCTGGCGGTCGTGACCGAGGCCATCAGCCGCTCGATGGCCGCGGTCTACCACCGGCGCTACGAGCTGTCGCGCGACGAATGGCGGCTGCTGGCGGCGCTGGCCGGCAGCGGGCGCATCCAGGCGGCCGAGGCGGCGCAGCTCACCACGCTGGACAAGATGCAGGCCAGCCGCGCGCTGCGCAGCCTGCAGTCGCGCGGGCTGGTCGACCGCCGCACCGACGAGAACGACCGCCGCCACGTCATCGTGCAGCTGCTGCCCGCGGGCCGCGCGCTGCTGCGCCAGATCACGCCGATGGTGCTGGCGCGCGAGGCCTATCTGCTGGAAGCGCTGGACGACGAGGAACGCGCCGTGCTCGACCGCGCGCTGGCCAAGCTGATGCAGCGCGCGCGGTCGCTGCAGCAGCAGGGTTGAGGCAGACGGCCGCTCGGTCGGCGTCGCACTTGGGCAAGTCGTCGCTTGGCTTGCTTTGATCGTCGGTTCTTCGCGTGCGCAGGCCCCCGGCGGGGTTTCGTCCCCGCGGCCGACCTACTTTCTTTGCTGGTGCAAAGAAAGTA
>Ga0102832_1002796_pt1 | contig 10039 bp, 7 predicted proteins | sample EBPBio282013_DNA_FD_88942 | JGI IMG/M metagenome (GOLD analysis project Ga0102832, IMG submission 88942) | Wastewater treatment Type I Accumulibacter community from EBPR Bioreactor in Madison, WI, USA - Reactor 2_5/28/2013_ DNA (Illumina Assembly) | ecosystem: Engineered > Bioreactor > EBPR >... | reverse complement strand
GGGTTTGTTGAGATTCGTGAATGATTTGATCATATGTTGAAGGATCTTTAACTCCTCTTTATATTTTGCTCAAGATACTTTAAATATCTTGATTAGAAATTTTTCCATTCAAAGTTACCTTTAAGAGAAGCATCGCCTTCTAAATCGAAAGACTTTATTACTCCTTGTTTTTAATGTTTGTATCTTCGGTTTTTTAGATAACTTCTTACTTACAAGCCTGTATTAAAACTATGCTTTCAGGATTTTCATCTGGGTCAATATAAAATTACTTTTTTGAAGTTTTAGAGGAGAATGTTACTGATTTTCAGTAACTTTTTTATGATTTTATTTAAGGCCTAAAGCGTTTTTATTGTCAGTAACTTGAATTTCAGTGAGATTCTTTCTTGGGCTTCTGAGATTTTAGACAGACTGGAAGTGAATTCTTTTGATACTGAGTGATTTTGGATTGATTTAATTGTGATTAATAACGTATGTTTAGGATTGACTGTTACCGTTAATATGACTATTTTGACTTGTCTATTCTGAAGGTTTTTGATCATTATGTTTTTTTCCAAGAAGCTAAATTTACAGGAAAAGTAACTTTTTAGAGGAAATCTTTGGGAGTATAGTCAGACTCAATAGTTGATAAGGACATGTTAAGGAGAAGTTAAATTCAAATTAGTTATTAAAATTAAGATTTATGATTTTTATTTTTAGTAAAAATATTAAAATCAGACATCTAAAAAGTACCTCTTTTCTTCAAAAATCAACAAAATTTCAAGGTACAAGTTTAGTTTCCTCTTGAGTTAATGTTTTAAACAATTTTTTAATCAATTTAGGTAGAAACGATGATTTTATAAAAGTATTTATATGATTAGATTCTTATAAGATTCATAAAAAAAAATTGATATTTTGGCAAATTATAATTTTCAAAAATTTAAACTATAATCACTTCAGTAAAGGTCTTAATAAATCTATGTAAAGCGAACTTTCATGCCCTTTGTGCAATTTCTAATACGGCTAATAAAAAACCCCACGAATTTTGAGTATGTGCGGCCATACTTTTTGTTAAACGTGTATTGAAACTATGATTCTTCCTAATGAAGAGAACAAGTTTAAAATTATCTGTCCTGAAGATGATACCACAAGCTAACTTTAAAATAACAATATCAAACAGTTTCCTGTCAACAGAGCCCTTATGAAAATCATTGAGTCAAACAAAAGCAAATCTTCATTCAAAGACTCTTCTTTCGATGTGTCTAAAATCGTTAAACAATAATAACTTCAAGAAGACGAAGACACCAAGTAACTGATCAGTGTAATAAAATAAAGCCAAAATGAGGAGTCACAATCAGCTCAAAAATCATAAACACAAATCCAGTAAAATAGCAAAGACACGTCACAAAATAACGATAAAGAAAAAACAAATTAAAATTTATAAAATGGTTAAAACCAACCTGAATAAGAAGACAGCGAAGAAGATGATAACCTTTGTTTGCTGCATCAAAAGCCACTAGAAATCGTATGCGTTGTGGATCTTTAGAAAATATGCGCTAAATGTGCAATATTTGGAAAGCATAAAGGTCACGATTTTAAAAGTATTTAATAAATTGAAAATTAAAACAATCAATTTTATCACGACCTCTTAGCTGTTTACGACTAAAAAACAGTAATTTTTCTTTTACTTAGGAAATCCTTAATCGTGTAGAAAAAAAAGAGACTAAACCCGATATTTTAGCCATCTTGAACGCCAACAAATAAGCAATGTCCAAGCAAATAAAAGACAGATTCAAAAAATTGATTGATGCCATCAGGTCATAAGAAAAAAAGGCTTTGAACAAGTTATAAAAAATATGTCAAAAAATAGAAAAGGACATTGACGATTTGTACAATATTGATAGTTCTTTGGTCTAAAAATATTAATAATGGTAGAAACTGTCATTCGAAAAACTTCAGATTATATAAAAGGGAACGTTTGAAGAAAAACTCTAATTACTCCTTGTCGACCAATCAAAGAAAGATAAAAACATTATTTATCAAGGTAAAATTCTCATAGATAAAATAAAAAATCAAGAAGATAGCATCATTAATAAAGCCTAAGTATTTTTGACAAATTTTAATATGAAGACGAATGATAAAATTTTTTAATTTACCGAAAGTTATGTCTAGATCTATGACAAACCTCCTGAAGCCACAAAAGTTTAGCCAGTAATAAAAAGTGATTCCAAAATTTAAACGTAAAGGTTTAACTAAAATTTGATTGATAACTCAGGGAAAAAGAATTCGGAAGATGATTTACTTGAAATCGAAGAACACACCAAAGATCAGGTACATTAAACTAAACATGAATTTCATTAAATTCCAATTTAGAGCATAAAGAGGATAGAAACCCTAAAACATTAAGAGCCAAAGTATACATCTCATTTTGAACCTCAATCATTCTAAGATAGGCATGTCATTCGTCATTAAATGAGAAAAAATACTTAGCCTTTACCTCATGAAAAAAAAGTTAGTATGATTGTACCATAGAGCTCATTTCAAAGTACATTAAAATAAGACAGCTTTATCTTTGATAAAGTAGTAAGACCAACCAAAAAGAAGTTGAAAAGCATTAAAGTACCTTAAAAATATGAAAAGGTTTTGTAATCATTGTTTAATGACACTGTCTAAACTGTTGATTTAACAAACGCTTAACTTGGAGGCAACATCATTTTACAAATATCTGAGTTTATTCCTGGAACAAAAATAAAGACAGTGAAGTTTATAAGAAATAAGTTAACTGATGACTGCATTGTAAAAATTTTGCCTTACCTTTCAAACGTTATAACTCTTAATCTCTCACAAAATCTTTTGACTTAAAGAGTCTTGGACATTTTTATTGAGAACAGATAAATGCTTCCCAAAGTAAAGAATATTATTTTAAGCTTGAATAAGATTATTGAAAGAAAGCATAAAGGAAAAATAGATTAACTTCGTAAATTGGACATAACTGTTTCTGTATGATTAATATTTTGAGTTTCAATACATTAATATTCATTTTTAAACAAAAGAAGATATTGAATGAGAATAATTGTAGAGTAAATCACAATTTTTGCATGCTGACCATATCGACTGATTGGACTTCTTCCCAAGCTTCAATTGGGTCGAAGATATCGTCAGTAAGGACCTTAGCGTCTTCAATGACACAACCCATTTGGAGTTTTTGAATTCCGTAAGCAACGTCAATTTTCTTTGGTTCGTTGTTCCAGACCAAACCGTCAATTTGTCTTTCCAAGATCTTCTTGGCCAAGATGTCAAGATCAGTTTCGGTGTCTTCAACCTTAACGTCGAAAACAACAATTGACTTGGCAATTGGTTTGACTTTTTCCTTCTTTGGTTGTGGTTTTGGTTTTGGTTTAGCGGCTTCAGTTGGGGCTGATTCACCGAAAAGATCGTCTTCATCTTCAACAACTGCCTTCTTTGGTTATTCTTTTTTAGCGGCTGGCTTTCCTGATTTTTCAATCCACTTTTTCATCAAATCGTTTGAGAAGCTGTTGATGAAAAGATACCAGAAATGAGTGTTTGGGTATTTTCCGACTTCGGGGAGTTCTGAAATAACAAAAAGAGTTACTGCCAAGATCGAAGAAGACTTGAGCATCATCAGCACCTGGGAGTCCTCCTTCAGAAAGGTAGGGGTGTGAGGCGAGGTGTGATTCGATTTGATCAACGTTAGAAGCTGAGAAAGTCATCAACAAATTTGAGATATGATTATAAATGTAGAAAATCTTAATTCAATCTATAAATTGATGAGCTTAGAAAATTTCTTTTTCATTTTTATTTTCATAGATCTATTTTATTGTAAGCCGTTTAAAATAAAATACTCAGTCAAACAAAGACTTTTCATAATCAATAAGTTATTGGACAAACCCCTCATTTGGGGCGATAAATTTCCTTTTTTTGTTTACCATTTCGAAAGCTTACTTGTATCGTAGCTTGTACTCTTTCATTAAGAATGCAATTAGAATGGAGGCGCTTCTTGAAACTCCCATTTGACAGTGAACTAAAACATTGTGATCCTTCAAAGAGTCTTTAATAAATTGGTTAGTTTATTAAAAGTGAAGAGATATCTTAGAGTGATTTTAATCTTCAAGGTCAATCCATTTATGCTTGATAATTTTTAAGTGCTAAATTTTTTACTTGATCAAGTAACGCTTTATCATTTTTTCATCCAAAATCGATAAGACGGCAGTGATTCTGTATCCATTTATTATCGGCTCTTTGAAAGATCCGACTCCTCCCAAAAATAAATTTCCTCTATGCAATGGAATTGGGTCAATTTTCGGATTAGAATGAAAGTCAACATTCAGAATATGATTACATTGCAGTACTGTGATTCCAAACAAGTCTTCTATGTTTTTCGATCCTTCCATTAATGTTTTAAAAATTTTGCTCATTTAAATCAAAAATATATGAGATAAAGAAATAAAAATGAAGGAATAATGAGTAAATAGAACATTATATAACAATATCTATCATGCTTTGACTTTGAATGCGCTTCCTTCAGTTAATCTGCATTTTCCTCCTGATGGTTTAGCGAGGATGTTTTTACAGTTGTTACAGGCAATGACGGATTGAGCGTGACTGAAGACGACTGAGGTTTCGTTGCATCCTCCACATTTAACATCCATGAAGTAAGAGTTGGGGGTTGGTACCAATCTTTTTAATTTATGGGTTTGTCTTTCTTGTTCGAGGGTTGGGTGTAAAATATCTCTTTCCATTTTTGTGTTGTGGTTAAAAATATTATTAATTAATATATAATAAGTGAAATTTAACAAATAAATGAGAAATAACAGAAAAACAAACAAAACTTTACTTCATTAATTTTCGCATTCAATCGGACTTAACTAAAATAATTTTGATTCAGGTAAAAATATTACTTAGCAACTATCAAGCTTTTACAATCTTTCTATCTCTAAAATTAACTTAAAATAAATAAATTCTAAACAAATCATATACTGACCAAAGAATTAAATTTGAGAAGTAAATAAAACAAATGAACGACAGAAAAACATCGAGATCGTTTAACTTTCTAGATTTAGATGCTCGATTAAATACAAAAAAAATCTAACAAACCAAAAGATAGGAAAAATAAAAAAACATACTCAATATTTATTAAAAGAAGTTACCAAATTTTTAGCTTATTAATGAATGCGACAAAGCCTTAAAATCATATAAAGATCATTACAATATTAATCGCAAGTTTAGTCTCTTTCATTAAGCAAAAACAGAAAAATCTTCATAAAAAAATAATAAAAATGAAACTTAAAAAGATATCAAAAGGCTTCCTTCACTAATGACATTAAAATTGCAATCATCATAAAATCTAATCGATATTCAAAGAAAGAGAAGTTTAAGCCTTTTTGAAGCTTAAAAGGTAATGAAACCAATAAAATCCAACCAATATCTTAACGAAAAAGGAGTTGTTCTCCTATCAGAACAATAAATAAATCCTTCTGTTTTCATGCAAAATAGAAAGTAAAAAACTAAAAAAGTTTCAAATTTTATAGAATCGCCTCAAAGGTCAAAATCTTATCGAATAGGATTAAATCTTTCACAAAAAAGTATTAAAAAAACTGTTTAACAATAAAAACCAAAATAGAATTTACCGTAATAAAAAAACTAAGTTAATGAAAAATCTGCCCTTAAAATACGAATAAAAAGAAGAAAAAAACTGATGTTAATGTTTCGTAGAAATGTCTTTTTGATCATTCACAAGCTTAAAATGATGAAACTTTCATTTTCTTAATTGCTATAAAGTAGGATATTTGACAAATCAATTCCTTATAAATTTGGTGAACAAATTTTTCACTCAATTAAATAAGGTAATGAACCAAAAGTATTCAGAATAATGATGCAAAAAAGATTATCGATTTTTAGTTTTGACACGACTGGAAAAACATCTTTAATGTGGGCCTGTATAAGAGGATACGATAAAATTGCTTAATTACTACTTTCGAATGGAATTTAGCCTCACGCAGAAGATATGAATGGAAAAACTGCCCTTTTTTATGCGATTAAATACAACCATTTAGAATGCGCTAAAATTCTTTTCATTTATTCTTACCATCTTTAAGAGGATCTTTAAAAATAAAATATGACAGTTTAAATGCGTAAAATGCTAAGAATTGGATTTTCTTGTCATAAGTTTTTGAAACAATTCGATAATGTAAACAAAAAGAAAGAACATTTTGAACATGAATACAAATACTATTTTAAGGAATGACCTTTATGGATTTTCTTTGTTTAACTTTTTTCTTAATCCTTTTTAATCTTTGATAGTTTTCGTTTTTTATTTTTTGGTTGATTAAATTAATTTTTGAAACGATGGACCTTGAACAAAAGTAACTGGTCAATAATTTGAATGAACCCTTTGAGATCGTGTACAATGCACGAAAAAACTCCAAACAGTTGAAAACGATCCCAAGTAAAGAAAGGAAAAACTCAACATTTAGTTTGGCGGATTAAAAGCACAAGACAATAAAGAAAAAACCCAGAAAAATGACAGAGTACATGTAGGAAGAGGGAAAATGGGTCAACTCATTCAATTAAATATCATCGAAAAGGGCTGGATAGATAGAACAGTAAAATTGGCAGAGTTTCATTTAATTGGACTAAAATGTAAGTAGAAAATAGAGTATAAGAGGAGAGGAAGAGGAAATGAGTTATAGGGGATAATAATAGAAAGGATTTTAGTTTTAGGACCATTAAGGTGAGAAATGTATCTTGGAGGGTATTGGGGATGAGAATAGTCTTGGAAGGTAGTTTAATTTCGATTTCTTTAACCCTGAGAAGTTTAGTGGATGAGAAAGTCAGATCGAGTATACCGTATCATTTTTAAAAAGAATTTTCACATTAAAATTTGGAACTTAATTCTTTGATTTGTAATGTTTTTTTAAAATCTTATTTTTTTTTGTAAATTCAATCAATTTAATTTGATAAGCTTCAATTAATCTGAAAGCCACTTTTTAAAAATAATAATCTTTGATCGGATTTATTATTAAGCTATAAAAATTACGGTAAGATAAAATAATTAAATATGAGACTGTCACTTGCCCAGAGTGACAAAATGATTGGCTAATACTGAAGTTGACCTACCTAAGGATAGGACTTAATCATTTATCGTGCTTAAAGTTTATTTGTCTTCCATTAATCTTTAGAACTTCACTTATAATTCGTGATAATTTGTTTTCATATCGTTAATTTGTTGTTATTTTTCTAAAATAAGCTCGTTTAAGTTTCTGATTTTAGGCTTATAATTTGCCTCGATATCCTTCTCATAAGAGTCGATAAGTTTTTGATACTTACTGGTGAATGTAGAGTTGAGCTTTTCAATGAATTACTTTTCTTTTTCTCCCATTTTATTCAATGTTTCTTTTTAGTTCCACAAATTCTTATACTCTTGATACTCTTTTTGAAGATGTTGAAGTTGATACTTAAGATCATGGTTTTCTGTCTTGAGTGAGTTGATTTAAGAAGATAAATTTTCTAACCAGTCATTAAAATCTTTTTCACTCTTATTTTTGAGTTATTTCATTTGGTTTGAGTAATATTCTTTATCATGAGAAAATTGTTATGCCCTTTTGAACTGTTATTTACGTAAATACTCAAGTTCGACTTTCAATCCAACGATGGCATCGTCTCTTTCTCTGATGGTTGCCTCATATTGATCTTTTTGGAGAGAAATTTAATCTTTATGGGTTTTTTTGAGAAGTTACAACTTTTCTTACAATTCTTAAATTTATTTGTCTTTGGTTTCTATAATTTTCTGAAGCCTTTTCATATTCTCTTCTTTTACGCTTGCAGCTTTTTCATAAGCCTCTGACTGTCTGAGAAGATTCTCTTTCAAAATAATACTTTCCTTATCCATGTTAACATTCATATTTCTTTATTTGAGCGCATTTTGAGAAAGTTGTTGTTAAAGTTTTTCAATCTTAGTTTACATTTATTTGATTTCTTGATAATGGAGAAGATTATTTTATTCAATTTATAAAAATTGGTTACTAACTTTTTACCTCAATGACTTTATGATTTGGTCCTTGTCTAAATTGAGATGTTTGATTTATTTGATATGCTTTTAATAAAGTTATTTGATAGTGGTTTGGTTGGATTGGGTCAATTAGGCCATTTTTATTTTCAGACATTATTGTTCTTACAAATGTTTTTTGCCCATATCTTACATTTTTTGTTTCATATTTTACACATGAGCCTATCTTTTTAGTATTTCTTGTTGATAATTTGTCCTTGTGTCACTAATTTACTTGTATAGGTTTTGGATTTATACTCCTCGTGTTTATAACAGCTTTTACAAATTCGTAATGGTATTTCTCAACTACTCGAGTTGAGATTAATACGAGTTCATTAGAGTTTGCAATTAAGTCTGTGAGATTTTTTACAGTTTGTTGTTTTCTTGATGTTTGAGTTGTTAGATTTTTTATTTCTCCTCCCTTAATTCGATCATCATTTTCCCTCTTTGTTGCATTTCTTTCACTTGGCTGAATTACTTTTCATGTTTCAAGAGGCTTAATTGATCTTGAAGCTTACTCATCTCTTTACTGAGGTACTCGATATTGTTTTGTAACTAATTTTCCTTTCTTATTCTGTCCAAATTAATAATTTATACTTTTCTGAAATGTTCTTATTTCGTTTACCTGAGTAGATTATCATGATTAAGGGTAAGTTAAGATTTTTACATTTTATGGACATGAGCCAACTTTTCTATCGCTTGGTTTAAAGATGCATTTTATGCCTTCAAATTTTATATTGTAGTATTGGCGGATTATTTCGATGCCTTAAACTCTTCATTTATTATGGCAATCTGCACCACCAACGATTATATTTATGCCTTGTACTTTTACTCCATCAACATTTGGTTCTTTTTATTTTATTGGAATTAGTCTAAATTTGTCTTTCTCACTTTATTTAGCCTTTCTTGCCATTATTATTACTTCTAAACTAATTAATCGTTTAATTTCTTTACTTACATAACTAAAGTCCTCACTTGTTCATCTGTTGATTTCTTAATCATTGAATTTTGGGCCACTAGTTGAGAGACTTCGATGTCGTATTTTTATTCGTGAAGAATCTCGCTCTTTACTACGGCTTTTAACTCTTTTTATAATGTACGAATTCGTTACATTTTTTAGTTCAAGTGTAAAGAAAGTATTTGGTTTTCTTATAATAACACTTTGACCTGTTGGCCTGATGTATTAGAAGGGGAAACTGGTGGGAACAAAGGTGGTAAAACTGATGATGATGGGCTTACCATTGGCTTTTGATTGAACGTATCAAATGATGATAAATTCTGGAAATTAGAAGTGTTTGGGATGTAGCCACGATTTCCTCCTTGTGAAGAACTTTCCATCGTTGAAGTTTTTCTCTTTGTTATTACTTACCTTTCTTGAAGATAAGGGTTTCTGTTTGTAGGTGACCTTGATGTGGAGGGTTTCTGTATTGTTCTTTGATCCATGTTTCTATTTTGATCAGGATATTGGGGATCTGATATTTTGATTTGATATTCTGTTTTTGCTGGCTCAGGATTATTTTGTTAAAAAATCCTACTTCTGTGAATCTTTTGTTAGGGATATGATAATTCTTATTCTTGGTAATTTTTAACAGGTTGACTGTCGATAGGATTTTTACGAATATTGCTCCTAGAAAGTGAGGAGTTAATTTTGGGATAATTATCATATTCGCGTGAAGAGATTGGTTATCTCGGTGTCATGACAATATGTCCTGCAGACTGTTCATTTATTATGCTTTGTTTGATTTTTTAGCGATATTTACTGATTTTATCCTGTGTTGCTTTGGGGATCATTATCGTTTTAACAGTTTAAAAGGAAAAAGTAATGTTATTGAAGATTGAAATAAAAATTTATTAACTTTTTAACGAATATAATTAACTTGATTATTTTATTTTTATCTCTTGCTATTTTTATTAATTGAAATTTATAAAAATCATTTTTTAAAGGGAATTAAAAGTTGTAAGAAAATAAAATTATTGATGATCAATTAAAAAAAACTT
>Ga0102832_1002794_pt1 | contig 10049 bp, 11 predicted proteins | sample EBPBio282013_DNA_FD_88942 | JGI IMG/M metagenome (GOLD analysis project Ga0102832, IMG submission 88942) | Wastewater treatment Type I Accumulibacter community from EBPR Bioreactor in Madison, WI, USA - Reactor 2_5/28/2013_ DNA (Illumina Assembly) | ecosystem: Engineered > Bioreactor > EBPR >... | reverse complement strand
GCCTTCTCGACGATCCGCGGATCGGTCGTGTAGACGCCGTCGACGTCGGTGTAGATGTCGCATCGCTCGGCCTTCAGCGCGGCGGCCAGCGCCACCGCCGAGGTGTCCGAACCGCCGCGGCCCAGCGTGGTGATGCGACCCTCGGGCGAGACGCCCTGGAAGCCCGGCACCACCGGGACCTCGCCGGCGGCCATCGCCTTGGCCATGTCGGCAGTATCGATCTCGACGATGCGCGCCTTGGCGTAGGCGTCGTCGGTGCGGATCGGGATTTGCCACGAAACATAGGAGCGCGACTTCACCCCGACCTGCTGCAGCGCCATCGCCAGCAGACCGATCGTGACCTGCTCGCCGGTCGCCACCACGACGTCGTACTCGCGCGGATCGTGCAGCGGCGCGATCTCGTTGACCCACTTGACCAGCTGGTTGGTCTGGCCGGACATGGCGGAAACCACGACCGCGACCTCGTTGCCGCGCGCGACCTCGGCTTTCACCTTGTTGGCGACGTTCTTGATGCGATCTGTGTCGCCGACGGACGTGCCGCCGAATTTGAGTACGATGCGCGCCATGGACCTGCTCGAAAGCGGGGTATAGACACCGGGGGCACCAGTCGGGTCAAGGGCAGCCATGAGCGAAACCGCGAGCGAAACCGCGCAGACCACCGTCGATCCCGCCGAGATCGAGCGATTCTCGCGCATCGCCGCGGAGTGGTGGGACCCGGCCGGCAAGTTTGCCCCGCTGCACCGCCTGAACCCGGTCCGCCTGCAGTACGTCCGCGATCGCGTGGCCGCCCACTGGGGCCGCGACGCCCTGTCCGGCCGGCCGCTCGAGGGCCTCGCCCTGCTCGACATCGGCTGCGGCGGCGGCCTGATCAGCGAACCGATGGCCCGGATGGGCGCCCGCGTCACCGGCGTCGACGCCGCCGCCCGCAACATCGCCGTCGCCGGCCTGCACGCCGAGGGCCAAGGCCTGGCGATCGACTATCGCTGCAGCTCGGCCGAGGCGCTGGTCGCGGCCGGCGAGACCTACGACGTCGTGCTGGCGCTGGAGATCGTCGAGCACGTCGCCGACGCCGACCTGTTCCTCGCCAGCCTCGGCCGGCTGGTGAAGCCGGGCGGGCTGGTGTTCCTGTCGACGCTCAACCGCACCGCCAAGGCGTGGGCGCTGGCCATCGCCGGCGCCGAGTACGTGCTGGGCTGGCTGCCGCGCGGCACCCACGAGTGGAAGAAGTTCCTGAAGCCGTCGGAAGTGACGCGCGGCCTGCGGGCCGGCGGGCTGGAGGCGCAGGAGATGGTGGGCGTGGTCTACAGCCCGCTCGGTCGCGCGTGGTCGCTCAATGCCCGCGACCTCGACGTCAACTACATGCTGTACGCCACGAAAGCCTGACGGCAGGGGGACCGGCGCGGCCTAGTTGCCGCGCGGGATCCACGGCAGGCGGCCGAACTCGATGCCTTCCTCGGCCAGCGCCGTCGCCTCTTCCTCGGTGGTCTGGCCGTAGATGCCGCGCTTGTCGCTCTCGCCGTAGTGGATCTTGCGCGCTTCCTCGGCGAAGCGGTCGCCGACGGGCTCGCAGTTCTTCTCGACCTCGGCGCGGACCTTGAGCAGCGCCTCGCGCAGTTCGCGCGGCATCTTGCTGGCCAGTGCCGCCATCTGCTGCTGTTGCTGCGGGCCCGGTGCCGCCGGCGCGGCATTGGCCGTCACCTCGACCGACTCCGACTTGCCGCGCTTCGACAGGCGCGGCGCCATCGGGGCGCGCGTCACCTTGGCGTCGCCGCACACGGCGCAGCCGACCAGGGACTTCTTTTCCTGCCGTTCGTAGGTCTTGCTGTCCTTGAACCAGCTCTCGAATTCATGGCCCTTGGAGCAGCGGAGTCGGTATAGGATCATGAAATTGCAGGGTTTTCCGCGTTTGGCACTCCCCGCCGGGGAGTGCCAGAGATGATGGGGTGTCGTGGTGCCAGAAGCAAGGGGGGCTGACGCAGGGGGGATGCCGTCCGCGTGGGTCACGCAGTGGGCCGGGCTGGTGCCGGCCGGCGCGACGGTGCTCGACGTCGCGGCCGGCGGCGGCCGCCACAGCCTGTTCTTCGCCGGCAGGGGCCATCCGGTCACCGCGGTCGACCGCGACGTTTCCGCCCTGCCCCGGCAGCCGGACATCGAGATCGTCGCCGCCGACCTCGAGGGCGGCTCGGCCTGGCCCCTGCCCGGCCGCACCTTCGGTGCCGTGGTGGTCACCAACTACCTGCACCGGCCGCTGTTCCCGGCGCTGATCGACGCGCTGATGCCGGGCGGCGTGCTGCTCTACGAGACCTTCATGGTCGGCAACGAGCGGTTCGGCCGGCCGATCAATCCCGACTTCCTGCTGCAGGATGGCGAGCTGCTCGAGGTCGTGCGCGGGCGCTTCTCGGTCGTCGCCTACGAAGCGCGGATGGTCAGCCAGCCGCGGATGGCGATGGTCCAGCGCATCGCCGCCCGCAAGCTCTAGCGCGGACCGCTACTCGGCCGCCTTGGCGGCGGTCGGGCGGTGCAGCGCCGGCGCGGCGTATGTCCGGTCGTGGGTCAGCGACGGCACCGCCTTGCGCGCCTCGGCGACGCGGCCGAGATCGATCTCGGCCACCACGAAGCCGGCCTTCTCGCCACCGGCATCGGCCAGCACCTCGCCCCACGGCGCGACCACGATCGAGTGGCCGTAGGTCTTGCGGTTCGAGCCCTTGTGCGTGCCGACCTGGGCCGGCGCGAAGACGAAGCAGCCGGTCTCGATGGCGCGGGCGCGCATCAGCGTGTGCCAGTGCGCCTGCCCGGTCGGCACCGTGAACGACGACGGGATCGCCAGCAGCGTCGCGCCGGCATGCGCGAGGTCGCGGTACAGGTAGGGGAAGCGCAGGTCGTAGCAGATCGTCATGCCGAGCACGCCCCACGGCGTCTCGGCCAGCACCGCGCGGTCGCCCGGCCGGAAGGTCGAGGACTCGCGGTAGCTCTCGCCGCCCGCCAGCTGCACGTCGAACATGTGGATCTTGTCGTACGAGGCGACGATGCCGCCCGACGGGTCGAGCAGGTACGAGCGGTTGCGGATCTGCTCCTCGCCGGGCACCCGCACGTGGATCGAGCCGAGCAGGAACCACGCCCCGGTCTCGCGCGCGCTGTCGCGCGCCGCCGCCAGCATGCCGTGCTCTTCCTCGGTCTGTGCCTTGGCCAGCGTCTCGCCGCGGTTGGCGCCGATCAGGCCGGTGTTCTCGGGCGTCATCACGAAATCGGCGCCGGCGTCGCGCGCCCGCCTGGCCTGCTCGCGCACGAAGGCCACGTTCTCGGCCATCTCGTTGCTGACGTTGGTCTGGATCAGGCCGGCCTTGAAGACGCTGGTCATGGCGCTGCTCAAGCCGGCTGCGCCAGCAGGGGATCGAGCTTGCCCTGGCTCTCCAGCGCGGCCAGCTCGTCGGAGCCGCCGATGTGCTGGCCGTTGATGAAGATCTGCGGCACGGTCGTCCGCTTGGACCGTTCGCGCATCTCGCTGCGCTTCTTGTCGTCCATCATCACGTCCATCTCGTCGTAGGCCGCGCCCTTGCTGTCGAGCAGCGCCTTGGCGCGCGCGCAGTATCCGCAGAACGGGCTGGTGTAGATCTCGATCTTGGCCATGGGTACCTCTTCGCCAAAACTATACCGCTGCCCGCACGACGCGCGCCAGCGTCAGCACGTCCACGGCGGCGGCCCCGGCGCGCTGCAGGGCCAGCGTGCAGGCCTCGACCGTGGCGCCGGTGGTCAGCACGTCGTCGACCAGCAGGATCGTCCGGCCGGCCACCCTTTCCGCATGCCGCGGATGGACATCGAAGGCGCGGCGCACGTTGTCGGCCCGCGCGCCGGCATCGCCGCCCTGCGGCGCGGTCCAGCGTCGGCGCCGCAACAGGTCGGGCACCAGCCGCGCCTCGCCCCGGCCGGCGGCATCCGCCGCCGCCAGCGCGCCGTGGGCCAGCAGCTGGGCCTGGTTGTAGCGGCGCAGGAACAGCCGCCGCCAATGCAGCGGCACCGGCGCGACCAGGTCGGCGCCGGCCAGCAGGTCGGCCCCCGCCCGCGCCATCCACCGCCCGCAGGCCCGGGCCATGTCGGTGCGGTCGCCATGCTTGAACGGCAGCACGAGCTGGCGGCTACGGCCGTCGTAGACCAGCGCGGCGCGCGCCCGGCGCCAGCGCGGCGGTCGCGCCGCGCAGGCGCCGCAGACCGCGCCGGGACCGGGGTCGCGGGCGAACGGCCGGGCACAGCGGGCGCACCACGGCGGCGCCACGAAACTGAGCCGGCTCCAGCAGGCCGGGCACAGGCTGCCCGGGGTGCCGACGATCTCGTTGCAGCCGAGGCAGAGCGGCGGCAGCACGGCGTCGAGGAGCAGCGGTCCGGCGCCGCGCCAGAGGCGGGCCAGCACAGGGCGATGCGGCACCGGGGACGACATCGCGCGATCTCGCCGGGCAATTGCGCCGACAGCAAGACCTCGCTCCGGATGAGAAAACCGATGTCGCGAAGGGCGCGCGAAAACCCTACATACGGCGTGTGACGACGGGCCTCGATCCCCTGCTGGTCTTCGACCGCGCGACCCTGCGCCGGCGCCGCGAGCGCGCCGCGCGGGGCTGGGCCGACCGCGCCTTCCTGAAGCGCGAGATCGCCGAGCGGCTGGTCGAGAGGCTGGGCGACGTGCGCCGCCGCTTCGGCACCGCGCTCGATCTCGGCTGCCACGGCGACGAGATCGCCCGCGCGCTCGGGCCCGACGGCCCGGTCGACTGGCTGGTGCGTGCCGACCTCGGCCACGGCTTCGCCGCCCGCGCCGGCGGCCCCGCGGTGGTCGCCGACGAGGAGCTGCTGCCCTTCGCCCCGGCCAGCCTCGACCTCGTCCTGAGCGCGATGGACCTGCACTGGGTCAACGACCTGCCCGGCACGCTGGTCCAGCTGCGCCGCATCCTGAGGCCCGACGGGCTGTTGCTGGCCTCGATGCTGGGGGGCGCCACGCTGTGGCAGCTGCGCCAGGCGCTGGCCGCCGCCGAGAGCGAGATCGAGGGCGGGCTGAGCCCGCGGGTGTCGCCGTTCGCGGGCCTCGCCGACGCCGCCGGCCTGCTGCAGCGCGCCGGCTTTGCCCTTCCCGTCGCCGACGCCGAGACGATCGAGGTCGAGTACGACGACGCGCTGGCGCTGATGCGCGATCTCGCCGGCATGGGCGAGAGCAACCTGGTGATGGAGCGGCGGCGCGGCCTGATGCGGCGCGCGACGCTGCTGCGCGCCGCCGAGATCTACGGCGAGCGCTTCGCGCTGCCGTCCGGCCGGGTGGCCGCCAGCTTCGAGGTGATCTACCTGCACGGCTGGGCGCCGGCCGAGTCGCAGCCGAAGCCGCTGCGGCCGGGCAGCGCGACGCAGCGCCTGGCCGACGCGCTGGGCACGGCCGAGCGGAGTGCGGGCGAAAAGGTGGAGCGGGGTTGATCGTGGCAGCACCGGGCAAACTGGCGTTCGGCGAGGTGATATCGGAGGGCTTCGGCTTCTTCTTCGGCAACATCCGCCTGTTCTTCCACCTCGTCACCATCCCGTGGATCCTGTCGCTGGCGATCCGCGTGGCGGGCACGCTGGTCGCCGCGGAGTCGGCCGTGGCGGCCCTCGTCGAGAAGGCGATCGACGTGCTGCCGACCATCATGTTCGTGGTCGGCTGGCAGCGCCTCGTGCTGCTCGGGCCGCAGCGCGTCGAGCGCCTGCCGGGCACCGGCTGGACGGCGCGCGAGACCGCGTTCCTCGGCCACCTGCTGAAGGTCGCGGGCATGACGTTCCTGCTGATGGCCGTCTTCATGATCACCATCTGGCCGGTCGACCCGGCGGCGCTGCGCGCCGGCCCGCCGATCGATCCCGAGGTCGCCCAGCGCTACGCCCTGGCCGGGCCGATCTCGTTCGGCTTCATCGTCTCGCTGCTGCTGGCGCTGCGCGTCAGCTTCGGCCTCGCGGCGACCTCGGTCGACGTGCCGTTCTCGCCGCGCGAGTCGTGGATCTACAGCCGCGGCCAGGCCTGGACGATCATCGCCGCGCTGTTCCTCGTCTACTTCGGCGGCGCCTTCGTGACGGCGGTGACCCACATGCTGACGCTCGGCATCGTCGCCGGCGCGCTGGGCGCCCGCGAGGGCGCCTCGGTGGTCGCCTCGACCGCGTCGTCTCTGGTGTCCTACGGCGTGATCGGCCTCACCGTCACGATGCAGGCCGTGATCTTCCGCCGCCTGCTCGGCTGGCGCGAGGGGACGGCGCTGGCGACGGTGGCCTGAAGGTAAAGGTCCCTCGCTTCGCTCGGGATGACAGCATTCCCGCCCGCAGCCTGAATTCTCCTGTCATCCCGAGGGCGAAGCCCGAGGGACCTTTCGGGTCACAGAAGATCGCGCAGCAGCCCGACCAGCGGCACGTCGGCGGGCGGCATCGGGTAGCGCGACAGCTCGATCGGCGGCACCCACTTCAGTTCCTGGCCCTCGCGCGGCCGCGGCGTGCCCTGCCACTTGCGGCAGGCGAACACCGGCATCAGCAGGTGGAACTTGTCGTAGCCGTGGCTGGCGAAGGCGATCGGGGCGAGGCAACTGGTCGCCGTCTCGATGCCGAGCTCCTCGTGCAGTTCGCGGACCAGCGCCTGCTCGGGCGTCTCGCCGGGATCGACCTTGCCGCCGGGGAACTCCCACAGCCCGGCCATCGACTTGCCCGCGGGCCGGCGCGCGATCAGCACGCGGCCGTCGACGTCGACCAGCGCGACCGCCGCGACCAGCAGCAACGGCCGGTCGCCGAGCGGCGGCGGGCCGCCGGGGCACTCCGCGTCGAAGCCGTGGCTCAAGAACGGTAGCTGCCGTTGATGTCGATGTAGCCGTGCGTCAGGTCGCAGGTCCACACGGTGGCCCGGCCGCGGCCGATGCCGAGATCGATGTCGATCACGATGTCGGTGCCCTTGATGTGGCGCGCCACCGGCTCCTCGTCGTAGCCCGGCACGACCTGGCCGCCGTCGGTGATCTTCACGCCGCCGATCGAGATGCGCAGCTTGTCGCGGTCGGCGCGCTCACCCGACTTGCCGACCGCCATGACGATGCGGCCCCAGTTGGCGTCCTCGCCGGCGATCGCGGTCTTGACCAGCGGCGAGTTGGCTACGGCCAGCCCGATCTTGCGCGCGGCACCGTTCGAGGAGGCGCCGCCGACATTGATGGTCACGAACTTGGTGGCGCCCTCGCCGTCGCGCGCCAGAAGCTGCGCCAGCTCGATCATCACCTCGTCGAGCGCACGCTTGAAATCGACCAGGACCGGATCGTCGGCCTCCTCGATAGGCGCATGGCGGGCCGCCCCCGTTGCCACCAGCAGGAGCGTATCGCTGGTCGAGGTGTCGCCATCGACGGTCACGCAGTTTAGGGATTTGTCGGTCGCATCGGCCAGCAGCTTCTGCAGCACGGGGCCGGGAATCTTGGCGTCGGTAAAGGCGAAACCAAGCATCGTGGCCATGTCGGGCGCGATCATGCCCGAGCCCTTCAGGAAGCCGTTGATGGTCACGGTCCGCTCGCCGATCTTGGCCTGGCGCGTCGCGAGCTTGGGGAAAGTGTCGGTGGTCATGATGGCGGCCGCGGCGGCCGCCCAGCCATCCTCGCGGCCCGACTTGACGAGCGCCGGCACGACGGCGGCAATCTTTTCCCAGTCGAGCGGCTGGCCGATCACGCCGGTCGAGGCCATGAAGACCTCGTTCCGCGGACAGCCCAGGGCCTGGGCGATGGCGCGGGTGCTCTCTTCCACGGCCTTGTCGCCAGCCTTGCCGGTGAAGGCGTTGGCATTGCCGGCATTGACGACGATGGCGCGCACCTTGCCGCGCGCCAAGTTCTTGCGGCACCAGTCGACCGGGGCCGAGCAGGTCTTGGATTTGGTCAGGACGCCCGCGATCGTGGCGCCCGCCGGCACCACCGCCAGCATGACGTCATCGCGGTCCTTGTAGCGCACCCCCGAACTCGCCGCGCCGAGCTTCACGCCCGCAATGCGCGGCAAGGTTGGCGTCGTCTTCGGCGCAAGCGGTGATTGGGCGTGCGTGGCAGCCATGGAACTCCCCTTGTGACGGCCGCAGGGGCGGCCGCCGAACGGCGGAGCCTACACCAGAAACGCCCGAAAACGTGAGGTTTACTTGGGGGCCGCCGGGGCCGCCGGCTTGGCAGGGGTCGCAGCCGGCGCGGCGGGCTTGGCGGGAGCGGCTGGAGCCGCCTCCGCCTTGCTGCCGTCCATGTTGAATTTCTCGATCTTGGCACCGGCCCGCAGCTTGTCGAGCTGGGCCGTGACGGCCTCGCGCGCCAGCTCCTCGCGGATCTGGTCGGAAAGCTCCTCGAGCGCCGGCGGCGGCGCCGTCCGACGGTCGTCGATCTGGATGATGTGGTAGCCGAACTGCGTCTTGATCGGCGTTTCGCTGAGCTCGCCCTTCTTGAGACCAAAGGCCGCGTCGGCGAATTCCTTCACCATGTCGGACTTCTTGAACCAGCCGAGATCGCCGCCTTCGGCGCCGGAGGCCTTGTCGGTCGACTTCTCCTTGGCGAGCTTGTCGAAGGCTGCGCCCTTCTTCAGTTCGGCGATCAGCGCCTTTGCCTCGTCCTCGGTCGACACCAGGATGTGGCGCGCATGCACCTCCTCCTCGGCCGGCAGCGACTTCAGCCGCTCCTGATAGCGCTGCTGGATCTTCTCGGCCGTCACCATCTTGGCGATCTCGCGCTGGATCCAGAAATCCTGCAGCACCTGCTCCTCGACGAAGGCCATGCGCTTCTTGAACGCCGGATCCTCGTTGGCCTTGCTCTTCTTGCCTTCCTGGACGACCAGCTTGCTGTCGATGATGCGCTCCAGCAGCGCCGGGAACACCGCCTGCAGGGGCATGCTGCGATACTGCTGCGGCAGCGACTGCTGGGCGACTTCGAGGTCGGAAAGGCGAACAGGCTGACCGTTGACCGTGGCGACGATCGGGTCCTTGAGCGGCTGGGCCTGCGCTGGCGCCTTTGCCGGCGGCTTGGCAGGCTGCTGGGCGAAAGCCGAGCCTGCGATTGCAGCGGCCGCGCCGCTCAGGAGGAAGAGGCGCAGGGGGCGCAAACGATGGCTCATGGCAGGCTCCGAAGACAACTCGTGGCGGAAGGCGCAAACCGTTTACACAGGCCCTGTCGGACCAAGCAAGCGCCGCCTCCCCGTTGTCATGGCTGATGGCGGTGAATTGCGGCACTTTTTCGTGAGCATGGCGTCGGCGGCAGGGCGATGGCGGTCCAGTCCTTGCTACGGCGACCAGTGTCACGGCACCTTACGTTGACACTCCCCGGGCCGCTCTCTATCTCTGGTTGGGATGGCGGGCCGCGGGCCCGCCTAAGTCATTAGAATATCGAGGTTTTCATGCTGGGGGCGCTCGCCCGGAGCCTCTTCGGGACAGCCAATGACCGCATCGTCAAAGGCTTCGACAAGCCTGTGGCGAAAATCAACGCGCTTGAACCGGAGTTCTCCAAGCTTTCCGACGACGCCTTGCGCGCCAAGACTGCCGAGTTCCGCGAACGCCTCGCCAAGGGCGAAACGCTCGACGACATCCTCGTCGAAGCCTTCGCCACCGTACGCGAGGCGGCCAAGCGGACGCTCGGCCAACGCCACTTCGACGTCCAGCTCAAGGGCGGGATGGTCCTGCACGGCGGCAAGATCGCCGAGATGAAGACCGGCGAAGGCAAGACGCTGGTGGCAACCCTGCCGGTCTACCTCAACGCCCTCGAAGGCAAGGGCGTGCATGTCGTCACCGTGAACGACTACCTCGCCCGCCGCGACTCCGAGTGGATGGGCCGGGTCTATCGCTTCCTCGGCCTGACCGTCGGCGTGATCGTGCACGAGCTCGACGACGAGCAGCGCAAGGCTGCCTATGCCTGCGACGTCACCTACGGCACGAACAACGAGATCGGCTTCGACTATCTCCGCGACAACATGAAGTACCGCCAGGACGCCATGGTCCAGCGGCCCTTCAACTTCGCGATCGTCGACGAAGTCGATTCGATCCTGATCGACGAGGCGCGCACGCCCCTGATCATCTC
>Ga0102832_1002792_pt1 | contig 10056 bp, 12 predicted proteins | sample EBPBio282013_DNA_FD_88942 | JGI IMG/M metagenome (GOLD analysis project Ga0102832, IMG submission 88942) | Wastewater treatment Type I Accumulibacter community from EBPR Bioreactor in Madison, WI, USA - Reactor 2_5/28/2013_ DNA (Illumina Assembly) | ecosystem: Engineered > Bioreactor > EBPR >... | reverse complement strand
GTTGTCGGCCGTGGCGAGCAGGGCCTGCTGGTTCAGACCGGCCCGAACGTCCGCGAGCCGCAGAACCGCCGCGTCGAAATCGTCATCCAGTAAGACGATCCGAAGCCAAGTCTTTGAGGACGGCCGGGGGGCGACCCCGGCCGTTTTCTTTTTCAGCTATGCGATGGGGTAGGGTGCTTTTCAGGTTGGCGGGGCCTGAGACGGCCTCTATATCCGGGCGAGGAGAGTGAATTCATGTCGCAAGTGTTGATGCCCAAGGCGACCGCCGTTTGGCTGGTCGAGAATACGACCCTCACCTTCGACCAGATTTCGGCCTTCACGGGCCTGCATCCGCTCGAAGTGCAGGCGATCGCCGATGGCGAAGTTGCAGGCGGCATGACGGGACTCGACCCGACCACCAACGGCCAGCTCACCAAGGAAGAGATCAAGCGCGTCGAGGCCGACCAGGGCGCCCGTCTGAAGCTCAGCCCGCGCGACGTGCCGATGCCGGTCGCCCGCTCCAAGGGGCCGCGCTACACGCCGGTCGCCAAGCGCCAGGATCGCCCCGACGCCATCGCCTGGCTGCTCAAGGTTCATCCGGAGTTGCAGGACAGCCAGGTCGCCAAGCTGGTGGGCTCGACCAAGAGCACGGTCCAGTCGGTGAAGGATCGCACGCACTGGAACATGCAGAACGTCCGTCCACGCGATCCGGTGACGCTCGGCCTTTGTTCGTTGAAGGACCTCAACGATGCGGTCGACAAGGCGCGCCGCAAGGCCGCCCGTGAAGACGCCACGCGCAAGAGGGAGGCTGCCAAGGCCGGCCTTCCGGTGGAGGATGTTTCCGACGCTGCGCCAGTCGACCCGGCCGAGGCCGATCAGCCCGACATCGGCGATCCGACACAAAGCTGACACCTCCGCCAAGTTCGTGCTCGCATTAGAGCGCGAACCTCGGCAGACTGTCCGCGGGATGAAAGCGCCCCAAAGTGCGCTGCGCCCGTAAGGATAGGAGGAAACACCAGCATGGTTCGAATGACTGCGGCGGCTGTTGCTGCCACGGCAGCCTTGGCGCTTGCTTTGACCGGCGCCGCCACGGCGCAGGACAAGAAGGCTACTGAGCTTCGCTACACGACAGGGGCGCCCGAGAAGACGCCATGGGTGACACCGCAGCTTCGGCGCTTCGAGCAGGACGTCGCCGAAGAGAGCGGGGGCAAGCTCAAGATTTCCTCCTTCGTCAACGCCCAGCTCGGCAACGAGCAGGACACGGTGCAGCAGGTCGCACGCGGCCGCATCGACATGGGTGGCTTTTCCAACGGTGCCGTGGCGTTGATCGTCCCGGAGCTCTCGCTGCTTGGCCTGCCGTTCTACTTCAAGAACATCGCCGAACAGGACTGCACGGTCGACGCCATGACCAAGACGGTCTCGGACATGCTGGCCAAGAAGGGCGTGAAGTTCCTCGGCTGGACGGAAGTCGGCACCGCCGACATCGTCGGCAAGAAGCCCTATCTCGTCCCGGCGGACGTCAAGGGACTGAAGGCAGCGTCGGCATCGAACAAGGTCTCGGCGACGATGTGGTCGACGCTCGGCGCAAATCCGTCGCCAATCGGCATCACCGAGATCGCGTCGGCGTTCCAGACGGGGCTCACGGACATCAACTCCACGGTCGTGACCTTCTATCTCCCGTCCGGCCTTGCGAAGGTTGCGCCGGTGCTGTCGCGCGTCGAACTGTCGGACGCTCCCGGCATCATCCTCATGAACAAGGCCGCCTACGATAAGCTGCCGGCAGCCGAGCGTGCGGCGCTGGACAAGGCCGTCGCCCGTCGCAGCGCCACTCAGCTCCGGCAGGAGATCCGCGGCTTCGAGGCAACTCTGCGCGACATGCATGTGAAGGCCGGCGGCACGATCGCGACGCCGACGCCTGAGCAGCGCGAGGAGTGGCGCAAGGTCCTGCAGCCAGTATGGCCGAAGATGGTGCAGGAGGTGGGCGGCGACGCCCAGAACTTCTACAAGCAGATGGAAGCGGCTCGCGCCTCCTGCGACAAGAAAAGTTAAGCGCCGCTCATGAGTGATGTGTCGGTCGCGGCCGCACCGCCTCTCGCGGTGCGGGTGCTGGCTGTCTGGCACCGTCTCGAGTGCTGGCTGGCCGTTGCCTGCTTCTCCTTCATCGCCATCATTCTCGTGCTCGACGTACTGGGCCGCGAGCTGGTCGGGCCGTTGTTCAATTTTCTGGGAATCGATGTCGGGCCGACCGGCATCTTCGCGTCGCAACGGTTCTCGATCTATGCGCTGGTCGTCGGCAGTTTCGCGGGCATCGGCATCGCGACGGCGACCGGGAGCCATCTTGTACCGCGGGTCGGCTTCGGCTGGGCGCCGGCGGCCTGGGGGCCGGCAATGGACAGGCTGGCGGACGTCGTCACCGGCATCTGTCTGATCGTCGTCGTCTACTACGGCGTGGAGTTCGTGCACTCGACCTTCGTAGCCGATCTGCGCGCGCCCGTGCTCGACTGGGTGGTGTGGCCATTCCAGATGGCCATCCCGATCGGCTTCCTGTCCGCGGCCGGCCGCTACTTCGCCTATGCGATCTGGCCGGGTCTCCGGCCCAAGCCCCCAGAGTTCCAAGAATGACCACGTTCGCTCTCGTCGGGCTTGTCCTTGTTCTCCTGTTTCTACGACAGCCTCTCCTGATCATCCTGCTGTCGATCACCGGCTACATCCATCTCGTCTGGGGCCGCGGCCAGCTCGACTACATCGTCGAGGACATGTGGGTCGGCCTCGACAAGGAGCTGATTCTCTCGATCCCGCTGTTCATCCTGTGCGGCAACGTCATGACGCGCGGCTCGATCGCCCAACGTCTGATAGAAATGCTGGCCGCCATCACGCGGCCGTTGCCGGGCGGCATGGCGGTGGCCTGCGTGCTGGCCTGTGCGGTGTTCGCGGCCATCTCGGGATCGTCGATCGTCACCATGCTGGCGATCGGCTCGGTGATGCTTCCGGCCATGCGCCAGGCGGGCTACGACCTCAAGTTCACCTTGGGCGCCATCATGTCCGGCGGCACGCTGGGCATCATCATCCCGCCCTCGATCCCGATGATCATCTACGGGCTTGTCACCGAGACCTCGATCGTCGATCTGTTCGCGGCAGGCTTCGGACCGGGCATCCTGCTCACCGTCGTGTTGTCGGCCTATGCCATCTGGATCAACCGAAAGCGGGCGGCCGAATCCTTCAGCCTGCACGAGTTCCTGCACGCGTTCCGCCGTGGCATCTGGGCGCTGCTGATGCCGGTGATCATGCTGGGCGGCATCTACAGCGGCTACTTCACGGCGACCGAAGCCGCGGCGGTGGCTCTCGCCTACGCCATGGTGATCGAGATCTTCGTGCACAAGGAGCTGAAGTTCCGCGACTTCTACAATGTCGTTCTCGAGGCCTCGAAGCTCGGCGGCTCGTTGTTCCCGGTACTGGCTGTCGCACTCAGCCTGAACATCATCCTGATCGAGCACCGCATTCCACAGGGCATGGTGGCCCTGATGCAGGGCTACATCGACAATCCCTGGATGTTCATGCTGCTGGTCAACGTGCTGCTGCTGATCGTCGGCTGCCTGATGACCACCGGCGAGGCCATCCTGGTTCTGGCGCCGTTGCTGGCGCCGGTCGCAGCGGCCTACGGCTTCGACAAGGTGACCTTCGGCGTGATCATGATCCTGAATCTGGAGATCGGCTATCTGACGCCGCCTGTGGGATTGAATCTGATCGTGGCGATGAGCGCCTTCAAGCAGCCGTTCGGGCTGCTTTGCCGGGCCGCCTTGCCGTTTATCGCATTGATGTTGGGCTGCCTCTTCCTGGTGGTGTGGCAGCCCTGGATCGCGATGTATTTCGTGACCGGGAAGTTCTGAGGCCTCAGACGGTCATCATGACCTTCCCGACATGGTCGGCGCGTTCCAGTTCGGCATGCGCCTCCGCGGCCTGCCTGAGCGGGAAGGTCTTGAAGATGATCGGCTTGATCTTGCCGGCCTCGAGCAGCGGCCAGACCTTTTCCTTCAGGCCGCGGGCCATGCGGCCCTTGTTCTCTACGCTCTGGGGGCGCAGCGTCGAGCCGGTCAGGGTGAGGCGATTCACCATGACGATGCCGGCGCTGATCGTGGCCGTTGCGCCAAGCTGTACGGCAATCACCACACAGCGGCCATCGAGCTTCAGAAGGCCGAGATTCTTCGGCAGATACTCGCCCGCCACCATGTCGAGCACGACATCGACGCCACCCGACAGCTTCTTCACCTCGGCGGCCCAATCATTGTCCTTGTAGAGGATGGCGTGATCGGCGCCGAGCTCCGTTACCGCCTTGGCTTTCGCCTCTGTGCGGACCGTGGTGAACACGGTGGCGCCGAACGCCTTGGCAAGCTGGATCGCCGTCGTGCCGATGCCGCTCGCACCGCCATGGATCAGGACCTTCTCGCCGGCCTTGAGCTGGCCGCGCTCGAAGAGGTTGTGCCACACGGTGAAGTAATTCTCGGGCAGTGCGGCCGCCTGTAGCATGTCGAAGCCCTTGGGGAGCGGCAGGCACTGCGGTGCGGGGACGGTGCAGTATTCCGCATAGGAACCGCCCGGCGTCAGCGCGCAGACCTGGTCGCCCACTTTCCAGTCGGTTACGCCATCGCCCAGTGCGGCGACCGTGCCGGCGGCCTCGAGGCCCGGCAGATCGGAGGCTCCCGGCGGCGGCGGATAAAGGCCAGCGCGCTGTGCGATATCGGGCCGGTTTACGGCCGTGGCCGCGACCTTGATGAGGATCTCGCCGGCCTTGGGCTGCGGTACTGGCCGTGTCGTCGGTACCAGCACCTCGGGGCCGCCCGGCTTGGTGATTTCGACGCAGGTCATCGTTGCGGGCAGGGCGCTCATGGTCGGCCTTTCGAAGCGAGGGGAGCAATGCTAGTCCTCCCTTAGCCGCTTCCGTGGAGCCGCGCTATGGCCTTTGACCTCGACGATCTCGATCCCCGGCACAAGAAGGCGCCGCCCAAGAACCTCGACGCGATGAGCATCGAGGATCTCGAGGAATACGTCGCCTCGATGAAGGCCGAGATCGTCCGCGTCGAGGAAAAGATCAAGGCGAAGCGCAGCCACGCCGCGGCCGCCGCGTCGTTCTTCAAGAAGTAGATCCGATGGTCGAGCCGAAGTTCCTGCGCCCCGACACGCTGGCGCTGCATGCCGGGCAGCAGCCCGACCCGGTGACCGGCGCGCGCGCCGTGCCGATCTACCAGACGACGTCGTTCGTGTTCCGCGGCGTCGACCACGCCGCCAGCCTGTTCAACCTCGAGGTCGGCGGCCACATCTACAGCCGCATCTCCAACCCGACGGTGGCGGTGTTCGAGGAGCGCGTGGCGGCACTGGAGGAGGGTACCGGCGCGGTCGCGACCTCGAGCGGCCAGGCCGCGCTGCACGTCGCCATCGCGACGCTGATGGGGGCCGGCGGGCACATCGTCGCCTCGACCTCGCTGTACGGCGGCACGCGCAACATGCTGGCGCTGACCCTGCCGCGCTTCGGCATCGCCACGACCTTCGTGCCGCCGGGCGACCACGACGGTTTCCGGAAGGCGATCCGGCCGGAGACGCGGCTGGTGCTGGGCGAGACCATCGGCAACCCGGGCGGCGAGGTGCTCGACATCCCGGCGATCGCCGAGATCGCGCATGCCGCGCAGGTGCCGCTGATGATCGACAACACCTTCGCCTCGCCGGTGCTGTGCCGCCCGCTGACGCTCGGCGCCGACATCGTGTTCCACTCGGCGACCAAGTTCATCGGCGGCCACGGCGTGGCGATCGGCGGCGTGATCGTCGACGGCGGCCGCTTCGACTGGGAGCGCTCGGGCAACTTCCCGACGCTGACCGAGCCCTATGCCGGCTACCACGGCATCGACTTCGCCGAGGAGTTCGGGCCGCACGCCTTCGCCATGCGGGCGCGCGCCGAGGGCGTCCGCGACTTCGGCTGCTGCATGGCGCCGCAGACCGCCTTCTACCTGCTGCAGGGCCTCGAGACGCTGCCGCTGCGGATCGCCCGCCACGGCGAGAACGCCCGCAAGGTGATCGCCTTCCTGAAGGACAATCCGGCGGTCGCGCGCATCGCCTCGCCGGAACTGCCGGAGCATCCCGACCACGCGCTGGCGCAGCGGCTGCTGCCCAAGGGCGCCGGCTCGGTGTTCAGCTTCGACATCAAGGGTGGGCGCGAGGCCGGCCGTCGCTTCATCGAGCGGCTGAAACTCTTCTCGCATCTCGCCAACGTGGGCGACGCCAAGTCGCTGGTGATCCATCCCGCGTCCACGACGCATGCCCAGCTCGATGCGGCGGCCCTCAAGGAAGCCGGGATCGGCGAGGGCATGATCCGGCTCTCGGTCGGCCTGGAAGATCCCGAAGACCTGATCGACGACCTCGGACCGGCGCTCCGCGCCGCGCAGAAGGGCTGACCATGAAGCTCACCGTCGACGGCCGGACCGTCTTCGCGACGACCGGCGGCACCGAATTCGATGCAACCAAGCCCACGATCGTCTTCCTCCACGGCGCCGGCTTCGACCGCACGGCCTGGCGCCTGCAGACGCGCTGGTTCGCCCATCACGGCCGCTCCGTGCTGGCCGTGGATTTCCCGGGGCACGGCTGGTCGGATGGTCCCGCGCTCGGCAGCATCGGCGCGATGGCCGACTGGACGGCGCGCCTGATCGAGGCCGCCGGCCTGAAGCAGGCTGCGCTGGTCGGCCATTCGATGGGCGCGCTGGTCGCGCTCGACTGTGCCGCACGGCATGGCGACAAGGTGCGCGCGCTCGGCCTGTGCGGCGTCGCGTCGGAGATGCCGGTTCATCCCGAGATGCTGGAATCGGCCAAGGTAAACACGCCGAAGGTGCAGGAACTGATGACCTTCTGGGGCATGGGCAATGCGCTGCACAAAGGCGGCATGGTCTCGCCCGGCCTGTGGCTGCGGCGCGAATCGCTGGCGGTGCTGGCGGGCAACAAGCCAGACGTGATCCACACCGATCTTGCCGCCTGCAACGCCTACAAGGATGCGCCGGCGCGGGCCGCCGCCGTGACCTGTCCCACCGTGTTCGTGCTGGGCGACGGCGATCTCATGACTCCCGCGGCCAAGGCCAAGGCGCTCGTCGCCGCCATTGCCGGTTCAAAGGCCGTGACCATTCCCAACTGCGGGCACTTCATGATGGTGGAGCGCCCCGACGAAACGCTGGAGGCGTTGAAGTCCTGTGTCTGATCGCGTTGCCCTCGTCACCGGCTCGACCTCCGGGATCGGCGCCGCCATCGCGCGTCGCCTGTCGCGCGACGGCTATGTCGTGGCGCTCCATTCGCGCAGCTCGGCCGATGTCGGCCGCGCCATGGCGAAGGAACTCGGCAAGGCAAGCTATCACCAGGCCGATCTCGGCGACGAAACAGCGGCGCGCGGGCTCGTTGCCTCGGTGCTGGCGGCGCATGGCCGGCTCGACGTGCTGGTAAACAATGCCGGTCTTTCGATCCGCATCCCGCACACCGACCTGAAGGCCGCGACGCCGGCCTTGTGGCGACAGATGCTCGACGTGAACCTGATCGCACCGTTCGTGCTGGTGGCCGAGGCGGAAACAGCGCTGCGGGCGTCCAGCGCAAGCGGCCGCCCGGCCAGCATCGTCAACATCGGCACCCATGCCGGCTCGCGGCCCAAGGGCTCGTCGATCCCCTATGCGGCCTCGAAGGCGGCGCTGCATCACGTCACCAGGCTGCTGGCCCTGTCGCTGGGGCCGGCGATCCGTGTCAACGCCGTGGCGCCCGGCCTGGTCGAGACACCGATGACGGCCAACTGGCCCGACATGCTGGAAACGTGGAAGACGAAGTCGCCGATGAAGCGTCCTGCGAAACCGGAGGACATCGCCGATCTTGTGGCCGCGCTCTCGGCCAACGACTACGTTACAGGAGAGATCGTCATCGCCGACGGTGGGTTGAACCTCACCTAGCCAGACACGGAGGAAACAACAATGAACGTCCAGACGCTGCCGCCGGGCTACAAGACCGCCCCATGGACGCCGCCGGAAACCATCACCGGCGCGATGCTGGCCGAGGCCAGCAACAAGCTGATCGAACTCCTGCGCATCCGCACCCAGCCTATCGGCATGCGCCTGTTCGAAGACCCGGCCGAGATGGACAAGATCAAGGGCGTGCGCAAGCCGACCGAAGGCTTCAAGTTCACCATGTGCCAGATGGTGACGCAGTCGCGCTGGTACGGATTCACGCTGGGCATCACCGTCGACAATACGCGCGGCGGCAATTGCGGCGGCGTCGTTGGTCTCAACCATCCGGGCGAGGGCTTCCTCTCGGGCGACCACATGAACGGCGTCTGGTTCGGCAACAAGGAAGCGTCAGCGGCTCACCAGGCCCAGATGCCGCGCGTGCCCGACGGCAAGTACAACGGCCTCGTCGTGTCGCCGCTGCGCTCGGCGCGCCTCGATCCGCCGGACATCTGCCTGTTCTACGGCACGCCCGGCCAGATGATCTATTTCATCAACGGCCTGCAGTATCATCGCTACCGCCGCTACGACTTCACGGTGACCGGCGAGAGCGCCTGCGCCGACTCGTGGGGCCGGGCGCTGGCCACGCGCCAGACCTCGCTCTCGCTGCCGTGCTTCGCCGAGCGTCGCTACGGCGGTGTGGCCGACGACGAGCTGCTGATGGCCTGCCCGCCCGACGAGCTGCTGCGCGCGGTCGAGGGTATGGGCCATCTCGGCAAGAACGGCCTGCGCTATCCGTTCCCGCCCTATGGCGCGGTGATGGATCCGGCGCTGGGCATGGCCAAGAGCTACAGCTGATGCTCTACCTCGTGGCCTTGCCGGTCCTCGGCGAGGCCGACGATACCGTCCTGCGCCGCCTGCGGGCGCAGTACCATCCGGGCGAGGCCGACCTGATCGGCCCGCATTTCACCCTGGTATTTGGTGTGCCGCTCGATCGTGAAGCGGCATTGCGTGCCGCATTGGAGACCATCGAGCGGCGGCCTTTCTGGTTCGTGCTCGAGCGTCTGGTCAGGCACGATCTGCCGCCGCCATCGCGCAGTGCATGGCTCTACGCCACGCCGGCGGATGGCGCCGCCGAACTCACCGATCTCCACGAGACGTTCAATCCAACGGCAAGCGGCGAGCCTTTCGAGCCGCATATGACTCTCGGTCTCTTCGAGCGCGCGACCGAGGCCGAACAGGTCGCGCGCATTGTCGAACGTCAGCACCTGCCGATGCATGGCCGCGTCGAAGAATTGGCGCTACTGCGCCGCACGGCCGACGGGCTGGAGACACTGCAGAGCGTCCGGCTCTAGCTCGACTTGCCGTCCTTGAGCAGGCCGACGAGCGGGTTCGGCGCCGCCGGTCCGACACGCCGCATGGTGTTCGTGTCGTGGTGGTTGAAGGCCGGTTCCTTGCCCCGGACCGCCAGATCCAGGCGCGTCAGGTAGGTCCAGCTACCGTCGTCGTTGAAGGTGATGTCGATGCGGTAGTAGTCGGTGCGGAACGCCTCCTCCAGGAAGGTGGTCGAGCAGATCCCGAACCGGGTATCGCCGCGCCGCGCTTCCACTGAAATGTGCTTGTCGCCCGGTGCCGCCTTGCCACCCGCGAGAACCACCTGGCCACGCGGAATGGCGATGCTCTGCATGATCAATCCGGTGGCAGGCTCCCACAGCCAGTAACCGACCTGATCGTGGAAGGTGATGGCCTCTTCCGGCGTATTGATATGGATGTGGTAGCGCAGTCCGTAGAGGAGCTGCGGACCGTTGGCCTGCGGATCGCAAGGCTCCATCCGGATATGCTCGCGGTACACCCGCCGCTCGGGACCGTCCGCCTTGGGGCTGACATCGACGCCCTTGTCTGACTGCCAGACGCCGGCCAGGCGACGCAACGGTCCCAGATTGGCCAGCGTATCGGGCGAGACGTCCTCGGGCTCGGTGAAGATGTCATCCGGAATATTCGACATGGAGTTCCTTGTGCAGCGTTGACGCGCTCACGATACCACGGCGTGCGAGCGGACGAGACAGAGGCGGCGAAACGTCATCGGAGAAAATCCTCCGCGCTCCCGCATCGCTTGTGGCGGCGC
>Ga0102832_1002791_pt1 | contig 10056 bp, 11 predicted proteins | sample EBPBio282013_DNA_FD_88942 | JGI IMG/M metagenome (GOLD analysis project Ga0102832, IMG submission 88942) | Wastewater treatment Type I Accumulibacter community from EBPR Bioreactor in Madison, WI, USA - Reactor 2_5/28/2013_ DNA (Illumina Assembly) | ecosystem: Engineered > Bioreactor > EBPR >... | reverse complement strand
GACGTCTACTCGACCGAGTTCTACACCAAGGTGGCGATGCCGAAGTGAACGAGTGCCCATGCCCATGACCCCTCCGTCGCCGAAGACGGCGACACCTCCCCATGCTCGCGCATGGGGAGGAAGGCCTTGAACCTCATCGACCTCGACCGGGTCGGCATGACGTACGAGGCGGCGAGCGGCCCGGTCGAGGCCCTCGCCGGCATCTCCCTGTCGGTCGCGCCCGGCGAGTTCGTCTCGCTGGTCGGGCCGTCGGGTTGCGGCAAGTCCACCCTGCTGCGCATCGTCGCCGGCCTGCGCCCGGCGACCGCCGGCACCGTGACCGTCGGCGGCACCACCGTGCGGGCGCCGATCCCCGACATCGGCATGGTCTTCCAGGCGCCGATCCTGCTCAAGTGGCGGTCGATCCTGCAGAACGTCCTGCTGCCCGCCGAGCTGGCCGGCAAGGACCCCGGGCCGTTGCGCCGGCGCGCCGAGGACCTGCTTTCGATGGCCGGGCTGGCCGGCTTCGGCGACAAGCTGCCGCGCGAGCTGTCGGGCGGCATGCAGCAGCGCGCCGCCCTGTGCCGCGCCCTGCTGCTCGACCCGCCTCTCCTGCTGATGGACGAGCCGTTCGGGGCGCTCGACGCCATGACCCGGGACGACATGGCGCTGGAACTGCTGCGTATCTGGGGCGAGCGCGACCTCGGCCGCGAGGCGCGCAAGACGGTGCTGTTCGTCACCCATTCCATCCCCGAGGCGGTCTTCCTGTCGGACCGCGTGGTGGTCATGTCGCCCCGCCCGGGCCGCATCGCGGCAGACCTCGCGATCGACCTGCCGCGGCCCCGGACCGTGGAAATGCGGGCTTCCGAGGCTTTCGGACGGTTCAACCTCGAGATTTTCCGGGCTCTCACGGGTCGGACGGTTGGCGCGGCGGGCACTGCCTGATAAGAGGCGGCGACAAATTCCAGGAGAGACCATGTCCCCCGCTGCCACGCCGATGAAGAGCGCCGCCAAGGGCATCAGTGCCGACGCCAAGCCGTTCGACTGGGAAGACCCGTTCTTCCTCGACGACCAGTTGACCGAGGAAGAGATCGCGATCCGCGACGTCGCCCGCGACTACTGCCAGGACAAGCTGATGACGCGCGTGCTCGAGGCCAACCGGCACGAGAAGTTCCACCGCGAGATCATGAACGAGATGGGCGCGCTCGGCCTGCTCGGCTCGACCCTGCCGGAGAAGTACGGCTGCGCCGGCACCAACTACACCGTCTACGGCCTGGTGGCGCGCGAGGTCGAGCGCGTCGACTCCGGCTACCGCTCGGCGATGAGCGTGCAGTCCTCGCTGGTCATGCACCCGATCTACGCCTACGGCAGCGAGGAGCAGCGCATGAAGTACCTGCCCAAGCTCGCCAGCGGCGAGTGGGTGGGCTGCTTCGGCCTGACCGAGCCGGACCACGGGTCCGACCCGGGCAGCATGAAGACCCGCGCCGTCACCGTGCCCGGCGGCTTCAAGCTCTCGGGCTCGAAGATGTGGATCACCAACTCGCCGATCGCCGACGTGCTGGTGATCTGGGCCAAGCTCGACGGCGGCGCGATCCGCGGCTTCATCCTCGAGCGCGGCTGGAAGGGCATCGAGACGCCGAAGATCGAGGGCAAGTTCTCGCTGCGCGCCTCGGTGACCGGCGCCATCATGCTCGACGAGGTGTTCGTGCCGGTCGAGAACCTGATGCCCAACGTCGCGGGCCTCGGCGGACCGTTCGGCTGCCTCAACAATGCCCGCTATGGCATCGCCTGGGGCGCCATGGGCGCCGCCGAGTTCTGCTGGAAGCAGGCGCGCAACTACACGCTCGACCGCAAGCAGTTCGGCCGGCCGCTGGCCGCCAACCAGCTGGTGCAGAAGAAGCTGGCCGACATGCAGACCGAGATCGCGCTCGGCCTGCAGGCCTGCCTGCGGGTCGGCCGCCTGAAGGACGCCGGCCATGCCCAGCCGGAGATGATCTCGCTGATCAAGCGCAACAACTGCGGCAAGGCGCTCGACATCGCGCGCGTCGCTCGCGACATGCACGGCGGCAACGGCGTGTCGGACGAGTACCACGTGATTCGTCACGTCATGAACCTCGAGGCGGTCAACACCTACGAGGGCACGCACGACGTCCACGCGCTGATCCTCGGCCGCGCCATGACGGGCATCCAGGCCTTCTCCGCCGGCGCCTGATGCCGTTCCCGCCCGCCGGCGACATCGCGATCGTTGTCGCCGGCGCGCTGCTCGCGGGATTCGTCAACGGCCTGAGCGGCACCGGCTACGCGCTGATGGCGCTCGGCTTCTGGCTGCAGGCCATGCCGCCGGTGACCGCCGGCCCGCTGGTCGCCCTGTGCGCGGTGGCCGGCCACCTGCAGGCGCTGCGCTCGATCTGGCGCGGCGTGCGCTGGCCCCGTCTCTGGCCCTTCCTGCTGGCCGGCCTGGCCGGCGTGCCGCTCGGCACCGCGCTCCTCGAACACGTCCGGGTCGACCCGCTGAAGCTCGGCGTCGGCCTGCTGCTGATCCTGTACAGCGGCTGGATGGGCCTCGTGCGCCGGCCCCCGGTGGTGCGCGGCGGCGGCCGCCTCGCCGATGCGGCGATCGGGCTGGTCGGCGGCGTGCTGGGCGGCATGGCGAGCCTCAGCGGTCCCGCCCCGACCATCTGGGTGCAGTTGCGCGGCTGGGCCAAGGACGAGCAGCGCGGCGTCAACCAGCCCTTCAACATGGCGGTGCTCGCCGCCGCCCTGCTCGCCGCGGCGGTCGCCGGCCTGCTCGACGGCCGGTTCTGGCTGTGGGCCGCGATCACCGTTCCGGTCAGCCTCGCAGGTGCGCGGCTCGGCCTCATGCTCTACGGTCGCGTCAACGATGCCGTCTTTCGCCAGCTGGTGCTTGGCCTGCTGGCGGCCTCGGGAGCAACCCTGATCCTGTCCTCGATCCGATGAAGTCCACCCCGTTCGTCCTGCTGTTCGCCGCCACCTGCGCCATCCTGGGCTTCACCGGCCTGTCCGTGCGCCACGAGGCGCCCGCGCCGGTCGCGCCGACCAAGCCGCCCACGACGTGGCCCGACTACAGCGCCCGCGGCCCGGGCTTCCGCGTGCCGCAGGGCCCCGACGGTCCGATGATCGCCTACGGCTACGACCTGCTGACCCGCACCTACGCGATCGTCGGCCCCGAGGTCGCGGCGCCGGCGATGCGCTTCGCCGGCAACAACCTCAGCTGCCAGAACTGCCACCTCGACGGCGGCACCAACCGGTTCGCCTTCCCGCTGGTCGGCGTGTTCGGCGCGTTCCCGCGGTCGCTGCCGGGAGGCGGCGAGATGACCCTGGTGGACCGGCTCAACCGCTGCATGACCCACTCGATGAACGGGCGCCCCCTGCCCACCGACTCGCGCGAGATGCAGGCGATGGTCGCCTTCCTGAAGTACCTGGGCGATGTCCCGCCTGCCCCGCCGCAGCCGCCCACGCCCCAGCCACCATTGTCGCCCAGCGCCGAGCGCGGCGCCGTGGTGTTCGACAAGGTCTGCGCGGCCTGCCACCAGCCGAACGGCCTCGGCAAGCGCCTCGGCGCCTCGTCCCAGCCGGAGGGCTACGAGTTCCCGCCGCTGTGGGGACCCGACACGTTCAACGACGCGGCCGGGCTCGACATGGCCCCGCGCATGACCGCGTTCGTGCTGCACAACATGCCGAGGGGCACCGATCCGCTGCACCCGGTGCTGAGCCTGCAGCAGGCGTGGGATGTCGCCACGTACGTGCTCGCGCAGCCGCGGCCGCGCTACGCCGGTCCCTGATCGGGCGAGACGCCGATCAGGCGAGAAACGGCAGGCAGCCTGCCTCGCCGAGGACTTCCGCGAGCCCCGGCGCGCCGGCCGCCGCGGCATACTTGCGGCGCAGTTCGGCCAGCGAGCGCGCGTGGTACTTCTGCGGCTCCTGCGTCCAGCGGGCGCCGGCCAGCGCCGTCTCGAAGCTCTTGTCGCCCGCGGCGATCGCCGCGGCGTTGGCCGTCGACCACGGCAGGAACAGCGCGGCGACCTCCCGCTTCAAGAGCGGCATCAGCCCCGGCGCGAGCGCGTTCCACGTCTCGAACGGCCCCTCGTCCTTCGGCGCCAGCATGCGCTGCACCCACGCCATGACCTTGGGCGACGTGGTGCGCAGGAGCGCGCCGGGCGTCGGATCGGTCGCGGCCTCGTAGAGCTGGGCCCAGATGCCGAGGTCGGCCATCGAGGGCCGGCCGCCCAGCAGGTAGGGCCGCGTCGCGAGGTGGGTCTCCAGCAGGCCGACCGCGCGCTTGAACGACGCCTCGATCAGCGGCTCCGTCACCGCGTTCGAGCCGACGAAGCCCAGCCGGCCGGTCATGCGCTCGGCGACGGCGCCGCGCGCCTGCGCGACCGCCAGTGGCCCCTGCGCGCCCATCATCTGCACGGCGATGCGCTCGGCGGTCGACCAGATGTCCGGCTGGTAGCGCCAGCGGTAGTGGAACATCCACTTGTTGCCCCACTCGTCGCCGTATTCCTCGAGCAGCGCCGACAGGAAGGCGAGCGCCGGATCGGCCGGCGCCAGCACCCCGCCCGACGCCTCGAGGCGCTCGATGATCGGCGTCGAATCCTGGAGCCCCTCGCCCTCCGGCGTCACGACCAGCGGGACGAGCGGCAGCTTGGCGTACTTCTGGAACTCGTCCTGCACCGCCGGCGAGCGCGGGATCCACTCGTGCGCCAGGCCGCGGTAGCGCAGGTACGATCGCACCTTCACCGAGTAGGGCGACAGTTCGGATCCGAAGATGCGGTAGGTCATGGGTTTCCCGCCCCGCCGGTCACAGCCAGCGCTTGCGCTTCAGCCAGAAGAAAAGCCCGCACACGATGGCGACGGCGCACACCCAGAAGAAGGCGTAGCCGAAGCGCCAGCCCAGCTCGGGCATGTTGCCGGCATCGCGATCGAAGTTCATGCCGTAGACCGCCGCGAGGAAGCTCAGCGGCATGAAGAAGACGGTGATGATCGCCATCGTCTTCATGACCTCGGCCATGCGGTTCGATGCGTGCATCAGGTAGACTTCCATCAGGCCGTTGGTCATTTCGCGGTAGCTCTCGACCAGCTCGAGCACCGCCACCGCGTGGTCGAAGCAGTCGCGCAGGTAGGTCCGCGTTTCCGGCATGATGAACGGCACGTCCGGCCGCATCAGCGCCAGCACCGTCTCGCGCTCCGCCCATTGCAGGCGGTGGAAGGTGACCAGCGCCCGCCGGGCCTGGTGGATGTGGTACAGCGTGTCGCCGGTCGGCCGCTCCAGCGCCTCGTCCTCGAGGTCCTCGAGATGCGTCGACAGCGCCTCGATGATCGGGAACTTGCGGTCGACCACGAGGTCGACCAGCGCGTAGACGAGGTAGTCGATGCCGAAGGTGCGCAGGCGCGAGCCCGCGGTCTGCACCCGGTCGCGCACCGGCTTGAAGATGTCGATCTTGTGGTCGTGGAACGAGATCACGTAGTTGTCGCCGAAGAAGATGCTGACCTGTCGCGGCGTCAGCACGCCTCCCTCGTAGACCGGGTCGTTCAGCACGATGAAGCCCTGGCCCTCGTAGAGATCGAGCTTGCTGCGCTGGTTGGCGTGGAACACGTCCTCGAGCGCCAGCGGGTGCAGGTTGAAGGCCATCCCGAGGTCGCGCAGCATGTCGGAGCTCGGGCGGCCGGCGACGTCGATCCAGGTGTGGCCGGGCGTGCCGAGGTGGAAGCGGCACTCGTCGACCTCCACCCCCTGCACGACCTGCACCTCGTCGCGCGAGTACTCGACCAGCGTGAAGTCCAGCGCCTCGTCGGGCACCGGCGCGCGCCCGGCCAGCGTGCCCGGCGAGGTGCCCGGCTTGGTGTGGCGGTGGACGACGCCGTCCATGGTCCGCGTCGACGCCGTCGCCGGCGTCAGATCTCCTGCATGACCTGGACGTCGGGGCGGCCGGCGAGGTAGTCGCCGAGCTTGCGGCCGAGTTCCTTGAAGTGCGGCGCGGCGCGGTGCGCTTCCAGCGCCGCCTGGTCGGCGTAGCGCTCGAGCATCACGTAGACGTTGGCGTCGTCGGTCTTGTGCAGCGCATAGAGCTTGTTGCCCGGCTCGTCGGCATGAACCTTGGCCTGCAGCGCCTTCATCGTCGCCTCGAAGTCGGCGTTGGTGCCCGGCTTGATGGTGAGCTTCGCGATGATGCCGATCATGTCCGTTTCCTGTCCTTCTAGCGGGGCCGTCTCTTCACAAGGTACTTGTGTTCCCCGTCGCACACCAGTGTACCCGACTGATTGTGAATCGTGAGTGTCATCGTCACGACGCCGGTGGTCCGGCCCTCCTTGAGGGCGCTGACCTCGAGCATCGGGTACAGCGTGTCGCCGCAATAGACCGGCTTCAGGAAGCGCGACGACTGCTCGAGGAAGCCGACCAGCGAATCGCCGATGAAGTGCGGGAAGATGCCGGCGCCGGCGGCGCCCTGGATGGCGACTTGCAGTCCGTGTGCCAGCAGGTCGCGGTGGCCGCGCGCCTTGCAGTACTCGCGGTCGTAGTGGATCGGGTGGTTGTCGCCGCTGGCCAGCTGGAAGGCGGCGAACATCGCCTCGGTCTGGGTCCGCGAGTTGATGTAGAACTTCTGCCCGACGGCCAGGTCCTCGAACCAATGGGTCGGTCCGAAGCGATGGTCCTCGGGCCGGAACGTCTTCTCCTCGGACACCGGTCCCTCCCCTTGGTCGCGCGGCGTCAGGCCGCCCGGGCGTTGCGGCCGAGGCCGCCATGCAGGTCGAGCATGCGCTCGCGCCATGCCGCCACCGGGTCGTCGGCGGCCAGCAGGTCGAGCGGGCTGGCGATGCGCGCCCACAGGAAGGCGCCGATCAGCGCGTAGTCGGCATAGGCCGGCGCCTGGCCGGCCAGGAACGGCTGCTCGCGCAGCAGCCGGCGCGCCGGCTCCAGCACGCCGCGGAAGGTCGCGACCGCGCCGCCGTCCCGGGCCTTGGCCTGGAACGCGGTGACGTCGGTGGTGCCCAGCCGCTTGCCCCGCGACTCCCGGAAGTACGGCTGGTCGACCGGGCGCACCCGGTCGTAGAGGTCGCCGATGATCGTCGGGAACAGCGCCGCGTGGACCGACGTATCGACCCAGTTCGACACGAAGCGCCCGAAGGCCAGGCCGGCCTCGCCGGCAAACAGCGGCTTGTCCGGGTAGGCCTCGTCGAGATGCCGGGCGATCGCCCAGCTGTCCTTCACCGCGGCCGCGCCGTCCTGGATCACCGGCACGGTCTGCGAGCCGGCGAAGGCGATCCTGTCCTTGTCGGTGAAGCCGACCGGCTCCTCGCGCCACGACAGGCCCTTGTGCGCCAGCGCGTACTTGGCGCGCCAGCAGAACGGGCTCGGCCGGCGATCGTCCTGGAAGACCAGGTCGTAGAGGACGATCACGGCGTCACTTGCCGTCGAGCATGCGGATGATGCCCGAGAAGTCCTTGCCGCCGTTGCCGGCGTTGACGAACAGGTTGAACAGGTGCGCCGCCTCGGCGCCCATCGGCGTGCTGGCGCCGCTCGACAGCGCCGCCTGCTGGGCGAGCTTGAGGTCCTTCAGCATGTTCTCGGCGGTGAAGCCCGGCGCGAAGTCGCGGTTGGCCGGCGAGCCCGGCACCGGGCCGGCGACCGGCAGGTAGTTGTTGACCGCCCAGCACGAGCCCGACGAGGTCGACACGATGTCGAACAGCGTCTTCATGTCGAGGCCGAGCCGCTTGCCCATCAGGAAGCCCTCGGCGACGCCGATCATGGTGATGCCGAGGATCATGTTGTTGACGATCTTGGCCGCCTGCCCCGAGCCCGGCGCGCCGGTATGGACGATGTTCTTGCCCATCTTCTCGAGGATCGGGCGGGCCTTGGCGAAGGCCGCGTCGCTGCCGCCCACCATGAAGGTGAGCGTGCCGGCGGTGGCGCCGCCGACGCCGCCCGACACCGGCGCGTCGACCATGGCGAGGCCGGCCTTCTCGGCCAGCGCCGCGACGTGGCGCGCGGTATCGACGTCGATGGTCGAGCAGTCGATCAGGAAGGCGCCCTTGGCGACGTGCGGCAGCACGTCGTTCTCGTAGACCGCGCGGACGTGCTTGCCCTGCGGCAGCATGGTGACGACGACCTCGGCATCCTTCACCGCCTCGGCCGCCGACGCCGCCTTGCGCGCGCCGTTGGCCGCCGCGGCGTCGAGCGCCGCCGCCGTCAGGTCGAAAGCCGTGACCTGGTGCTGGCCCTTCACGAGGTTGGCGGCCATCGGGCCGCCCATGTTGCCGAGACCGATGAAGGCGATCTTCGCCATGGTTTCCTCCGTAATTGCTTGCTGCCGCCTAGTCGAAGAACAGGTCGTTGGACACCGGCTGGAAGTGCTCCTCGACCAGGACGCGGGTGACGCCGTCGATCGTCGGGGGATTCCATTGCGGCTTCTGGTCCTTGTCGATCAGCAGCGCGCGCACACCCTCGAAGAAGTCGTGCCCCTTCTGCATGCAGCGCTGCGACATGCGGTACTCGATCGTCATCGTATCCTCGAACGACCGGTTGGCGCAGCGCTTGAGCTGCTCCAGAGTGATCGCCATCGACAGCGGCGAAAGCTTCATGAGCGCGGCCAACTGCTTCTGCGCGAACTCGCTGTTCGACTTCTTCAGATTGGCGACGATCTCCTGCAGAGTCTCGGCCGAGAAGCACCGATCGATCTCGGGCATCAGCGCCGGCAACGTCTGCTCGCCGGGATCCGCCTGGAAGCGGGCGATGACGGCATCGACCTTCTCGTTGGCGCGCGGGCCGGACAGGTCCGCGGCGCCGAGCGCGGCCTGGAGTTCGTCGATCTTCGCGCTCGGCACGAAGGCATGGGCGATCCCGGCCCAGACGGCATCGGCGGCCTTGAGACGGTAGCTGGTGAGCGCGAGGAAGGTCCCGAGCGCGCCCGGCAGGCGCGTCAGGAAATAACCGCCGCCGACATCCGGAAACAGGCCGATCGTCGTCTCGGGCATGGCGAACAGATACTTCTCCGTCACCACCGAGTGCGAGCCGTGGGCCGAAAGCCCGACGCCGCCACCCATGTTGATGCCGTCGATCAGCGAGATCCACGGCTTGGCATAGCGGTAGATGCGACGGTTGACGATGTACTCGTCGCGAAAGAAGTCGCGCCGCAGCGTACCCGACGGATTGTCGCGCATCTCACGATAGAGGCCGGCGACGTCGCCGCCGGCCGAGAAGGCGCGATCGCCGGCGCCGCGCAGCACCACCGCCTTGATGGACGGGTCCTTCTCCCATTCCGGCATCACGCGCTCCATCTCGAGGATGATGCCGTGCGACAGCGAGTTGAGGACCTTCGGCCGGTTGAGCGTCATGACGCCCAGCCCGTCCTTCACATCGAACAGAATTTCAGCTTCAGACATTCTTCATCCCATCAACAAACGGCGCGCAATGATCACGCGCATGATCTCGTTGGTGCCTTCGAGGATCTGGTGTACGCGCAGGTCGCGCAGATAGCGCTCCAGCGGAAAATCCTTCAAGTAGCCGTATCCGCCATGCAATTGCAGCGCCTCGTTGACCACGCGGAAGCCCACGTCGGTCGCGAAGCGCTTGCCCATGGCCGCGGCCTGGGTCGCCTCGGGCGATTTGGCATCGAGCAGGGAGGCGGCCCGCCAGATCATCAGCCGTGCCGCATCGAGCTCGGTGGCCATGTCGGCGAGCTTGAACTGCGTCGCCTGGAAGTCGGCCAGCGGCTTGCCGAACTGCTTGCGCTCCACGACGTAGCGCGAGGCGGTCTCGAGGGAGGCGCGTGCGCCGCCTAGCGAACAGGCGCCGATATTGATGCGTCCGCCGTCGAGCCCCATCATCGCGATCTTGAATCCATGGCCTTCCGGCCCGAGCCGGTTGGCGACCGGAACCCGGCAGTTCTCGAAGATCACCGAGGCCGTCGGCTGGCTGTTCCAGCCGAGCTTGTTCTCCTGCTTGCCGAACGAGAGGCCCGGCGTTCCCGCCTCCACCACCAGGGTCGAGACGCCGCCGGCACCAGGGCCTCCGGTGCGCAGCATCACGACGTAGATGTCGCTGCGGCCGCCGCCGGA
>Ga0102832_1002789_pt1 | contig 10063 bp, 10 predicted proteins | sample EBPBio282013_DNA_FD_88942 | JGI IMG/M metagenome (GOLD analysis project Ga0102832, IMG submission 88942) | Wastewater treatment Type I Accumulibacter community from EBPR Bioreactor in Madison, WI, USA - Reactor 2_5/28/2013_ DNA (Illumina Assembly) | ecosystem: Engineered > Bioreactor > EBPR >... | reverse complement strand
CTGGCGAGGAACAGCTGCATGAAATCCTCGACCGCCGCGCGGCCCGCCCCGGTCGCAAGGTCGGCGCGCACTGCCTCGACATCGTCCGCGACGATGGACAATTCGCGGGTGACGTCGTCGTAGCGGGTTTTCAGCTTCGCCAGCGCCGCCTGCCGGGCGAGGACGAGGAACTTGTGCTTCGGCTGATGCTCGGGATTGGCGGGGTCGAAGCCCGAGGGGCCGTTCTCGATGGCGAAGAGCCGGTCGCCGGGGAAATGCTCGCCCGACGTCAGCAGCGCTTCGGTCAGCGGCTCCGCCGAGAGGCCCTTGACGGGATAGCGGTAGAGGGCAGTGACGGCGGGGGCGGCAAGTGTCATGAACGGACCTTTCGAGCGTCGGATTTGACCTCGCGCAAGGCGGGCACGGGGTCAAGCGGCGCCCTATGCACTTTGTCCGATGCCGTGTTGCAGGACGGCGGCGGACGGCCTGCGCGGGAATCGCGAAACGTCGGCGCTTCGCCCCTTTTCACGAGCCCGTGAGGCACCCATATCTGCGGCGAGCCGGTCGCTTCGGGGCCGGGCCATCCATTCGGTCGGACGTTCCTTTCGGGCTCAGCGGAGACGGGGGAACGGGCAAAGGAGTGACCATATGAACATCGAGAAATATACCGAGCGCTCGCGCGGCTTCATCCAGTCGGCGCAGAATCTGGCGCTCCGCGAAGGGCATCAGCAGTTCCAGCCCGAGCACCTCCTCAAGGTGCTGCTGGACGATCCGGAAGGCCTTGCCTCGGGCCTGATCCGGCAGGCCGGCGGCCAGCCGCAGGCAGCGCTGGCGAAGACCGAAGAGGCGCTGGGGAAGATCCCGAAAGTGCAGGGCTCGGGGGCGGGCCAGGTCTATCTCGGGCAGGGCCTCGCGCGCGTGTTCGACGCTGCCGAGAAGGCCGCCGAGAAGTCGGGCGACAGCTTCGTCGCGGCCGAACGGCTGCTGCTGGCGCTGGCCCTCGAGAAGGACAGCGAGGCGGGCAAGGCGCTCGCCGCGGCCGGCGTCAACGCCCAGAACCTGAACAAGGCGATCGAGAGCCTGCGCAAGGGCCGCACCGCGGATTCGGCTTCGGCCGAGAACGCCTATGACGCCCTGAAGAAATATGCCCGCGACCTGACGGCGGCGGCCCGCGAGGGCAAGCTCGACCCGGTCATCGGCCGCGACGAGGAAATCCGCCGCACCATCCAGGTGCTGTCGCGGCGCACCAAGAACAATCCCGTGCTGATCGGCGAACCCGGGGTCGGCAAGACCGCGATCGTCGAGGGCCTCGCGCTCCGCGTCATCGACGGCGACGTGCCGGAGAGCCTCAAGGACAAGGCGATCCTGTCGCTCGACATGGGCGCGCTGATCGCCGGCGCGAAATATCGCGGCGAGTTCGAGGAGCGGCTGAAGGCCGTGCTGTCCGAGGTGACCTCGTCCGACGGCGGCATCGTGCTGTTCATCGACGAGATGCACACGCTGGTCGGCGCCGGCAAGGCTGATGGCGCGATGGACGCGTCGAACCTGCTGAAGCCGGCGCTCGCGCGCGGCGAGCTGCACTGCATCGGCGCGACCACGCTCGACGAGTATCGCAAGCATGTCGAGAAGGACGCGGCGCTCGCCCGTCGCTTCCAGCCGGTCTTCGTCGACGAGCCCTCGGTCGAGGACACGATCTCGATCCTGCGCGGCCTGAAGGAGAAGTACGAGCAGCACCATCAGGTGCGGATCACCGATGCGGCCATCGTTGCGGCGGCGACCTTGTCGAACCGCTACATCACCGACCGCTTTCTGCCCGACAAGGCCATCGACCTCGTCGACGAGGCCTCCTCGCGCCTGCGCATGCAGGTCGATTCCAAGCCCGAGGAGCTGGACGAGCTCGACCGGCGCATCATCCAGCTCAAGATCGAGCAGGAGGCGCTGAAGAAGGAGAGCGATACCGGCTCGAAGGATCGCCTGAAGCGGCTGGAAAAGGACCTCGCTTCGCTGGAAGAGCAGTCCGCCGGGATGACCGCCCGCTGGAAGGCGGAGAAGGACAGCCTCGGCCGCGCGGCGGAGATCAAGAAGCAGCTCGACGAGGCGCGTACCGCCCTCGCCAACGCGCAGCGCAAGGGCGACTGGGCGAAGGCGGGCGAACTCTCCTACGGCACCATTCCGGGGCTGGAGAAGGAGCTCGCGACGGTCGAGCAGCAGAACGAGCAGGCGCTTGTCGAGGAGGCGGTGACCGCCGACCACGTCGCGCAGGTCGTCTCGCGCTGGACCGGCGTGCCCGTCGACAAGATGCTGGAGGGAGAGCGCGACAAGCTGTTGCGCATGGAGGACGAACTCGGTGAAGGCCGTCTCGACCGCGGTGCGGCGCGCGCGCGCCGGCCTTCAGGACCCGAACCGGCCGATCGGCTCGTTCATGTTCCTGGGGCCCACCGGCGTCGGCAAGACCGAGCTGACCAAGGCGCTCGCCGAGTTCATGTTCGACGACGAGACCGCCATGGTCCGCATCGACATGTCCGAATACATGGAGAAGCACTCGGTTTCGCGGCTCATCGGCGCGCCTCCCGGCTATGTCGGCTACGACGAGGGCGGGGCGCTGACGGAAGCCGTGCGCCGCCGGCCCTATCAGGTCGTCCTGTTCGACGAGATCGAGAAGGCGCATCCGGACGTGTTCAACGTCCTCCTGCAGGTGCTCGACGACGGGCGCCTGACGGACGGGCAGGGCCGCACGGTCGACTTCCGCAACGTGCTCGTCATCATGACCTCGAATCTCGGCTCCGAGCTTCTGGTCATGCAGAACGAGGGCGAGGACGTGGACGCGGTGCGCGACGGCGTCATGTCCATCGTGCGCGGGCACTTCCGGCCGGAATTCCTTAACCGAATCGACGAGATCATCCTGTTCGGCCGCCTGAAGCGCGAGCAGATGACCTCGATCGTCGAGATTCAGCTGAAGCGGCTGCAGAAGCTGCTCGACGAGCGCAAGATCGCGCTCGACCTCGATCCGGCGGCCAAGGCCTGGCTCGCGGACAAGGGCTACGACCCCGCCTATGGCGCGCGGCCCCTGAAGCGCGTCATCCAGAAGGCGGTGCAGGATCCGCTCGCCGAGAAGATCCTCGGTGGCGAGGTGAAGGACGGTGATCTCGTTAAGGTCACGGCCGGCACCGACCGGCTGATCTTCGAGAGTGGCGCGCAGCGCATGGCCGCGGAATAGGCTGCCGGCCGAACCGAACGCCAATCATGAGACGGGCCGCCCCACCGGGTGGCCCGTTTCGTTTTCCGGGGCTGATAGGAACCGTCGTTGCGGTGGTTCCGAGCGACAGGCTCAGTAGCGCGCGACGATGCCGGGGCCGGTCGAGAACAGGTAGTTCGCCCGGATCGTAACGGCGTGCGTCTTGGTCGAGACGCGCATGATGTCGAGATTGCCGGAGCCCGCGTCGAAACTGCCGTAGTCGGCGTAGTTGTATTCGAGGCCGATGGTCCAGTTCCGCGCCACCGCAAATTCGGCGCCGGCGCCGACCGTCCATCCCGCGCGGGTGGTGGAATGGCGGAAGCCACCGACGATGGGCGGGGTGAAATCCTCGAGCGCGAAGCGGATATGGCCGACCGCGAGGCCACCCTTCACGTAGAACAGCGCGCGGTCGGCGGCGTAGCCGATGCGTCCGGTGAGCGAGCCGAAGACGGGCAGGCGCGTGCGGTACTCGTCGTCGGGCGCGCCGGTCGGTCCGATGAAGAAATGCGACAGGCTCGACAGCGACAAGGATGCCTCGAGGCCGGCGACGATATTGCTGCCGACCTGCCAGTTGTAGCCGAGCTGGACACCGCCGACGATGCCGGTGGCATTGGCCGAGAACCGGTCCCCGATCGAATAGCCGATCCAGGGCGTCGCGACGGTGAAGCTGGAAACGCCGAGATAGTTGTTCCGGATATTCCCGGCGCCGAGATGGCCGCCGACATAGAATCCGGTCCAGGCGTAGCTCGGCGCGGCCAAGATCGCGGTCATGGGAGCGCGGCTCATTCCGATGTCCGCAGCCTGCGCTCCAGTGCACAGCATGGTGGCGATCACGGCGCCAAACCAGCGCTTTGCCATGCGAACGCCCCCCACACGTACTCAGAAATTGACGGCAACCTTCCGTGATTTGTGCCACGGCAGCCCACCCGTCGCAACGTCGCCGGGGATTTTGGGGCGATTGGACCCGCGCCTGTGGTTTTTTCGTCGCGGGCCCCGAACCTTTTCGGCGGTGGCTGCGACTGATGGAGGACCGGGGCATCGGGCCCCACCTGAACCTTCACCGGAGACGCGCCATGACCCGCTTCAAGACCCTCGCCCTCGCCGCCGCTGCCGCCGCCACCCTGTCGGTGGGCGTCGCCTCCTCGGCCCAGGCCGGCCCCTTCCATCATCACCACCACCGCGGCATCGGCTGGGGCGTCGGCGCCCTCGCGGCCGGCGTGATCGTCGGCGGCGCCATCGCCGCCAGCCAGTCCCGCGCCTATGCCTCGGAATGCTACCTGACCCGCCGCTGGGTCGACGGCCCCTACGGCCCGGAGCGCCGCACGGTCCGCGTCTGCGAGTGATCGACCACCGCCTCTCTCTCTCTCTCCTGACCTCCCGACTTCAAAGCCCCGGCCTCACCGCCGGGGCTCTTTTTTGACCGGGCCCGCCGCAGGGCGCGGGGAAGCGGCAGGGCGATGCCTGCCGGCCCAGGGTGTCCTCAGCCGGCCGGATGCAGTAAAAGCCCCGGCATGACCCAGATTTCTCCCATTCATGTTGTCGGTGGCGGGCTCGCGGGCTCGGAAGCTGCCTGGCAGATCGCCTCGGCCGGCGTGCCGGTCGTCCTCCACGAGATGCGCCCGGTGCGCGGCACGGAAGCGCACAAGACCGAGGGCCTCGCCGAGCTCGTCTGCTCCAATTCGTTCCGCTCGGACGATGCCGCGACCAATGCGGTGGGGCTTCTCCATGCCGAGATGCGGCGCATGGGCTCGATCATCATGCGGATGGGCGATGCCCATCAGGTGCCGGCGGGCGGCGCGCTCGCGGTCGACCGCGACGCCTTCTCGGCGGCGGTGACGGCCGAACTCGAGGCCCACCCGCTGGTGACCATCGAGCGCGGCGAGATCGCCGGCCTGCCGCCGGCCGAATGGGACAGCGTGATCGTCGCGACGGGACCCCTGACCTCGCCGGCGCTGGCTCAGGCGATCCTCGACATCACCGGCGAGACGTCGCTCGCCTTCTTCGACGCCATCGCGCCCATCGTCCATTTCGACAGCGTGGACATGGACACCGCCTGGTTCCAGTCGCGCTACGACAAGGCGGGACCCGGCGGCACGGGCGCCGACTACATCAACTGTCCGATGGACAAGGACCAGTACGAGGCGTTCATCGACGCGCTGCTGGCGGCCGAGAAGACCGAGTTCAAGGAATGGGAGGGCACGCCCTATTTCGACGGCTGCCTGCCCATCGAGGTCATGGCCGAGCGTGGCCGCGAGACGCTGCGCTGGGGGCCGATGAAGCCTGTCGGGCTGACCAACAAGCACAATCCCACGGTCAAGGCCTATGCCGTCGTCCAGCTCCGGCAGGACAACAAGCTCGGCACGCTGTTCAACATGACGGGCTTCCAGACCAAGCTGAAATATGGCGAGCAGGCCAATATCTTCCGGATGATCCCGGGCCTTGAGAATGCCGAGTTCGCGCGGCTCGGCGGCATCCATCGCAACACCTATCTCAATTCGCCGAAGGTGCTGGACGAAACGCTGCGGCTGAAGGCGATGCCGCGCCTGCGCTTCGCCGGCCAGATCACGGGATGCGAGGGGTATGTGGAGAGCGCGGCCATCGGCGGCATGACCGGGCGGCTGGCGGCGGCCGAGCGGCTGGGACGGGAGGCGCCGCTGCCGCCGGTCACCACCGCGCACGGCGCTCTGATCAACCACATCACCGGCGGGCACGTGACGACGATCGACGAGGGGCCGCGCTCGTTCCAGCCGATGAATGTCAATTTCGGCCGCTGCCCCGAAATCGAGGCGCCGAAGATTGACGGCAAGCGCCTGCGCGGCAAGGAAAAGACCGTTGCCAAGAAAAAGGCGATGACCGGCCGCGCCTTGGCCGATTGCCGTGCATGGCTTGGCCTCGCACCGGCTGCCCAGGCTGCCGAGTGAGCGTCGGGCCATGGCGCTCCCTGAAACGCCACGGCTGATCCTGAGAGAAATGGATCGCGGCGATGCTGCCGCGATCCTGTCGGTCTTCGCCGACGATTATGCTCGTCGCTTCTATCCCGAGATGATCAGCGAAGCGGCCGCTGTCGAATGGATCGAGCGCAACCGCGACCGCTACGAACGCGACGGCTTCGGCCTGTGGGCGATCGTCGAGCGCGCGAGCGGAGCCTTGGTCGGCGATTGCGGCCCGACGTGGCAGGATGCCGGCGGCACGCGCGTGCTTGAAATCGGCTATCACATCGCGCCGCTATGGCGCGGGCGCGGCTTTGCGCTGGAGGCGGCACGTGCCGCCATGACCTTCGGCTTTGCCGAAACCGACGAACCGCTGATCGGTTCGATCGTCGCCACCGACAACACCTCGTCGGCAAGCGTAGCGCGGCGCCTGCATCGCGACGTCCGCAACTACGTCAATTCGCGCGGACTGGATCGTTTTTTGTTCTTCACCAGGCGTGACCAGTTCTCGGCAAACGCCTGAGCGACAGCCAAAGACCGACTGTTACGCCGCGCGCTCGTGCACAGGTCGTTCGTCGCGGCGCAGTGTGAGAACCTCGACGCCGGTCGCCGTGACGGCCACCGTATGCTCGAACTGGGCGGAAAGCTTGCGGTCCTTGGTCACGACAGTCCATCCGTCGTCCTCGGTCGAGACCCTGCGAGTGCCCTGGTTGACCATCGGCTCGACGGTAAAGACCATGCCCTCGCGCAGCTTCATGCCTGCACCCGGCCGCCCGAAGTTGAGTACCTGCGGCTCCTCATGCATCTCGCGGCCAATGCCATGGCCGCAATATTCCCGCACGACGGAATAGCCGTTCTTCTTGGCATGTCGTTCGATGGCCGCACCGATGTCGCCCAGATGCGCTCCGGGCCGAACCTGCCTTATGCCTTTCCACATCGCTTCCTGGGCTACCCGCACAAGCCGCTTCGCGGCGGTCGAGGCATTGCCGACCAGGTAGGTCTTGCTCGAATCGGCGATGAAGCCATCCTTTTCGAGTGTGATGTCGAAATTGATGATGTCGCCGTCACGGATGATCTCACCGGGATCGGGCACGCCATGGCAGACGACGTGATTGATCGAGCAGTGCAGGACATATTTGAAGCCATATTGGCCCTTGCTCGCAGGGCGGGCGGCGAGGTCCACTGAAATGAAGCGGTCGACCAGGTCGTTGACCTGCAATGTCGACATGCCTGCGAGTTCCTGCTCGTCCAGCATCTCGAAGACCGACGCCAACATCCTGCCCGATATGCGCATGAGCGCCAGCTCGTCCGGGGTCTTGACCATGTCAGGCGACCGCCAGATCCGGAACCTGCACTTTGGCCGCCGTGAACTGCATCTTGACGATGTCGTTGAATGACAAAGTCGGATTGGCCTCAGCCAGCATGCCGACCTTCATCCAGAACTCGGCCTGCGCATTGATGGATCGGCACATCACCGCGCTGGCGCGGCGGGCCTCCTCATGCAGGTCGTCGTCGATTTTCACAATGCCCATGAACGCCTCTCAAAACTGAATATACGAACCGTATATGCTTCGTATATCGCTCAGTCAATCGAAGGCTAGGCCGTCAGCTTTGCGACCAGATCGGCATAGTCGTCAAAAACCAGGTCGGGCTCGAGGGCGCGCAAGGCGGCACCCGTGTTGTAGCCAAAGGTCACCGCGCCGGCAGCGATGCCGGCGCCACGGGCCGCTTCGACATCGCGAACTTCGTCCCCGATAGCGATCGTGCGTCGCTGGTCGACACCCAGAGACTTGATGACGGCCTTGAACTTGGCGCTCTTGCCCCAGAGGGAAGCACCGCAGCGGAAATGGCTCACGTGAGCCGCAGCGGGGCCAAGCGTGTGGCGAATGGTGTCTTCGCCATTGGAGCTGACGATGGCGATCTTGATGTCGCTCGCGACCAGACTGGCAAGCATCGGTTCAACACCGGGAAAAAGCGCCACGGCATCGCGGCTTTCCGCGCTCAGCTTGCGCATATGCATGGCGATTGCCGGCATCCTCCAGATGGGAACGCCAAGACGGGCTACGATCTCGCGCGTGCCTGCCGCACGAAGGTCGTCGATCTCGTCCTCGACAACCTCGCGGAAACCGAACTGCCGCGCAGTTTCATTGAGAACCGAACAGAACCACGGAAAGCTGTCGGCCAGCGTTCCATCATAGTCGAAGATTGCGAGAGACAAGGACGGCATCGGGCCACTGCTGTGAATACCTGCCGTCAGTGCCTCAGTGTCGTTCCTACGTCAATCTGCGGCCAATACCCCTATCTTGGCAAACCCGGTTTGCCCGCCTCGCCTGGATTGCGCCTGACATAGGCGGCCTTCAGGCTTTCCGAGGTCTCGCGAGAACCGTCATGGCTCCAGCCTGGCGGCATGAACAGATAGCCAAGGCGCTGGCGCAAGCTGAGCCCGGGCGCAAACGCGTCCCTGAACATGCCGATCCACTCGTGGAACGCCACCTTCACCGGATTGAAGGTGCCGATGTTGTGGACGATGCCGTAGCGCGGCAAATCCTCAGCCCGCTCCTCGACGAACGTGCCGAACATGCGGTCCCAGATGATCAGCGTGCCGGCGAAATTGGCGTCCAGATAGCGCGGGTTGGTGGCGTGATGCACCCGGTGGTGCGAGGGAGTGTTGAAGATGAACTCGAACCAGCCCCACATCCGGCCGATGGTCTCGGTGTGGATCCAGAACTGCCAGACGAGGTTGAAGCCGAAGACGAAGGCGATCACAGCCGGATGGAGGCCCAGCAGTACCAACGGCACCTGAAGCACGAACATGCCGGTGAACAGCCCGGTCCAGCTCTGCCGCAGCGCCGTCGACAGATTGTAGTGCTGGCTCGAGTGGTGGTTGATGTGTTCGGCCCATACCCAACGCACGCGGTGAGCAATGCGGTGGTACCAGTAGTAGCGCAGGTCATCGAGCAGGAAGGCTGCGACAAAGACCCAGATCGACAGGCCGAGGTCGAAGAACCTGAACTGCCAGACCCAGAGCAGCGCCGTGTAGGACACGACACCGAGCAGCAGGCCGGCCACGACATTGCCTGTGCCCATCATCAGGCTTGTCAGCGTATCACGCGTCTCGAAGGCGCCCTTGGCGCGGCCGGTGCGGACCAGCCACAGCTCGATCAGGATCGCGGCCACGAAAAAGGGAATCGCCAGTTCCGTGACCTTGGGAAAGTCGTAGCTCTGCATCAGGCTTTCTCCCTGGCGACTGTCGCGCCGCTAGTTCCTGAAAGTGCGGCCATGACCGCGTCCGCTGCCTCGCTGCCGGCGAAGCGGAAATCTCCACCCTTCCAGGTGAAGTCTCGCAACTGAAGCGACACCGTCCGGTCATCGGGCGCGCCCAGCGCCGCAATATCCGCCCTGGTCACAATACGCGTGAGATATTTGTCGCCGATACTGCTGACGATACCGACAGTGCCATCGTCGAGCAGCAAGAGAGCCGAGGATGCGTCTTCGGTCAGGAACACCGCCTTCGCTGCCACCTCCGGATAATCGGTGGCGAAGCGCTGCAGCGCCTGGCTCGCTCCCGACAACGAGGCCCGGGCGCTTCCGCCGCTGAGATGCACGGCAGCGACCACGGCGGCTATGCCGACGACGACAATCACCACCAGAATTGGCAGGCTCATGATAGCAAATTTCCTCCCGAAACCGCCCGAGCGAGCAATTTCGTCGGCAGACTAGCATCGTTGACGTTTACGTCAACGACAGTCTAGCGCCATCCACGAGAGGCAACCGAAAACATCTGTATTTGCTTTCGGATGGACGACATGCCGTCCTTGGCGCGCTCGGCCCGCGCGAGATAGGTCGGCGTCAGGGCAAGAGGCAGGAAGGCCGGCCGCAAAGACTGCGGCAGCGCGCTGGCTTTTTGCTCGAAAGCGCC
>Ga0102832_1002788_pt1 | contig 10065 bp, 11 predicted proteins | sample EBPBio282013_DNA_FD_88942 | JGI IMG/M metagenome (GOLD analysis project Ga0102832, IMG submission 88942) | Wastewater treatment Type I Accumulibacter community from EBPR Bioreactor in Madison, WI, USA - Reactor 2_5/28/2013_ DNA (Illumina Assembly) | ecosystem: Engineered > Bioreactor > EBPR >... | reverse complement strand
GCGCTGCAGGAACCAGACAAGCACGACCGCCACGAAGAACGCGAGCGACAAGGCGGTCTGAATGTCACCGCGCGAACGCGGCTCGTCGGCGAGCGGGGGCGGCAACGGTTCGTCGTTGACGAGCTTGATCATCGCCCCGGTCGCATCGCGGATGCCGCCATACCAGTCGCCGGCGCGGAAACGCGGGGCGATGTATTCGCGGATGATGCGCGCGGCGGCCGCATCGGGGATCGCGCCTTCGAGGCCCTGGCCGACCTCGATGCGCACGCGGCGGTCGTCCTTGGCCACGATCAGGATCGCGCCGTCGTCCGCGTCGGCACGGCCGAGTTTCCAGGCCTCGGCAACACGCATGCCGAACTGCGCGATGTCCTCTGGCTGCGTGGTCGGCACGATCAGCACGGCGAGTTGCGCGCCCTTCGCGCGCTCGACCGCGGCGAGTTCGGTTTCGAGCGCCTGCACTTCGCCGGCGGCGAGCGTGCCGGTCAGGTCGGTGACGCGCGCCGTCAGCGCGGGCACGGCGACCGGCGCGCCCTGGGCGGCCACGCACGCCGCGGCGACGACCAGCATCGCGGCGGCAAGCACGCGCCAGGCGGCGGTGCCGAAGCCCGCGGCGATGCGCCTGCGCTGCACGTCAGTTCTGCGGCTGGGGCGTCGGCTGCGGCGTCGCCGGCTTGCTGAAGTCGACCGCCGGTGCGGTCGAGATCGCCTTCTCGTTCTCGACGCTGAAGTTGGCCTTGGTCGCGTAGCCGAAGATCTTCGCGGTCAGGTTCTGCGGGAAGCTGCGCACGTAGGTGTTGTAGTCCTGGATCGCGGTCACATAGCGGTTGCGCGCGACGGTGATGCGGTTCTCGGTGCCCTCGAGCTGCGCCTGCAGGTTCTGGAACAGGCCGTCGGCCTTGAGCTGCGGGTAGTTCTCCGACACGGCCATGAGGCGCGTCAGCGCGCTCGACTACCTGCACCCGACAGCGTGGCGGGAGTTCCGCGACGACGCCGAGTTGGTGGAGTTGTTGCGGTTCGCCTGCTGCGGCACACCTGTCGTGCCGAAGACCTCGCCATACGGCCTGCCGTTCTTCGCGCACGCCCCGGGACGGGCCTGCGAGGCCAGCCGCTCCGGCGGGCAGGAGTCGTTCCGGCATCAGCTGTTGAAGGCGGCGGCGCAGTCGTTCTTCCGGTCGTTGCCGGGGTGGTCTGCGGACGTGGAGGTGCGTCACGAGCGGCCCGCGTTCGTCGCCGACGTGCTCGCCAGCCACACCGACGGACGCCGGCTCGCGGTCGAGATCCAGCTTGCTCAGCAGGGCGTCGACTCGTACCTGGACCGGACGCGGGCGAGGCTGGCCGGGGGTGTGAAGACTGCCTGGTTGGCGGGGGTCTGGTCGCCCGCGTTCGTCCAGTTCGAGATCGCCCACCTGCACCTGCACACCGTCCGGTCGGTGAAACCGCAGATCGCCGAGGAGGCGTTGGCGCTTCCCGGGTACACCCGCCAGTGGGACGACACCCGGACGCTCTCGGTTGAGGACTATCTGGCGGCGCTGGTCGCACCTGGCGCTGGTTGGCGTTGGAACGGCCGCCTAAGGCCGGAGGCCGATCCCGGCCTTCCCGAACCGGAGGGGCGCGACGTACTCCGTCGAACGCAGCCTTCGCTGCACCCCGTGGGGCGTCCTTCGGGTCAGCGTGAGGCGCTGGCTGCGATCGACGCGGAGGCGACAGCGGACACCCGGCCAGCGGACGACCCGGCGCGGATCCGGGACCGCTACGCCCGACTGAACGCGGCGGCGAGGATCATCTCCGGCGACGGCTGAATACGTCAGACGCCGCTCCGCATGGTCCAACTCGTTCTGTTCGCGGATCTCCAGGCGTGGGTGGCCGCCAGACCGCCGCTGCCGCGGCAGCCGGGCCCTGCACGTCACCGTGATGGCCAGGGCGGCAAGCCGAGGTGCTGCTCAGACGACATCGGATCGCGGTGGAACGCGACGATCTTCTCCACTCGGCCGGCAAGGTCGGTCGAGTTCTCCAAGTTGTACTTCTTACCGTTTCCGGGATGGATCGCTTCGGCGTTGAAGAAGTGAGTCGAGCACCTCCCGATGGTGTGCCGCCGAACCCAGCCGACCACCTCCCCGTCAACGCTCACCTCCCAGACCGGGTGGTCGTGCGGGTGCCGTGGTAGCTCATGGACGGTGACCGACGGGTCCGGATGGGTGTATCTGGGATGGACGTAGGACATTACGCCAGTATCGAACATTTGTTCGGTTTTGGTCTAGGGTTGTCCGGCCAGGATTTCACCGGTTTCGGGGTCGATGGTCTGACCGTCGGAGGTGATCAGCCGTAGACCAGCATCCTGGTGGTGTTCTCGGCTTGGGGCCGCGTGGAGGGTGGCTAGGTCGGCTTTGTAGGCCTCGGCTCGGACCTCGGTGGCAGTGTCGCCCAGGAACCTGGTGTATCGGGAGCGGGCGGGCCATGCTTTGTGTTCGTCGTCGCACAGCGCTTTGGTGCGGGTCCGGAGTCGTTCGGTAAAGGCTGGGAGGCTGTAGCGGTGCCACTCTTCGAGGCTGGCGCTGGTGGTGTCGATGCCGGCGCGGCGGCGTTGGTCGGCGAGGACGGCGATCTCGTGGACAAGGTGGGGGTGGAGGGGCCAGCAGGCGGGGATGAACCCGCCGCTGCCGAGGTCCCACACGTATTCGTGGTTGAACCAGGTGACGACGGCGTCGAGCCAGTCCCACAGTTCGGTTCTGAGTTCCTGGGAGGTGCAGGTGGGCGGGTCCCAGGGGCGTGGCAGGTCTTTCGGGTTGCCGATCCGTTTCTTGGTTGCCTCGTCGCCGTTGGCGGCAAGGTACAGGTCGTTGTAGGCGCCCTGTAGTTCCGGCCCGGTGGGCATGGGGAACCGCTGGGCGAGCCACCGGTCGTTCATGGGCGGCGGCCGTCGGTGAGGCCGTGTTGTTCGGCTTGGGCGATTGCGGCGGCAGCCCGTGCTTGCGGGCTGACCTGTGCGTGACGTTGGGCGGTGAGAGCATCGCGTGCGGTCTTTTGCTGGTCGAGGAGCTTCTGGCCGGGTTTGCCGTCGATGCAGCGTGCGAGTTTGGCGACGATCGGTTTGATGTTCTCGGCGACCACTAGTGCTTGCCGTTCGGGGAGTTGGCGGATTTCTTCGGGTCGCAGGATGGGGATGTCTTCGCCGGACATGGAGCGGGCTGGTTTGCCGCCGGTTTGCCAGGTGGTGCGGGAGATTCGGACGGAGCCGATGAGATCGGAGACTTCCTTGTTGAAGGTGACGTCCTTGCTGCCACCGAACATAACCAAGACGTTACTGAGCGCAATGAGCGCGCGGGCTTCGGTTTCGCCGAAGTTGCTGATCAGTTGGGCGCGGGTCTGGGCGGCCCAGATGATGGTGAGGCCGAGGGCGCGCTCGTTGGCCATCCTGGTTGTCAAGGTCGGCAGGGGCGCGGTGGAGGGGAGTTCATCGAGGCAGGCGAGCATGGGTGGGCAGAGCCTGCCCCACGGGGTGTTGTTCGCGGTAACTAGCGCGGTGTCGAGGATGTCCTCGGCGGCTGCGGTCATCAGCGGTGACGCGGAGGCGTAGGGGTCTTCGCGACCCAGCATGTAGATCGTTCCGTGGCCGGCGATGAGGCGGGCGATATCGGTGGCTGGCCGCCCGGCGCCGGGTACACAGCGGCGGCGGATATCTGGCTGGAAGAACAGACTGGTGGCTTGCTGCACGGTGGTGATCGTGTTGCCGGCGGTCCGGTCGTCACCGGTCAGAGTGCCTTGCAGCAGGCCGTGCCAGTGGCTGGCGGCAGAGGGGTGGGTGAGCAGGATTTCGGCGGGTTCGGGTGAGCCGAGCGGGTTGGCGACCCAACGCAGCAAGAGGTCTAGGTCGGCGCCGATCAGGGCGGCGGCGTGGAAGTACGCCATCAGCAGCTTGGCGGCTTCAGCGGCGTAGAAGCGGGCGGCGGAGTCTCCGGAGCCGCCATGGGTGGCAGCGCGGATGGTCCCGGCTGTGAATGCCTTGGCGCGACGTTCGGCCACCACGGGGTCGACGCAGCCGGCGATCGGGTCCCAGATGAGTTCGGGTAGGCCGGGGGTGAGTCCGAACGGATCGAGGACGGCGATGGGGCGTCCGCCTTCCTTCCGCGTGGTGACGGTGAGCAGCAGGTCGTCGGGCTTGGTGAGGGTGACGAGGGCTGCTCCGGGTGCTGCCAGCAGGGCGGGGCTGAGCACGTCGAGGGTTTTGCCGGAGCCTTGGGGGCCGATCACGCCGACGGTGCGGTCCCAGGGACACCACAGGTCTCCGCCGCGTGGCTCGTGGGCTCGGCCGATTCGCCATCCGACAGCTGTCGGATCGAATCGGCGGCGCGAGGATCTGGCGTTCTCCTGAGTGATGGTGGGGCGCACGGTTGCTCCGCTCTCAGATCGCCAGGGTCGGCGTGGGTGGACCCGACGCCGCGGTGGTGGGCTGCGCGTGGTGGTGGGGTGCCGGGACTTTCTCCCAGTCCTGGGTTGCCCCTGTCGGATGGGTGGTTGAAGAGATGGTTTCGGCGACCGTGAGAATGTGGTCGATGTCGAGGCGCAGGTACGGGTCCTCGTCCCCATCGTTGAGGGCGTCAGCAAGCAAGGGGTGGGTGTGGGTGATGTGGGCGGTGGAAGCCTCGAACCTCCCGCCCGCGAGTGGGGTGTGCCAGTCGGCGTGGCGTTCTCCTTCGACTTCGGTGCCATGTTGGTCGAACACCCGACCGGTGGTGACGGTGTTCCCGCCGAAGTCGTCCAGGCTCGAGGACCAGCGGATCAGGCCGATCGAGTGGGCTTCGGGGTGGTCACGGCGGAGTTCACGGGCCAGTTCAGCGAGTTCTTGGACATGGAACTCGGCGTAGGCAGCGTGTAACTCGGTGTTGGCTGCGTTCAGTCGGGCCGTGGCCGCTTGCAGCGGGGTCTGTGTCACGGGGGCGGAAGCGGCCGGGTCTTCGGGTGGTGGTGGGCGAAGGCCGATCCAGGCGGTGGTGTCGTTGATCACCACCTGGTGGCCGTTGCGTTGCAGGGTGGCGGCCGCGGTGGCGAGGTCGGGTAGTTGCAGGCCGGCGAGGTGGTGCTCGATGAGCGCGTTGATGTCGGCTTCGCTGAAGGGGTAGTCCGGGTCGTCGGGGTTGTCGAGGTTGGGGACGGGGTTCTGCTCGATGTCATAGACGATCAGGTTGCTTTCGTCGTCTTCGAGGATAAGGGCGGTGACAGTCGGGAAGTGGTCACTGATAGCGTCCAGGGCCGCCAGCAGCCCTGCGTCAGCAGGAGGCATGGTGGGGTCCTCTCAGAGGGGGATGCCGGGGCGTGGTGGGGTTGGGTTCCGTGGAGCGTGCCGGGTGGTGTGGGTCGGTGCGTTGACGGTCTCCCAGGTCTCGAGGGTCTCGCGGCCGGTCACCTTCTCGACGCCGGCGCGGACGATGCCGGAGGCGAGGGCCAGCCCCTGTGGTCGCAGTTTGTCCCACGTCGAGGGTGGTACGACGTGGTCGATGAGTTGGCCCAGGAGGTCGCCGACGAGTTCGGTGCGGCGGGGGTGGCCGGGCAGGGCCGTTGCTTTGGCTCGTTCCATCGCCATCGACGCCAGCGCGCCTTCGCCGGTGAGCCAGGCGGCAAGCCCGGCCAGGTGGAGTGGCTGTTCGGAGCCGTAGGAGGGGGTGTGGTTGATGACGTCGCCCCACAGTTGCAGGTGCTGGGCGGCGGTGTCGCGGGTCATGGACAGCAAGGCGACTTCGCGGACGGCGGGGTTCTGCGACAGGAGCGCCAGCGCGATCGCGTCGTCGCTGCTCATCGACTGGCTCGGCCGGTTGACGGTCGGATTGGGCAGGTTGGCTACTAGCAGGTCGCTGAATGCGTTGATCAGGCGGCGGTCGTCGCTGGGATCGGGCAGCCGGCCGGCGACTCGGGTGACCTTCTGGAGTAGTTCGTCGCTGTCTTCGGCGCTGGCGAACCGGGGCGCCAGGTCGGAGCGGCGCGAGTGTGTGTTCAAGCCTGCGCGAGCGGCCTGGGTGGCCACGGGGCTGTCGGGGTCAAGGGTGCCGGTGGTGCCGTCTGGTTGGTGCCAGGTGTTGCCGTCGACGAGCAACTGTTGGCTGTGGGCGCTTCTGGGTAGGCGGGAGTCTGCCCGATGCAGGGTGTCCCAGCCGATGCTGTGGTCGCCGGTGTAGGCCAGCATGATGGCGTCGGCTCCGGGGAACCTGGCCCAGATCCGGCTGATCAGCTGGTCGAGGTTGCGGTTGGACTGGACATCGGCCAGGTTGGCGCGCGCGGTGACGGCTAACGTCCCTTGGTTGAGCACCATGATGACCAGGGATTCCTCGGGCTGGAAGCCGATCAGGTAGGGCACGATTTGGACGACATCGCCCGCGGTGCCGAGCCTGATGCGGGGAGCATCTGGGTTAGTCATGATGGGGCTGCCTCTCCGATAGTGCGGTGATGCGGTTCAGGGGCGGACCGGACGGTGTTGTGCCGTTTCGGCCAGTGGGTGGGACGGCCCGGGAAAGGGCCGCGGCCCTGCCTGGGTCGCGTTCACCACCTCCCACGCTGCGTCCGGGTTCATGGTTGGCGCCACCTCGGAAGGGGTCGGGTTGTCGATGCGCTTGGGTCGGGTGAGCACGGTCTGCGGGACTCCGCGGTACTCCTGGTGTGCCTTCACTATCCCGGTGATGGTCACCTGGTCGCCGCGCTCGATGGGGTACGCCCAGGTGGCCGAAGTGATGGTCTTGGCCACTGCAGTGCCGCAGTCGATGACCAGGAGCGCCTGGTCGGGAGACCGGTAGTGGTAGCCGGGGACGCGGGTGGCGGTAAGGACGGTGCCCGTGAGTGTGATCGGCTGTCCCACCGTCCCGGCGTGGCTGACGTTGTCGCGTCGCTGGCTGCGGACCTCGTCAGCCACCTGGTGTTCGACCATCCGGTTCCAGGCGTTGACGGCGCTGACTGCCAGACCGAGATGCTTGGGGCCGACGCTGCCGGCGCGCAAGACATCGGCCAGGTTCGCCTCGTATCCGGAGCCACTGGTCAGATGGGCGGGGAGTTCAGCCAGGATCCGGGTGGCCATGTGCTGGCCCTGGTCGAGGTGGTCGGCGATGGAGGCCAGCAGGTCGCGGGCATGGGGGCCACCGAGGAGGGCGTCGGTCACCAGATCGCGGGTGGCCGGTCTGGTGCCGGTGGCGCTGGCGGGGGTCCAGCCGTGTGCGGCGACGACGGCCCATGCGTAGGTCAGGATCGACTCGATGGCCCACTGCCGGGGGCCGGTGCCCTGTGATCGGTCGATGTCGTCGCTGATCTTGTCGGCGTCCAGGAAGACTGGCGTCACCGAGGTGCCGAGGAAGTCTTTGAGGCAGGTGCGGCCGACCTGCTTGAGTTCGCCGGTGTCGACGTGACGGACGAGGAAGGTGGTCGAGCGCGGCCGCACAGTGTGGCAGTGGTCACACTCGCCCGGTCGCACGGCCGAGTGATCGAACGTCTGGTCGGCGCCGGGTGGGTAGCGGATTGCCACGGGCGGCGGGGTGCCGGCGTGGTTGGTCGGGGATGGGGTTGGCTCGCTGAGCTTGTCGATGGCGGCCACGAACTGCCAGCCGGCGTAGCTGGGGGGTTGCCCATCAAGGGTGACCTCGAAACCGTGGAGCGTGACCGGTGGCGCCCCGGGGGCTGGGGTGTGGTTGCGGATCGCGGGGGTGGCGGTGAGTTCCACGCGGCCGGTGAAGCCTTTGCGGACAGCGCGCGCGTTGAGCTTGGCTACCTTGGCGCGGGTCGCGGCCAACTCGTCCGCGGTGAGGAACCACGCCCGCGGTACTGGCGAACTGTGATCCGGGTCGGCCTGTTCTGGTGGGGTAGGCGCCAGCCTGGTGGTGACTTTGAAGGTGCCGTCGCGCCAGAGGGTCCAGGAGATGCCGTGTTGCTCGGCGAGGTCGCTGACGCGGCGGAACTGCTCCGAGGCACCGAATTGGGACGGCATCTCCGTGATCGAGCGCGCGTCCACTCGGGCGTCGCGGTAGGCGTAGCCCATCGTGACGGCGGCGAGCATCTCGCCGAGGGCCAGCGTGGCACGCTGTTCGGCCAGCAGCGGGCTGTCTGTCGGGAGGAAGGCGGTGGTGGTGCTGGTCATGATTGGTGCTCCGAGGGGGGTTCGGTTGGCTCAGGGGGTCGCCATGTTGTGGCGGTGGCGTGGCCGGTGGAGCCGTACAAGTCGGGCCGGACGACCTTGCGGACCCGCCGGAGTCGGCTGACGCCGAGGGTCTGTTCGGCTTCAGCTGCGGTGGCCATGCCCTTGAGCCGGCCCGGCCCCCACCGGCGCGCGGCCCATAGCCCGGCCGCGGCGAGCACGGTGAGGAAGATCAGTTCCGTGCCGCCGATCCACGCATACAGCACACCGGGGTCGGCACCCGGACCGGCGATGTCGAGTCCTGCGGCGGCGTCGCCCCCCAGAATCCCGGTCAGGCCGACCATGGGGTTACGGGGCCATAACCAGCCGGCCCCGGCTGTCCAGTTTGCTGCCGCGCGACCGACCTGGACCCCGATCACGGCCGCTAGAGCGACACCCACGGCGATGGCGGCGGCGGGCTCCCAGGTCCAGGGATAGGGGTTGGTGCGGCGTTCGGTCTGCATGGCCGGATCAGTTCATTCGATGGCCGCCCCGCGACCGGGCGCGGGGTCGGTGCGAACTGTCGTTGGGGCTGGAGGTGCAGGCGGGGCGACCCGCTCCCAGAGGGCCGGTTCGGGGTGTGAGTGCCCGGTTTCCGTGGAGGCAGGTCGTGGAGTGGCCGGGTCGGTCAGGGTGTCGGCCTGGTCCCACAACGCGCTGTACAGCTCCTCTCGGAGAGCGTCATAGGCGTGGCGGGGAGCTCCGGTTGCGGCGAATCTCGCCCATGCTCCCTCGACCAGGGTGTCGAACTCCTCGTCGGTCAGCGTCCGCTCCAGCTTGTCCTCGATGGAGTCCCGCAGGTCGGCGGCACGGACATCCATGTCCACCCAGGTGTAGTAGGCCCCGACCGCGCGTGCCGCGCTGAACAGCTCGCTCAGCGCTGTCGCGGCGTGCGGAGATCGGGCCAGAGTGTTCATCAGCTCTCTGATCTCGTCGGTGGACGCGGCGGCAACCCATCGGTGATCGTGGTGGTCCGTGCTGGCGGGGTTCGGCTGGGTGGTCATGGTCTGTGCTCCTCGGCGAGGTTCCCGACGCGCCAGAACTCGTAGATGTTGTGGCTGGCGAAGTCGGTGTAGTGGTAGATGCCGACGCCCTTGCCGCGGGCTTCGATACTGGTGTGTTTGGCGGGGTTGTAGACGACCATGACGTGTCCGACGCGGTTGGGTCCGCGCCAGGTGTTGGTGAACACCAGGTCGCCGGGACGGGCCTGGGATGCCTTCACGCGGAACCCGCTCTTGCGGGCCCATTGCCGCTGGCTCTCCGAGGTGCGGGGCAGCTTGATGCCGATGGAGGCGTACATGCCGCGGACGAAGCTGGAGCAGTCCCACGCGTTGGGTCCGTTGGCGCCGAACACGTAGCGTTCGCCGAGTTGCTTGCGTCCCCAGGCGAACATGGTCGCGACCCTGTCGGAGGTAAGGGGTGGCAGGGCGGGGTCGCCGTCCCCGGCCCAGTCGCCGCAGTCCTCTTGTTCGCCGATCACGACGACCGGGCCGTTCCCGGCGTAGGCCCACGCATAGGTCAGGACGTCGTTGCGGTAGGACACCGAGTGGTTGTACGCCCAGAGTGCTTTGATCACGCCGGCTTGGCCGTTGGTGACTCCGCTGGCGGTGAGGTAGTTCGCCGCGGAGAAGATGCTGTCGGCATCGGAACCGATGCTTGTGCGGCCATCGCCATCACCGTCCACGCCGTAAATGGCGAAGGTTCTGGGCATGAACTGCATCAGGCCGCGGGCACCGGCCGAACTGGTGGTGTTGTTGCGGCCGTGTCGGGTTTCGGCCATCCCGATGCCGGCCAGCAGTTCCCACGGAACCTGGTACGTGTCGGCGGCCGCGACATAGAGCGCTTTGAACCGCCCCGGCATGTCCGGAGACTCGGTTTGTTGACTCCTCAGCTTGCTGCTGCGGGTTGTTGCTGAGCGTAGT
>Ga0102832_1002787_pt1 | contig 10075 bp, 10 predicted proteins | sample EBPBio282013_DNA_FD_88942 | JGI IMG/M metagenome (GOLD analysis project Ga0102832, IMG submission 88942) | Wastewater treatment Type I Accumulibacter community from EBPR Bioreactor in Madison, WI, USA - Reactor 2_5/28/2013_ DNA (Illumina Assembly) | ecosystem: Engineered > Bioreactor > EBPR >... | reverse complement strand
TATTAAGTAAAAAATAAAAATAACAATCTAACTTTTAATGTCAATACATTTTGAGTAAAATTCTTTGATTAATTTTGTTCAGTTAATATTAATTATGAATACTTGTTTAATGTTTAAAGATATTTTTTAAGATGAATTAAATAGTTGGTTTATTGATTGATTAATTTAGGTATTGATTCATTGATTATATTAAAGTGAAATATAAACTGTAAATTGATTCAAAGCGTTCTATTCATTTCTTCATCGGTACGTGTTTTAGTAAACTTCTTATTGCCTTGTTCAAGTTAAAAAAATAACAACCATTTTTCTACTTTAAACCATCATGGAACAGTCGCCTAATCTGTCGTAGAGACATCATAAAATCAAAATACTTCTCACTGAAAATTTTGCCATCTTTCTCACCTCATTAGTCTTCGCAAAACTTGTCTTCTTCAATCATTACAAAAGGTTCAATTTTCCAATCAAGTTCTTCCTGACTCTTGGATATTCTGTTGTACTTGATCCTTTAACGATCTTTAGCGGTTATTATGCCGATAAATACTTCTCAAATGATTCTCATCAATAATAAAAGGTTTCAGTCAATGCTTAGAACTAAAAAAATACCTAAAAAAACAAACATAAGTTACTGTGATAATTTCTATTTTTTTCAATTTTTTCCCTCAATCTTTAACTTTTACAAACATTAAGAATCGTAAGTTTAAATTACAAAATTGTATTTTTTTTGCCGACTAATATTTCTCAAATACAAAAATTTTAAGTGCCACAATTTCTAGAATTCTATTAATCGAATGAAAAAAGTCCAGAGATTGAGATTCCTTGGAAACTTCTAAGAAGGTCATTAAATTTAAACCTATCAAAATAAAAGCTTCTAAATTCATAAAAGTAAGTTTAAAATTTAAGTCACCCATTAATTAGAGGGATTAAAACAAAGGTATAAAAAGACTTAAACAAAAAGAAAGAATGAATGAAGAAAAGTGCTACATATAATCAAACTATTAAAAAGATCAGATCAGAATCTATCTCCTCTGATTCTCTTGGCTAATTGAAGATCTCTGGTCATGATGGTGACTCTCTTGGCGTGGATGGCGCACAAGTTAGTGTCTTCGAACAATGAGACCAAATAAGCTTCAGCAGCTTCTTGGAGGGCAAGGACAGCTGAGCTTTGGAATCTGAGTTCTTGCTTGAATTCGTGAGCAATTTCTCTGACCAATCTTTGGAATGGGAGTTTTCTGATGAGGAGATCAGTTGATTTTTGATATTTTCTGATTTCTCTCAAAGCAACTGTTCCTGGTTTGAATCTGTGTGGCTTCTTGACACCAGTGGTGACTGGAGCTGATTTTCTGGCAATTTTTTGGGCAACCAATTGCTTTCTTGGAACCTTTTGGGCAGTAGATTTTCTAGCTGTTTGTTTAGTTCTGGCCATTTTAATTAATATTATAAATTTCAAAAAGGGAATTTGAGATTTATGAGTGCGGGTATCTATAAAAATGCGAAATTAAAATATGATTGGCTAATTTTATATCCAATCAAAATAAATTTACTTTATACCATGATTCTAACGACGAACAAAATTTATTTTTATTTATTTTTATCTTTTATTACTTCCCATTTTTATAAGTCGATTTCTTTCTCATCCAATAATTGGCTCTTCACTCATGAATTTTTCTGGCTCTAAAAGATCTTTTATGTATCAAATTTATAAAACTCTTTTAATTAAACTTATTAAATAAATCAATAACAATCGTTAAATTTAATAAATGCTGTAAATAAAAACTTTTAACTCAAAATCATTTCACATAAGATTTTTTCTCTTCCATCCAAAAATATTCCCCGTGCTATCAGCTGAGATAATGTCATCACCCATTTTTAAAATGTCTGATATTTTACCACGGTGCATGATTTCAGGAGGATTCCAAATGTGAATATTTGGCTTTCGGCAGTCAATGACTCCAACTTAGCCTGCTTTACCTCCATAAAAGATATGATGCTCAGAAAGCAATTAAAGATTGTTAATATCATGCTTAAACTCGAAGATGTTATTTTTAGGTTTACAGGCCCTTAAATCAAGCGACAATATTTTTCTTTAAGTTGCTTCAATAAGTTATTGTGGATTTTTCATTCTTATCTTCATTACGTATTGATCATGGGTGAAGTATTCCCTTTAATTTTTGTTAAAAGAAGGACAAACGTAAGTATTTCTTCCACAACCATAAGCAAACTTCCCATCGTTAAGAACTTCAAGAGTCATTGTTATTCCTTAGCAAAGAATCTCTTCCCTTGGATGGAAAAAAAGTGAATCAATATCATTCGTAATTCTTTATCTTTCAATTTCAAACTGTTTGATTTTGTAATCGTTACGTTCACCAGTAGTTAGAGTCAAAATAGAAGGATTTATTGTTTTAGTTTCATATTTTTGCATGTGCACAATTAGGCCGTAGCTCAATCTATTTGAAAATTCACAAAGATTATCGTTGTTAATATCGATCATGTGAATATGGCCATGATAGCCACCAGCTAATATGAAATTTTCATGCATCATCAAACTATAAGGGCCCTCCTCAATATCCAAGTTAAATTATGAAATTTATTTTTACTTTCTGTAAATTCTTAGTTGGCCTTTTTCTTGTCCTTTTTCGTTCAATTTTAAAGTGGCAATAAAATTTTATTCATTAAGCATACAGAGCCGCTTGACAGAACCAATATCTACGCTTGAATAGTTAGTTATTATTTATTGGAAGCCAGGCGCCAAAAGATTATTGACTCTTTTTCTTTCAAATGTTTATTGAGGTTTAATAACTGGGGCAAAAAAGGTTGTTTCAAGATCCATAGATTCAGCAGCTGGATCAATGGAAATATTTTTTATTTTGGTTGTTAAGTTCTCAAAAGGTTTCTTAAAATTTGTGTTTAACTTAATTTTACCCTTTACGATATTATTGAACTCATTAATTTTCTTATTGCAGATTTCAGAATCTGTATACCTTTCCTTAATTTCGTTTATTTTGGCATCAATAACAGCTTTCATTGTTTTGAAGTGGTCTTTAATGTTAATAAACTGAAGTAATTCCATTAATGGTGTATTCTCGAGCTCCAGAGAAGAATCTTCAAGATCCATTGAGCTTGAAAAGACTTAGCCAAGTGTATCTAATTTCCTACTGGCTTTTTTCTCTTCTTACTCTTCTTAATATGATTTCAAAGTAAGGGGAAAACCTTTGATAAGTCTCTTAGGATTTTAGAGTATGGCTCTCTTGGCCATAACGTTTTAAAAGGTAAGTATTGCTGTATTGTCCTTAATCAGCATGGAGAGATTGCCAAATTAACTTTTGAGTTGGTCGTAAATATCGACTGGGTCATGAAGATCGAGGGATGCTTTGATCATGAGGGAATTTATTATTTGGAATTATAATTTGACTCTAAATTTAATACCCGATAAAAAGGTTGAGGCAATTTCTCAGATTTATAAAACGCTTACAATTAAAAGTCAAGAAAAGTTGATATTATACTTTTTTTATATATCTTTGAGCGCTTAAAGACTCAAGTATTTTAAAAAGGAAGAAGAGAGTAAAAAATTGGGTTTTGTAACCAGAAATAACTTTTATAGGAAATATGTGTATGTTAGAAAGTAAAAAGAATAAAAAGTTGAAATAAAGATTAATATTTTTATAAAATATTATTATTTTAAAGCGATAATGACCACAGTTCAAAAGAAAGAAAAGGGACTTCAAAAATATTCATTCAGAGGTTACACTCCTGAACAAATCGACCAACTCACTACCGAACAAGTCGTTGAACTTTTCAGAGCCAGACAAAGAAGAAGATTCGCCAGAAGTATTCATTCTTCTCATATCTAGAAATTAAACACAGATATAACAGATTCTACATGAAATGCAAAAAGTCAAAGAAACAATGTCAACCAGGTGAAAAACCAGCTGTTGTTAAAACTCACCTTAGAAACTGTATCGTTATGCCAGAAATGGTTGGAAACATCGTCGGTGTTTACAACGGTAAAGTCTTCAACCCAGTCGAAATCAAGTTCGACATGATCGGAAGATATTTGGGAGAGTTCTCACTTTCTTACAAACCAACTAGACACGGTAAGGCCGGTGTCGGTGCCACCAAAGGTTCAGCCCACTCTTCTCTTAAATGATTTAAAACTGTACCTTACATATTTCACCTTCTTCTTCATTTCCTTTGTACCATTTGTATACTTAATCTCAAAACATGAACTTACTATCGTACTTTTTATACATTAAACTTCAATAAGATTAATTGGAATCTTTTAAAATGAAGGAATAAAATTTTTGTTTACCTAAAAGATTTGATATGAAATTTAATATTTAATAATAATTAAAAATGAGAAAGTTTATAAAGAATCAATCATTTGCTCAACAATTCGCCAGAAACACAGCTGCCGAGTACAGACCTGAGAAGAACGATGAGAAACTCAGAAACTGGACCTCCAGATTGAGCAATTTATCCAGTCAACCAGCCTCCAGAGGATATTTATCCCAATTACAAGCTCTTTTGACTTACTACAATAAACAAATCGCTGATACTACAAAAGTATTTTCAATTTAATGAAGGAAATTGATTGGGAAAACTGGAACAATCGTATCATTACTAAAGGTCTTGTTTCCAAAGTCAGAACCAGCTTCGAATAATTAAACTCCCAAGAATACGATTTGGATAAAATCTTTAATGACATTTTCAGCAAAGATTCCAAGGCTCTTGATGATATCGTAAATTATCTTTTAAATATAGAACAACGAAATGGCTTTCCATACCATGGTTTGGGTTGATAATTATGCTGATTATGTTGAATTTTTGACAAACCTTCAATCTGTATCAAATCTCAACGATTACGGAACAACTGAAATGTTGGACTTCTATCCAGGTTTCGCTGAACACGGTGATGCTTTGAATGAAACTCACAACTACTTTGCTGGTGCCAAGGACGATATTAACTTGTTCATGTACATCGGAAATCAATTCGCCTGGGGAAAGAAAGTCTTCACTTTCTACAGACATCCAGCTGATGATAACAAGGGTGCCAGAGCCACTAAAAACACTATGGGTCGTTGATTAATGGATATTCTCATAAATTATAACCAATTTTTTCAGCATTTCACTTAATAAATGGCCAAGAATCGTAATAAAAAATGAATAAGGATTAATAAATATTAAGTTAATCAATAGTAAGTGTTTGGAAGCTTTTTAACGTATTATTTGGTCGATATAATGTTTTATCCAAAGTAATTTTGTTTAAGTGTAATACCAGTTTGGATTTGAATATTTTTTTGTTGAATGGCCTGCTTCTACTTTTCTATTTTCTGAATTTCGTCTATTTTTTTCTTAACTTCCCAGTTTTGGAACTTGTAAATTTCTTGATACTTTCCTTCCTTTTTTAGATTGTATTATTCGTACAAAAATTTTACTATTAGAGGAACAGGGGCTAGCATAGCCATCGTCCAAGGAAATTTAATAAATTTACCAACAATATATCCGATAATAGAAAATCTTATTGAGTGTTTCCAAAGCAAGGCGTAATCCATTGAAGGGTGCTCTGCATATACTTTTTGACGATCATGCCTTACTATAAAAGGATATGGAAAGGTTTTTATTAGTTTGTAAATGCTTGATTACTACATCACATATATTATAGACTTAATTTTGGTAATATATTCCACTTAGTTAAAAATATTTTTGTTACTTTCTTAATCTCTAAAAAATTCCTATAAATGAGCAAAAATATCATAAAGCATCAATCAGAACAAATTAGTTTTCTTCATAATTCTAATGAACTCTTCCTCGCTAATTTATCCGTCTCCATCTCTGTCAGCTTCATCAATCATTTCTTGAAGCTCATCATCAGTCATGGTTTCGCCCAATTATCTTGCAACTCTTTTCAAGTTTTTTAGACTGATCTTTCCAGTAGTGTCATCGTCAAAAAGTCTGAATGCTTTTAAAATTTCTTATCTTGGGTCTCTTTCACTAATTTTAGTTGTCATTAATTCCATAAAATCAGCGAATTCAATAACTCCCTTTCCGTCTCTATCAACTTAAGCGATAAGTTTTTTTATTTCTTCTTTTTTTGGTTCAAAGCCCAAAGCTCTCATAGCGACTTTAAGTTCTTTTGCATCAATGTAACCTGGATATTATTACAAATATTACCGACTGATTCAGTATCGAACAAGTCAAAGGCTTCTTTGATTTATTGTTTTTGTTCTTCAGTTAATTCGTTTCTAGCTTTTCTGGTTGGTTTAAGAGGAGCCTTTTATTTTTTAAAGGTTGACATTTTGAAATTTAAATATTTTATACAAATGTAAATTTTATCAAATCTTTTTATCATTTTTTAACGATTACATCAAAACGTATTATCAAGGTTTTTAAGTCGTTTCAAAGTAAGAATTCAAGTTTTGATTCTTTTTATGGCAATTCCAATAAATCTATAAGAACAAAAAAAAATAAAAAAATTAATCTTAAAATATTTTAATCGTGTTTGTTAACTGAAAGATTTACTTCTGGAATTATCTTTTTATAAACTTTTTACACGTCAATTTAAAAAAAGAAAAGTCTTATGAAAACAATCTTAATATTGACTCTTTTAATCGGTGTTAGTTTCTCTTTGTTCAATGACGATTCAGCAGTTGTCAAGTTAACTTAAAAAAATTTCAAGTCTTTGGTTTTAGATTCATAATAATTATGGTTGGTTGAGTTCTATGGTAATGCTTTATTAATTTAGCTCCCTGGTGTGGACATTGCAAGATGTCAGCTCCATAAATAGAAAAGGCTGCATAAATTTTTAAAGGAATCGTAAATATCGGAGCAGTTGACATGACAGTTTAACCTGGGGCTGGAAGAGGATATGACATTCAAGGATACCCAACAATTAAATTTTTCGGGGCTGATAAGAAGAAGCCAAGTGATTACAATTCAGGAGCCAGAACTTATGATAAATTCGTTGAATTTTTGATGGGATAACTTAAAAAATAAGTAAAAAACAGACAAAAAGATATTCAAAAACAATAAGCCAATGAACTCTGAAAGAAAAAGTGTGATTAAATAAAGACTTTCATTTTTTGATAAAGTTTTTTAGAGATCTGCAAGCACGAGTTTTATGCCTTTTTATTAGGTATGGGTTTAAATATAAGTTTATTATAAAAAAAGTAATTTTAGGCTTAAATTCAAGAATAATTTTATTTCGATCGATAAAAAGACCAATGAGAGGACAGGAATAATTTATTCATCCTTATCGAGAAAGTAGAAGGTGCTTTAACAGGTATTTTAATAATAACACTTACTTAAGAGTCAGCCAAGGAAAGATTAGCTTAAAACAATAACCAGGTGACTTTTTGGACAATGTAAGTCGAGCCTCTAGCATTAAAATCAGAGAAAATCCATTCGAAAACGAGATCATTTTCAGATAATAAATAAAATAAGAGCCATAGAATTTGTATTTGACAAAGACAAAGACAAATCGACGAAATATAAGTTTGCTTTAAAATCCATAAATTTACCACTTGATTTCTAAACATGTCGAAAAAGATCAAACTTCCAATAAAAAAGTTAAAATTCTCAGTTCAAGAAAATCATAATCATAGCATTCAAGTAAATATGGAGGGAGATCTTTTTCAATTGATCAGTTTAAAAAGACTCCCAAAATTACAGAATTTACCCGATAAACGTTTCATCGACAATTATCTTCTAAAAAGTCAAGTTTCAGTTCAAAGAAGTAAAAATAAGACATTCTCCATTCGAATAATAACTTGGACATAAATTCACAAAAGATAAGTCTTTGCAAAAGAACTTTACCATGGAAATAAAGTAACACTTTTATAGCTTGTGAGGTTTACATGATAAAGAAAAGAGTGGGTATCGATGCTTCAATATTGACGGGCACATCAAAATAAATTAAATTTAGGCTAATCATGAACCAATCGGACACAAAAACTTTTCAACTTTATTGGAATAAAAATCCTGAAGAATTTCTTGAAAAATGTATCACAATAACTGAGCATGGAATAAAACTTAAACTTGGTATGTTTAATGTTCATAATCAGTAAGAAATAAAAGTTAGTCCTTTAAAATAAGCCAAAAAGAATTATTTGAGAAATTATGAGTCATTTGCAAAATCAAAAATTAAATAAAAAATAAGTCCAATCAGGGTAGGAAATATTGTTTTTTGTCAGTAATACAAAAGTTAAAGGAAAAATGTAAATTAAAAGGAAATTTATCATTAAAGATTTGACAAATCTGAGAAAATAAAGATCGATTCTTTTAAATTAGGGTAATCTTTAGTTAAGAAAAATTCTTAATAACTCAAAGCCTAAAAAGAACATATTCAAAACGTACCTTTCAACTCAATCGAATAAGATAATTAAAACATAAAATTCAACAATAATTCTTCACTTAAATAAATTATCGAATAAAATTATTCTAAACTTTACGACTCAAAAGAAGAGGCAAAAATTTAGGCGGATTGAGAGATTATTATTAAAAAATCATCTTTTTTTTACTGTATAAATTTGTCAAAGCTTCTTAGTTTTTTAAAGATTAATTTTGATTTTGTCATTTCCTTTTAAAAATTATCAGTTCTTTAATAAACTTTATTTCAATTTCTTGGCAAGTTTGAAATATTTTTCATTTTTATTTTTTAATTTCTAAACAAAGATACCCCTCTCTTATTACGTGAATGTTCCTGAACTCTTGAATTATTGGGTTCGACAATATTTTGAAAAGCTGATCTGATCATATCGGCAGTAGGATTGAAAGGTTTTTTAGAAGTTTCTTGAATTCTTTTTCTTCTTTATTTTTATAATCTTTTTAAGTTCTTTTTTATCTTTTAGGAAACTTCTCTTTTTTATTGTTATTGTTACTTGATTAGGCTTTTGGCTTAATGTTCATGTACTTGTACCAAATATTCCATTTAATCTCTCGAAAGTCGTGGTTTTCTTTTAGGAATTTCTTTATGCTAATAAACATTAAAATGATAATTTCTCAACTGTTACTTTAAAGGTTTTGAGTAGTTATCATTTTTCAATGAGCTTAAAACCTGATTTTTGATATGATCCCAGTAATCCAGCGCTAAATCTTGTTTGGTGAAAGATTTTTATTTGCTTTTTGATCGTGACATTCTGGCTTGATGAAGATTGTAAAGTCTGATTTGCTAATTCAGTTATTTAAGGTATTCTTATTTTTATTGTTGAGTTTTTTTAATATTGGCTTAAGTCAATTTTTAGGCCTTTTTGGTTTAATTGAAATCAATCAGTGATTTTATGATGAGATGACTGATATCTGTGCTTTTTTGGCTTCGACTTCTTTTTGGTATGTAAAATGCATTTTAATCATCATGAAGAATGCTTTTTTTCTTTTGACTTTTATTGAATGAATTTCGAGTTTTTCTCGAGTTTTTTATTGTAGTTGAATTTTTTCTTTGTGGTTTTTGAGTGGCTGAAAATGAGCGTTTTTTAGAGCCTAAATGATCACATTAAATGATAGATTAAGGTTTTTTCATGTTGCTGTTGGATAGGTTGGAATATTTAAGTTTTTTAGTTTACGAAAGAGAGTTTTTATGATGGATTGTTAAGTTTTTGGGATTTGATGTTTTGTGATGAGATTAATTTAATTAAGGTTTATTGGTGTGTTTAGGGGTGTACTTTTTGAGATTTTATTTGAGGAAGATGGGATCATTATGATATTCAAGGGTTAGCAATTCACCATTGATAATTTAAGAATGGTTGATTTTCCTACTTTTCCCTTTGGTAATGAGCATTTTATGATACTAAGTGGGTGACATGAAAAGATTGAGTGGAAGTTTGTTGGTATTGGTTTATAAAGTTTCTTTAGGATGTTGTTAATTTTCAAGATGGAGACATTTGAGATATTAATGATGATTTTTGGCCAATGATGAAGGGGGTTAATTAGTTTAAGAGTAAGCGATGGTATCAAGTAGTTGTGAATGTATGCTCATCGGTGAATTGCGTAAGTAAGTAATGTATTAATGTATCGGTGTGTGATAGATACTTTCACTTCAATGAAGGTTAGAAGATAATGAAGTAATTATTTTGTTTTGTTTGAT
>Ga0102832_1002786_pt1 | contig 10077 bp, 9 predicted proteins | sample EBPBio282013_DNA_FD_88942 | JGI IMG/M metagenome (GOLD analysis project Ga0102832, IMG submission 88942) | Wastewater treatment Type I Accumulibacter community from EBPR Bioreactor in Madison, WI, USA - Reactor 2_5/28/2013_ DNA (Illumina Assembly) | ecosystem: Engineered > Bioreactor > EBPR >... | reverse complement strand
AAGTCCGAGGATCGCGGCCAGATCGGCAGGATGCCGAAGTACGTCACCGAATCCGGTTACGAGGAGTTCGAGGACGTGCGCACGCGCGTCGGCCGCAATGCGCCGCGCGCGCAGACCTTCTGGCTGGTCGACGTGCGCGACGGCTCACGCCGTGAACTCAAGCCCGACACGCTGCCCGGCGTCGGCGACGATCCGCTGGCGAAGCTGCGCAAGGCCGCCGGCAAGGAGCCGCTGAAGGGCAACCGCCCGCTGCGCGTGGAGGAAGGCAACGACAACGGCGTCCGCTGGAGCGACGACTCGCGCTTCCTCGCGCTGATGCTGCACTCGGTCGACAACAAGGACCGCTGGCTGGCGACGGTGGAACCGGCGTCGGCGACGCTGCATGCGCGCGACCGGCTCAGCGACGCGGCCTGGATCAACTGGGACTACAACGACTTCGACTGGCTGCCCGACCAGCGCACGCTGTGGTTCCTGTCCGAAGCCAGCGGTTACTCGCACCTGTACACGGTCGATGCCGCGCGCGGCGGCCGCGCCCACGCGCTGACCTCCGGCCGCTGGGAAGTCTCGCAGCCGGCGCTGTCGCCGGACGGCACGCGCTTCCACTTCACCTGCAACCGCGCGCGCCCGGGCGACTACGAACTGTGCACGGTGCCGGTGGCCGGCGGCGAGGTGCGCGAACTGACCGACCTCGGTGGCGTCGAGGGTTTCGCGGTGTCGCCGGACGCCTCGCGCATCCTGCTGCGGCAGTCGTCGAGCTACGTACCGCCGCAGTTGGCCGTGCTCGCCGCCGACGGCAGCGGCCTGCGCATGCTCACCGACACGCGCAAGCCGGAATACCGCGCGTTCGAGTGGCTGCAGCCGGAGTACGTGCAGGTGCCCTCGAAGCACGGCGCCGGCACGATCTGGGGCAAGTACTACGGGCCGCGGACGCCGGAACCCGGACGCAGGTATCCGGTCGCGCTGTTCGTGCACGGCGCCGGCTACCTGCAGAACGTCAGCGACCGCTACCCGAACTACTTCCGCGAGCAGATGTTCCATAACCTGCTGGTGCAGCGCGGCTACATCGTGCTCGACCTCGATTTCCGCGCCTCGGAAGGCTACGGCCGCGACTGGCGCACCGCGATCTACCGCAACATGGGCCATCCCGAACTCGAGGACTACCTCGACGGCATCGACTGGCTGGTCGAAACGAAGCAGGCCGACCGCGACCGCGTCGGCATCTACGGCGGCAGCTACGGCGGCTTCATGACGTTCATGGCGCTGTTCCGCGAGCCGGGCAGGTTCAAGGCCGGCGCGGCGCTGCGGCCGGTCGCCGACTGGATGCAGTACAACCACGGCTACACCAGCAACATCCTCAACACGCCGGACATCGACCCCGAGGCCTACCGCGTGTCCTCGCCGATCGAATACGCCGCCGGGCTGCAGGACCACCTGCTGATCGCGCACGGCATGATCGACGACAACGTGTTCTACCGCGACTCGGTGGTGCTGGCGCAGCGCCTGATCGAACTGCGCAAGGACAAGTGGGAGCTGGCCAGCTATCCGATGGAGCGCCATGCCTACCAGCAGTCGGATTCGTGGTACGACCAGTACCGGCGCATCCTCGAACTGTTCGAGCGCACGCTGAAGTGAGTATTGGCACCGAGGTGCTGCGACCCTCGCCGCTGAAATGGCTGACGATGGTCGCGCTCTCGGCGGCCTTCGTCTGGATCGGCGCGATCATCCGCGGCACGCATCCGCTTGCGGGCTGGAGCTGCATCGTGTTCTTCGGCCTGTGCGGCGCGATCGGCGTGCTGAACCTGCTGCCGGACGCAAGCCGGCTGCTGGTCGACGACGACGGTTTCGAGATCCGCTCGCTGTTCCGCGCCAGTCGCGTGCGCTGGGCCGACGTTGCGCGCTTGGGCACGATGCGCGTCGGCGTGAACACGCTGGTCGGCTTCGATTTCGTCGACGGCTATCGCGGCGGCGACCGCCTGCGCCGCCTCAACCGCAACCTGTCCGGCTTCCAGGGCGCGCTGCCGGATACCTACGGCCTGAAGGCGGCCGCGCTGGCCGAACGACTGCAGGCGCGGCTGGATGCGTACCGGCAATCGCTCGCATAACTGTCATCCCTTTGGGTTGCGCGGGACGACAACGATGCTGTCATCCCGAACGAAGTGAGGGATCTGCCCTTCCTGCCCCCTCAAACACTCTTCAACCGCACCCGCTCCTGCCGATACAGCCGCCCGTTGAGGTGCACGTAGCTGCGCACCTCCTCCAGGTGACGGCCATAGACATGCAGCGACACCGCCGGCCCGCGCGTGCCCACGTTGCGGCAGGCATGCAGGTCGTGCGGCGGCAGCAGGCTGATGACCTGGCCCGCGCGCAGCCTGTGCTGTCCGCCGGGCACCAGTTCGCTCAGCGCCTCGTACTCGCGCACGCTGCGGAAGTCGACCACTTCCAGCTCGCCGCGCAGCACCGCCTCGATGCCCCAGGTGTCGGCGTGGTCGTGGATCGGGCTCGCCTGCCCCGGGCCCCAGGTGATGGCGATCACGCGGTAGTCGTATTTCGGCGAACGGTACAGTTCGCGGCGCACGCATTCGCTGTCGTCCACGCGCAGCAAGGGCTCCGGCAGCTCGCCGACATGGCCGAGCAGGCCCTGCAGGTTCGACACCAGCTGCGGCACGATCCGCGCCGGTTCGCCGGCCTTCATCGCCGCATCGGTGAGCACGACGATGTCGTCGAGCAACGGAAACCCGAAACCGGTGGTGCTTCTTGGCGATCCCGACATGGTGGACTCCCATCCCTTTGGCTGCGGCCCCACGTTGCCGGCCGCGGCGTTAGATGCGGGTTAACCATCGGCGACGCCGGTGCAACACTGGGTCGCCGGCAACGGGATGCAGGACACGGCGCCGTGGCGCCGCGCATGCGCGGAAACCGCAGGAACCGCGCCACACGGCGCGGGGCCGGGCGAACCCGCACGAGGCCACGCGGATCGCGCGCGCCGTCCTAGAATATCGACATGAACAACCCTGATGACGTCCGCGACTACCTGACCGGCCTGCAGGACCGCATCTGCGCGGCGATCGAGGCGGCCGACGGTCGCGCGCGCTTCCGCGAGGATGCCTGGACGCGCGCGCCGACTGCATCGGGCTCGCTGCTCGCCGGCGGTGGCCGCACCCGCGTGCTGCGCGACGGCGCGGTGTTCGAACAGGCCGGCATCGGGTTCTCCGATGTGTCCGGCAATGCGCTGCCGCCCTCCGCGACCGCCAACCGCCCGGAACTGGCCGGCGCCTCGTGGCGCGCGGTCGGCGTGTCGCTGGTGTTCCATCCGCACAATCCGTACCTGCCGACCACGCACGCCAACGTGCGCCATTTCCGCGCGCAGCGCGATGGCGAGACCGTCGCCTGGTGGTTCGGCGGCGGTTTCGACCTGACCCCGTTCTATCCCATGCACGAGGACGTGCTGCACTGGCATCGCACCGCGCGCGAACTGTGCGAACCGTTCGGCGGGCAGGCGCGCTACGACGCGCACAAGCGCTGGTGCGACGAATACTTCTTCCTGAAGCACCGCGACGAGACGCGCGGCGTCGGCGGCCTGTTCTTCGACGACCTGCACGGCGACTTCGACCGCGAGTTCGCCTACCTGCGCGCGGTCGGCGACGGCTTCCTCGACGCCTACCTGCCGATCGTCGAGCGGCGCAAGGACACGCCCTACGGCGAGCGCGAGCGTGATTTCCAGCTGTATCGCCGCGGCCGCTACGTCGAGTTCAACCTGGTCTACGACCGCGGCACCCACTTCGGCCTGCAGAGCGGCGGCCGCGCCGAGTCGATCCTGATGAGCCTGCCGCCGCTGGCGCGCTGGGAATACGGCTACGCGCCGGATGCCGACGGCGACGAAGCGCGCCTGGCCGACTACCTGCGCCCGCGCGACTGGCTGAGCGAACCGCAGCCATGAGCGCACCCGCGCGCGACGATGCATCCGACCTGCGCGCCAACCTCGACGCGATCCGCGCGCGCATCGCCTCCGCCTGTGCCTCGGCCGGACGCGATCCGGCGGGCGTGCGCCTGCTTCCGGTCAGCAAGACCGTCGGCGAGGCACGGCTGCGCCGGGCCTATGCCATCGGCCTGCACGAACTGGGTGAGAACAAGGTGCAGGAGGCGCTGGCGAAGTCGGAGGCGATGGCCGACCTGCCCGACCTGCGCTGGGTGCTGATCGGCCACCTGCAGACCAACAAGGCCAAGTACGCGGCACGTTTCGCCAGCGAGTTCCAGGCGCTGGACAGCCTGCGCCTGGCCGAAGCGCTGGAAGCGCAGCTGCAGAAGCAGGGCCGCGCGCTCGACGTGCTGGTGCAGGTCAACACCTCGGCCGAAGCCAGCAAGTTCGGATTGCCGCCGGACGAGGTCGCGGCGTTCGTGCGGCAGCTGCCCGCATTTGCCTCGCTGCGCGTGCGCGGGCTGATGACGCTGGCCCTGTTCTCCGATGACGCGGCGCGGGTACGCCCGTGCTTCGTTCGCCTGCGCGAGCTGCGCGAGCGCCTGCGCCAGGACGCGCCCGACGGTATTGTCATGGACGAACTGTCGATGGGCATGTCCGGCGATTTCGAACTGGCGATCGCCGAAGGCGCGACCACGGTGCGCGTCGGCACCGCCCTGTTCGGCCGTCGCGCCACGCCGGACAGCGCCTACTGGCCTGGGTTCGCCGGGACACCGCCGGAAGGCGCGGCGTGAGCGCAGCGCTGATCGACGTGGTCTCGGTGCAGTCGCAGGTCGCCTACGGCGGCGTCGGCAACAGCATCGCGGTGCCGGCGCTGCAGGCGCTGGGACTGAACGTGGCCCCGGTGCCGACGGTGGTGCTGGGCAACACGCCGCACTACCCGACCATGCATGGCGGCCCGCTGCCGCAGGACTGGTTCGAAGGTTTGCTCGACGATCTCGAGGCACGCGACGTCGCCACCCGCGCGCGCCTGCTGCTGGTCGGCTATCTCGGCACGCCGGCGCAGGGAATGGCGCTGGCGCGCTGGCTGGACCGCATCCGCGAACGCAACCCCGATCTGCTGCTGCAGATCGATCCGGTGATCGGCGACCACGACACCGGCGCCTACACCGATCCGGCGCTGGTGCCGGTCTGGCGCGACCACCTGCTGCCGCGCGCGACCGGGCTCACGCCGAACCATTTCGAACTGGAGCGGCTGGCCGGCCGCACGCTGCGCACGCTCGATGACTGCGCGCAGGCGGCCACCGGCCTGCTCGATGCGGTCACGCGCTGGGTGGTGGTGACCAGTGCCGCGCCGGACACGTGTCCGCCGGAGCAACTGCAACTGGTCGTGGCGTCGTCCGCAGGCTGCCGGACGCTGGTCCATCCGCGCGTGCCGCATGCGGTGAAGGGCACCGGCGACCTGTTCGCCGCGCTGCTCGGCGCACGCATCATCGCCGGCATGGCGCTGGTCGATGCCGTGCGCCGCGCCTGCGACGACGTGGTTGGCATCCTGCGCCACGGCCAGGCGCGGGGCTGGCCGGAACTCGTGCTGCCGGCTTCGCTCGCCCGCAGCCTCTGATGGGCGAAGGCGCCTGCGTCCCGCAACCTCCCGCACTCAGAACGATGCGCCGAGCTTGATCCACACCGTGCGCCCCGGCTCGTGGATGCGCACCGGTTCGGCCGGATAGCCGAACGCGCTGTTGCCGGCGAGGTTGAGGTGCTCGCTGTAGTCGCGGTCGAACAGGTTGTCGATGCCGGCAGCCAGGCGCAGCGCGTCGTTGATGCGGTAGCCGGCGTTGAGCGAGAACACCGCGAAGCCCGGACTCGGACCGAGGTCGCGGCCGACCACGTTGCCCAGTGACGGGCTCACGCGATCCTGCGCGGCGACCAGACGCAGCAACGCGCCGGCCGACCAGCGCCGGTTGTCGAAACTCGCGCTGAGGCGCGACTCCAGCGGCGGCATCTGCGGCAGCGCCTGGCCGGTCGCGGCCAGCTCGCCCCATGCGTACGCAAGCGTGCCGCCGAGCTTCCAGTGTTCGGCCACGCGCCACTCGACGCCGGCCTCGCCGCCGCGCAGGTTCGCGTCGGCATTGCGCGCGCGCGTGGTGGTGCCGGCCATGCCGTCGACATAGTCGAAGGCGATGTAGTCCTGCATGCGCCCGGCATACACCGACGCCCAGGCATCGACCCGCTTGCCGGCATAGCGCAGGCCGACGTCCAGCTGCGTGGTGCGTTCGGGCTGCAGGCCGGCGAACGCGTTCGCCGCGCCATCCGGGCCGGCCTTGGGCGAGAACAGCTCCCAGTAGTCGGGCATGCGCTGGGTGTGGCCGATGCCGGCGTACCAGCGCAGCGGCCGGCCGGCGAGGGGCTGCTAGAAGCGCACGAACGCGGACAGCAACGTCTCGCCGCGGACGCGGCCGAAGGTCGGATTGGGCATCGGCATCATGCCGCCGGTCGTGCTGCGCAGGTCTTCGGCTTCGTCGCGATCCACGCGCAGGCCCGCGATGAGGTGCCTGCGCCCGGCAAGGTGGCGATGCAGTTCGGCGAACGCACCGGCCTGGCGGAAGCGCGCATCCACCCGCCAGGGTTGCACGAGGTACTGGCCGCGACCCATCGCGCTGCGCTGCGAGTGGCGGCTGCGCCGCGCGTCCACGCCGGCGGTCAGCTCCCAGCCCTGGCCGGCCCACTCCAGCGCCGCACGTCCGCCGACCGTGTGGTGCGCGACATTGCTGGCCATCGGCATCGGCATGGCGCTGGCGGGATCCGGATCGCGCAGGGTGTAGTTGTCCATCACGTGGTCGACGTCGTTGTCGTAGACGTTCGCCGACAGCTTGCGCAGGACGCTGCCTTCCCGCGTCCGCTCGAAGCGCAGGCCACGGCTGTCGCGCTTGAACTGGCTGCCGTCCATGCCGCGCCCGGCGTAACGCGCCTCGCCGTCGCCGCGGCCGAGGCTCGCCTCGAGCACGCTGTCCGCATCCGGCGTCCAGCCCAGCGCGACATCGGCGTTCCACTTGCGCCACGCCGAGGGCACGCGCGCGCCACTGCCATCGGCATAGTCGTCGGCCTCGGAGCGGTTGGCGGTCAGGCGTGCATAGGCATCCGGCGTGCCGGCGCTGGCGTCGACGACCTGGTCGTTGCGGCCGTGGCTGCCGCCGAGCACGCTGCCCTCGGCGCGCACGCCGGGCTGGTCGAAGTACGGGATCTCGCGCTCGAAGCGCACGGTGCCCGCGGACGCGCCGCCGCCCCACAGCACCGTCTGCGGACCCTTGACGATGGTCAGCCGATCGTAGGTTTCCGGCGACACGTACGACATCGCGTTGTCCATGCGCGACGGGCAGGCGCCCATCAGCGCGCCGTCGCCGGCGAGCAGGTTCAGGCGCGAACCGAACTGGCCGCGCAGCACCGGATCGCCGTTGCTGCCGCCGCTGCGCAGCGTGGCGAAACCGGGCACGGTCTTGAGATAGTCGGCGCCGTCGCTGGCCGGCACCGGTTGCCGCGGCTGACGCGGATCGGTCACCCAGGTGAGCGATGCCACCGGCGCCACGCCGGTCACCACCAGCGTGTCGAGTCGCACGATCCTCGGTTCCTGCGGCGCCGGTTCCTGCCCGTCCGCGGACAGCGCCATCGTCGTTGCAGGGATCAGTGCCCAGGCCACCGCCATGCCGAGCGCGGTGATGCGCGTCGTCTTGCGTGTCATGTCGTTTCCTCCGTTCACGCCGCCATTGCACGGCGATCGGCGATGCGAAGGAATGGACAAAATGTCCTCAAGCGATGGCGGCTTGACCTGCATCAAGCCCGCGGCGCATGCGTGTCGCCGGCTGATGCAGGTCAAGGCGAACCGCCGTGCCTGCGGCTAGCGTGTGCCGTACCTGTTCGCCGGAGCACGCACCATGCAGTTCAACATTCCCCTGGGCACGACGGTCATCGATTCCGCCGCGATGGAAGCGCGCCTGCAGGCGGTCGACCCGGCCGCCCTCGTCGACGCGGAGGCCGGCATGCTGCGCGTGTCGTCCAGCCTGTCCGAGCACGAACTGGCGTCGTTGCTGGCCGCCGCGGGACTCGCGGTCGATGCCTCGCGGATCGAGCGCGTGCCCTCGGTGTGCTGCGGCGGTTGCGGCGGCTGATCAACGCCGGCGCGAGACGCCGCGCGCCGCGCTACATTCCCGCGTAGTTCGGCCCGTCGCCACCCAGCGGCGCCACCCAGACGATGTTCTGGGTGGGATCCTTGATGTCGCAGGTCTTGCAGTGCACGCAGTTGGCGAAGTTGATCTGCAGGCGCTCGTGGCCCTCTTCGCCGACGAACTCGTACACCGCCGCCGGGCAGTAGCGCGCTTCCGGGCCGGCGTACTGCTTCAGGTTCACCGCCACCGGAATCGTCGGATCCTTCAGCGTCAGGTGGCTGGGCTGGTGTTCGTCGTGATGCGTGCTCGAGAGGAACACCGAACTGAGCCGGTCGAAGCTCAGCACGCCGTCGGGTTTGGGATAGGCGATCTTCGCGTGCATCGACGCCGGTTCCAGGCAGGCGTAGTCGGGCCGGTCGCGACGCAGCGTCCATGGCGGGTTGCGGATGCCGAGCCTGGGCAGCAGCCATTGCTCGATGCCGGTCATCAGCGTCGCAAGCCCGCGGCCCTTCTTGAACCACTGCTTGAAGTTCTTCGACTGGCGCAGTTCGGCATGCAGCCAGCTGTCGTCGAACGCGGCCGGATACGCCGTGAGTTCGTCCTGGGCACGGCCCTCGCCCAGTGCCGCGAATGCCGCCTCGGCGGCGAGCATGCCGGTCTTGATCGCGGCATGGCTGCCCTTGATCCGGCTGGCATTGAGGAAGCCGGCCTCGCAGCCCACCAGCGCACCGCCCGGGAACACCAGCTTCGGCAGCGACAGCAGTCCGCCGGCCGTGATCGAACGCGCGCCGTAGCCGATGCGCTTGCCGCCCTCCAGATGCGTGCGGATCGACGGATGCGTCTTCCAGCGCTGGAATTCCTCGAACGGGCTCAGGTACGGGTTCCTGTAGTCCAGCCCGACCACGAAGCCGACCGCGATCTTGCCGTCCTCGGCGTGGTACAGGAACGAGCCGCCGTAGGTGTCGCTGGCCAGCGGCCAGCCGGCGGTGTGCACCACCAGGCCGGGCTGGTGCTTCGCCGGATCGGCCTGCCACAGCTCCTTGATGCCGATGCCGTAGCTTTGCGGATCGCGGCCCTCGTCGAGCCTGAACTTCTCGATCAGCCGGCGGCCGAGATGCCCGCGCGAGCCTTCGGCGAAGATCGTGTACTTCGCGTGCAGTTCCATGCCCAGCTGGAACTCGGGCGTCGGATCGCGGTGCTTGTCCAGGCCCATGTTGCCGGTGGCCACGCCCTTCACCGCGCCGCCGTCGGTATAGAGGATCTCGTCGGCGGCGAAGCCCGGGAAGATCTCCACGCCCAGGCCTTCGGCCTGCGCGGCGAGCCAGCGCGTGACCGCGCCGAGCGAGACGATGTAGTTGCCGTGGTTCCTGAAGCAGTCCGGCAGGAAGAAGTCCGGCGTCGACTTCGCGCCGGTTTCGTCGAGGAACAGGAACTCGTCGCGCACCACGTCCTGCTTCAGCGGCGCGCCGCGCGCCTGCCAGTCCGGGAACAGCTCGGCCAGCGCGCGCGGATCCATGATCGCGCCGGAAAGGATGTGCGCGCCCGGCTCCGAGCCCTTCTCCAGCACGCACACCGACACGTCGCGCCCGGCCTCGGCCGCCAGCTGCTTGAGCCGGATCGCCGTCGCCAGGCCGCCCGGGCCGGCACCGACCACGACCACGTCGTATTCCATCGATTCGCGCGGGCCATAGGTGGCCAGCAGGGCTTCGGGCGTCATCGGCTTTGCTCCTTGCGGGGCATGGCGGGGATCGGAGGCGTGCGCCGGGCGACGGAGCGACGGTTCGCGCCCGCCTGCGCGGCAGGGTCGTTATCGTACCGTGCGCCACCGCATCGACCCAACGCGATCGACCCGCCGCGCGGCGCACCGGCGATTGCCGGCATCGCGGCGAGCGCGGAGAATCGCGCCATGGAGATCTTCAAGCAGTTCACCCTCGAAGCGGCGCACCGGCTGCCCAACGTGCCGCCCGGGCACAAGTGCGCGCGCCTGCACGGACATTC
>Ga0102832_1002778_pt1 | contig 10094 bp, 6 predicted proteins | sample EBPBio282013_DNA_FD_88942 | JGI IMG/M metagenome (GOLD analysis project Ga0102832, IMG submission 88942) | Wastewater treatment Type I Accumulibacter community from EBPR Bioreactor in Madison, WI, USA - Reactor 2_5/28/2013_ DNA (Illumina Assembly) | ecosystem: Engineered > Bioreactor > EBPR >... | reverse complement strand
CTGTCGCGCGTGCGTACTGTGCTGGTGGCCGATACCGCCATCACCGAGATGCCTTCGGCGGAGGATCTCGCGGAGATCGCCATCGAGGCCGCCCACGCAGCCCGCCGCCTCGGTACCGAGCCGCGCGTCGCACTGCTCGCCTTCTCCACCTTCGGCCAGCCGAAGGGCGAACGTTCGGAGAAGGTTATCGAGGCGGTCCGCATCCTCGATTCCCGCCGCGTCGATTTCGAGTACGATGGCGAGATGGCGGCGGATGTCGCGCTCAATCCGGACCTGATGACGGCCTATCCGTTCTGTCGCCTGACCGGCCCGGCCAATGTCCTGGTCATGCCGGCTTTCCACTCCGCGTCCATCTCGACCAAGATGATGCAGGAGCTGGGCGGCGCGACGGTGATCGGCCCGCTGCTGGTCGGCCTCGACAAGCCGGTCCAGATCGTGCCGCTCGGCGCGAAGGACTCGGACATCGTCAACATGGCCGCGCTCGCCGCCTACAATATCGGCGGATAGAGTCGGTTCAGACGCCGATCGTGGCGGCGCCGATCAGCGCGTCGTCATCGTTGCCGGGAGCGAGGGCGGTCGCCCTCACGCCGCGCGCGCGCTCGATCGAAGCGGCGATGACCGGCGCCATGTCGGGCGTCACGGGGCGGGCGAAGACGAAGCCCTGAACGATGTCGCAGCCGAGTTCGGTCAACACGTCCACTTCGGCTGCCCGTTCGGCGCCCTCGGCGACGACGGTCATGCCGAGGCCGCGCGACAGCGCGATGATGCCGCCGAGCAGCTTGCGCTTCTCGGGCTTGGTGGCGATGCCATCGACGAAGGACCGGTCGACCTTCAACCGGTCGAAGGGCAGCCGCGTCAGGTAGCCGAGCGAGGAATAGCCCGAGCCGAAATCGTCGAGGGCGAGGCGCACGCCGAGAGCCGACAGGGCGGTCAGCGTCCGGCTGATGCGCTGTTCGGAATGATCGACGAACAGGCTCTCGGTCAGTTCGAGGCACAGGAGATCGGGCGGCAGTCCGGTCTCCCAGAGAACGGCGGACACCGCCGTCTCGAAATCCATGTTCCAGAATTGAGCCGGCGAAACATTGACCGACACGGTGCGCGCGGGCAGACCGGCATCGAGCCAGGCCCGGCCCTGACGGCAGGCTTCGCGCAGAACCCAGAGGCCGAGATCGACGATCAGGCCGGAACTTTCCGCGATCGGTATGAACTCGGCCGGCGAGATCGGTCCGCGCTCGGGATGGGTCCAGCGCAGCAACGCCTCGAAGCCGATGACGCGTCGGGTCGAAAGGTCGACCTGCGCCTGATAATGCGCGTTGAGCGCGCCCTCCTCCACGGCATGGCGCAGGTGGCGGCCGAGATCGAGACGCTGCTCGACCGCGACGGCATAGGCGGGTTCGAAGACCATGGCCCGACCCCGCCCGGCCTCCTTCGCCATGTAGAGCGCGAGGTCGGCATTTCGCATGGCGATATCGACGCTGCCGCCGTTGTCCGGCAAGTTGGCGATGCCGACCGTCGCGCCGATGAAGGCTTCGCCCTCGCTGAGATCGACCGGCCCGGACAGGCGGGCGATGATCCGCTCGGCGAGCTCGATCACGTCCTCCCCGCTCGCGTGGCGCTCGGGAAGGATGGCGAACTCATCGCCGCCGAGACGGGCGACGAAGGCTCGTGGCCCCAGTTCCTGGCGCAGCAGCAGGGCGACGCGGGTGAGCAACTCGTCGCCGGCCGCATGGCCGAGCGAGTCGTTGACCTCCTTGAAGCGGTCGAGGTCAATGAGCAGCAGCGAGCCGTTGGTTCCGTTCCGGAAACAGGCGTCGATGAGGGCAGCCAGCTCGCGTTTGAACAGGGCGCGGTTGGCAAGCCCGGTCAGCGGGTCGGAATAGGCGAGATGTTCGAGCTGGCGCTGGGCGTGCTTGCGCTCGGTCACGTCCTGGATTGTCCCGATCAGGCCGAGGACGCGACCTTCGGCGAGTTCGGCCTTGCAGGTGAGGGCGAGGTCGCTGACCGAGCCGTCGGCGTGGCCGACCTGTACATCCACGGTCTCGGTGCGACGGGTGCGGATGACGCTGCGCTGCATTTCCACGACGCGCGCCGCGCCGTCATCCAGAAAGCGCGCGAGAATGTTCTGGTGGGTGGTGTCGAAGGTCTCCGGGTCGAGACCGAGGAGAGCGAAGACCTCGGGCGCCCAGGCGACCTGCTTGTCGCCGAGCCGGTAGCTCCAGGTGCCGATCTTGCCAAGGCGATGCGCCTCCTGAAGGGCGCTGGTGCGGCGGTCGAGCATGTCCTCGGTGCGACGCAGCTTGGTGATGTCGCTGGCCGTGCCGCGGTAGCCGAGGAAGACGCCGTTCGCGTCGAAATTCGGCTTGCCGCTGGAGCGGATCGTGACGCAGGAGCCGTCCCCTCCTATTACCGAATAGGCGAAGTCTCGAAACGGCCTGTGGGCCTCCATGTCGGCGCGGTGGGCAGCCATGGCGTCGCGGTCTTCAGGCAGGAAGGGCAGCTCCCAACGCGGCTTGCCGCCGGCGGCGACGGTCTGGATCGCCGAGAAGCCACCGTCGTGTATCGCGTGTGGCAGCAGCCGGTGTTCCGCGTCGCTTTCCCAGCACCAGTCCGAGGCCGTCGCGACGAAGTCAGCGAGACGCTGTTCGCTTTCCGCCAGCCGGCGCATGGCGCGCATTTCCTCGCTGACGTCGCGCACGATGCCGGATACGCGACGGATATCGCCGTCTTCATCGCGCTCGGCCTCGCCGTGCACCATGTAGTCGATAATCTCGCCACACCGCCGCAGGAAGCGGCCATGGACCGCATAGGCCTCGCCGGTGCGCCAGCACTGCTCGTAGGCGCGGGCGATGATCGGGCGGGACTCGGCCAGATAGCCGCCGCGCACGGTCAGGATCGGCACCGCGCCGTCGTCGGTTTCCATTTCATACATCGCCGCGAGTTCCGGCGAGATCCAGAAATTGGGGCTGTCCGCGGCCGCTGCCTGCCAATAGCCCATCCGCGCGATGCCCATCGCGCGCTTCAGAAGGTCGTCGCCGCTGATCCGGGGGGCCGGCGGATGTTGTCTGGCCTCGCGCCGTCGCGGGGCCTTCTTTGCGGCCATGATCACGAACCCGAAGAGCTGCCATGCGATTGTCGCTGGGGTGACTTAGCAACTCGTTACGTTTCTCATGGCTGAACGCCAAAGTTGCAGAATTTCCGGAAGGCATGAAGCGATGGCCGGTAGCGGTTCAAACGGTGCGACGATCCCTGTTTTCGACATCGGGCAAGTGCTGCTGCGCTGGGAGCCGAGAGCAGCGCTCGCCCGCATCACCGGCTCGGAGGCCGAGGCTGACGCATTCATGCAGGAGGTCGATTTTGCGGCCTGGCATGGACGGCAGGATGCCGGCCGTCTCGTGGCTGCAGCCGTTGCCGAGCACAGTGCGCGCTTTCCGCATCACGCCGCGGTCTTCGCGGCCTTTTACGACCGCTGGCTGGATGCCGTGCCGGGCGAGGTGCCAGGCACGCGCGCCATTTTCGAGGCGTTGCGGATGCGCGGGCCGGTCTACGGCATCTCGAACTTTTCACGCGAGCTGTTCGACCGCACCGTGCCGGCCCATCCGTTTCTCGGCGGATTCACCGGGCTGGTCCTTTCGGCCGATGTCGGCATCAACAAGCCGGATCCGCGCATCTATCGCATTCTGTGCGAGCGGCACGGTCTCGAGCCACAGGCCTGCGTGTTCATCGATGACAGCGCGAAAAACGTCGAAGCCGCGCGCGCCGCGGGCATGCGCGGCATCGTCTTCACGGATGCTGGCGCGCTTTCTTCGGCGCTCGCCGCGATGGGACTTGCGACGACGGCCTGACATGGGTGGCGATCGCCTCGGACAGGCGATCCCGGTCCAGCGGCTTGGTCAGGAACGCGTCCATGCCGGCGGCGATGGCCGCGGCGCGATCCTCGGCGAAGGCATTGGCGGTCAGCGCCACGATGGGCACCCGGCGGTCGGCCCCTTCACGGGCGCGGATCATGGCGGCTGCCGACAGCCCGTCGCACTCGGGCATCTGCATGTCCATCAGGACGAGGTCGACGGCGAGGGCGGGATCGAGCGCCATGTCCACGGCGGCGCGGCCATCGCGCGCCCAGTGGGGCGTGTGCCCGAGTTTTTCAAGCAGGCGGCGAACGAGGAGCGCGTTGACGTCGTTGTCCTCGGCGACAAGCACCGATAGCCGCTGGAGCGGCGGCTCGGCCGTCGCAGACGGCACCAGCGCCGGCGCGTCGATCGAGCCATCGGTGGTGGAAGCCGCATTGTCGATCGGCTGAAGCTGCATCAGCAGAGACGTTTCACGGACGGGCGAGACCAGCCAGCCGCCGACACCGCGCGCGCGCCAGCGCGCGATGTCGCCGCGCGCCGCCGGCGTCACCAGCAGGACGGTCCGGCCAGAGCGCTCGCCCAGCGCGGTCATGGCGTCGCCCAGCGCATCATCGCCCATGCGCCCGTCGAGAATGGTCGCGTCGAAACGGCCATCGGCGGCGATATCCGCAGCCGAGGCCGCCCGCGTGACCATTGCCCCGCGTGCGGTCAACCGCTGCGCGAGAATGCCGGCCTCGACCGCGGCGCTCGACAGGATCATCACGGCGAGGCCGCCGAGGCGTTCCGGCTGCTCCACCGGGCCGGCGGCGACCAGAGGCAGGCGCACCCGAAAGGTGGCGCCGCGGCCCGGCTCCGACTGCAGCGTCAGTCCGCCGCCCATGCGCTGGACGATACGGCGCGAGATGGCGAGGCCGAGACCCGTGCCGGCATGACGGCGCGCGAATGTGGTTTCGCCCTGCTCGAACTCCGCGAAGATGCGCTCCGCATCGCTCTTGGCGATGCCGGGCCCGGTGTCGCGCACCTCGATGACCAGATGCGCCTCGTCGCGGTCGACGGTGATGGCGACGCCGCCGCTTTCGGTGAATTTCACGGCATTGCCGGCGAGGTTGATCAGCACCTGGCGCAGCCGGGTCGCGTCGCCGAGCAGGCGCGCGGGCAAGGAGGGATCCACCGCGACCGCGAGATCCAGCCCTTTCGCGTGCGCGCGCGTTGCCAGCAGTTCGGCGACGCCCTCGACGAGGGGCAGAAGCTCGAAGGGGGCGGCCGTGAGGTCGAGGCGTCCGGCCTCGATCTTCGAGAAGTCGAGGATTTCATCGATCAGCGACAGCAGCGCGGCGCCGGACGACCTGACGACCTCGGCGTAATTGCGCTGCTCGGGGGTGAGCGGAGTGTCGATGAGCAGGTCGGCCATGCCCATAATGCCGTTCAGGGGCGTGCGTATCTCGTGGCTGACGGTGGCGAGGAAGCGCGACTTGGCCTCGTTCGCCGTCTGCGCGCGGGCGCGCGAGTGCGCGAGCGCCAGTTCCGCCGCCTTGCGCTCGGTGATGTCGCGGCCGACGGACTGAAGTTGTGCGGCGCCCTCGCCGTCGCGCACGGCGTGGTGGCGCCAGGCGATCCAGCGTTCGCCATCCGGCGTCTGGATGCGCTCGTCGATGCTCTGCGAACCGTCGCTCTCTCGTCGGCTGGTACCCCGCTCGAGCACATTCGGCTCGACGGCGCGGCCGACCAGTGCGTCGGGTGGCTCGCCGATCAGCGCGCTATAGGCGCGGTTGGCGAAGGTGATGGCGCCGGCATGGTCGCGGCGAACGATCAGGTCGCCCTGTGCATCGACGAGGCCACGATGAAGTTCCTCGCTCTCGGCCAGTTCGAACACGCGGTCCGTCAGCGTCTCGACGGTTTCCTCGAGCGCTGTGGCCTTGCGCGCGAGCGCGCGCCGCGCATGAACGAGATGCACGACGCCAGCCAGACCAGCGACGCCGAGCGCCGCCGCGCCGCCAGCGACCAGGGCGATAGCATCCACGACCGATCTCCCCGCGACCAAACCCGGCGACGACCCTAGGCAATCGCGGTTGATGCGGGGTTACCGACGGCATCATGCAGCCCCATTGCGACACCGGCATCGTCTGCCCGCGATCGATCGCGCCAAGCCGGAGACCGCGAGGCGGTCTCGGGGGCGCCTTTTGCGGGGGCCGCCCCGGGGGAACTCGCCTCTGGCCGCATCGAGGCGCGCCCAAACGCGGGTGGGTCCCGGGTCACCGGCCTCACGCGGCGGCGCGAACCCGCTCTCCGGCGGCGCGGTAGGTCAGGGCTTCCGCCAGATGATTGCGGCCGATCATGTCCTCCTCCGCCAGATCCGCGATGGTTCGCGCCACCTTGAGAACGCGATGATAGGCCCTGGCCGAGAGACGCATCGCGTCCGCGGCGTTGCGCAGCAGGGCTAGCCCCGCAGCATCAGGTCGGGTCATCTCGTCGATGACCGAAGGCGGCGCATGAGCATTGAGCCGCACGCCGGCATGAGCCGCATAACGTGCGGCCTGCCGGGCGCGGGCGGCTGCAACCCGCGCTGCGACGGCGGCACTGCCTTCGGCCGGTGCCGGCAGGATCAGGTCGGCAGCCGAGACGGCAGGCACCTCGATCAGCAGATCCATGCGATCGAGCAGCGGACCCGAGAGCTTCGCCTGATAGTCGGCCATGCAGCGGTCATTGGGCATGCGCTTGCACGCGAATCCCGGCTCGGTGGCGTGGCCACAGCGGCAGGGGTTCATGGCGGCCACGAGCTGGAAACGCGCCGGAAAGGTCACGCGCTGGTTGGCGCGGGCGATGACGGCCTCGCCCGTCTCGATCGGCTGGCGAAGTCCGTCGAGGACATGCGGCTGGAACTCCGGCATCTCATCGAGGAACAAGACGCCGTGATGCGCCAGCGACACCTCGCCTGGGCGCACGCGCAGGCCACCGCCGATGAGCGCCGCCATCGAGGCGGAGTGATGGGGATTGCGGAACGGCCGCCGGGCGGTGAGCCGGCCGCCCTCCAGTTCGCCGGCGACCGAATGGATCATCGACACTTCCAGCAGCTCGGCAGGCGCGAGCGGCGGCAGGATCGACGGCATGCGGCTCGCCAGCATGGACTTGCCGGATCCGGGCGGGCCGCTCATCAGCAGGGCGTGCCCGCCGGCCGCGGCGATCTCAATCGCGCGCTTGGCGCTTTCCTGGCCCTTGATGTCATGGAGATCGGCGAGGCCCGGTTCGACCGCCCTGATGCCCGGGACGGGCCGGGACAGAACCTGCGCGCCGCGGAAATGATTGACGAGCTGGAGGAGGTTGTCGGCCGCCAGCACCTCGACATCGTCGCCCGCCCATGCCGCTTCCGGGCCGCAGGCGGCCGGGCAGATGACGCCGAGACCCATGGCGTTCGCGGCCATGGCCGCCGGCAAGACGCCTGCGACGGGCGTGATGCGGCCATCAAGCGCCAGCTCACCGAGGACCATGAAGCCGCCGAGCGCGTCAGGCGGGATCGCGCCGATCGCGGCCATGAGGCCGAGCGCGATCGGCAGGTCGAAATGCGAGCCCTCCTTCGGCAAGTCGGCCGGTGCGAGATTGACCGTGATGCGCCGGCCCGGCAGTGCCAGCCCCGACGCCACCAGCGCCGAGCGCACTCGCTCCCGCGCCTCGCTGACGGCCTTGTCGGGAAGACCGACAATGTTGAACACCACCTGCCCGGAGAGGACGTGGACCTGCACGTCCACCAGCTTGGCCTCAATCCCCTCGAACGCGACCGTCGCGACCCGTTGAACCATGGCCCACCCCCGATGGCCATCCATGCACGAGATCCGCATAAGAACAATAAGGGAACATCCGTATCGCCGCCGGCGAGGGCCCAGAGCATGCGTCGCGGCGTTGCAGAGGGCGGCTGCCGCTGGACCGCGATCTCCGAGGCGCTAATCGGGCGCCTTCAGAGATCGTGGTCTGGCTGTTAACAAGTAGCTAGTCTGCACCAGATAAGGGCGGCGCTCCGGCGCCGCCTTTTTCTTTGCGCTACCGCTTTCACGACGGCAGACGGGCCTGCGGCCTCGGAAATTCGCAAGGCCCGGAGCGCTCAGAACCGGAAGACAGTGGCCGCCGCCTACTTCCTCTTCGCCTCGATCACATCCCAGATCTGCGCGGCGATGTCCGGCCCGCCGAGCCGGCGGATGGCGCGGATGCCTGTCGGCGCCGTGACATTGATCTCGGTGAGGTTGCCGCCGATCACGTCGATGCCGGCGATGATGATGCCACGCTCCCTCAGCGCCGGCCCTATGGTCTCGCAGATTTCCCGTTCGCGCGGCGTGAGCTGCGTCGTCTCGGCGGCGCCGCCGCGCACCATGTTGGACCTGAGGTCGTCGGCTGCGGGCACGCGGTTGACCGCGCCTGCGAATGTCCCGTCGACGAGGATGATGCGCTTGTCGCCGTCGCGCACGGCCGGCAGGTAGTGCTGGATCACCCAGGGCTCGCGGGTGAGCGCCGCGAACGTGTCGAGGAAGGAGCCGAAATTCTCGTCGTCCTTGCGGATGCGGAAGACGCCGGCGCCGCCATGACCGTAGAGCGGCTTCATGACGATGTCCCCCATCTCCTTCCGGAACGCGCGGATCGCGTCGAAATCGCGGGTGATCAGCGTCGCCGGCATCAGCTGCGGGAACAGCGTGACGAAGACCTTCTCCGGTGCGTTGCGGACGTGGAAGGGGTCGTTGACGACCAGCGTCTGCGGGTGGACGCGCTCGAGGAAATGCGTCGCCGTGATGTAGTGCAGGTCGAAGGGCGGGTCCTGCCGCATCAGAATCACGTCGAAGCTCGCGAGCGGCACGCGCGCGCCCTCGCCGAGGGTGAAATGGTCGCCCTCGGTGTCGCGCACGGCAAGCGGATGGGCGAGCGTGCTCGGCACGCCGTCGCGCATGGCCAGCTTGTCGGGATGGTAATAGTGGAGGTCGTGACCGCGCGCCTGGGCTTCCAGCATCAGTGCGAAGCCGGAATCGCCGGCAATCCTGATCGACGCCATCGGATCGGTCTGCACCGCCACCTTCAGGCGCGCCCTGCCGCCGATTTGGGGGGCGGCTGCTTCGGCCTTCTCGCTCATGCGGTATTCCTTTCAGGCATCGGCGTCGAATGCACCCTGTATATGGCGCGGCCAATGGCCTTTCGATACCAGCATCAGGTCGTAGCGCCTATCGCCGGCCGCATGGCGGGGATGCCGCGCGCACCAGAACTCGGCGGCCTGCGTGATCCGGCGGCGCTGCGCGGCGGTCAGGGCGATCTCGGCCGAGGCGAGGTCGCCCCGCGCCTTGACCTCGACGAAGACGAGGATGCGGCCGCGCTTGGCCACCAGGTCGATCTCGGCGCCGGGCGCGCGCCAGCGCCGGGCGAGGATGCGATAGCCCTTGGCGACGAGCATGAGCAGCGCGGCGGTTTCGGCCAGCCGGCCGCGTCCCCAGGCGGCGGTGCGGCGCGGATCGGCCTCGCGGCGCGCCATGGTCAATCCTTCGCGAGGGTCAGCGCCCGCTGATAGAGGTCGCGGCGCGGCAGGCCCGTGGCCTCGGCGATACGGGCGGCGGCATCCTTCACCGAGCCTTCGGCAAGGGCTGCGCGCAGCAGAGCATCGACATCCGCCGCCTCGGGGACGGCGGCCGGGCCGGGCGGGCCGACGACGAGGACGATCTCGCCGCGCGGTTCGCCGGCTTCGGCATAGTGGCCGGCAAGATCCGGGAGCGAGCCGCGCCTGATTTCCTCGTGGGCCTTGGTCAGTTCCCGGCAGACAGCCGCCGCGCGGGGGCCGAGCTCGGCGGCGAGATCGGCCAGCGATGCGGCAAGGCGCGGACCGGTCTCGAAGAAGACCAGCGAGCCGGGAACGCCAGCCAGCGCCTTTGCGCGCTGGCGCCGGCCGACGGTCTTCACGGGCAGGAAGCCGTCGAAGAAGAAGGCATCGGTCGGCAGGCCCGCCGCGACGAGGGCCGCGAGCGGCGCGGAAGGCCCGGGCACGGGGATGACGGGATGGCCCGCCTCGCGCGTGGCCTCCACCAGCTTGAAGCCGGGATCGGAGACCAGCGGCGTCCCGGCATCCGAGACCAGAGCCAGTGCCTCGCCGGCGGCGAGCCTTGCGAGCAGTTTCGGCCGCATCTCCGCGGCATTGTGCTCGTGATAGGGCGCAAGCCTGGTCGCGAGCCCGAAATGGTCGATGAGGCGGCGCGTCACACGGCTGTCCTCGCAGGCGACGAGATC
>Ga0102832_1002777_pt1 | contig 10098 bp, 8 predicted proteins | sample EBPBio282013_DNA_FD_88942 | JGI IMG/M metagenome (GOLD analysis project Ga0102832, IMG submission 88942) | Wastewater treatment Type I Accumulibacter community from EBPR Bioreactor in Madison, WI, USA - Reactor 2_5/28/2013_ DNA (Illumina Assembly) | ecosystem: Engineered > Bioreactor > EBPR >... | reverse complement strand
ACGCGGCGGCACGGGAGGCGGCGCTGCGCTGGCGCACCGAGCGGCTCGAGGCCGACCCGTACGCCGACGCGGCGGCCGACGTCGCCGCCCTGGCGCGCCGCTGACCGACCCCGGGCCTCGACCGGGCGTCAGGGCCGTGCCCCGGGGGCTCAGCCGCGACGGCGCTCCGCGGCCTGCTTGCCCGCGGCCGCGCCGACGACGACGTCGGGCCCGGGGTGACGGCGGGCGAGGACGCCGTCCTCTCACCAGATGCGCGGAGGCCGCACCGGCCCGGCGCCGCCGCCTAGCGTCGCCGCCATGGATGAGGCCGGTCCCCTCCCCGCTCTCGGGGCGCTCGGCGACCTGCGCATCCTCGACGTCGCCACGCTGTTCGCCGGGCCGAACGCCGCGACCGTGCTCGGCGACTTCGGCGCCGACGTCATCAAGGTCGAGCACCCGAGCAAGCCGGATCCGGCCCGCTCCCACGGGCTGTCCAAGGACGGGCACGGCCTGTGGTGGCCGATGCTGGCACGCAACAAGCGGACGATCACCCTCGACCTGTCGCGCCCCGAGGGCAGGGACGTCCTGCTCCGGCTGGCTGCAGAGGCCGATGTCCTCATCGAGAACTTCCGACCCGGCACGCTCGAGCGATGGGGCCTCGGCTACGACCGGCTGTCGCAGGCCAACCCCGGCCTCGTGCTCACCCGCGTCACCGGCTTCGGCCAGCTCGGGCCGCGTGCCGCGGACCCGGGGTACGGCACGCTGGCCGAGGCCATGAGCGGCTTCGCCCACTCGACCGGGCAGGCCGACGGGCCGCCCACCCTGCCGCCGCTGGCGCTGGCGGACAACATCAGCGCGCTCGCGGCCGCGGTCGCGACGCTCATCGCGCTGCACGCGCGCACCCGGACGGGCCGCGGGCAGGTCGTCGACCTCGCCATCATCGAGCCGATCCTGTCGATGCTCGGGCCGCAGATCACCGTCTTCGACCAGCTCGGCATCATCACCACGCGCACCGGGAACCGCTCGGAGAACAACGCGCCGCGCAACACCTACCGCACCGCCGACGGGCACTGGGTCGCCATCGCATCCAGCACCAACAGCGTCGCCGAGCGCGTGATGCGCCTGGTGGGCCGGGGCGACCTCGTCGACGAGGCGTGGTTCGCCACCGGCCGCGGGAGGGCGGAGCACGCCGACCTGCTCGACGACGCGGTGGGCTCGTGGATCGCGGCCCGGTCCACCGACGAGGTGTGCTCCGCGTTCTCCGAGGCTCAGGCAGCCCTCGCGCGCGTGTACGACGTCTCCGACGTCGTGCTCGACCCGCAGTACGCAGCGCTGGGCTCCATCGCGACCGTCGACGATCCCGACCTCGGCCCCTTGCGCATGCCGGGCCTGATGTTCCGGCTGTCCGCGACTCCGGGCAGCATCCGCCACACCGGCCGGCCGCACGGCCACGACACCGACGACGTCCTGCGCGAGGCCGGGCTGACCGAGGAGCAGATCGCCGCTCTCCGCGAGCGCGGCGTCGTCTGAGCCCCGCCGCTCGCGGCCGAGCGATCAGACGGGCGCGGTCGCCGCGTCGTAGGAGTAGAGCCAGTCGTAGCGGTCGGCGACGGGCTCCACGCTCCACTCCCGCTCGAGGTAGGCGTAGGCCGTCTCGGGCGACGCCAGCTCCCGGCTGTGGAAGCGGTCGGTGTTGGCCGTCGCGCCTCGCACCATGCGGCTCGTGCGCTCGATGCGCGCCGCTTCGTACCTCTGCAGCGCGGTCGCGGGATCGTCGTAGGCGGTGAGCGCCCGTGCGAGGACGAGCCCGTCCTCCAGGGAGTGCACGGCGCCTTGCGCGAGGAAGGGCAGGGTCGCGTGGCAGGCGTCGCCCAGCAGCGTCACCCTCCCCCGCGACCACTGCGGGATGGGGTCGCGCCGCACCAGGGCCCACTTGAGCAGCTGCGGCGAGCGGCGGATGAACGTGTGGACGTCCTCGTGCCACCCCGCGAAGTCGGCGAGGCACTCCTCCACGTCGCCTTGGACGCTGCCGGCCTCGTGCGGCCAGTCCTTGCCCTCGATCGTCGCGACGAAGTTCATGTACTCGCCGCCGTGCAGGGGGTAGTTCACGGCATGGCTGCCCGGGCCGATCCAGGTCCAGCCGAGGTTCACCTGCAGGTGCTCCGGGAGGTCGGCCATGGGGATGAGGCCGCGCCAGGCGACCATGCCGCTGAACTCGGGCCGGACGTCGCCCCACAGCCCGTCGCGCACCACCGAGCGCCAGCCGTCGGCCCCGACGAGGACGTCGCCACGCTGCTCGCGGCCGTCCTCGAGGACGAGCACCGCGCCCGCATCGTCCTGGCGGAACGACGACGCCCGCGCGCCGAGGTGCACGGCATCCGGCTTGAGCCGGCGGACCGCCCCCTCGAGCGCCGACAGCAGGTCGGGCCGGTACACGGTGAGGTAGGGGTAGCCGTACTTGGCGACGACGACGGGGCCGAGATCGAACAGGGGCCAGGTCTCGCCGGTGCTCCAGAGCCGGAACTCCTTGCGGTCCGGATCGCAGGACACCGCGGCCAGCTCGTCGAAGACGCCGAGCGCGTCGAGCACGCGGTTGCCGTTGGGCGAGATCTGGATCCCCGCCCCGACCTCGCGCAGCTGCGATGCCTGCTCGTACACGTCGACGTCGTGGCCGTGCTGCAGGAGCGCGAGTGCCGCGGCCATGCCGCCGATACCCCCGCCTGCGATGATGACGTGCACCGTTCAGCCTCCCGTCTCGATCTGCGCGGACGTGCCCTCGAGCCGCTCGGTGCGCAGGAGGCCCAGCGCGGACATGAGCGGCTCGTCGCTGGCCCGGACCAGCCGCGCGTCGCTGCTCGCGACGTGCCGGTAGGGCCGCCAGGAGGGCACGGCGACCACGTCTCCGCGCTCCCACTCGATGACCGTGCCGTCGGCCTCCGTGCGCCCGCTGCCCTCGACGACGGTGAAGACGGAATTCGCGGTGGTGCGGCTGCGGGCCGAGGTCCATCCCGCCGGCATCTCCTGCACGTGCAGGGCGATGGTGCGCATGGCCGGGTCGCCGAGCTGGATCTCTCGATGCGCCATGCCGTGCTCCGGCTGCTGCTGCTCCGCGCCCAGGCGCCGCAGCGAGTCCTCCCAGCGGAACGCGATGGGCGCCTCGTCGGCCTCCACGACGTCGGTCTCGATATCGCCGGGGTAGCGCTCGAAGAACATCGTCTCGAGCAGGTGCACGAGGGGTACGTCGAGGACGTCTACCCAGTAGCAGTCCTCGTCGCTGGTCTCGAGATGCGCGTGCGAGTGCCACAACCAGGAGGGTGTGAGCAGCACGTCGCCGGGCCGCATCTCCACGCGCGTGCCCTGCACCACGGTGTAGGTCCCGTGGCCCTCGAGGATGATGCGCAGGGCGCTCGGCGTGTGGCGGTGCGCCTTCGCGGCCTCGCCCGGCCGGATCAGCTGGTACGCGGCGACCAGCGTGCGGACGGTCGGGTAGATGTTGCCCTCGACCGGGTTGGTCAGCGTGACGTTGCGCCGGTCGGCCATCTCGTGGTCGACCAGGTCGCCGGCAGCCGCGAGGATCGGCCGTACGTCGGCGAACCGCCAGCCGTGCGGCACGAGGGTCCGCCGCGGCTCGGGCCACAGCGCCGGCGATCGGCGGTGCCAGCCGCCCTCGATCGAGAGGCCGTCGAAGGCCGAGTACAGCTCGTCCAGAGAGCGCACACCTCCGGTGTCCGCGGGTTCGAGGGTCACCGGGCCTCCCTGCTGGCCGTGGGCGGGACGTACTCCTGCTCGAACACGGCGGCGTGGCCGGACTCGCCCTGCACGACGTCCACCGACATCTCGCCGACATCCTGGATCCGGATGCGGATCACATCCCCGTCGACGACGGGCCCGACGCCGGCGGGCGTGCCGGTCGCGATGATGTCGCCCGGCTCGAGGGTCATGACGGCGGACGCCATCTCCACCATGCCCGGCAGGTCCAGAACGAGGTCGCGGGTGCTCGCGCTCTGCCGCAGCTCGTCGCCCACCCACAGCTGCATCTCCAGCCACTCGGGGTCGGGCACCTCGTCGGCGGTCGTGATCCACGGGCCGACAGGGCAGAAGGTGTCGAAGGCCTTCCGGAAGACCCTCTCCTCCTTCCCGCGCACGACCATGTCGAGCAGGCAGGCGTAGCCGAAGACGTGCTCCTTCCAGCGCTCGCGCGGGATTCCTCGGCCGCCCTTCCCGATGATGAGCGCCAGCTCGCTCTCGTGATGCACCTCGCGGCCGGGCACCCGGGGCAGCACGACCGGCTCCCCTGCGCCCGACAGCGACGACGGCGGCTTGAGGAAGAACCCCTGGCTGCTCGCCCGGTAGCCGGCACCCATCTCGGCCGCATGGTCGTGGTAGTTCACGGGATACGCGATCACCTTGCTGGCCCACGGGACCGGAGTCCGCAGCGTCACCGTCCGCAGGTCGACGGCGTCGCGCTCCCCGACCGCCTCGGCCACCGGTCCGGCCAGCTCGTCCCACCTGGCGATGACGCGGTTCATCGCCACCGGCGGCCACTCGGACGCGGACGCGCCGACGACGTCCGAGACGTCGACGACGCCGGTGCCGTCCGGTGTCACGACGCCGATGCGTCCGTCGTCGAAACGGGCGATCCTCACGCGCGGGCCTCCCTCGTGGTCCGGTCGCGGACGCTAGGCCAGCCCCTGCGCCGCCAGAGCCGCTCTTCCAGTGGGTGCGAGATGGCGTCGGGGCGCGGCTCCCTGCGGGCAGGCTCGCCTGACGTCGCGGCCGGCCGGGCCGCCCGAGCACGGAGGTGCGATGCCGACGGTCCGCGACGCGGTCGTGCGCGTCCTCCGGGGCAACGGCGTCGACCGGCTGTTCGCCAACCCCGGGTCGACCGAGGTGGCGCTGCTCGCGCACCTCCCCGACGACCTCGAGCTCGTCCTCGGGCTCCACGAGGCCGTCGTGGTCGGCATGGCGACGGGCGAGGCGCTGGGCACGGGCCGGCCAGCTGTCGCCCTCCTGCACACCACCGCCGGACTCGGCAACGCGGTGGGCGCACTCGCGACAGCGCGCGAGAACCGCGCGCCCCTGGTCGTGGTCGTCGGGCAGCAGGACCGCCGCCATCTGGCCTGCGAGCCGTTCCTCGCCGGCCGGCTGCGCGGTCTCGCCGGCGACTACCCCGTGGCGGTGCTCGAGCCGGTGCGGGCCGCCGACGTCCCCGCGCTGGTCGCGCGCGCGTTCCACGTCGCGGCCGTGCGCCGGGGCCCGGCCGTGGTCATCGTCCCCATGGACGACTGGGCTGCCGACGCCGACGACGCAGCGGCTACCCCGGCACCGGTCGTCCTGCGGCCCGCCCTCGGACCGGACCCGGCCGCGGTCGCCGAGGCGGCCGCTGCCATCGCCTCCGCGCGCAGCCCCGTGCTGGTGACGGGAACCGGTGCCGACGGCGAGGCCGCGTGGGCGGCGACGTCCGACCTGGCGGAGCGGCTCGGGTGCCCGGTGTGGATGGGCGCGCACGCCGCCAGGGCGGGCTTCGACCAGACGTCGGCCGCCTTCGCGGGGCATCTGCCCGCTGCTCGCAGCGGGCTCCGGGAGGCGCTGTCCGGCCACGACCTCGTCGTGGTCGTCGGCGGCCCCGCGTTCACCCAGTACCTCTACGACGACGGGCCGTTCGTCGGCGAGGGGACCGACGTGCTGGTGCTCACCGACGATGTCGACGAGGCCGCCCGGAGCGCCGCTGCCCTCGCCGTGCTCGGCGACGTGGCAGCCACCGTGTCGGCCGTGGCGTCGTCCGTCCCGCGGCGCAGCGGCTCCCGCGCCGTCGTCGCGCGCCCCGCCCCCGCCGCCCACGGCGGCGGCGCCCTCGAGCAGTCCGACGTCCTCGCCGCGCTCGGACGGCGCCTGCCCGCCGATGCCGTCGTGGTGGAGGAGTCCCCCTCCACCCGGCGCCTGGTGCTGGACCTGCTGCCGGCCCGGCGGCCCGGCGGGTTCCACACCCCGGCGATGGGCGGCCTCGGGTTCGCCCTCCCGGCCGCCGCGGGCCTGCGGCTCGCGCAGCCGGACCGGCCCGTCGTGGCCGTCGTCGGCGACGGCGCCTCGCTCTACACGGTGCAGGCCCTCTGGAGCGCGCAGAGGTACGGGGCAGGCGTGCTGTACGTCGTCATGTCCAACGGTGCCTACGCCGTCATGGACCGGCTCGCGGCGGCCGTGGGCTCGCCTCCGGCGTGGCCGGCCTTCCCCGAGGTCAGCATCAGCGCGCTCGCGCGCGGGTTCGGCTGCGACGCGGAGCGGATCGCGACGCAGACCGAGCTCGACGACGTCCTCGACCGCGTCGTACCGGGCCTCGCCGAGCGGCGCCGACCCCTCGTGCTCGATATCGCCGTCCCCACCTGAACCGGAGGTCGCCCGACATGGCCCGCGACTGGCTCGCCGAGAAGCTCCCCGCGCACCTCGAGGAGGTGCGCGAGGCCATCTCCGACGTGCTCCAGCAGTTCGACACCCAGTACTGGATCGACGTCGAGGACTCCGGCCGCTACCCGCAGGACTTCGTCGACGTGCTGCAGCAGGGCGGCTGGCTGTCCATGCTCATCCCCGAGGAGTACGGGGGCGGTGGAGCGAGCCTGCCCGAGGCGGCCGTGCTGCTCGAGTCGATCAACCGGTGGGGCGGCGCGGGCACTCTCGTGCACGCGCAGCTGTACACGATGGGGTCGGTCCTGCGCTTCGGCTCCGAGGAGCAGAAGCGCCGGTGGCTGCCGCAGATCGCCGCCGGCGAGGTGCGTCTGCAGTCGATGGGGGTGACGGAGCCGGACGCGGGCACCGACACGACGAGGATCCGTACCTTCGCCGAGCGCCGCGGCGACCACTACGTGGTCAACGGCGGCAAGATCTGGACCTCGCGCGTTCAGCAGAGCGATCTCCTGCTCCTGCTCTGCCGCACCGAGCGCTACGAGGACGTGGCGAAGAAGACCGACGGCATCACCGTGCTGCTGGTCGATCTGCGCGAAGCGGTGCCCAGCGGGCAGATCGAGGTCAAGCCCATCAAGGTGATGAGCGGCCACCACACCAACCAGCTGTTCATCAACGACCTCGTCGTGCCGGTCGCCAACCGCATCGGCGACGAGGGCAAGGGCTTCCGCGTGATCCTGTCCGGCCTCAACGCCGAGCGGATCCTGGCCGCCTCCCAGTACGTCGGCTCCGGGCTGTGGTTCGTCGACCGTGCCGTGGCCTACGCCAACGAGCGCGAGGTGTTCGGCCGGCCCATCGGCATGAACCAGGGCATCCAGTTCCCGATCGCGCAGGCCTTCGCCAACCTGCGTGCCGCGAGCGCGATCCGCTGGCAGGCCGCCGACCTCTTCGCCGAGGGCAACGAGGGAGGCACCGAGGCCAACATCGCGAAGCTGCTCTCCAGCCAGGCGCTCTGGCAGGCGGCCAACGCCACGATGGACACGTTCGGCGGCGCCGGGCTCGCGTCGGAGTACGGCGTCGAGCAGAAGTTCCGCCAGGCGCGGGGCCCGATGATCGCTCCGATCAGCACGAACCTCGTCCTCGCCGGGATCGCGCACCGGGACCTCGGCATGCCCAAGTCGTTCTGAGGGCGCGCGGATGAGCACCGTCACCGATGCGATCGTCGCGTACGCGCTCGACGCGCCGTACGAGCACGCCCGCACACCTGCACTCGTGAGCACGCTGGTCGACACCGTCGGGGTCGCGATCGGCGGCACCGCCACCCGCGAGTACGCCGCGCTGGAGGCCTGGGCGAGCACCACGCCGTCGCCCGGCGCGGCGACCGTGTGGGGCCGCCCCTGGTCCGCCTCGCCGTCGCGCGCCGCGCTGCTCGACGGGATGGCGGCGCACGCCCTCGACTTCGACGACGCGGCCCCCTCGACGCCGCTGCATCCGGGTGCGGTGCTGTGGCCGGCGGTGCTCGCCGATGCGGAGGGGCTGGACTCCTGCTGGGCGGACGCGCGAGCAGCGGTGGACGTGGGCCAGACGGTGCTGCGCACGCTGGCAGCACTGCTCCCGAGCGAGGCGCACTATGAGCGGGGCTGGCACACGACCTCGACCGTGGGGCGCCTGGCCGCGGTCGCGGCCCTGGTCCGCCTGCGCCGCGGCTCGATCGACGGGGACGTCGCCCGCAGCGCGCTCGGCATCGCGGCCTCGATGTCGGCCGGGCTGCTCGCCAACTTCGGCACCGCCACCAAGCCCCTGCACGCGGGGCTCGCCGCCCGCGACGCCGTCGACGCCGTGGCGCTCGCGACCGCCGGCATCACAGCCGGCCACGACGTGCTCGACGGGCCCCGCGGCTTCCTCGCGGCCTACGGGGACGCAGGCGAGGGACCGGCGGCGCAGGTCGATGACGAGCTGCGCCGGTGGGCGCAGGCCTGGCCGCTGGACACCTCGGTGAAGAGCTACCCGTCGTGCTACGCGACGCACCGCGCCGTGGACGCCGCCCTCGCCGTGCGCGAGGAGCTCGGCGCGACGGCCGCAGCATCCGCTGCCCGTGTGGTCGTCGAGGTGCACCCCTTCACCCTGCGCCCCCTCCTGGCACGCATGCCCGCCACGCCGTCCGAGGCGCGCTTCAGCCTGCAGCACACGGTGGCGAGCGCGCTGATCGACGGCGGTCTGTCGCTCGGCTCGTTCACCCCCGACGCCGTCGCGCGGCCGGACGTCGTCTCGCTGCGGGACCGGGTCGAGGTCGTGGTGGCGCCCAGCCCCGAGGGCGGCCCCGATCTCGCCGGCGCCATCTACGCGCGGGTACGTGCCACCACACCCGACGGAGCGAGCGCCCAGCAGCTGGTGACGGTGACGCGGGGCAACGCGCTCAACCCGCTCGAGGACGCCGAGCTCGACGCGAAGGTGCGCTCCTGCACCGCTGCCGCCTCGTGGGACGCCGCGGCCGCCGATGCACTGCTCGACACCCTCAGGGCCGCCGGGGGCGACGGGCCCGTCGTCCTCGACACCCTCCGCCACCGATCCGAGGAGGCATCGTCATGACCGGCAGGACCGACGGGCCGCCCACCGTGGTGGTGATCGAGGAGGGCATGCGCGAGGGCATGCAGATCGAGAGCGCCGGCATCGCTCTCGACGACAAGGTGCGGCTGCTCGACGCCCCGTCGGGCACGGGCCTGCGCAACATCGTCGTCGGCTCCTTCGTGAGCCCCCGCTGGGTGCCGCAGATGGCCGAGGTGGAGCAGCTCATCGAGCGCTTCACGCCCGTCGAGGGGGTGACCTACACGGCGCTGGTGCTCAACGCCCGCGGCGCCGAGCGCCGCGCCGCCTTCGAACCGCGGATCACCGCCCCCGGCGCCGTGCGGACGCAGCTGCACCTGTGCGATGTGTTCGTGCGCCGCAACACCGGACGCTCCCAGGCCGACGAGATCGCCGCGATGCCCGCCGCGATCGCGGCCGCCGTGGCGTCCGGACGGACGGATGCGGTCGTGGCGGTCAACGCGGCCTGGGGGTCGAACTGGCTGGGGCCCTTCAGCCTGGAGCAGCGCCTCGACCTCATCGAGCTAGAGGTCGAGGCGTGGCGCGAGCACGGCATCGAGCCGCGCACGCTCTGGCTCGGGGACCCCATGAGCTGGTGCACCCCGCGCGCGGTCGAGGAGACCGTCGAGGCCGCCCTGCAGACGTGGCCCGCCTTCACCCGCGTCCATCTGCATCTGCACGACGGCCGAGGACTCGCCCTCCTGTCGGCCTACCAGGTCCTCCGGCTGCTCGGCCCCGAGCACACGCTCGTCGTCGACACGTCCATCGGGGGCATGGGCGGCTGCCCCTACTGCGGCAACGGCCGCGCCACGCGGATGATCCCCACCGAGGACTTCGTGCACCTGCTCGAGCTCGAGGGGATCGCCACCGGGATCGACGTCGATGCCCTCGTGGAGGCCGCGCACCTGGCGGAGGAGGTCGTCGGGCACGAGCTCTACGGGCACGTGAGCAAGGCCGGCCCGCTCCCCTCGGGCGACCGGCTCTACGACATGGACATGCCCCTGGTGGAGACCTTCGAGCAGGCCCAGCACTTCCGGCTGGGGCCGTCGGTCTACGACGGCTGCCCCCGGCCGTGGAAGCAGCCGGTGACGTCACCGGCGCGCGACGCGATCGATGCCGCGAAGGGCACCTCATGAACCG
>Ga0102832_1002776_pt1 | contig 10098 bp, 7 predicted proteins | sample EBPBio282013_DNA_FD_88942 | JGI IMG/M metagenome (GOLD analysis project Ga0102832, IMG submission 88942) | Wastewater treatment Type I Accumulibacter community from EBPR Bioreactor in Madison, WI, USA - Reactor 2_5/28/2013_ DNA (Illumina Assembly) | ecosystem: Engineered > Bioreactor > EBPR >... | reverse complement strand
TAAAAAAGTTTCACAAAGAAATAATGGCATTTAATTAAAAGGTTATCGTGATGTTAAGAAATTAACTAATTAAATAAAAGAACCTAGTTTTATTTTGATTGAGGCCAAAGATTAAACAAAATATCAAAATTTATTGAAGTCAAACAACAATGTTCAATACTTGATTATGGATGATGACAAAAATAGAAACTTTGCTTCTTATGGTAATAAGTTCTTTGTTAATAAAAACAGTAACGAATATTATCATTTCTTCAATTGTATTCTAGAAAATTTTGGGGCTAATCTATAACCGTTACCCTTAAAACTTGATAATTCTATGGACATAGTCTTGAGAAGTTTATAAAACTTTGGTTCTTAACCATTAATGGATTAAAAATATGCAAAACTGAGATTAAATCCTCCTTTTACACCAATGGGTACTTAACTAAATCGTTTGCTTGATCCAATACCTTTCAGTTCTTCTTTAATTGATCGAAAACCTCCAACCCTAAAAAATATTCCAAAAGCTTTGCCTTCAGCTCCAACAGTAGCTTTGGGATTCAAATGGATCTGAAAGATCAAAACATGCAGAATCGCAAGCAAAACATAAGTAAAACCAATAATCGCACCTGCATTCGACATAGCACCTTATTAAGCAAGTTATAAAATTACAAGTCAACCAGACAGAAGTTATCCAACTTTAGTTACTGAACCAAAGTGTCCAGTACCTCAGGCCAAAAGATACCATATGGCCGTCTTATATTTGGACAATTCATAATTTCAATCGCTTGCTAGTATGTTGAAAGCTAACCTGGAACCTGAACAATTTACAGTTAAGTTAATTCCTTTCCGTAACTAACACTAACTTGATGACTATGCCAGAGGGAATGCTTCAAAACTGACCAGTTTTGATAAAATTGTTGTTTTACTTACTCCCGAATACAAAAAATATGATAACATATTGAAAGCTATGAAATCTAAACTTGACCCAAGAATGGAGTACTACTTTTTTGATGATAACTTCCATCTTAGCAATCACCAGTTAATGGCTGGATTACTCAAACCTTACAAGATTAAAAAAGTTAAGTTGCCTTATGAAAATCCAGTGTTGCCAAAGTTTTGGAATGAAGAAGGCCATTTCAATATTTTTGTTCCTTTAGGAAACAGAAAGTATGATTCCTTAAAATCACAAAATGTATCAGTTTATCCTTACAACTCAAAAGAATAAATTTAACAGCATTTACATCGAGCTGGATGCTTTAACGTTATTGTTTGTGATAAGGTTTCATATCATGTTCTGAAAGAATTCTGTAAAAAGAGTCCAAGATGCATTCTGTTAGTCGACGATAACGCTGATCTTTATGAAGACGAATTACTCTTTTATAGATACCCACTTTATTCAATCTATTTTGGTTCAAACGGAGTTTAATATTTGAAAAAAGTATTGCCTAGAAATTTTGCTCAACAAAAAAATACAGTAAAGATTCTTTATCATTCGGCAAATGACAGAGACTTGACCCTTAACTACCCAGATTATGAAAAAGTTGAATTTAAACATTACCTTTAACTTTATGACTACCTAGTGATAAAATATGGTCTTAACGACTACACTCATTGGTTACTTAAAAACTCACCCATTACAGAACTAATTCCTCTTTATCCTAAAGTGTATCTTTAAGAGGAGGATTACATGAAAGATTACAAAAATAACTATATGTAAGCGGGACACAAACATAAAGGTGATGGCGGTTTGTCAATGATCAAGTCACAAATTCGGGCACATTAGTTTGCTGATCTGCATTAATATTTTTACAAGGATCATAAACATTTGACAAGTATATTGGAGGCTTAGCCATGCCCCTGTGTAGTACTGATAAATGGAAGTAATAACAAACTGATGGGAGTTAAACAAAAGTTCGGTTCTCGACATAAATTCATTTCCATCGTTGATGACTCATAAAGATGGATCGATAAGGACGGATATCTGCTCTAAGTTTAGGATTTTGTATTGAGAAAAAAGCAGGACTTATTTTTGAATGTCTTCAATGAAAAAGTTTTTGATAGATTTAATGACTTTCAGTATTACTACTTATCAAACAAAGCCGATGTGGATAGAAAATTCAATATTTATTTTAGGACAAAGGAGGACTTAGAAGAGATTCATGAAAGAAACACAAACTTACTCATGGTAATCTTCGTGTAAAGTGTCGACAAAAAGCACATTCCATAAGTTTTGTTGTAAGACTCACACATGTAAGATGGTCGAGTGAAAATCATTTATATCCAATCATAGTTTGTTGACGATGACATTGAATTGTATGTAAAGTTCAATGAAATCGACCCTGTAATCTACCACATAAACAGAATTGAGTTTGCAGGCAGAAGGGATTACATAGTTTTTAGGTAGCTTGATGGAGATAAGAAGCGAAGATCTGTAATCATGCAGAGAAAGTTACAAAATGTCGATAGTAAACCTTTTTAATCAATGTAAGACATTGATAGAATTGGTGATGAGTTGAAAGGCATGTATAAAAAAGTATTTGTGATATGTTTCCCACATGAACAGCATGAAATCGAACAGATATTTTAGAAATATTCCATAAAAAATAAGCCATATTCCAATGAGGCAGTAGAGTTCTTCTACATTGATCAGGTCAGCACTATAAACCCACACAGCAACATTTACAACAACTCACCTTCAAAAATGAACCCTAACGAACTCACACCAAACAGCAGTGGCAATAAAAACCATATGGTCAAGAGCTCACCTTCAACAAACACAAACAACAGACTATCACCAAATTATATGTCAAACATGCCCACAATAGATGAGAATAACAGCGAATATTATGACTCAAACACTAAACTATAAAAATTGTTATAAAACAAAAACTTTACTTTAATGATTAATGAAAAGCTAAAAAATAAACTACCAATTGGAAAGTTCTACGCGAGAAATATTGATTATTTTAACAATGTTGATGAGTTAAAAAAGAATAACTCCTCATTGCCACAGTTGATAATATCAAATTAAAAGCTTAATGATCTGCAAAGTGTATGTGACAAAATGCCATCAGCTCTCATAGTTTACGTGTCCAATGACAAAAAAATCAAATCTCTGAAATCGCCCAACACTTTAATTATCAGCGAAGACTAAATGCCAACTCTCATTAAAAAGCTTCAGGGAGAATCTGGCTAATAAAATGACTAACTTGGATACTATGATGAGTAAAATTATTAGACCCCAACTAAAAATAATAGGTATGGAAAAGACAACTAATATGATGCTCAACCATCAGATATCAGTATGAGAAGTATTGATGACTACGATAAAATAAGAATTGTATATGACCAAACAGTAGACCCATAAGAGAAGAGAAAACTCCTTGCTGCGAGTGTTCGAAATCAAAAGATTTTGCCGACAAAATTCAAAGATCTCAACACATTAACTCAACATATGAAAGAACCAAACTCACTTGTCATGTTGATGATGGACAAGTAACCTGCAGGATTATAAAAGAAAGTCTCATCGGAAGATTATAAAATTGTTAAAAAGAAAAAGATGAGAACGCTCCTCCCTAAAAGAACAGATGAAATTGATGGATTGTAAATCATTCTTTAAGAAGATTAAAATGACAATTAACATGCTAATGCAGTCCAAAAACTCACTGACGATGAAATCTAAATTTATCTTAATCTAATTGAACGAAAACCAACCGAATAACGAGCTAATTTGCTTGATTTTGGCAGGTAAAAGTCCAAATCGTCCATCAGGGGAAAATAACTTATCGAATAAGATCAAATTACAAAGCTTAATGTACACTCTAACATTAGACCTGAGGATATCAAACTTTTTGGAGATTAAGAAATTGAGAAAATCAAACAAAGACTTGATGGTAATCTGATTGTTTTGGTTATTGAACATTCAAAAAAAGATTAGGTCAAAGACATAACAAATAAATACAATGTTCTTGTTCAAAATTATACCAACGCTCTCAACTTAGAGAATGATCTGAGAGATAGAAAAGATTCTGTCACGATTGCTGTCATCAATAAAAAAATGATATAAAAAATTATTCCACTTAAGAAAAAGTACAAACAAGTTACTTTTATTCTCGAAAATGACACTCCTCAATAAGAACTTTTATAAACATACAAACCTTACATTGCAGGGCAAATCAAGAAAATGTCCGATCTCTAAAAAATCATTGCTGAATTATACGCAGAAAATTAAAGAATCCGCTACAATTAACACAGCATAAGACTTGCATCAAGATTCTAAAACAAACGACCTTCTGTATCGGTGGTTGACTACAGTAACAACTAAAAGCTTTCCAATGCAATTAACAACCAAAAGTCTAAAAAAGCTTTCTTATTCTATAAAGAGCCTTAAAATACTCATGTAAAAATGAGACTACTTAATGATGCCGGAGGTGTAGTGTCTTTCATTCCCTATAAAAATGTTTTAGGATTGAAAAATCTTTTACCAAAATACAACAGTTATTCGAGTATTGTAATTGCCAATGGAGAGGACATTCCAGAAATTGAAGACTTTATTTCAAAGAGAAAAGAAAATGTTTTTGTCATTCGTTTTAATGCTCCTGAAGACTGTAGAGACATTCCAAGAGTTAAAAAATTATTTTCTACCTACAAAAAGAGCGATCTTTAAGACTACTTATACGCTGAATTCATGAAGATAGGAAATATAAGTATTTATCAGGGTATGGATTCTAAATTTAGATCACCTCCACAGAAAAATATTGAAGTTAAAAAATACACCCAAAAATATCAACCAAATGCATTTGGAACGACTCCAAGATTTCCAGGTGATTTTGTCCCACCAAAGTCAATGAAAGAGACTTACTCTCACAGATACATGAAAAGTCAAAGCAGAAGTAAGATGGAAAGAGACGACAGTTTAAAGTCCAAGAATTTTTACTATCAAAATTGATTGATAGTGATTTTACTTTATTTTTTTTCTTGTATTTTTTGTTAAATTTATGTAAAAAGTATTTTAAAAACGAATGTAAAATATATAAGAAAAAAAATAATTTGATATCGAGAAAATGAATCTCATTTTCTTTAGTCGGTTAGTTTTCTAAGCTATTACTCCAATATATGAATGTCTTTGATGTGTTCTGTATAGCCATCATTTTAAATGGCACTGAGAAGCCATTTCAATTATTTCGCTTTCCAATCAAGTTTATCCTACCATTAGATTTATTCGATTCTCCTGCCACTGTTTGACCCATTTGATTTGAGAACAAATTTTCTTATCTGACTTGACTGATCATTGATTTTCTACAAGTAAATTTTTATCCATGGACAATTTAAAAACTTCCAAAATTGTTTCTTATCCATGATGATGTCTTGAATAATATCAAGACTTTTAGAAAAATAGGTCAATATCTCAGATGTGGTTTATGAAGGGTTTTTAATTTATTTCTTTGGGTTAAATTATAACTTTTTGATTGACTATTTTATTTTTTCGTAGCCAATAGAATTGTATTTTTTAACGATTTCATTCATGCATTCCTCAATTTCTTTCATTGAACTTTTTCTCATTTCTAAAAGCTATTTTTCAGTATTCTTTTAGTAAGCATCAATTGGAAACCTCTTTTTTTACTGATCCTCGTGTATGATGGAGGATATGATTGTTTTGAAAAAATCCAATTGTACGTAAACAAGTAAAAGAAATTTAGCAAAACTTTTTACTTTCTTTTGTAAATCTTTCAGATTGTTGACATAATATTTAATTTTACTTGTCATTATGTTGATAATTTAAGTGGTTTTAGAAATCAGTAAAGTCAATCTAATTTTTGGTGGTTGAATGCTTTTTTATGGCATGTTTTCTTTTTAATTTTTTTGTTATCTGATTTTTTATTCCTAAAAAGAGTATTTGTCAAAGTAAAGAAAGTAGAGATAGACAATCTTGACTAATTTAAAAAATATGTACCTAGAGTATATATTCAGTAGCTCCGATTATTTTGAAGCATCTTTCCCCAATTTTTATGTATTTTTATGTAGTTTAGATCTCGAATTAATCCTCAGGTGGTGGAGGGATTGACTACTCGCTTTTTTTCTTATTCCCGAAACAGCTTTTTTACAGCAACAAACTTTTGGATAAAAAGTTACGACTATTATCTTGGGAATCTACGTATTTTTTATAAAAGTACCTAAACGGTGAAGAAATTTTTAACCATAGAGTATGTAGCCAAGACTATTTTATACTTTCGAGCTCATGATTGAAATAGCAGTCCATGTTTAATTTTCTATGGTTTTGACGAGATTTTTATTGACGATCACTTTACCCAAGGCATAGAAGTTGAAATTAAGTTTTTAATTTTTAGCATGTATAAGTTAGTTTAATAATTTGAGTTTAAGTTAGTTTTTGGATATGAGCTCTTCAGAGAGGTCTTAATTTCTGGAGATGTCTAATTAATCTTCGTGAATAGATGATTTTTTATAAGTGAGTTTGACAAATTTCTAAAGTTCTTTAAATGATCCTCTGATTTATTTGGATTATCGAGTTTTTATAAGTTTTAATGATGGTGCATGATCAGAGAAGTGAAAGGTAAGTTTTCTCCATAAGTGAGGATACTTGATTTCAGCCTCTTCGATGAATTCCTACCATTACTCGATGACATTGATCAGTTTGTCTGATAATTGGATTTCAAGTTATTTCACTTCCTTTAAATTGATGAAGACACCTAAAAAAGAATTTGCACTGTTTACACATATCATGGCGATTTACAATAAATATGAACATATTATCTCTTACTTTTATGGCTGGCTTCTTTATAAATGTTTTAATATTCTCATCAGCTCATTTATTACAGAAAAACATCTAATATTGAGATCCATAAACTTTTTGGATAACATCTCAACGACTTGCACATACTTTACCATCTGAATACGGTTTATTATCTCAAATCTATGGCCGTTGTTTAGTATCCTTTCATCGATACTCATTTGTAACGATGATTTCGTAGGTTTGTTCAAGGCGAAGTTTACGAAATTGTCAATTACGTCTTCTTTTGGACGCTCAATGTTTTATAACAAAACAGAGTAAACGCTGAGCTCAATTTATTGCAGTTGTTATTTCAAGTTCGAGCATAAGGAATCTGTCGAGTATGTACACTTCTAAAGGCCAAACTAAAAAATGTTCGATATTTCTTTTTAAATGTTCGTTTTTACAGTAAGCTAAAATTCATCCTCCCATTCAACACTTTCATCAAAGGCAAACATTGACTTTTCACCAACTTTTGATTCCAAGACTCTGTTCTCAAAGGGTGACGATACATAAATTGCTTTATTAGGTCGTAAAATATCAAGTAGCTTGTTTTTATCTACTTTAGCCAACTCGCATAAGTAACTTGTTTTTAATAAAATAGATACTCCTGAAGTGATTTATTGAATGTCTCTTGATAGTTTTTTTACACATAGTAACGGATATCTCCAAAATTGCACAAGGCTTTCTTACAGCAAAATTATTTAGTTTTTTCATGCTACGTTACGTATTGTTGATAAAATTCCCCAACGCTAATTTTACCTTTGGCATGAATAAGTGACATCAAAGCCTTTTACATTTGTTTTACTTTCCTTGATTAAAATTAATTAGTACTTCATTTGTTCCAAAATTTTTATTGATTTGCCTAAATTATTCTGTTTGATTCTCAACAGTTTTATAGTGATTGATTTCTGGACAATAATTTCTCTTACTATATTGCTTCTTGCACGTGAAGTTTGTATTTTTTTTATCGAAATATCAATTAGCCCTGCCAAGGCTTGTAGAAATTGTGAAAAATCCATAAAAACTTTCATTTTATACGCTACCTGTTGATTTATGTTATACTCAATCTAAATATGATGGCAAAGCTACCTCATCAGAATAGTCTACCAAATCAAAAGCCTTATCCTCAGCTTCTGATTTATTTCTTGTTAAAAACAGCTGGATATGTTACTATTTTAATTCTTTAAAAAAATGATTTGGTATGTGTGAATAACATTTTTGTGTTTGTAAATTTAGGATCATGCCTTAATCTTACTGTGATATTTGATTAAATTTGTTCTGAAATATGATCATACTGCATGTAAGTTCTTTGTTTACTTCTTGAAATTGAGCATGATGTTGCTGATTTTTTACATTAAGATGCTCAATTTAAGGAAACAAATTTTTTAATGTAAGTTTGGGTAATAATGTATGTTGTTATAAATTTTTGTACACTTGATTCCCTTTTTTAGCAAGTTTCATTAGTTTTCGAGGTTGATGAGATAACATACTGACAATTTTATTTTTTACTAATAACTTTTTCATAAGGGAAGTCTTTTATTTTTTCTATTATTATGTGTTCGATTGTTCAGATCGTGTAGATTTCGCTAAGTCTGATTGTGGCATGGTTTTTATGTTTTTTTTGATATTTGAAATCAAAATTATAATTTAGAAACAAAATTTTAATCTTTTCATTTCATTTATTAAAAAGATTTCCATTCATTATAATAAACCTAATTATAAACTTTACTTTTCAGATATTTGCCCATTTAATAATATAACTCGATACCTAAATTTATGGACTAATAACCAACTCTCAAGAAAAAACACTCTGTCACTTTGTCTTCCCTTATTGATGAAATTTAGTTCACTGTAAATGTAATAATTAATTTAGAAAATTAAGCCAAAAAAGAAAAAGCTAAGTGACTCTGACTCAATGTCGAGCACCACCAGCTTTGAATCCAAATAAAAAAACAAGACATGGACATCAGAGTAAGAGGAATTCTTTCACATTTTGATAAAAAATTACGGCACTGACTTCAGCATTTTTAACATGTTCTTTCCCAAAAAGACCAAGAACCAAATAAAAGTACACAATTTTTTAATACAGAACAAATATAAACAAATCCATAACATATAGAAAAAATAAGCCAAGAAATATGATGCTAAACTTTAGGCCATAAAGAATTTGTTTGTCGAAGCATAGTAGCATGAATAAGATAACTGAAACCAGACGACGAAATGAGTCGTTTAATAAATTTCTGTATAAAGTTATTAAAATTTGACAAAATTTTGTCACAAAAAGATGTTTTTTCATTTTTACTATAAAAAGAAGGATTATGTTTAAAAGATATTCATAAAAATTTATATCAACTTTGGATTTTTATCAAATTTTATTTTGGTTAGTTTTTAAAGGTTGTAAAATAAAATATTTTTTTATTTTTACTCATTTGAATTTGTAAGGAGTTTAAAAAGAAAAGATGATGTTATAAAACTTAAACTTTAACATAATTTAATTATGTTCTCAACAAAGCTTAAGCCCTTGCTTCCTAACCTTACCTTGTTTGTCAAATATTTTGCAAGAAAAGCCAAGCCAATTCCTACCGTCGTTCCTCCATAATAATTCAGCTTAAATGAACAAATAACTTAACCTAAGATCCAAATCGATAAAAATCTGATTAATGAAAAACAAAGTTTGGAAATTGAAGAAAAGGATAAAATTTACCATTCATACTAAAACAATCTCAGACAAAAACTTAAATAATAAATTGCTAATTAATTGAAATTTGACCCATCTTATGAAGGTTAAGATCCAACTCCCAATAAACTTGTGAACAGGCCAGGTAAAGGAGTTGTATGGGGTTTAGGAGGTCAACTCATGTTAGCGAGTAAAAAAGTAGAACTCTAAGGACTAAAAGATAACTTATAATAAATTGTCGAGTTCCTCTAACTTAACCAAGTCAAAAACGTTTACGTTCATGATTTCCATAAGGACAATCCAGAAAGACCATAAACGAACAAAAGAAGATATCATATTTTAGGTACTTGCTATTCAACTCGTCATTGCTGGAAAACAGCCACATAATTAAGAAACGCTTTCAATTTAAACAGTGGAAAATCTAAACTTAGAAGAGGAGGCAAAAAATATGACCCTATCTTTGCTACAAGATCTGGAGGAAAAGATGAGGAATTCTCAATGGTTGACTATAAATAATTTTCGATTCTTTTGATGACCTAATAACAAAGATAAGCAATGGATTTGTAATGGAAATGGAATAACGAAGTTCCTTAGGAAACTTTGGATAAGTATACAAAGGCTAAGTTGAACAGAAAGGGAAGAAAAAATC
>Ga0102832_1002774_pt1 | contig 10101 bp, 4 predicted proteins | sample EBPBio282013_DNA_FD_88942 | JGI IMG/M metagenome (GOLD analysis project Ga0102832, IMG submission 88942) | Wastewater treatment Type I Accumulibacter community from EBPR Bioreactor in Madison, WI, USA - Reactor 2_5/28/2013_ DNA (Illumina Assembly) | ecosystem: Engineered > Bioreactor > EBPR >... | reverse complement strand
CCTCCCCTTTGTGCGACGTCAGCTCTTTGAATTTGCATTCTCAACTTGACGATTTCTAAAGGCGTCGTTAAGTAACCAGCTACTGCTCCAGCCATCGAGGAACATAAAATACTTTAAGTTAATGTTTGATTTGCTTTGTCTTTCACAATCATTTCTTTGAATTTTTCAAAAGTTGCAAAAAATATTGCACTAAAAGGTCCAAAAAACAACAAAGTAGCACCAAAAGCCTAAATGAATGAAAAATTACTCTGTAAAGCCCAATAATCCCTTCTGAATTGTGTATTTTTTTCATAGCTTCAGTAGGCGACTTGTAGGAATATAATTTTATTTATGACTGAACTTGCATTCTTTCTTTGATAATATCGATTGGAAGCCACAAAGAACATGAGACGATTTCAGCAACGAATCCTGATAAAAGATGAGAAACAGCTGTATGATTTTTGAAGAACTATTATTATTATTTAAAGTACTGCATGTTAGGTCAAAAAATGCTTAGTATGTTAATAAGCTGACATATAAAAGGTAAAAGCAAAAGCTGTACCAAATACAGAAATTGTAACTCCTCTGAAAAAACCTGCTATTCCTTCATTTCTGAATGTTTATTTTACTGAATAAATCAAAATTTTACTAAGATTGATGACCGTTCCAGACTTGTAATCAGAGACAGATTTCAATTGCATTCTGTTGACTTGGACTTTGGATTTAATTGTATCAACAGGGTGCATAACGAATTTTCCAATCATTCCAGCAAGAGGAGAAGCTATTGAAGTCGCTAAAAGGTTTCTTTTCTTTGTTCTTTATTGGTCTTACATTTCTGTTTAAATACTCAAAATTCTTAATAAATTATTACTTTCAAATCTAATTTTTCCAAATCATTTCAATCAATATCAATCGGTAGAAATTTATTCAATTTAAAAGTTAAAGAAAATATTTGATAAAAAATAATAGAAATGATCATTAGTCTTCATAATAAATTGACTTGGCCATTTGCCAAACATGTAAGCAGTTACTTTATTCTACTGACCCGATTAAAAGTTTTTCGTTTTTGTTCCAATCCATGTCCAAAACTTTAGATCTATGTCCTCCATGTCTAAACAAATATTTTGCGTCATCATTATGATTTTGAGCTTTTTATTTGCTCAAGTCCCAAATATCAACTTTTCTTCCATATCCACATGTTGCGAAAATTGTTGATGTAAATGGACTCCATTGAGCCTTAACGATACTTCCTCTTTATCCATTGATTGTTGGACTTTGCATTGTTGATAAAGATCTGGTGAGATTTCTTAAATCCCAGACTGAAGCTGTTTCATCAGCCGAGCCACTCAATAACAAGAATTAATTGAATGGAGAAAAGTCCAAAGAATAAATTTCATTAGTGTGGGCAACAATTTAGAAAAGAGGTTTTTTCTCGCCTTTAATTCCTCCAGCTCGATCTCTTTGATCCCAAATCATCATAAGTCTGTCGTCAGAACAACTGGCAAAGATATTTTGATGGAATTTATGCCAAGCTACGTCCTAAACGGGAGCATTATGGTAAAGAATTTAAGTAACAGGGGAATGTTTAGAATTTTATTGTTTATTTTTTTCAATATCCCAAATACAGATCCTTTTATCAGTTTGACCTGAAAGTAAAATGGAATGATTAATTGGATTCCATGCAAGACCATAACCATCAGAAGAATGTCCCACTAACTTTCCTACAGATTACTTCATTGTCATGAGGTCAATCTCTCCATTTGCTGATGATACAGCGAAGAGATTGCTATTACCAGGGCAGTATCTCGCTCTATTTATTTCGCCATGATGAAGTATTTTTTCTACGATTTGAATCTTATTGCCTTTTTCATTCATGAAAGATTAACCTAAAATGGATAAATTATTACCTTTTCCTTCATGAGGTACCTCGACCTTCACTTTCATCAAGCAGCATTTATCAGCTTATGGTGAGTTGGGTGCTAACAAGGCAAAGTGATTGGTATGGTCTTATTTGACTTAAATTTCAGGTAGCCACTAAAATGAGTATGAAGGAATATCTAATGAATGCAAAATGAGAAAATCATAGGCTTGTGGGGCTTATTTTTTCCAGAACTTGTACTCTTGATTGATTATCATTTATTATTCTTCGTTGAAATCTTCTTTATGGAAAATTTTACCTTCTGACATTTTTCTCAGTTGCTTATCTTTAATTTATAATTATACTTCATTTTTCATTTGGATTATTAGAGCCAAATTAAGTTATTAATAAATAAAAACATAGTAGAAAAAAAATATTTTGTTTGTTTATTTAAGATGTCATCGGATTGATAGCTGAAAATTCCCTTAGGATCGATGTTTTTGGAATACTCAATATTTTGGATTTTTCATTGAATATTTTTTAGACTTGAGGTATTTATTTAAAACATCTTAGGCTTTTTGTTTGGCTAACTTTATTTTTTACTAAAGTTGTGGGTTTTTAGATACCCTTTACTTGTCAGCTCCCAAATGTTGATTATACTTTTCAAAAATGTTCTTTTGACTTGAGCTTTCTCTTTACTTTTATCTGAGATGTTACTTTATTGGCGATTCTGAAAACTTTGTGTTTATATCATCTTTTTATTAATTTTTAAACTTTTATGCAAATATATTTTTAAATCTTTGACTGTATTTTGATGAATTGCTTCTATTGGATCGTCTTCCATCATCTTACAAATCTTATTATTTATTATTTTAATCTTCAGTTCTTTGCTGGCCGTGACTGAAATTTTTATTCATAGTTTTTAAAACGAATTCTTACAAATTTTATCCATCCATTTACATTTATTGACAGGTTAATATCTTCACTTTGAAAGAGCTTTTTCTTTACTTGTTTCCTGTCAATTTTTGTTAGACCTCGATTCGGACAGATCGACTCTGTTGAAAATTATTTTATTGAGAATCATCTTGAAACCCCTTATCAAAAGATTGGTTCGGGTTGAACCAATCACGATCTTTTTTTGGCTTAAATTGAAAACTACTTTTATGATTACGATATGATTTAGATCTTTGTCCATCTAAATTAAAACTTCCAAACCTGTTTCGTTATTTTTATTTTTAATCTTTACTGAATTGTGTTTTTTTTAAATTTTATGGAATTTAAGAATTTCTCCATTATGTTTGTTACCTTTATGGATAATTTTTTTTAGCAAAAATGGGTTGAAATTGAGTTGATCCTCGCTTTTGGAATTAATTCGACTCTTTAAGACTTGAATTAGGAGGAAAGCATTGTGAACTGGAGAGGAAATTCTGCTTTAGTTATTCATTAAGTTTTTTAGATTTTTTCCTTAAATGTTAAAGTTTTAACATGTTTTAATGAAGTTTTTTGTTCGACTCAGTATTGTAATTGTAACTTTATGTCTTTTTGAGTTTATTAAACAGATTTCCATGAGTTTTCCTGATATTTTATTCTGGAGTCGACTATTTTATAAAAGGATTATCTATACTTTCACATCTATCAGTAAAACTGCTTTATGTGAAATTACTGGGACAAGGACTGTAAGGTTAACTCTGATAGTTAGGCTATGATTGTTAAAAATGCAGTTAGTTGCCTTTGATAACAAAATTGGGCACATTTGTCTCAATTTTTCTTAATTTATTGAACAGATCATCAATCCGTAAAAGAATAAGCTATTTTTTCTACTGATAGAACTCTTTCAATTGACTTTAAACTTCTTGGGACTATATTTGGGAAAGGCTTTGAATATCTTTACAACTTTAAGGGCCTAAAATTTAACAATCCGAATTGACAAATAGTTTCAGATTTTCTTAATAATCAATTCCCAATAAATGAAATTCTAAACTGGCCTTTACTCTCTTTTTCACAAGTAAATTAATGATGATACCTAAATTTCAAAAAATATCTTACCCAGTTAATATGAAACTTTTTTAATAAAAAGTTTACTATTGAGTTCTACAATATGTGACTTATCAAGATCAATCTATGGAAGTAGTTGCTTTTCAATATACTGTGTCAAAGAGTAAGGCACATACTCATAAATGTAATGTAGCATCAGCTACTATTGATAGATTTTTGCTAATTTAATGAGATGTGAATTTTCATGTGAAGAGATAGTTGTCTGTGAGCTCTTGTCACTTGAACTAAATACTCTTTGCATTTTGCTCTTTTAATCCTTTAGCTACTATAAATCGGAGTAACTACGCATCTACTGTACCTTTATTGCTCTTCTCAATGATATTACCTCCCCGAATGGATATTTCCCATTTTATATTAAAACTATCGTCTATATCATATTTTATACTTATTCATTACAAACCCTAATTGGGGCCAAACTATTCTTCACATTTATTTACAATTCAATAAAAATAAATCAAAACTTATTCGATATTTCTCTTCATTTTCTTTATACATCATTTTCATCCGATAAATTAAATCCTTTCAATTTATTTATTCAAAAAAATGAAAAAAAAAAGAATGACTCAAAAATAAAAAAATATATTTAAATAGTGGGATCATCATTAGATTTGTCTTTCCAATTTTTTGAGGGCGATGTTTTCTTCGACACTCTTTTGGGTAAGTTGAGAAACGTAGTTTCTGAAAGTTTTGATCCATTTTTGACTGTTGGCTTTTCTTTCCTTAACAACCTTTCTTTCTTCAACTGACAATCCTCTCTTTTGAGTGATTCTTTCTTGTCTTCTCTTTCTTCCTTCTTCGTTGGCTTTTCTGGCAGCTTCTCTTTGAATGGTAGCGTTGGGGTTAAGCTCATCCAAATGTTTGCTGTTGGTCAAAGGATTTCTCTTTTGAATGTTGTGGGTGATGACGTTCTTCTTTTGGTTTCTGATGGCAGTTTGGATTTCGTTGGAGTTGATGATTCTTCCCAAATCTGGGTTGGTGACTTCATGTCTTGGGAGAACATATCCTTGTTTTTGTTTTCCAGCGAATTTGTGGGTTCCGAAAACGTTGTTAAGTTCCTTGAAGGCATCTTCAGTCCAGATGACGAATCTTCCGACGTGTCCTCCTGGAGCAAGTTGGAGAAGGTTAAGTCTGCTGACGTGAGCGACTTCAACACCTGGGACGTTTCTCAAGGCCTTGATGAGTGGGACGTTTTGTCCACTGTAGACGACCAATGGTCCTCTTCTGGTTCTGTGTCTTCTGTTTCTGATCTTTCCTCTTCCGGCTCTGATTCTTTCAGTATCAATGACCTTTTGAACATCGTTCCAGGCACCGATGAATTTCAAGAATCTGACGGCTTCTCTGGTTCTTTCGATTTTCTCGACTGAGTTTTCGATGACCAATGGGAATTCTGGGACGGCATCAACTCTGTGTCCTCTGGCTTGAACCAATGGGAGGATAGCTGAAGCAGCCAAAGCGGTAGCAACGGCATATCTTCTTTGTCTGAGGTTGGTTCTTCTGTGCCATCTTCTCCAGATTCTGATTGGAGCGAACATTCTTCCCTTTCTACACATGTTACCGAAGGCACCTTGACCTGATCTGCTGGTACCTGATCCACCGACTCTTGGAATACGAGAAACGGCTCTACCAGTTCCCCATGATTCAGCAGAGTGCTTCATACCGGCTTTGTAGTTGACGGCGTGACCTTGAATTCTGTTTTTGTTGATGTTGGTGTGGACGAAGTTAACAATATCAGTTCTGATACCAGTTGAGTAGACAGCTGGGAGAACGACGCTTCCGGTTTTAGCGAATCCCTTTTGTCCTTCTTGGGCAGTGTGACTGTAGACGTTGACGAGTTGTCTGTGAATCATTGGTGATAAATAATTAATATAAAAAAAATTAAATAAATATTAATTTGAACCCTATTTAAACGATTTTTTTGTTTGTTGTCATTCATTGATTAAAATGATTCTATTATTTTTGGTTTGTTTTTCAATCGAAAAAATACAATCAATGATTTTCTTTGAATAAAAATTGAAATTTTTAGAATATTTTGATAATAAAGATGATAAAGATTAAACTTGAGAAGATCAAAATTCTGGGCCAGAAATTCTACTTTGAGTTGGGAATTAAGGAATATTTTGCCATGAACTGTGACTTTGTCTTCCTTGTGATTTTTTTAAATCAGCTTCGGTGTTAAGCATATACATCATCCAGAAGGGGAAAGCGATTGTGAGTAATTTAGGAATGATGTTTCCAATATACCACCATTGTCCTGAATATCTAAATTTTCATCAATTGAAATACCTAAATCTGTAGATTTCCATATCATTCATGGCGAGGTCATCGAAGTCATTACAGTGGTGATGGTCTCTGTAACCTTAATCAAAAGTTGGAGTAGCGGTTGGGTGATATTGTACACGATAGATATATTTTGGTGGTTTGTGTGAAGGCACTACGTTATTTATATGATACTTTCTACGATTGGCTTCTTGTGGTTAACCAAATATCTGGCACTTAACATTGATTTAGCGGTTATTGATGATTGTCGTAACATTTTTTATTTATTTTTTTACGATCTATCTTATTATTATTCAAAAAAACCTAATTATTTATTTTTATCAATTTTCATTATCAAATTCTAAAAATTATTTTTTAATGGACTCCTCTGTATTAAAGTTCTTTCTGTTCAAAAATGATTATTCTTGAGGAGAAAGATTAGTTATTTTTGTTTCATACAAACAAATTTATTTTAAGTCAATATTAGAAATTAATTTGGATAAAATTTATAAATCTCACATACTAATCTTTGAGTCAAATTATAATTATTAGAAATTTGGTGGTCTTTTCAAATCAGGATCTTTCAATCTAGCATGCTATCAGACATTAAAAAGATCGAATCAGTAAAGGCAGATTTGCTATTAATTAATGAGATAACAAAACCGTCTAAAATTTCGCAATTGCAAGCTCCCTCTAATATGCAGGAGCTTCACAATTTATTGAAATTCAAGAATACTAAAAGCGGAAGATCTAAAATGTAGAAGTAAAATGCTCAAAATTGGCTGAATAAAGAAGGAATTGATATTTCACCTTTAGTAGAAAGAGTAAAGAGGGCCAAAGAGGTTACTGTACAAAAAGAGGAATTAAAAAAGATCGAAGAGGACTGTTTATTTTACATTCCAGATATGAGCCATAAGAAGATAGATTAATATTTGATCAAGGCGCATGATTATGGGGCTATGAATGTAATACAAAGAACTATGAAAAAGTCGAATCTTTCAAAAATGATAATGAACAGAGTCAATAATAAATTCTCATAAACAGCAGGCTTGGAGAAGGCCAAATTTAAATAACGTCCCTTGGCAACGATTTCATCAATAAAGGTACAAACAAGAGATGATTAAAAAAGAGAAAGGTACTTAAAATGCATTTCAGAATTTGGTAAAAGATCCATCCAGCGCGATGAGCTTATCTCTCATATAAGCAATACAGTCAATAAAAAATTCTGGAAGATATTCCAAAAGCATGTCAAGTGCCTGAACGAGTATAGATTTAGCTCCTAAGAGTAAAAATTGACCTATCTATATTTGGACTCACTGAAACAAGTCCAAGATTAATATGATTCTTATCTCGCTAGTGGTTCATAAAGTCTTAATTATTACCTTACATCAAATTATTTGGAAAAATTGGAAAAGAGACAGTAAAACTACATTAGGGACAGAGAGCATAAGTCATTCTGGGGAAAGGCTTTTGTTCTCTATCGCGCTGGTAGAAGAAAAGATTTTTATAATTTGCTCAGCACAAGAAATTAAACTGAATTCATGCATGATTTTAATATTGCTGATCAAAATATCGAACAAAAGACGCCTGTTAAAATAAATGCCACCAAATATGCCTCAAAGATAGGCGATGTATTCAGAGATCAACTTATATATACTTTAGCATCAGAAGCCAAATATTCCAGTGATGTTATCGCTGACCCTACAACTCTTGATTTCGTGTGGATTTTACTGAGAAATTTAGGTACATTTTTTATTATAAAAAAGGTATTTTCGAGGGCGATTAGAGACAAAAATTTAATGCATTAAAATACAAAATGTTTGAAAATTATTCCAAACAAAGTTATTTAACTTAGCAAATGCTTTACAATTATTTGTATCTCCTCTCCTATGAGGATATCGCTGAAATAGGTAACATTTCTATTAACTTTAAGGTTTAAGCGAAATAATGGATCAAGATGATTACATCCACTTTTTAATTTGCTTAAATGAAAATATTGGATTGGTAGGCAACAAGAGTTAAAAAATAAGAAAATTATTAACAAAGGAGTTGATGCTTTACATTCGAGAGTTGATCAATTTAGGCCGTCAATAATACGTTTACTACATGGCTCTGATCCCAAGATAAGACCGTGCAACTGAAATTTCCAGCCTTTTATCATCATCAAACCTGATCACATCTTTTAACTGGTAATATTTGCGTTCATGTATTCCCAGCAAGGAATAATTCGAGCAAATCGTCAAAAAAACATTATAAAAACACATGTTAGTGACAAATAATTACATCACAGCGGCTGAAAAATATATTGAGTTATTAAATGATGACTAACAGGCTATAAAATGTTTATTGCAGTTCTTGATTAAAAGTTTCTGTAATAATTCTTTCACTGATCAGATTGTGATCGACGCAGAATCTGTGTGTGATCGATATCTTTATAGAAATCCAAGGCTTGAGGCGCAATATAGAATGCTTCTTAAATTCCTTATCGAGTGTAGAAAATTATTGTAACTTCTGAAAGATAGAAAAGACAATCAAATTTACAATTTAGTCAAGAAAAGTGAGTTTATTATAATGGGCTCTTTCCTTCCAACCATGCACCAATAACTTTTCCAAAACTTAATCACATTATCATCATTGGGCCTTGACATCTACTTTAGATACTTGAAGAACGTCATTAAAGGTCTTGAAATATACTGCTTGAGACAGAACAAGAACTCAGAATTAATACAATTCGTCAATTTATTAGAAGAAAATCTCAACTTTATTTTAAGCCTGGATCAATATAAAACATACAGACAAAGATAGGAGACTGTGTCATTACGTGAATTGATCAATACTACACATTATGAGGTTGGTCACTATTGATTAATTGGATATTTTATTTATCTTTAATCTTTCTTATTGAGTTTATTACAAAAAAAAATATTTTTATTTATATTATGGCAAAAAATGTCAAAATCAATAACCCTTTTTAGATCAAAGATAAAAATCATACTGAAACAGATTGTAGTATTTTTGTTTTAAGAACTTCCTCATATTGTCCTTTTTCGCTTATTTTACTTAAAATTGAATTTATTTCTGACATTACTTCATTTTATTCTGATGTTCTTGTTTAATTTTGACATCTTTTCTTAAATTGTGTAAGGCATTGGTTGACAACGATCAATTATTATGAATGGGCATATGCTAATGCTAAATAGAGCCAAGCTGATCTACATTTGATATCGCTAAGATTCCAATGCTTAAAGCTTTATATGGCTTCATTTGTTTTCTAAAGTTTTAAACTTGAAATGCCTTAAATAAATCAAGAAATTACCTAACAATTTATATGACAGGCCACTGATATATTCAGGGAAATCTGTTGATTTTTAAAGATATTTTAATAGACAGGCTCTGGCATTTCCATACTATTCTTTTAAGTAGTAAAGGTATCCCATTCTCATTAACGTAACGAATCTATTTATAGGGTCGTTATTTGTCATAAGAGATTTTTTCAAATACCCTTAAAGTGCTTTGAGATCATCTGTAGTTTTATTGGTGTTGATTTTGAGTAGGTATGCTTTGATATGAAGTTAAAGAATTTTATTCTTTTCTTATGGGTTTTTACTGGATGATGATTGCTGGTAAAGGCTAGAGGTGAGTTACAAAAGCCGATCGCTGGTGGTTTCTGGATCGCTAACCAATAGCTGGTTAATTTCAGGTAATAATTTTTGTAGGGTTAGAGATTAACTTTAGTTTTCACTAGATTGGCTTGATGGCCTTTCTTTTTCTACTGTCTTAATTAGTTAAAAAGCCGAGTATCCACCGAGATATTATATTAAACTGTCATAAATTCTGTTGAGGTCTTCTGGAGTTGCTGTTTATGAATAATGAGCGACAGAGTGCTATGAAGGGAGCTAAGATTTTTTGGGTGCCTATTTATGGCCTGCTGTTATTTATTTGCTTTAATTATT
>Ga0102832_1002772_pt1 | contig 10120 bp, 6 predicted proteins | sample EBPBio282013_DNA_FD_88942 | JGI IMG/M metagenome (GOLD analysis project Ga0102832, IMG submission 88942) | Wastewater treatment Type I Accumulibacter community from EBPR Bioreactor in Madison, WI, USA - Reactor 2_5/28/2013_ DNA (Illumina Assembly) | ecosystem: Engineered > Bioreactor > EBPR >... | reverse complement strand
TGCCTTGTCATGTTTGCCCAAATCAAATTTAAATGGTTCACCTACCAACTTTTTGAATTATTTTGAACCATCATAAGCTATTGAGACTTATTTCAAGAATGAAAAAGGAATTTATCTTTGATCAACTCCTCTAAAAGTAACTTACAATTCTTTGTTTGTTTTAAATTGAATTTGACGATATAGAACAAAGTCTTTTACTTTTATTGTCAGTTTTTCCGCAAGCCTTTTCATTACATCATCACATAGCGCATTTATTTTGAAAAATGCCAAATCATCCAAAGGAGTGTTTTGAAGATTGACGATGATAAGTTTTCCTTTTTTGCTTACTTCTTTTGGAATGTGTGAAGCTGGAGTAACAGTTAAGCTACTTCCCATTGCCAGGCATAAATCTGCTTTATATGCTTACTCAAAGGATCTGTTAAGTTCATATTAAGGTAAACTTTAACCAAAATTGATGATGGAGTCGAAAAGTGGACCGTTACATTTTTCACATTTTCTTGAAGTTTTATGTTAAAAAACTGTCATGGCCTATCTTGTTCGAAAATCACGTAAAAATTGACTCTGACATTTCTTACATTTTTAAAGACATCTGTTTCCATGAAGTTAGGCTAGTTTATTAGTATCAAACCCTGACCTAAGGTGAAGACCATCTGTGTTTTGAGAAACTAAGTATTTTAAATGGCCTAATTGTTACAAAGCTACCAAAGTCATATGAGTGAAAGAAGGAACAGCTTTAGCCATCTCAACGATATTTTTGTTTGGAACATGAGGAAGGTTTTGTGCCTTTTTCTACCATGCACCAGGACCTGTTTTTAAAACTGTGTTAGCACCTGACCTAAAATCTGGAATTCCACAAGCCGTTGAAATTCCCGCGCCTGTGAATGCAATAAAATGTTTGCTCGAAAGAATCAATTAAGTTAATATGTTTATTTTTTATTACAAGACATCTTCGGGATCAAAATATTCCTTTTTATCTTCTTAATTTTTGTGTGCAGTATCAGCCATATGAGAATTTGCGTGATTTGAAGTGAATCAACTGGAAATGATTTTTATAAAAGAATTTCCAAGTTTTTATATTCATTGACTCCTAATGATTTCTGATCCTCTTTTAAGATCAGAATATGATGAAAAAGATGAAATATTTTTTAGTTTATGAATTTATCAGATGGAAAATATTTTTAAATCTTTACCATCGTTTAGACTTAAAATACAATAAAAAAATTGATATATCATATAATAATTAAGAAAATTGTCGATGCAGGTAATAAATAAACAAAGAACAAATTAGTTTAAGATAACTCCACTAAAGATTCAGTCCCGTCTTGAGAAGGCAAGTGAAATCTCATCAGATGAGGAGGTCTCTCCTCTTGGAAGTCCCTGTCTTAAAAAATAATACAGTATGGCCTCCACGCTGGATTCTCCACTCTCCTTTTCATCCAGGACCATCGGAAGTGAAATAAACTAACTGCCAACCTTTAACTTGGAAGAGGTCTGCCATAGCTATCTTTAAAACGGGTTCTGCATGCATGGAACTGAATGCACTTTACTACATGAACATGGAGACTTTGAAAATATGGAGAATTATGGCAAAAGAATAAAAAGTTCAACAGTTTTACAAAATTTTCCAGAGCTGTTGATGTTTTCTTCTTTAGGAAGGAAGAAATCACTTTTATACTGATCACTATCTATTTTTATCGTATGAAATTTTATCCATAATTTTAATGATCAGTAGATGTTAAACTCTTTTACAAGCTAGTTTTCAAACGTTTCAATGAAATTGAATTTAAACAGAATAAAAAATTATCTTTATACACCTTGAGGGCTATACTAGTTATTTAAAATCCTCAATAAATTTAATATATCTTTTTTTCATTGATGCTAGTAAAGTTTTTGTCAAAAATACCTTATCGGGAAAATCATTGCCTTTAAGTTTAGCATAATGCGTTATCTTATCGGTGTTTTATTCACAAAAAACGCCCTTGATTTGATTAACCTACTTTTCGATACCTTAATCAACATTAAATAAACACAACCAATCAGATTAACTTAAAAATAAATCAAATCTCAATCAAATCCTAAAAAATAGATTATAAACTTACAATTCATAGAATAAAAATCTTATCCATTAATCAATTATCATTAATAAAATCCTACAATTACGTTATTTAATTTTTATAAAAAAAATAAAAGTATTTCAAAGAGTATTTTTGTACATTTTTTTTATTACAAAGTAAGAGGACTGGTGCGTTTTTTGTATTTTGATAATTTGTCTGTTATTGAATGTTTTATTATGTTCGTTATTCCAAATGTGCTTTTTTGATGGGATTTTTCAGAAATTACCTCAATTGATTGCATCTCTTAATAACATTTTTTTTAAGAACTCTTTCATTGTTATTCTTTTAAAATCATTCATTTCTCATTAAATACAGTTGATCCAGAACCTCCTTAAACCTCTCAGCAGTCTAACATCTAAGAAACTGAATTCGATAAAAAATTTATTAAAGTAAAATATAGAGCAATGTTTAAATGTTTTTGACCCAAATAATGAAACCAGTATAACTTTAAAGAATGATTCTTTACCCTAATAAAGGTAGGTTAATTACTGAATAGAAATCAGCAAAATTATTATTTTTTTACAATAAGAACAATGATTCAAAAGAAAAGTTTTTTAAAAATAAAATGTGAATAAATCTCAATAAGATAAAAGTAATTCATAAGAAATTGACAGCATTTTTATGGTATGACTGATCAAACTCATTTATCTATAATACTGGGTTTTTAAATACTAATACACCTTCAATATTATAATCAATTTATTAAAATATTTGCACTTTACTAACATGATCAGTACTGAGTCATATTTCCCAAGATACATGCCCTATCAATCAGATAGTAAATCTGAAGCCTCAACTTAAGGATAGGAAAATTGTGAATATCGTTACTCTGAGAACTTTCTTTTCGCTTCTATCAATTCCAATGATTCAAAAACTGCGAAGTCTAAAATTAAAAGCAGTTTATGCAAAAACTTTACTGAAAAAGGGTTCTGCCCATACGGTCAAAAATGCCAATTCGCTCACGGAACTCATGAGTTGAGAATTAATTATGATGCCAATAATTCATATAAGACCAAACCTTGCAATGCATTCTTCAAAAAGGGACACTGCCAATACGGTTACAGATGCAACTTCGTTCACAAGGAATGCCCACAGTTGTCAGAAGAAAGCAAATGGAAAAAGATTTACTCAGCAAACAGAGAAATTTTCCAAGATATCAATTAATCTCCTGAAAGCAGACTTTTGAAACTACTCGAATGAGTAATCCTCAAAAGGACATACACTGCGTTGATATTAATTAATATTTATTTTTTCATTAAAGCTTGAGTTTATAGATTTAACAAGGTAAATTCTCAAAAATTCTATCATATTTTGCCCTTAAAAAAATATATTTTTGAAAAGATACAATCTATGAATGAAAATTCACCCCTTAAAAAAATTACATTTGTACGTTTCAAAAAATAATCGTTACAAACATTATCGGCATACACAGTCTTTTAAAAAAGTTTTATGCTCTATAGGTTATTTTCGGATTTATTGAAGCTTCATTTGTTTTCACTCTGTGCTTTTTATAAATTTCTTTAGATTTACTGAAATAACGTATTTTTGAATGTTCAAGGTTTTGGCTTCATGTATTTTTCTCTGTATTCAGCAAAGCTCATGACTGGCTTATGCTTTTTCTAGTGCTATTTTTGGTAGATTTAGCTTTTGTTTTAAAGAACAAATTAGTTGTCATAATGATTTTCTTTTTATGGAATCATAGGAATTTGAATAGGAGATTAAAATCCAAGTTTATTGAGTATTTTTTGTTGCCATTTTTTCTTCTGTTACTTTTTCTTTTTAGCTATTGTTTGGTATAATACCTCCCTATACTATCTGATGGAAAATTTCTTATTATCATCCAAACAAATAACTGATTTAATGAAATTTATTACTAATAGGCTATGGCAGGCTTACTTCTTATTTTTCATGTTACTTGTGAAACTGTTTCATGTAAGGATGTTTCAAAGCTTACTCTGCTGTCAACCTTTCATTCGGATTGAACAAAAACAGTTTTTTCATCAAATCTATCGCATCTGCAGATGCATTGGGAATTATCATGATGATGTCTTTTTTCTTTGGTAAAGTCATTCCTGAAATAATGTTTGCTGCCAATGGTGACTCTATTGATTCGATATCCTGATTCAATTATAAAATTTTTACTTTCACAGTTGGTTTCCCTGTTACTTCGAGGATTCTCTCTATTTGGTTCAAAGTAGAGTTTCCTGGAAACATGGCCTTACCAAGGATAAGTTCACCCAAAATACACCCTACCGACCACATATCGACAGCCTTTGAATATTGAGTTGAACCCAAGAGAATTTATGGCGCTCTGTACCAACGAGTAGCAACATATTCGGTGAGATAAATTTCGTTTGTTTATTTTGTTTTATAAATTGATCTCGAAAGGCCAAAGTCAGCAACCTTAATTTTAGACTCAGAATTTATTAAGATGTTGCTTGGCTTAAGGTCCCTGTGAATTAGATCAGCCGAATGCATATATTTTAACGCTTTAAGCAACTGATAAATGATAAACCTGCGATGAACATCTTCTAAAATTCCCGCTCTTATAACAAGATGCAAATCTTTTTATTAAAAAAATCAAACCTGTCTCCATGTAGTCAAATATCAAATACAGATCTTTATTATTTTCTGACTTCATCACATTTAGCAGCTGTATGATGTTTTCATGCCCATTCAATTACTGTAAAAACATGACTTATCTGAACGTACGTTGTGCGTCTGTTGCGTTGTGAAATGCGTCGAACACCTATTTTTTTACTTGGAAAATACTTTCTTTAATGCAACAACTTTTTTTAACTTTCTATCGATAGCCTTCCATACGATTCCATAAGCTCCTTTACCAAGCTTTTACACGATCTCATACTTTTTTAATATGTGAGGCTCGATTTCCTATGTCATTTATAAAATTAAAGTTTTTTATAAACTTTTTGATTTTTTTGAATTGATTGATATCTTTAAATATTTTTTTGAATTTATAATGAACATTTTTTGAATTGATATGCTGATAAAATTTCTCATTTTTTATTTTTGTCTCTGAAGTCAATTTTTAGGGTATTTTTTATCAAATTTAATTCTCAAAAGATAAATAAATTTTAAACCAATGTACACAAGAAATTTGAGGATTTTGAACCCAGACATCACGGAAAAATAGTTAACGATCACAAAATGCAAATTTAGAAAATAATTTTCAAAACAAATAATCCTAGGAATCATAAAAAAGGACCACTATGAGATAATAAAGAGAAAAGCTTGGTTAAAATGTAAAGGATATTTTTAATTTAGGTATTTATTGAGTGAATATAAAAGCTTCAGGATGGTTTGATTGGAACATATGGAGACCTGTGTTTAACATTTTATAGGAAGCCCCAGTAGAAAGAGTTTATTTCAGTACCTTTTTATTAATGTAGCGAACTTTAGAAATCCAACGATTCTTTATGAAATAGTTCACATTTCATTTCCAAAACTAAGGTAGCTCCATTTATGTAACAGTTTCTTTAAATTCACAGAGGATAATTTGATCTCAAATTTAGAACCTATTGTAGCTTTTGAGATGCCAAACTTGAGAAAACTCGATTTAAGTAGATTTTTTTTACCATAAAGGACGAAATCTAATCATGTGCATCCAATGCCTTAAAAGATGCGATTTTCCACGACTTGAAGAGATAAATTTGTGTAAATTTTATTTTTTATTTCAGCTGATAACATAATAAGAAACTGCAATGACATTTCAGACTGTTTTTTTCCAGAACTAAAAAGAATCATCATCGAGGAAAAGACATACGCTAACATTTACATGATTTATCAATGTAACTTTTTATGAAAATTTTAGAAGGAAGAGGTCAAAGAGAACTTAAGTCAAACAGTCGAGTAAATGGTTATGATTTGAGATGGATACTAAAGCTTTAAACTAAACATCTTGATTACATAAGTATTTTTCTATTTTATTGGTAGAGTATTCAGCAGATGCGAGGATAATCAGGAAAGAACTTTAGTAACAGATTGGAGCAAAATATTACAAAGTTAGAGTTGAGAAGAAAAATATGTAAAAAGGGTCGTTATTGCCGTTAATGTCTTTCTGATCATAAATTGTTTTATTTCTGATAAATTTTAAAATTCTTAATATATTTTATCCAGGCATACACATAATTTTACATTTTTCCCAACAATAGTTTTCACCTTTAAAAATGAAAAAAATCGATTTTTATAAGAGTCTTAATCAAATAAGATGAATCATTGATAATTGATAGTTAATAAAAGAATTTATTTGATGAATTTTGTAATTTTTTTAAAGGTATGTTCATTTTTTGATGGCAAACCATATTGAGTCTTAAAAAGATTAAAAAAATAATTAGAAATTATAATAATTAAATAAAAAAAAGTTGAGGGAAATGGACTTTTCGAAGTTACAAAGCAAAAAAATATACGAGATTATCTTGTCGAGCACGGAGTCTTCAGCAGAGTTGAAGAGCGCCCTCCAGTCCATTGTCAGGAGGGCTATTGAATAATCATGTCACTTTGAGTTTCTGCTCCATCGTATAAATTGGTTTAGTCATCCTTTTGTGGGATATTTGGACCAACTCTAGAGAGTCATTAGACTCTATAGAGGTAAAGGTAAAGAGGCAGCAAAGGTTGCCTATAACCTGTTGATTTAAAATTTATCCCTTTAATCGTCCAATAAATTAGCTATCTAATCCTTAAAAAGTTTAGTTAATGACGCTTTTCACTAAGATATTATCATATAATGTTTAAAATAAAACTATCCACATAAACTTTGCCCACTTAGCATGCATGAGGCGTACTTGGACAGTTTGATACTTTTTTGTAAAGCATTCCCAAAATATCGCTTCGAAATCTTGGAGATTATCATTGAAAATCTTGTGTATTTTGATACATAGTTACTTGATGGAGACAGTTATTCAAACAAACACTTCCCTTAAGTAACTTTATCCATAATTTCAGGATGAAAAAATTAAATCTCTTCGGGAAAACGTTCTTAGTTAAATTGCATAAAAATATGACATTCTTCTTAGCAAACTAATCTCATACATTGAAAAGTAGTAAAAAGACGAAGAACTTCTCAAATCAGTTTTTCAGATTTTCCAAAACAAAATTCTTCCCATCAAAAGTACAAAGTTGATTCAATACATTGTCTTCTATCTCGCAGAATCAAATAAAAAAATGTCATCCAATTTCAGCAGTTTATTGCTTGCAAATATCCTTGATACCGATATGGAAAAATAAAATTGGTACAGAATCTTTACTCAAAGCAACTTCTTTTTAGTCTCATATGTTATTCGTTCAAATGTAATCTCTTTGAACAAAATAACACAAATAGTCAATATTTTAATGACTTATTTGTCATAAAAATTGATAATTATTGAAGAAAAAGAAGTAACTGAAAAACTTAAGCTAAAATAAACATTTTACAAACATTAACGAAATCTTCATATTCTTCAATCAATTCTTTCTATTTGTGCCCATTAACCATTAGTAAAAGCAAAACTTTAAGAAAAATATGAATCTTTGATCAAAGAAGCCGATAGAAAGATTCACTTCAAATATTTTATACAAGAAGATCTGTTAAACAATCTTGGATTAGTTTAACCTTAAAATAATCTTCATAAAGATGGCACTTACAAGATAACTTTGAAATACTCAAACAAGTTCATCCCTCCTATTCTTCCAAAAGTTGGAGCCTTAATCGATCCAATTTTCAAATGGAGGTAATAAAACAAAAAAAGTTAAAAATAAAACTTATGCAGAAGATTTCCAAAGAAATTGACAAAAGATGAAATAACTTTATGCTAAGCATCTGATACAAATCCTTCACATGCAGCATCCCAAAAATAAACAAAGCTTCTTATTTGAATTAACTAAAAAATCACTAAACTTGATTTAATATTTAATATTCACTTTCATTTATTCATCTTTTATGGATTAACTTTTTAAGAAATGAAATTTTTATAGATAGAATTTTAACAAAATTATTAAGGTTTTTTTAAAGGTCAAAGTTTGCTTCTACTACTTCTTATGCTGTTGTTAAGAGATTTTAATTGAGTGCTTCTTGACATGTATGCAATACCGCCTGTATTTTTGTAAACGTCGCCGTCATAATGGCCGAAATCAGATGGTGAACGGTATGAACCAGGACCAGGATCTAAGTTTATTTAAAAAAAGTACTTGAATTTTTCCTAGCTTTGAAGTCAAATATAGTTTCTCTTTTTTATTTGTCAAAAACTCTCTTTCCGAATCCCCATGTTGAAGAAACTGGGTAATGTCCTTTTTAAGACATTAAATTCACTGAATCATAATTTCCAGGTCCAGGGTTTGTATTTTCTAAATTTCAACAAAAATCATACTGAACTGGAAGAATCTGACTGATCTCCTTGGATTAAATACTGAAGAGCCTGTGCCTTTATGTTTTGAAACACCATATCTTCCATTAGGAGACAATGCTTATGGGTTATCATAAGATCCTGCTCCTGGATTATTATTTTGAGGTAATATTGACATTGTTTTATCCATATTTCTTGTTTTTGGTCTCATAGTAAATGATGGTGACCTGCTTTTAGGTTTCATATTTTCATATTTATTAGGAGCTGGAACTTTTAAAGGTTACAAAGGAATATGTCCACGCGAAGGGATTTTCTAAATTAAATTATTTTTTACTTATCTGCTTTCATACATTGAGAATCCTTTGCGAGATCTTCTGTTTTAGTCAAATAAAGTGTTAAGTTGATACTTGGTTGCTCCAGGCGAACAAGTAAGATCTTTTGTAAAATCAGACTTTTTTCCATATCCAATCGCAGTACCTTTCTTTTTCATTGGTGAAGGAATATTGTAAATTGTATCGCAACTTTGATATCAAAATGATTTACTAGACGATAGGACGTTTGAAGCGTGAGTCTTTGCTGAAACTGTAAAGATTTTTCGATCTTGAAGTATTCAATTGTGATCGTGAAATGTCTTCAACCGAGGAGACAGATTTGAGGATGAAAGATGAACGCATTTGTGCAGAATAAAATTAATATTTTAACTTTACTTTATAATCTACATTTACAAAAATATTAATCTGAGTAATCTATTATTTTTTTTTATTGACTTTCTTTAATAAAAGTGTGACAAAATAAATAAAAAGCTTAAAAAGAAATGTTATTTTTTAATTCTGAAGGAAAAACCGATATTTTTATGCATGAAAGAATTACTTAGCTTATTTTATGTCAGTTTGAAAGACATTTTCATAATGAGTCATTTATAAAATGTAGTTATCTTAATAAAAGTTTGATTATTATTATTAAAAGCTTATAAAGTATTTTCCAAGTGTAAAAGCATATGTTCAGCAGAAATGGAAAATACGTTATTAATGAATTTTAAGAAGATACTTTCAACAGATAACTTCCATCAATATCAACAAAAATTCCATACAAAAGAACACGCTAAAAAATCCTTAACGTCAATCAGACAAAATTTTAGCTTGATTTAATAAGATAAAAGATTTATCAAAAGTGTAAAAGTGAGGAACTGTAATATTTGGATCAACTTTAAAAAGAAAAGTTAAGATTTTTAGAGTTGAAAAAATAAGAGTAGAAGAGAAAGCAGTAAAATTTAAATAATATCATTACTAAAAAATATCAAATCTAATAATAGAAGCCATCTAAGCCTTCTAAAAGAAATTCTGTATCAAAGGATTCATTGGATCAATTGCGATAAATAAAAAGCAAAAGTTTCAATCAACCGAGAATGAAGCTTGAATTTTCTCTTTAACAAAATGAGGATAAAAAGATAAACTAAATTGCTTAAAATTAATGGGTGAATAGGGTAAGATAAGCGAGAAAAAAGATGTAAAATAAATTCGGCAAATACTATTAACCAGCACAGATTAAAGACAGTTCAGAGGAAGACAATAGTTCTGTGTCTTCATCAATAGCAGCAAGTAGAAAAGTACGGTAATGGATTAGTTGTACAACTTTTTTTTTCAATTTTTTATTTAAAATCTCAAGATT
>Ga0102832_1002767_pt1 | contig 10129 bp, 10 predicted proteins | sample EBPBio282013_DNA_FD_88942 | JGI IMG/M metagenome (GOLD analysis project Ga0102832, IMG submission 88942) | Wastewater treatment Type I Accumulibacter community from EBPR Bioreactor in Madison, WI, USA - Reactor 2_5/28/2013_ DNA (Illumina Assembly) | ecosystem: Engineered > Bioreactor > EBPR >... | reverse complement strand
ATATTGAGACTTCAGTTAAACAATTCCAAAAAAAGTTTATCTGAGTCTTCATGATTTTATATTTTTCTTTTGAAATAATTGAAATGATTTAAATTGAATTTAGATAATTTAATCAAAGAATGATATTTTTTATAAATAGGACAAAATGTTAAATCAACAAGAACGGTATTGTTTTCAGAGTAGCATGCTGACTGGGTCTTCAAGATACTTTTTGACTCTTGAAAGCCATTTGGAAGCAAGAGCTCCATCAACAACTCTATGATCGGCAGAAACGATGAGTTCCATAGAGTCGATGACTTTGTATGGGTTCTTTGGATCAGCAGCGTGTGGATCATAGACAACCTTTTTGTTTGTTTGACCAACTCCCAAAATTGTAGATTGTGGAGGATTGATAACTGATGTGACACTGTCAATTCCGAACATTCCTTCAATTACAATAATATTTACCTAAGTTAGAAACAGTAGTAGTGCCTCCAATAAATTCACTTGGGTCGAGTTTTCCTTCTCTGGCTCTTTTAGCGATATCCTTTGTTTTTCTAGCGATGTCCAACAATCCAAGAGTTTCAGCTCTGAAAACAATTGGAGTAATGAGGCCACCTTCAGTTGCAACTGCAACACTGACATCGGAATGTTTGAATTTCTTGATGACGCTTCCACCCCATTGAGCATTTGCATCTGGGACATCTCTCAATGCCAAAGCAACTGCTTTGACAATGATATCGTTAATACTGATTTTAACTCCTTCTTCATTTTTGTTCAATTGTTGTCTTAATTCAATAACCTTGTTCATTTCAACAGCAACTTGAACATAGTAATGAGGAATAGTTGTTTTTGATTCAGTTAATCTGTTAGCGATGGTTTTTCTCATACTGTTCAATGGAATTTCTTCAAATGGATTTTCTGGAATCAAAACTTTCTTTGGTTTCTTTGGAGCCTCTTTACTAACTTCTTTTGGAGCCTCAACAACAGGCTTCTTGGCTTATTAAACTTTTTTAGGTTGGAAACCTTCAATGTCTTGTTTCAAAACTCTTCCATTTGGACCTGAACCTTGAACTTCAGACAAATTAATTCCTTTCTCTTGAGCAAGAGTTTTTGCAATTGGGCTTGCAAACACTCTTTCACCTGAAGAAGTTGTTTGTTGTGAAGTTGTTTGAGTTTGTTGGGTCTTTGGTTGAGTTGAAGTTTCTTAGATTCTTGGAGCTTGAGAAGCGATTTATCCTGCTTGGGATGGAGCTGAACCTGATGTGCTTGGAGTTTCCAAAGTAAAGTCTTTGAATTTTTGAACATCTTCTTTCTTTTTAGTGAAAACTGCAACTGGCTTTCCAACAGGTAATGCTTCAGTTCCTCTATTAATGATTTTAGCTAAAACTCCTTTTTCAGTAGCTTCATAATCTACAGTTGCCTTGTCTGTTTCGATAGAAAAGATTGAATCTCCGACATCAAAAGAATCTCCTTAATTAATTTTCCATTAAATAATCTTTCCTTCAGTCATGGTTGGACTGACAGCTGGAAGCCTTAATCATTAAAATTAAAATTACTTAAGTAATCCATGTTGAGGATAAGATTTGGCTGGACCAGATGATTTTTGTGCTGGTTGTTCTTTTGGTTGAGAAGCTTGTTTAGGGGCTTATTGAGCTGGAGAAGATGACTGTTTGGGTTGTTATGCTCCGAATTGATATGATTTGAAGGCTGGAACATCATCAGCCTTTTTGGTGAGGATAGCTACAGGTTTTCCAACAGCAAGTGAGCCTTAATCGTTAATAATCTTAGCGATGTATCCCTTGTCAGTAGATTAGAAAGCAACGGTTGCTTTGTCTGTCTCGACTTCACAGATGGTATCTCCGACATCAATGAGATCTCCTTCCTTTACACTCCATTTTACAATTTTACCTTCAGTCATCGTGGGTGACAATGCTGGCATCTGTATTAAAAAATTCTCTTACGTTGAGGACTTGATGTTTTGGTAAATCAGCAAAAAAGAAAGCATTGTTATTAAAGAGTAAGGTAGACGAAAGAGGTTTGATAGATTTATAAGTGACGAATTTATTAAGAGGAGCGATGGTAAGATTCTTAGTCAATAGTCTCGAGGAGAGGAGGATAGTTCTGGAGTAGTGTCTGAACATTTTTTTAATCGATAACAAATTGAATAATATCCAAGCAAATTGAATACATTTCCCAATCACAAATATAAAATTCAAGAATTATTTCTTTCAAAATAGAATTTTATTTAAAAAAAAAAAAATTATCTTATTAGAGCCATATTAAATAAGAAAACATGTTCTGTATTTTCTGAATTTGGTCATTTTGCTTTCATATTTTGCTTTCACTTCAATAACCTAATTTTCTATTCACTTTGAAATATTGAAATAATGAAATCCCTAGTCAGATTTTTACTAAGTTAATAAAAAGAATCCAAATTTATAGAAAAATTAATATAGACGTTTTTTAAAATGAAGAATTAAGACAAACCTGCATCTTTCATCAACAAGCTCTACAACATCCTCAAAGTAAATATCTTACTATTCAAGTCAAAATAGCACTGTAAAGCCATTATCTGGGACTCACAACTAAAAGGAATCAGAATTCTCAATCAGAAAAAGTTAGAAGAATCTGTCCTTCCTCGATATTTCAGACACAATAGATTCCCATCTTTTGTCAGGCAACTCAATATGTATGATTTCCACAAAATTCACCTCGGTGACCATAAAAGTATCTTTTGCCATGATATCTTCAACCCTAAAGAGTACATTTTTTTCTATTTAGTAAATAAACTATCTATCTTGTTAAAAGAAAAGTCAATCTCAGTTCTTAAAATAATGATAAAATCTCAAGTTAAGAATATCAATAAATATCGATCTAAGATAAAAAATCGATGCAGTCACTAAAATGCCTCATTCCCTCTGAAAAGTAAAATATTTGGAGTCAACAATCTTCGTTTAAACTCTTCAAGAACTCTCTCAAGATGTTAAACGATAAAAAAAGTTAAAGAGCTTTTTAATCTCATCATATCAGTGAAGAACAAGTTATTTAATAATTGCTAAAATAAGTTCTTCCATTAAAAATGACTTCATAATAAACAAAGAAGAAAATAAAAAAATTACAAAAAATTCAACCTTACAAAAGGTATTTAAAAAATAAGTAATTCAAAACATTACTTTATCAAAGACTCGGTGTTTAATTGGATGATTAAGATGAAAACTTATCTTAACTTTCGATTTAAGGTTAACTTTTGATAAAGACTCGGAAAAATATCACTGAAAAATCTCTGAAAATGTTCGAAAGTGGGCCAATAAACTTTAGGGACACAGTTGGCTGCTTAATGAATTTATGAGTCAAATTTAAATTGATATATTTAATTACTTTACTATTTCACTTTTCTTTCTTTTTTATAAAACCTTTGAAATATTAGATGTGAAAAAAAATCAATTTAAAGTTTTCATTTGAAGAATGCTTCGTTAAGAAATCCATTGACAAAAAGAACTTCGTGTTGTTTTCCTTTATCAATAAAAGTAGCTTCTCCATTAAGTTTATCTGATCTCCACCAACCTTACAATATTTACCCTTATTTCCATACATATGTTCCTTTCCCATCTCTTTGCTAGTTGATAAACTAACCACAATATTTGTCGCCGTTTGCAAAAGAGTATTAGCCGATTCCCATTTTCATGTTGTTTGCCCATTCTCCTTTATAAACCTGACCATAAGCTGATAAAACTCCATTCCCTTTTTTCTTACCATAAAGCCATTAACCTTCATAAAAATTTCCTTCCTTATAATTATACTTTCCAAAACCATGTGGATGACCTTCTGATAATTATCCTTCATAAGATTAACCTGTATGGAATTCAAACTTTCCATGACCAGTCATGGAGTCTTCATAGAATTATCCTGTGTATTTATCTCCATTTAAATACTTCACTGATGCTTTGCCGTGCTTCATACCATTAACAAATTAGCCATCATACTCATCCCCATTTTGGTAGGTCATGATTCCTCTTCCTTGAAAAGTATCATTAATAAAATCGCCTTTATAAACAGTACCATCTGAAAAATAGAAAGTTCCTTGCACCTATCTCTTGTCTTGAACCCAATTTCCTTAATATCTGTCACCATAAGCGTAATAAAAAATTCCAAAACCGTCTTTATTGTTTTATTTCCAGTTTCCTTCATACCTTTATCCTGTTGAAAAATATTGCAAATACCCAATTCCTTATCTTACATTGTCTGCAAAGAATCCTTCATAGAAATTTCCATTTGTCATGTACTATTTTCCATGTCCATTTCTAAGATGAATTTTGAACTATCCTTCATAAATGGCACCAGTGGAAAAGAAATATAATCCTTCTCCATTGTATCGATTTTCTTTAAAATCTCCCATATAAATGTCACCGTTTCCGCAATATAGAATTCCTTTGCCTTATTTAACCAAAGAATCTTTTCGATATTGACCTACATATCTGGTACCATCTTTATATTTTTTATCATGAACCCCTTCATAATGAATTCCACTTTCATCTTTAATGTACTTTTTTTTAAACTCTAACATCAGTTATTATTTTCTCTTCAATAATTTTTGTTTTTGATCCTAAAGATTTTGTTTCTATTTCTACTCCAAATAAACAATATTGCAGTCACTGTAACGTCGTGTTAGAGTTTGACGAGAAGGATTTGTTTTGAAAGAAATTTTACCAATAGAGCTGCCTCTTACTATAGGACGATTAAGATCAGAAGACGACATGAAAAAAATTGCTAAAATGCCAAATAAAGAATACTTTAAATCTAAAAAATAAAAAGAAATTTAAAAGGATTAAGTTTTGATATTGAGAGGTATTAATTCAGAGTTAAAATCAATTAGTTTATAATAATAAACTATAAATGTTGAAAATTCAATGATGACAAAAGATTCTCCTTCTCGAGTAATGACGATAAAAGATCCATAACCTGACTTTTAAATTTTCAACATCCTTCTTTTCCTTTCTTATACTTACTCTTAATCAATAGCTCTTCATCTATAAACATGACAGTCAACATATATTTTTTTCTTATACTGTTTTCTTTGTAAAAAATAAACAATAAATACATCACGTATGTTGGTAACATTCAACATGAAATGCTATCCAATCAGAAAGACTTCTGTTATTAATTTTTTATTGGGTTCATAATTATATGGTTCTATTTATAATTTCAGGTTTTGATATAAATAATAATCATTTATGTTAAACAGGATTTTCTCAAAAAGGCTTTTTTTTCTTTTTTCATCTTCTGCGATCATTTTCTCTCTTTTTATACTCTTGGTACTCTGCATAAGGTGGTAAGTTAGCCAATCCATTGGGAGTGTAATTTCCGTATTGAGAACTTGGAGGCTTCATCTGAGGCTGACCGGGAGTGCTATACTGACCAGGGAGAGGAGTTGAAGGTTGTTGTCCAGGGTATCTTTGTGGATTTGATTGATACTGATATGGCGCATGATATGGTGGAAGGTACATCGGGAAATTAATGTTGATACTTGTATTCGGTTGGGATGGAATTCTCATATTTGGCTGCCCATGAGGAAATTAGCTACGCTGATTGGGTGTAAAAGGTGCTCCTGGTGGATGATAATATCCTGGGGGATAAGATGAAGGTGGATAGCCTGGATATGGTGGATAAGGCGGATAAACAACTTGTTTTGAATCTCCAGACTTTGAAGAATTGTATGCGAAACTTCCATAACTTTTAGGTCCACCTTCTATCTCATTGTTTTGGGGAGGCATTATTCCACCTGGAGGAGGAGGTAAATAATAAGGATGTTGCCATGCATTATAATAGTATCCTCTTTCATAAGATTAATTCTATCTTCCCTCTCCATATTTTAAAGGAGGACGCTCTGCTTTTTGAGGTTCATGTAAAGGATAGGCGTATGGCGACATGGGGTATCCATAAGGTGGGTAAAACTGATGCGGACTGGGATATGGACTATTCGAAATCATTGGGTTTAAAGAAATAGGATTTTATGTCTATTTTTCGTTAGACGGTTTCTTGTAATATGCATCTGAATAATTATTGTATTTTGTATTGTATGCTTAAATTTTTAACTCTCCACTTTACCCCTTAAGAGTTTTTTCTGCTTCGTTATGATAGGTCTCTTAGAGTCCTTTGGAAAGAAATGGTCTGCCAATTTTTACTGTACTTTAATCTTGAAGTGACGAAATTTATGTGTTTACCTTTTATTAGAATGGATTTATTTTTTAACTTAATTTATTTTTTGCATTATAATCTTTTTATTTTTGGTATTCTCTGATTTTTTATTAATATTAATTAAAAACTTAAAGAGTCGGTCGATGAAGTTTCGGCTCGGCTTCTTTCTGCAAATCTTTATCTGAAGAATTTTTAAATTTATGGAACATAGGAAGTTAATTTTGAGTAGCATTGATAATTTTATTTTTATCGATAATTTATTATTTTTATTCTTTATTAAGAATTTATTTTTTTTAGAAAGGAAGTTGATAAAGGATTCCATTTTAAGTGATTTTTTTGGATGAGTAAGCTTTTGGAGACAAGAGATTTGTTTCAGGATAAATATTTTTGTTTTGATTGGAAATCGAATTCAAATTGAGAGGGGGATTTTTTTCTATGACAGAAGGTTTAGAAAAAGTTTAAAATAGAGGATTTGCATAATGTTTTTTTTCAACTTCTTAAAAAAGTTTCATATCGAAGGAGGCTGGCTTCTTTAGTTATTTGGTATTTGTCTTGTTTTTCTTTTCATCTTAATGAAACTGGTCTAAGTATTTTTCATATTCTTCCTATTAAGATTTTGAAATATTATTTTAAATTTATCCTTATTTAAAATCCTCATCTTATTATTCGATCTCTTATGATTTTTTTTCCTCTTATTCATAATCATCAAAGTTTTATTGCTTAAGGTTCATTTACCTCTCCCTTTTTTACCTTTATAAACGTTATTTCTTTTTAATATAGTAGTAAGACTTTTTTTATTTCCTTTTAAGTCTGGCATTATATTCGATTATAAAAGGGTCATCATCATTGGATGTAAGGGATTTTTTAAGGGGAAGTTTTTATTTGGATTTAATTTCAGTCGTCGAAGGAGTTTTGTGTGTCTTTTTTGAAGAAACACTCATAGCCTCGCGATGGTCATTAATGATTTTCTTTTTGGGTTCATCCTCAAAAAAGGCTGCAAAGTTAATATTTTTTTTCCTTGATTACCGATCCTCATAAATTTTTTGTGTTTTTTGTGGCTGAGGGGGCTCATATACCCTTACAGGACGCCTCATAACAACTTATTTGACAGTTTCCTCTTATTATTCCTCATTCTCCAGGTACTTAGAAATTCTAGAGGGGTTCGAATCTATGTCTTCTTATTATAGGATATCGTCAAGGTTCAGTTAATCACTCCCTTTTTTCTCAATTCCATTTCTATCCCTTTATGATGAATTTTGAGCCTATTAATCTGCTTTTTAAGCGCAACCATCCCAAAGGGGCAGGAAAAGTTAGCAAAGCTACTTGACAAAAACATTGTAAGGACTGTTTTGAATTTTTTCACTATGTTCATCAGAAAAAATGTGAATATAGTAATTTTTGTATGTTTATTTACATACAGAACATGTCGTATGTTTAGAATTGGGTCTGGGAAAAACCTAAGTAAAAAATCAATCTTACTATTTGGTTATATTTCTCGCAGTTTTATTTTATAAGTTTTTGATGGTCGAGCATTTCTTTTTGAAGGTTCTTGGCGATTGTCTTTTTGTCGACCCCTAATGCGAAGGCTGAAGTATAAAAAAGGCCATCATTGTTATATTCTGCAAAAGTATGTTAGGGCGGCAACGGTTATCTCTGATACTTGGGGCAAAAAGTCAATTTAATATCATACTTGGAATTATTTTTCAAATTTTTAAGTGAAAAAAGGTGCTAATCACACTAATTCTAGCACCGTCTTTTTCTTTTAATCCCCTACATTGATTTTAAATATTGTTATCATCTTATTTCCGGCATATAATTTAATTAATTAAAAAACGCACAAAAAGGAATAAAAATGAATTTATCATACTTTGCCTCATCATATACTTTGATAATTTTTAAGTAAAATAATAATTAAATGATAACTTTTCTAATTTATTGTATTAGAATTATAACATTGAAATTAAATAAAAATTATAAGTGTTTCAAATTAAAATAAATTTTTATAAACTCTCCAATTAGATTTAATTACGTTGACTTTCCTGATATCACTTTTTATCATTGACGAATAAGTTTGAAAAATTCTTAATATGAAAGCTTAAATTATAAGTATGTTTTGTTAGATTAGAAAAAAGAGAATCATTTTTATAACAGTAATAAAAATTCGTATCATCTATAAGCTTGTTGCTGATAGATTTGATTGTAAAGCTCAGCCTTTTATCTCATAAGTTTCTTAATTGTGGCATTCTTTTGCTCCAAAATCCTCTTGAATTCCTAAGATGCCCCAATTGATAAAATTAATTCCTAATTTATTATAACTGATTGAGGTTCATTTTTATATATTTATTTCAAAATACTTCCTTAACTTTTATAAGTTTACTTTTTTGCCAATAGGCCCTAAAGTTATATAACTTTTTGTTATAGCTCCTTTTTTTGCTTTTCAATCTATTATTACTTTTTTAAAAAACTTTCAGATGGTTATCTTGAGCCCATTTTTGTTACTGTCCTTTTTTATTAATAAAAATTCATTTCTTAGTTTTATTTATGATCTTTATTAAGGTTTTATTGAGATTTGCCCAGCTCAGCATTTACTTTTTAATATTTCAAGACCATTTTCTTTGCATGTTAGAAATCTTCTGTTAGTTATGAAAGACTATCTTCAGCCTTTTTAACTTTTTATTTAAATTTTTTGTTTTCTTAAGTCTTTTTATTATTTTCGTTTTTGAGATCTTCAATCATTTTTTACCAACCTTTTTTTTCGACTTAATGGAGTTCTTTAAGTCTTTTAAACTAAGATTATTTTGCTTTAAGTGATTTTTAAAGTCTTTCCTTAACATTTGACAGTTAATTTGATGAGTTTTCTGCAGATTTAGTCGATCTGTCCGCAGCTGAAGCTAGAGTTGCATATCGGTTATTCAATAATTAATGTTAATTTTCTAATTATTTGAGTTTATTTTTGGATTAAGTGTAAGAAAATGAGAGTTCTTAATTTTTGAGCGTGGTCATTTTAATTTTATCCTCATAAGATTTAATGGTATTTTCTAATTGTTTATTTTTCCTTAAAAGAGAGTAATTTTCAGAAGATAATTCTTAACATTTTTTTTATTTGTCAAATAAGGCAGATGAAAGTTCTTTAATTCTTAGGTTTAGCTAAGTATGTTAAATCAAGTTTCTTTTGATTTAGTTTGATATGTCTGCATTATGGTTGTTGACTAACAAATCAAGTTGTGACCTTAAATATTATATCTGACATTAAACGTGAGAGTTCTTTTGTTTCAGTTACCTATTTTCAATTTATACATTCATGAACTTTCTTTTGGTTTATTCAAGTTCTGAAGAGAGAGACTGGATTTTCTTTGCATAAATTTAAATGCTCATATTAGATCCTTGATATGGTCCTTGGTAAGAAAACTAACATTATTAATTGTCAACTATAATTCCCATCGGAGGGTTGTACTTTTTATTGACATCTTTTGAAGTTTTCTTACTTTGAGATGATGATGAATTCGCCCTTTGATTTTTTTTCTTGTGTTATGGATCTTTACAATTGTGAGAATGAACACAATGATGATTTCTATGTTTTTAACAGTAACTCATCGAATTTTATTTATATAAATCTTTAAACACAAAGATAAACTTTATTTAATTTTTTTTATTAAGGTTTTCTGAAACAACTTTTAAAACAAAAAAAATGTTTTCATAAGTTTTTTTATTTATTGACTTTAATATAAAAGTAAACAAAGTTTGTTTGATTGAATGAAATCATTTTGTTTTTTCTTTTTTCTTAGCTTTCTAAGGAGATTTAATCTTTTCATTTTCCTTATCTCCTTGATTTTATTTCTCACGTTCCTCTTGGATTTTTTTCAAATTATTCTGAATCAAAATTTTTACAATTGATGCGACTAAAATAATGATAACAAAAATGGCGAAATATTTTAAGCGATTTCGTGCCAAT
>Ga0102832_1002766_pt1 | contig 10136 bp, 7 predicted proteins | sample EBPBio282013_DNA_FD_88942 | JGI IMG/M metagenome (GOLD analysis project Ga0102832, IMG submission 88942) | Wastewater treatment Type I Accumulibacter community from EBPR Bioreactor in Madison, WI, USA - Reactor 2_5/28/2013_ DNA (Illumina Assembly) | ecosystem: Engineered > Bioreactor > EBPR >... | reverse complement strand
TGATTAATAAAAATAAATAGAAACAAATAAAGTATCAAAATTAAAAAAGACTTTCATTTATTTTATTAATTTTAGTTCATTTTTTCTAATGATTGTATTACCCTTGTTGAATCGACCTTTAAAGTTCAGCCAATTTTTATTTGACACTGAGGTTACCATTTACAGGCATTTTCTTATTTTATGGTTTATCCTTTTTTATTTTTGATCCTAAAAACTGTGTGATTGTTGACTGCATCACTTTTTGTTATTGCTTGTTCGGAGATACAGTCAAAATTTAAGGATTTCCGTTCATAAAAGAATGGTCTTAAGGTTAATTTTTCTTTATTTCAGCTTACTCTTTTTCTGATTTAGCAGTATGGCTTTATTTTAAGACGATTTATTGAGAAATTTCATCTTCAGAATCATTTTTGTTATTTTACTGATGAGTGTCACCATTTACCTGAACTTCTTACTGAACTGTCATGATATTATTTTATTTCACTTACTCGTAAGCTTCAGGTGTAGACTTTGGTCTTTATTCTTAAAGATTCAGATGTTCTTTCATTTATTACGGGTCTTATTCTGACATTAATTTTGGAGTTGGAGGGCTGTAATTCAAATACAAAGAGTCCACTGAAAACAAATGAATGCACTTTTACAATCGGGAATTCTTCTCATTTTCTGTCTTGAACTTCATACATTTCATACAATGAAACTCAAAGCTTTGAGCATCAACCTCAGTACCGATAAAACCAATACATTTGTAATGGTACCATTATCCACAAATTTCACATTCGATCATATCCATTTCATTTTCATATGGTTTTCTACAAATACAAAAGATTCCACCCTCTAAAATCTAACAAAAAAATTACCTTCTTCGATCAAAGTCTCAACTTGTTATTTGGCATTTTTACCTCTTGATTTTCCTTTTTTGGATTTCTGTGAGGCTTTATTTGACTTTTTAGTAGATCCAGCTAACGATCCTCCATTAAGAAAAGTTTCCATTTTATCTTTTAAAAACATATTCTCTTTGATGATTCGATCGTATCTTTTACAATTTTCTTCAGCATTTTATCCATTTTGAAGGGTGTGCCAAAAATCATCATATTTATTAAGACATTTTCTCATTTATCTTCGACTTGGTTGATAGACATCAACAATTTTTATCCCTGTTTCTGTTTTTTGGATAGTAACAGAAATCTTTTTTAACTTAGAAAGTTTGATAATGATTTATTTGAGGAACTACTCATCGCTTTGACGAATAATCTCAGGCTTTTGTTCTTATTATTACTATTTTTAGATTGCATCAAAAGTCTGGATGAAAGATTTCGTTGGGATAATTTTCATCAATTTAAAAGGGAAAATCGCTATTTTGTAAGTTTCGATGTATTTTTCAATCATTCTGGCGAATTTTATGATTTAATCTCTGCTTTTTTTCTTTTTGTATTCAATTTGTCTCGTAATTTTGAGAGGTTCATGCTATTCACAGAAAATAAGATATTTTATTTTTTACAAATTTAATTGCTCCATATATACTTTCTTTTTTCTTGCACACTCAGGATGATAATATTTTCTGCATTATGAATCTTAACATTTCACGCAGGCTCCAGCTTTAGATTTCTTGCATACAAAACATTAATGTTTGTATCGTTTTTTTTCAATATTTTCGATTCCTTTTACGTTGATAGCTCCATTTTTTTACTAAAAATAGCATTAAGGAACCCAAATTGAACAGACATAATGAACCCAAACGTAATTGCAACTGGGCTGATCTTGAGGATAAGTAGATTTATTAAAGTAATCGTAATAAAGTTCTTCTTTCTCCTCATTGTTCTAGATTTCTTGATCTTCAGGCAAAATTCTTTGAGGATGAACGTATTACTATTTCTGTTTGTTGTATGGACATTTTTTTGAATACTCGTAAAACCCAGGATTTGTTTATTTCCAGAGATTCGTATCAATATGAATGTTAGTCCTTTTCATGGCACCTCCTTTGACATTACACAAAGGACATGGAAGGTTAATACCTGAAGGACCAAAAGCAAGGCAAACATCACAAACCCAGCTTTCAGCAGGAACTTTGGCCAATCCAACACATCTTTGATGTAAACTTATATTACAAGTGGAACAAAAGACGATTAAATTGTCATCAGTATAGTCCCCATCAGTACAGATTTGACACTTTGCATCTTCAAACTGAGTTTATCTTTCTTACTATTAAATAAGAAGTTCACTTCTAACTTTGTCTTTGTAAACTTTTTTTTTGTACTCTTTCATGTATTAGAGGTATTTTTATTCTTATTAATGCATTTGGAAGATGAAGTCAAGCGGATCAGACTTTGGCATTTCCATAAAAGAAGGATATATGGCTGGAAGTTCAGCCTTTTGGATCGAAGATTCTAAAATTGAAATAACTTTATCCAAAGGCAAGTTGAGAATCGTTGAAAGTAAAACTTCGTCAGATGTCATTTGTTTCATACAAATTTTTTAACTGTGTTATTCACTTTTTTACTCATTTATTTCATTACCGTTTACTAATTTTTCTTGCTCATTGACTTATTAAATTACTTCCTCTTCTTCCTTTTAATTCATTTAAAGCTCCATGTTTTCTTCACAATTTGGATTTTAACTTTTTACTTCGGAAATATTTTGATTTTCCTAAATGTTCTCTATAAAATCTTCAATAAGGGGCTCACTAGATTTCTCATTCTTTTTCTTTTATACATTTTTCCTTTTGACCTGACGAGAAAGAATATCTAATTGAGAAGCATCAATAATTTATTGCTTTGTTTAATCAAAACAAAGAGGTCTTCGTTTTTTAATTTATTTTGGTTCGAGATTACTTATGACTTATAATCTCCCTTTTAAGACAGATGACCACTTTTCACTTTTTTAGATTTTGCTTTTTATATAATTAAATAAAACCGCCCTTGTTGAAGAAACAAATTCGTTATCTTAAGTCACAGTTGACAATGATAACTTCTTTTATAAAGCTTCGGTTTTATTGATAGTCAATGGAGCAGGAATCAATTGAGCCAAATAGTCTGTCAATTAGTCAGCTTCTTTTTTTACTTGCTCGGTTTGGAACTCTAGAATATTACCCTGGCGTGTGTTTTTTATGAACCTGGTAGGCATTTGAATCGGAAGTTTACTGACTCGATTCAGAACTTGGTTGGCTGCTTCCAGAGGATTGTTTCTTGAGTAGAAATCGTAACTGAAGTATTCAGCACTTACCATGTACCAAAAACAATTTGCTGTTAAGCTATGGTAAGGGTTCATTTTGTTTTGGAAACTAATTTAGTCACATTCAATTTTTTTCAAGTAATCAACGATCCTTACGTAAGGCTCGATATGATTTTATTATTTATTTAAATTACTTCTTTCTCTTACCTTGGGTAGCTCTTCTTCGATTTCGAGCTATGAGGTCTTCTTTTTATTCATTCCTTTTTGATTTACTTTTGGTCTTCCTCTACCTCTGGGACGACCAAGCTGTCCTAAACGAGGTTTTTTCAACTGCTCAAGACTTTATGAATCAGATTCATTTTAAGAAATTACTTCATCCTCATGCTGATTAGAGAGGGAATTTTAAGGGCGCGATTAACTCATTCAATAATCAAAATAATTTATCAAATAAAAAATAAATATTACGAGGGTTTTTCCCAATCATTATTTTGACCATGTCTTAGTCTTCTGAAATTGATTTGAGTCAAAATCCATCTTACCTTTCTGTTTTTTTCTGATATTGACTGTTTGTTCTATCCATAATCATGCAAGAAAAATCAGATGTAATTTTGGAAAATTTGTAAAGCTTTTTTTAATCATTTGATGTTAAAGATCTCTTATTCGAGTTATTTTAAAGCTTTCTGATCATCCTCACCAACTTTTATCGTCATAATGATCGATATCTTGATCAGAAATATTCAATAGATTCAAGAAAAATGGTTTCGAGCTTTCCGTTGGACAATATGACTTCGAAAATAGGTCTCTATAGGTCTATGATCTATTTTAATGAGTTTCGATCTTAGGTTTTTTATCATGTTATTTTCTTTCTCTTCATCTTTTGAATAACTTTTATAATAAAGCCAAAGTTTTGATTTTTTTTTGAATTTGCTTCTTTTTGATTTTTTAGTTCAAATTTTAAGCCTTCTGACCTCGGTTGACTTGTTTCCATCTTCTACATAACTAAAAGTTTCTATTTGCTCATAGTTTCAACTAACAATCTCATAACAGATATTTCCACATGAAAGTTAAAAATTTTGAAGCAAGTGATACTTTTTTCTTTCTTGAACTTTGTTGAGACTCAGAGACGTTGAGGCTCCAAAAAGAGCCACATATTCGAAGAGAACGACCTCTCGTTTCTTTCAGAAGAAATTAGATAAATTTATGTCCGACGGATTCATCAAAATGAAAGTTTTAAATGAACCCTAAGTATTTTCGTTGAAAAGTAGGCTTGCAATCATAGCTTATAACGAAGCAGCTCAATTGAAAAAGTTCTGAAAATAAGTAATCTGGAAAGGGGTGTTGCTTTTAATAACTTTGAATATAAAGGTTAATTAAAGGGTAGTAAAATAAATAAGGAAACATTAAAAAATGGAAATAAATTTGTTTTAAAAAGCTTTAATGAATAAAATGATAAAATCCTATGAAATTGAATTAATTATAACAGAAACAAATTATACATTAAAGAAAATGCAAGGTATTTACTTAATTGTGTTCGAAGTATTCATAATTATTTTTTTCGGCATTTTTGTGCGTACTTCACCAGATGACACCTCATTAACCAGCAACATAACCACCATAGCTTCAGGTTTTTATTTTCTCCTTGGTATTTCTTTATGATATTAAGCATTCACAGCAACATCTTTCAGGTTCAAGATGCTCGACTGGTCAATGTTAAGCAATATGCTTTTCATATTAACAATATGTCTGCAAATCAACACATTGTATGTCATGTTTTGGCAAAGCTGCTTTAATGGTTTCAGTGCCACAAGCAGTCTTTCAACCACACATGTTGTTGTTGGCATTTAAGCTGCCTTGGCGATTATGGTTACATGTTTCGAGTTCATAGGACAAATTAATAAAACTCAAATCTTTTTAATTGCCATGATTGAAGTTTTCTTCTTTGCTTTGAACTGGGTAATCTAATATGAAGGTAAAATTATGAGTAATTCAGGTATTTTGGCAATGACTGGAGGATCAGTAATGACTTCATTTTTATTTGGATATGCGTTTTCAATACCAATTAGATGGCTGAAATTCAGCTAATCATCAAGTATTGCAGAGGAAAAAGAGAAATATTTTACATTGACATTAAAATTCATCGGATTGGTCATTTTAATATTTTTATGGCCATCTTACAATTCAATGACTGCCATACCTGACATTCTTTTAGACAACATTTATGATACTTCTTTACTTCTACAACAAGCATATTTGCAGACATTCTTTTGTCTTTTATCAGCAGTCATAACAACTTTAGCTGTGAGAATTTATGGTGAAAAAATTATGATCAACCATTTCATTAACTCAATCATTAATGTAACTTTCGAAAATATTTTAGACTGGACTTTTAATCGGAGCTTCAGCAGGCGTCATAATCGATCCTTTTGCATCTGTTTTACTTGGTGTAGCTGGACCCATTCTCTATCTTCTCTATTAAAAATATATTGCCCCTTTACTTGGAAAAGGTTATCCTTTTGATAAAATTTTTATGTGTCTTCTTTCTGCAATTTTAAATTCAATCTTCGTAGTTGGAAGAAATGGAAGAAATCCTGACCTTGCCATTGATTAATCTAAACAAGCGGGACTACAATTCGCTAACTTTATTGTTTCTTTCTGTTTTGCACTTGTATTTGGTGCTTTAACTGGCTTTTTGTTAAAAAAAATCAACTCTCTTAATTAATAACCATCCAACAAAGATTCTACAATTTGGCTCATTGAACAATAAATTGTGCCTTTGTACAGTGATGACCCTTTGATGGCTCAAATTCACTAAAAATAAGCTGATAAAAGGTTAAGAAAAGAACAATAAATGTTCAATATGAAACAAAATTTTACCATGTAAAAATCTCGATAAAATACTGAACTTGGTAAAATATTGAAACAACAAATCTAATACCAGTCAAGAATAAAATGAGAAAATAAAAAATGGCTTTAATTTCAGTTTTTCATTTTTACAATTTTAATTTCCTTTTTAAATAAATTCATTAAATTCTGACAGAGAAATAAAAATAAAATAAATTGAATGTTAATTTTGAGTTAAATGTTAAAGTAAAATAACTTACATCAAAGGATATTTAGGATTTAAAAAAATAAATAAAATATCTTTTAGTCCCAAATGAAGAAGTTACTCAATAAATCATTACTTAATAACATAAGGTTCAAGCAAAGTTACCTTCTGAAAAATGCAAGAATTGTCAATGCTGATCTTACAGAACAAGGAGACGTCTTAATTTAAAATGGAAAAATTGCTGAAATCTCGAACAATATTTCACACAAAAATGCTGAGGTCATCGATTGTACAAATAAACTCCTTATCCCCGGTGGAATTGATACTCATACACACATGCAGTTACCTTTCATGGGAACTTCTGCTGTCGATGACTTCAATACAGGTAGTAAGGCAGCTATTGCAGGAGGAACCACTTCTTTTATCGATTTTGCAATTCCTTCACCATAATAAACAATGTCAGTTGCTTATTAAAGATGGAGAGGATGGGCAGATCCACAAGTAAATTGTGATTACGCACTTCATGCTGCAATTACCAGCTGGAATTCCGAAACTCCAAATTAAATGAGAAAAATGGTTGAAAATGGAATTACAAGTTTTAAATTTTTCATGGCTTACAAAGGAATTCTTGGCTTGGATGACGTATCAATGTTTAAGGCATTTGAAACAGCAAGAGAATTGGGAGCTTTATGTATTGTCCACGCAGAAAATGGGGACATTATTGCTTAAAATCAGCAAAGACTCATTAAAAAAGGAATTACAGGTCCTTAAGGCCATTATTTATCCCGACCATAATCCGTTTAGGCTGAAGCAGTCCACAGAGTCATCACCATCGCTGAACATGCAAATGTTCCAGTTTACATTGTTCATTTGATGAGCAAATAAGCATCAGAATAAGTTTTAAGAGCTAAAAACAGAGGACTTTTGGTTCATGGGTAAACTTTAGCTGCATCAATCGGAACTGATGGATCAAAACTTTTTGACAAGGATTGGGAAACAGCTTCAAAGTATGTAATGTCACCATCTTTGAATCCTGATCCAAAAGTTAAAACTCAACTGATGAAATACCTCAGTTCGGGAGTTATCGATGTCATTGGAACTGATAATTGTACTTTTTGTACAGAAAAGAAAAGACTTGGTCTCAACGATTTTACTAAAATTCCTAATGGTGTTAATGGACTTGAAGATAGACTTTCTCTTGTCTGGACTAAAGGAGTCAGAACTGGATTGTTGTCTGAAAATCAATTTGTGGAAAAAACTTCTTCAAAAGCAGCACAAATTTTCAACATGTATCCTCGCAAAGGTATCATCAGAGTTGGTTCTGATGCTGATGTCGTTGTTTGGGATCCAAATCATAAGAAAACGATTTCAGCAGCAAATCATCACCATAAAGTTGATTTTAATGTTTTCGAAGGACAATAGGTTTATGGTAAAGCAGATTATACTTTTTCGAATGGTAACTTAGTTTGGAATGGAAAAGATTTCCTTAACCAACAAAAAGGTAAATACATTCAAAGATCTCCATTTGGATACGTGTACTCAAGACATAAAGCATGGACCTAAACTAACAATCCATTGAACTTTAAAGTTGACAGAACCAAAAAAGAATAAAAAAATACTTCTCAACCAACATCATCTTAACAATAAAAAATTAATCAACTTTAAAATGAATTAAAAAAGTTGAGAGAATAAAGAGACCAATTACTTTCAAAAGTAAAAAATCAATAACAAGACATTGCGACCAATTATTCAGGAAAGAACTTGATCAACAGTTATGAAAGTTTGAAAAAGTACTTACCAGGCGAAGTTTTTGAAAGTGTCAGACATATATTTTATGGTAATAAAACTGAAGAGGTTCCTTTGAAAGATTAAACTAAAAAAATTGCTGAAAAAAGAAACATCGAAGTTAAAAGTTTTAAAATAGGTTCTCTTGATTAATAGTTGAGAACCAAAAGACTCGTGAAAGTTGCTGCAATTCAACATTCAATTGTTTTACCAACAACTTAACCAGTTAAAAAACAAAAATGGGCCATTTTGGAAAGAGTTAAAGAAATGATTGAGCTTGCAGCACTTTAAGGAGCTAACATTGTCTGTTTACAATAAATTTTCAATGCACCTTTCTTCATGTGTACAAGGGAACGTTATCCTTGGGTTTAATTTTCTGAATCAATGTAAGGATAAACTGTTCAATTCATGAAATAACTGGCTAAAAAACACAACATTATCATTATCCCATCAATTCTTGAAAGAGAAAAGAATAAAGAAACTCTCCACAACAGTTCAGTTTACATTGATAATCATGGAGATGTTTTGGGTAAACAAGAAAAAACTCACATTCCAAGAGTTGGAGACTTTAATGAATCAACTTATTACATGGAGGGTGAAAGTGGACATCCCGTTTACGATACCGAGTTCGGAAAAATTGGAAGTAACATTTGCTACGGAAGACATCATCCTCTTCATTGGATGGGATTCGGTCTCAATGGAGCTTAAATTGTTGTTAATCCAGCCGCAACTATCAATGGACTTTCTGAGCCACTTTGGTCGATTGAAGGTAGAAATGCTGCTATTGCCAATCATTACTTTACGGTAAACATTAACAGAGTCGGTACAGAAGTTTATCCAAATGTATTCACAAGTGGTGATAAAAAAGGTCCTAAAAAGTAGTTTGGTCATTTTTATGGAAGTTCTTATGTTGCTGCTCCTGATGGTTCCAGGACTCCTGGCCTTTCCAGAGTAAGTGATGGAGTACTTGTCACTTAAATTGACCTTAATATGTGCAGACAAGTTAAAGATATTTGGGGATTTGCGATGACTGGACGTCATAAAATTTATGCTGAGCTCCTCACAAAATATTCAACCTTTGACTTTTAACCTCAAATCGTCAAAAAGAATAATAAAAAATGAAAATTGATTTCTCAATATTTGTTCATTCAAAATTTTATTTAAATTGTTCAAAATCTCAAGAAAAAAATAAGAGTAAAATTTATTATTAAAGTTTTCCCGTTTTCAACATAGGTTCTTCCTGGCGTATGGACTTGCTAGTCTTTGTTTAGTCTGAATTTTAGGGTTTTAAACTGAAATTCTATCGCTTTTTATTTTTAGATAAAGACTTTGCATACATTTAGAAAGTTAGATTTTAGCTTTTTATTTGCGAGTATAGCAAACTGATCTTAATTTTTTTCTCATGAAAGCTTAAGACATAAATTTAGTCTTTAAATCTTAAGATTTTTCGAGAAAAAAGGTTGAACTTTTACCCGTCAAGTTAAGTTCATCTTTTGGTGGAGATAATCTAAAAGTCTTAGCCATTTATCTTTGAGGGGTCTACTTTAGATGGTCAAAAAATATTTTGGTAGACGGGCTTTTGGATATCTTCTAAAATTTAAGATTATGTTGTGAATTGATAACGAAAGATAGTTCAGGGTTTGATTTTTCAAAAGATTTGCTGATTTTTCTTCTTTTCAGCGGCCGATAAACTTATTTCGGGTCTTTCGTCGGAAAAACAACGGTGAGTCGAGTTGAAAAACGAAACATTGTCGAACTTTTTCGTTTTCGTTTCAGTTGGAGCAACGATCTCGAAGAATTGAAACACAAATTACGTCGTTTACTCGGTGATACGTTGATTTCGGCATCGTTTCTCGCCTATGTCGGCGCGTTTACATTTGAATTTCGTCACGAATTAGTTCGAGAACTTTGGGAAAAAGATTTAGTTGAAAAAGAAGTACCGATTTCTCAACCGTTGCGTCTCGATGAACTTTTAACGAGTGACGTCGAAATTTCGAAATGGTCGAGCGAAGGTTTACCACCTGATGAATTATCCGTTCAAAATGGAATTTTAACAACACAATCGAGTCGATTTCCTTATTGTATCGATCCTCAACAACAAGCATTGAAATGGATTAAAAAACGTGAAGAAAAAAATAAT
>Ga0102832_1002764_pt1 | contig 10138 bp, 6 predicted proteins | sample EBPBio282013_DNA_FD_88942 | JGI IMG/M metagenome (GOLD analysis project Ga0102832, IMG submission 88942) | Wastewater treatment Type I Accumulibacter community from EBPR Bioreactor in Madison, WI, USA - Reactor 2_5/28/2013_ DNA (Illumina Assembly) | ecosystem: Engineered > Bioreactor > EBPR >... | reverse complement strand
TATGGGTAAAAATGTGCTGATAAAATGATTAGGTAATTGAGTATAAGACGGACGAGATGTATCTCGTCCCAAAATACCGCCCACCGGCAAACCGCTACAACCCGCCTATTAAACCGTTGTCTTCAACCGGATGACACTCAGCGAATGGGCAGGCATCTCGTAGGTGAACACCGCGCCAACCGCCAGCGTCGCGCTTTGCGGGAGGACGGTTTGCGGTCGCCAGTGGTTGTTCTCCGCCAGCGCCTCGCCGGTCAGAACAGTACACGCCGCTTCACCCGCAACTGCACCCACCGACGCGAGGTCAATGGTTACAGGCAGCGGGGCATCCGCGCGGCTGACCAGTTTCAGGATGACATCGCCAGTCGCCGAGTCCCGCACGCAGGAAGCCGCCGCGACTTCATCCATGCCCTCAACATCCAGCGTGACCGGCAGGTAAACATCCCCCGTGTTCGCGCCAAACAACTGCTGGGCATAGTAATTGGTCGAGAGGCGAATCGACGTATTGGTGAAGTAGATCATGTTCGGCTGCCACTGCATCCGCTTGTGCTTACCCAGCAGCGGGGCGTAGGACGAGAGCAAGACAATATCACCGTTGCGTTCCAGCGAGGTCATATAAGCCGCTTCCGCCAGCGCCGACCGCAGCGTGTTCGCTCGTCCGAGGTCGTGGGCGGCGTATTCACCGAGGTACACTTTGGAGGCGTTCCGGTCGTAGCTGTCGAAGCGGTAGAGGTTGTCCCAGTACCATTCCGGTGGGCGGTAGCCGTGTTCATCCACCATGTCCATATGCATCTCGTGGGCAAGCTGCCAGCCCTTCTCGTAATCCTCGCCTTCCGGTCGCGGGCCAGTCGTACCGATCAGGATGATTTCAGAGTGCTTGGCCTTCACCGCGTCGTAAATCATCTTAAAGCGTTCAACGAATAACGGTGAAATCTGGTCTTCGTTCCCAATCGCCAGATATTCGAGGCCGAACGGTTCGGGGTGTCCGGCTTCGGCTCGCTTCGCGCCCCATGTGGAGGTGGCGGGGCCGTTCGCCCACTCGATCAAATCCAGCACTTCTTGGACGTATTCGCCCATCTCGTCCATCGGCAGCCCCTGCTGGTTTTCCTCCAAGCGTCCGGTGAACTTCATGCCGCTGTTCGGGCAGCAGGTTCCGGCGGGAACAACCGGCACGGGTTTCGCGCCGATGTCCTCGCAGTATTGGAAGTACTCGAAGTAACCCAAGCCGACGCTCTGGTGATAGTTCCAGATGTTGGGCTGCGAATGGCGGGTTTCAATCGGGCCGATGGTGTCTTTCCACCGGTACATATTGTCGAGGCCGTCGCCGTGCGCGAGGCAGCCACCGGGGAAGCGGATGAAACGCGGCTTGAGGTCGGCGATCACCTGCGCCAGATCCGCCCGTAACCCGTTGGGGCGGCTGCGAAAGGTCGCCTGTGGGAACAACGAGATCATATCGACTGCCAGCGCCCCCGCGCCGGATGCGTACAGTACGAAGCGCGCGTGGCTGTCCGTCGCCGAGGGTTGCAGGGTGGTGGTGAGTTTCGTCCACTCGCCGCCGGGTGTCGTTAGCGTGGCTTCCGCCAGCACCTCACCGGTGTGGCTTTCGAGCTGCACCTTTAACCCGCCGACGTTACCCGACAGCACACGGGCGAACAGCGTCAGGTCATAGCTCTCACCGGCCTTGATCGCGATACCGTCGTAGCCAAAGTTCCGCAAACCGACCTCGCCGCTGTCAATGTTGACGATCAGGTAGCGGGGGTTATTGCGGTGGATGGGTGCTTCCGTGCCGAGCGCGATGGAACACTTGCCCTTCTCCGTCACCAGTTCCCACGCCGTAAAGAAGTTCCAGTCGAAGTTATCGACCGCCGTGTACTCGAACGAGCGATTCTGGATGAGGTCGGCGTACAGGCCACCATCGGCGGCGTAATTGATGTCCTCGAAGAAGATGCCAAAGAGGTCAGGGCTGATGGGCTTGGCTTGGTCGGCCTGAACGGTCAGATGGGCGGTTGCTATCGTCAGGTCATTTGATGTCATGTACTGGGGTATCCTTTTGACAAGCATTATTTTGCGCTTGACTATAGCGCTCAATCCGGCTTTAAGAAACCGCGTGGCACTATGACCGAACGCCGAACACGGTTATGAATCGTTTTCGAGGGTCAGGTGGTGCGGGGGTGGCTGCTGCCCGCTGTGGTAGTAGGCGCGGTTCTGCTCGACATAAAACGGAAAGTCCTGCTCCCAATACTGGCGCGGGTCTTGCTTGAGCAGCACCGAAAACGCGGCGTAGAGATCCGGGTTTTGGGTGGCGAAGGCGTGCGGGTTGCGGAAAAACATTTCCAAGTAGCCCGCCAGAAACTCGCCATTGTTCTGGAACACGTAGGGATGACCGATGGGCAGCACGTCCGGCTTTTCGCCCGCCACCAGCTTGTCGTAGCGCCCCATCTCAATTCGCTTGCCTTTGACGAATGCCGACCGTGCTTCCGGCGTGAAAATATCTGTGCCTTCGGGGGGGAAGCGGTCGTCGGATTGGCGCATCCCCGGCATCCAGCCGAAGCTCTTGGTGGACTGCTTCAGGTGCGCCGCGACGAAGAAGTCGAGCAGATGCCCGAACTCATGCAGGAAGGGGATGACTCCCGGCATAGGTTGGTTGAAACCCTCGAACAAGCGGCTGACGACGAGCTTGATGCACCCCTGCTGCGTGTCATAGCAGCCACCCGCGACACCGCCATCGACGTTAAATACGGCTTGGTCGGTGTACAGCCAGATATGCACGCCCGTCCGCAGCAAGCGGTCGAGAATATCCTGACGGTAAAAAAATACCTCAACGATATGACCCGCTACCAGATAGCCGAGGGCGGGAAATCTGAGCATGTGATCAAACAATTGCCCCCGTTCACGTTGAACGATTTTTTGTAGTCGTAAGAGACGAGCAGCCTGAGTCGCAATCGGAGGATCATCTGGTGTACCCAACAGTTGCAGATCAAAGCCTTCATGCAGCATGACCTTTTGAATGGTTTCGTGGAATTGGCGACGCTGTACTTTATCTAAACTTTTGACCAGTGGAAAGTAGCTTTCCATGTATCGTGGACGCTGGGTGAGGGCAAAAATATAGAAGGCGAGTTGAGGGAGACAAGAGCTGTAGGTAAGGGATTGAAGACGAACCAGATTACCGAATAGATTATTGATGTAAACCTGCTCCCGACCCTCAATATCCAGCGACTCGTTCACATCAATTTTGGTGTCGCCAATATAAACCCCATCATATAAACCGTCACTCTCGATGACATTGGCTGCCTGTTTAAGCGGCGAGACCTGGCTCCACCGCACCTGTTTGTAATACACATCTGACCATTTCAATGTTGTCATGCTGTTATCCTGCTAGCAGCGGGTAAGCCGCCGCCTCGTAAACCTCAACCGTGACCGTATCGCCCACCCGAACCACCCCCGCGCGTTCGACCACGCCCACGAGGCCGCGCTTGTGCATCGCCGCTTTGACGAAGTGGTTGGGCGGCAGCTTGCGTTCGGGGTAATGCGCCGCGATCACGCGACCGGGGCCGACGCACGGCATATTCTCGGCCTCGACCACCAGCACCGCGCCGGAGGGGAAGATCAGCTTCGTGCCTTTGGGCAGCCGCGTAAAATCCGGTATGCCGGAAAAGGACAGGTTCGCGCCCAGCCATGCCGGGTCGATACGCTCGACACCCAGCGCCCGCGCCGCCTCTGCCAGTTCGTCCGGCGTGACGGCTGACCACTGGCGGTCATTCCGCATCGGCGAGCCACGTTTATATTCAGGGTTACGCGCGTCGGCCTTCTTGATAAACCCCGCGTGCTTATCACCCCGGATACCTTCAAGCGTGAATTCCAACGACTCGCACGGTGTTTTTTCCAGCGATTTTTGATCCCCGATGTATAACGCTTCGACGGCGGCTTGTAATGGCATAGACTTCACCAATGAAAAGGGCGATGCTCATTGATCGCCCCTTAGCATCTCTATCGTATTAGACTGTAAACTGCTAACTGATGACTGACACCTATTTCGCCTTCCGCCCGCCACTGAGCGTCTTTTGGTAAGTCTCCAAGCCCACGAAGTCCCCATTCGCCGCGTAGGAAGCCTGTTCCGCCCACGTCGGCACACTGGGGGCGAAGCGCATACCCGCTGCCAGAATAGCCGCGTTAATCTCGCCCTCGCTCGCGCCCGAAAGCTGGGCGAAGGTGGTGATACCGGCAGCATGGAGCGCCTTTTCCATCTTGGGGCCAATACCTTCGATTACCTTCAGGTCATCCGGCTTGGCAGGGTCGGCGTTGATCGGCAGCGTCGAGGCCGGTGCGGCGTTTGCCAGCGGTGTGGCCGAAACATCCAGTTCCGCCGCCTTTTTACCCTTGCCGCGTTTACCTGCTTTCGGTTCAGGGGCTGTGCCTTCGGTTGGTTTCGATAACGTTGCTGGTCGGCCTGAGGCATCGTCCACCGGCACGGCTGGCAGCGAAAGCCCATCCGGCGCGTGGGCAGCCTGTTCAGGGTCGGTTTCCGGCGCGGGTGCGGAAGGCGGCGGCGCGGATTTCTCCTCGATGGTAGTGGTTTCCGGCGCGGCAGCGGGTGGATGCTGCTCCGGTTCCGGTGGCGCTGGCTCTTCCTCAGCAGGGGTGGACGCTTCCGGTGATGCGGGCGCGGTTGGAACCGCAGGCGGCGGCGCAACCAGCGGTTCGGTACGCGGAACGGCTGTCGTTGCTCCCGACGGCGCGGGGATCAGCACATCGGCGACAGGCGCAGATGGACTCGGCTCTGCCTGTTGGTACATCGCGCCGGGGGAGGCGGCAGCGAGAATAGGCCGCTCGTAGGTAATCGGTTCAATTTCGGTATCCGCCGCTTCCGAGTCGTCAACCCCCCGGCGGCTGAGGCGGTCATACCCCCAGATCGCCAGCGCGATCAACAGCAGAATCAATACCGGAGTCCAGTCACTAAGCGGGGCGCTGCGGGCGACAAAATTCAGCGCCAGAAAGATAACGACAACAATGAGCGTAATCAGGGATAAGTTGCGTGTTGAGCGATCCATTCGACCTTCCTTACGTGAATGAGATTGACCACAGCGTTTTCCCGATTGTAACCCAAAACGGGTGATTATGGTTGTGAGGTGATGGTGAATGTTCCGACCCGCGCCATGCCATCCGCCGCGCCTTCAACCGCCGTCAGCACCGGGAAGCGCGTCAAATCGGGATAGGTGTACCAGCCCACGAACACGCGGTACTCGCCAGCGGAGAGGTCAGCAGGCAAGCCGAGCGACACGGTTTCCACCCACGCGCCACCAGCCGTTTGTACGCCGAGAGTGTGGTCATCCCCTGCGATTTGATTACCTTCCGCATCCAACACTTTGACGAAGCGGATGTCCCCCTCGCCCCGCGCTTGCTCAAACTGCCACCACAAATCAACGCCGAGCCGTTCGGCATCGACTTCGAGATGGCTGCCCGCCAGCGCTACCCCACGCTCGAAGGTAACGGGTGCGTCAAAGGCGGCGGGGTCGAATACCCATTCGGATGGCGCTTCGTAGCTCATGGTTGGCGCGGCTTGGGCGCAGGTCGCGGCGGCTGGCAGCTTTTCAGGGCAGCGGAGCAGCGTTTCGGTGGTGATGGTGTGATAACCGGCAGTCGCCAGCGGCAGTGAGAGCGGCATCTCGTAAGCAAAGGCGTTGGCAGCCCACGTTCGCAGCACCATGCCATCGACGCTCACCCGAAAACGCGGCGGCGCGTCGTGGTGGTTGAGGACGACATTCAGCCAGCCAGCCTGTGGCGCATAGACATAGAGCGTATGCTCGTCGGTAATCGTGCTAAAAGCGGGGATGATTTGCAGAGTATCCACGCTCTCGGTTGCGTCCGGCACGTTGAACAGGGCGATTTGCGCGTCCTCAAAGGTCGGTTCGCCCAAGGTCTGCCGCGCCGAGGCCAGCAGCTTGCCCTCTGCATCGTACTGCTTATGCACGATGACCACATCCGCACCGCTCTCCCGCAGCAGCGCCGGATTAAGTGTTTGCTCAAGGATAGTCAGCTTGGCAGGGCTGACGGGTGTGCGGCGCGTCACCTGTCCGGCGATGATCGGCTTCTCGTGGGCGGTTTGCAGCCACAGCGCATCCTTCGCCGACAGCAGGTTATCCCACGGCACGTCGAACACCGCCCGCACATCCTCGCGCCGCGCCACGTCATACACCGCCTGTGGAATGACCGCGCTGTAGGTGGGTAAGGAAGGCGTTGGAACTCCATAGCTCGGCTGCGACCAAAACGACTGATAATCAAAGATGATGAACAGCCCAACAATCACCACAGCAAGTATAGATTTTGGCTGGCGACTGGCGACTGACGACTGGCGACTTCCCTTCAACTTAACACTTACCACCGTCCAGCCGTAGCCGACCAGCACCGCGACCGCCAGCGCCAGCAGGAAGCCGAAGCGACCGGGGGTGCGGGCAAGGCTGAACCCCGGCAGGTTGTAGACGAGGGCATACGGCAGCGTCAGGTAGGTGTCGTAACCGCCAAGGTTGACCGTCACCGGCTGGTCGAATACTTTTAGCACAGGCCCCAGCGCCAGCACCCATGCGACTATCGCCAGCACCAGCCACCAGCGGGCGGCCTTCACCTGCCAAACGGCTACTACAGCCAGCAGCCCAGCGATGATGCCCACATACACCGAACCCTCGACGATGTTCACACCGAGGACGCGGCGGGTGTAGTCGAGCTGTCCGTACAGCGGGTGGTTGAACGACGGCGTGACGATACCGAGCAGATCGGCGCTGAACTCCACCCCGCCACCTTCCGCTGTATAGGCGCTCGTGCCGAAAGTGCTGCTAAACACCGGCAGCAGGAAAATCACCAGCAGCCCTGTTCCAAGCGCACACACGACGATGAGGCGGAACAGCGCCCGCCAGTCACGCCGGACCATCACGGTCAGGCCGAGAACCGCCACCAGCGGCAGCACCGCGTAAATCAGTTGCAGGGTGTGACCGAGGGCAGTGAGGAAGAAAAATAAAGTAGCGAGTAACGAGTCGAGAGTAACGAGTCGAGAGTTAAAAGTTAAAGGTGAAAAGTTAAACGGTAATCCCCTCCCCTGTTTACGGGGGAGGGTTAGGGTGGGGATTTCTGGTAACTTGTAACTTGTAACTTTCAACAAGCTCCACGCCAGCAGGGGTAAAGGCCACTGGACGAGCAAGCCGCCGTGTCCCCCTGACAGATGCCCTTGAATGACCGGCGCGGTCATGAAGGCTAGACCGCCCAGCAAACCCGCCGAACGCACCTCAGTCAGCCGCCACACCAACCAGTAAGCCGCCCAGCCGTTGAGCGCCAGCGTCAGCAGCACGAACAGGTTGTAAGCGGCGGGCAGCGGCATGAAGAAAGCGAACAACCAGCCGGGAAAGAATTGCAGCGGATCTGACCATAAGATCACCCCCTGCATCCCATCAGGGTAGCCGAGCAGCGGTTGGAAGATGAGCGGCTGACCCATTTGGAGGGCGTGCTTAAACCACCAGATATGGCGTGTCATCTCGTGCGCGTCACCGAACGGGTAGCCGGCGAAGAGGGTGCTGATCTGCGTGACCAGCGGCCATGTCATGACCACCGCCACCAGCAGGTAGAGGCCATAAAGGGCGAGGTTGAGGGGTAAAGCGCGTCGGAGGTTGCTCATGCGCCTCATTGTACAAAGCCGCCCCAACCGCGCCAAGCGGCGACTGGACGACGCAAACCTGTCGATCACCCCCTGTGACGCGACATTAGATACAATGGAAGTGCGCTATTTTTATCACGAGGGAGTTGAGACAAATGACTGATTTCGCGGATGGGAAGATTCTGGCATTTGTCGGGCCGCAGGAATTGGGCGCACCGGATAACCTCGAAACCGTGATCGTAGACTTCATTCGCGGGGCGAAAGAGTCGCTCGACATCGCGGTTCAGGAACTCGACTCGGAGGCGATAGCACAGGCCATCCTCGATAAGAGTTGGGAAGGTATCAGCGTCCGCATGTTCCTTGAGCAAGATTACCTTTTCAGCCCCCTACCGCCCAAAAAGGAACGCGCGACCGACCCCGAAATTTACCGGAGTTTGCAGGTGACGGGGACAAGCACCTCGAACGGGTTGAACGTCAACCGCGACATCCTCGCCAAACTGCTGCGGAACGGCGTGGATGTGAAGGCCGACTATAACCCCGAAATCTTCCACCAGAAGTTCATCATTCGCGACTTCCGCACCGATGGCCGCCGCCGGAAACCGGGCGCAACCGCCGCTATCCTCACCGGCTCGGCCAACTTCACCGAAACGGATACCCATCGCAACCTGAATAACGTCATTATCTTTTACAACAACGAGATTTGTGCCGAGTACGAGGTCGAGTTTGACGAGATTCGCTCCGGCACGTTCGGCGAACTGAACAGCCGTCACCGTGCCAAGCCGCGCACCATCAACATCAACGGGGTTCCGGTACGCATCCTTTTCGCGCCCGACCACGCACCCGAACTCGAAATCGTGAAGCAGATGTTGAAGTGCGAGAAACGGCTGGACTTTGCCATCTTCACCTTCTCCGGCTCGTCAGGCATTGACGACGCGATGATTATGCTGCGCGAAGCCAACCGCAAGCTGCAAGGTGCGCTCGACCCGACGCAGGGCAAGCAGTATTGGGCGGCGACCGATTGGCTGCACGGCAAGGGCATCAAAGTGTATCTGCCGAAAAAGGAGGGCGATTTTAAGACCTTCCGCAAGCTGCACCATAAGCTGATGGTGATTGACGAGGCCATCGTGATCGCGGGCAGCATGAATTACACCGCGCCCGCCAACGAGTACAACGACGAGAACATTTTTGTGATCGGCAGCCCGTACGCCCACATGCCGAAGTCGGACGGTGGGCCGGTGGACGTAGCGGAATGCGCCAAGATCGCGAACTTCTTCCGCGCCGAGATCGACCGTATCATCGCCAACAGCGCCCTTTACGCGCCCAAGCCACCGCCCGCGCCGGAGGGGTAATTACGTCAGCCCTTTCAACCACGACTTGCGCTTGGGGAACAGGGCTTCCAGCAGCACCGCCCCTTTGCCGGTTGCCCACACGTCCGGCAGCACCTTGCCGATGTCGTCCGGTTGGTGCTGCCCGAACACCACATTCCAGAACAAATCCCACGGGAAGGAGGCATCATAACCATCCTTCCCGCTGATCGGCTCGATACCGGTGATCTTCCCACGCTCGAAGGCGAAGCGGATGCCTGTTAGATCGTAAAAGCCGATTTTGAGTTCACCCGTGAAGCCCTGCGCCCCGCTGCCCTCCAACCGGCGTTCCAGTACGGGTTGGATATGCTTGAGGAACGGGATCATCTGCGGCACGCGGATATACCACATATACTCGCGGTTTCGGGTGTAGCCGCCTTCGGTGTGCCAGATGAGCGTGTCAATGGAGTCGTGCAGTCCAGCGCCAAACACCAGCGAATTCGGTGACATCTTAAAGTTGGTTTGCGCCCATTCCTTCACCCCGCGCACGACATCCTCAAACGTTTCGAGGTACGACGACTCCGAGCCGACCGTGTAACCGCTGCACCGCACCTCATCATCACCTTCCAATAGTAGGAACAACTCCAAGTAGCCCACGCCCTGCCCCTGTGCATTGACAATGATCTGATACTCGACACAGGTGAACGACTCGCGCCTGCGCCCGAACGCCTCGTAGCGCCAGACTTCCGGCGACTTCACCTCGGTCAGCAGCCGCGACTGGGTGTTCTCACTGTGCCAGCGCATCATATTGGGAATGTCGGCCTCGGTGGCGGGGCGCAGCGTGAAGGCCGGTTTATAGTCCGGCTTGGGCGGCTTCATCTTGGTCAGCGGATAATAGGCATGTTCGCCGAGGTCAACCGCCATTGTGTAACCGAACTGGCGATAGAAGTAAGGAATGCCGGTGATAGCCTGCACCTGATGACCGAGCGCCGCGCTGCGTTCATGAACGGCATCGAACAGCTCGCGCACGAGACCGCGACCGCGATACTCCGTTCGGGTGGCGACGAGTTCCGGTCGCCCGACGCTGACGGCGATGTCTTCGTAGCGCCACGTCTGCGGGATGAGCAGGGTGGCCGAGACGACACAGTTATCCTTCGCCGGATCAACCACCACGAAGATGTCATCCGGCGTGACGGTG
>Ga0102832_1002762_pt1 | contig 10149 bp, 10 predicted proteins | sample EBPBio282013_DNA_FD_88942 | JGI IMG/M metagenome (GOLD analysis project Ga0102832, IMG submission 88942) | Wastewater treatment Type I Accumulibacter community from EBPR Bioreactor in Madison, WI, USA - Reactor 2_5/28/2013_ DNA (Illumina Assembly) | ecosystem: Engineered > Bioreactor > EBPR >... | reverse complement strand
CAGCCCTCTCCCTCAGGGCGAGGGACTTTAAAGACTTTTATGGTTCATTTTGCGATGAAATCGACACAAAATAAATTCCCACCGTTTAGTGTGGTCCTACACACAACCACTATCAAACACATTATAGCACAAATTTTCGTATTAAATTGTTAGAGTTTACAAACTTTTTAGATTAAGGAGGCTCATGTAAACCTCCCTATGCAAAGCAACTTATGGTGTTTCTGTTCCTGAAAGCGGATAGGCATCTTCGAGGGGGTCGGTGATGCCACCGCAGCCCATTGCGGCTGTTTCGCCAAACTTGAGGTCGAGCGCATCAAACAAGCCGCTGATGGCAACCTGAATGGAAGCAGAATACTGCATATAGTCGGTGTCATCAATCTCGGTTTGCCACGGCCCACCGACCCCAACAACATTCGAGCTGTTAGTGACGAGGGTGATTACCGTGTCATCGGCAAAGGTCAGCTTGACCGTCCAATCGGGGTAATAATCCCAACAAGGCGCACTGGAAAATTGGCTTTGAATGGGGATAAGGTCGTCAAGCGCAAGGGCGAAGGCTTGGATGAGATCTGCGTCAACGGTTTCGGCTAGCGATGGCTGCGGCGTGGGGGTATCTTCCGGTTCACCAAAGGAACCATTTACGTCTGCATGACCCGTGACAACCGGTTTCGTGTCGGCATCGGTAATGGTGATGGCGTAGTCATTCGTGCTGCCTAACCCTGAAAATGTATACGTCAGTTCCAATTCGGTTATGGGGTTATCCGAAAAGTCGGGTGGAGCGACGATTTCAAAGGCGTTGAAGAAGGGGCTAATGACTGCAAGCCGCAGCAAGACTGCCGGATTCTTTCCCACGATTTCGACCAACAACTCGCGTTCTTTATCGGATGGTGTGTTCTGGTCTTCACGGGTGGAGGCTAACCCAATGGCTTCGAGCGCGAGGTCACAAATTTCAGACTGCTCTTTGTCGTCAGATGATTCCGAATCAAGGTCGCAGGCGCGAGCTTCTTCAACTTGGGTTTCGGTTGGCGCGGGCAGCGGGAATGCAAACGGGTAGTCAGGTTCCGCTTCTTCCTGAGCCGAAACCGGAAGTATGACACAAAACGTGAGGAGCATGAGGCTAACGAACACAAATCGGCGGTTCATTGTTACGCAACTCCTGATTAAACGGAAAACAAAGGTACGACCTTATCTCAAAAGACGCAGAAACTCCTAAAGATGTTCCAAGTGGCGATAAAGGATTCTTCTATAGCATATGGTTATTATGATGTTCTAACTCTACGCACAGACTACTCTTGAGATTTGATTAGACACCGTGCAAGGTATCCAAAAATGTTGTAAAAAGAGAGTCAAGATGGAAGTCTTGATGCGTATTTAAACTATTCATTGAAGGTAAACATTCATGCCAACTGAAGTGATTATGCCCCAACTGGGCGACAGCGTGAGTGAGGGAACGGTCAGCAGGTGGCTGAAGCATGAAGGTGAGCGTGTAGAAGAATTTGATCCGCTGCTGGAAGTGAGCGGCGATAAAATTGACACGGAAATTCCCGCGCCGGTGAGCGGTGTAGTACTAAAGATTTTGACTCCGGTGGGGCAACTGGTAACGGCGGGGGCGTGTCTCGCGGTGATTGGGGAAGCAGTAGAAAAACCCTCACCCCTAGCCCCACATCAGCTACCTTCGCAGGCTCAGTCCTCCAATAGCCCTCAGAGCGAGGGGGATGAGCATCATTCCAATAATGGACATACAGCGGAATATACGGGTTATGTGTCGCCGGTGGTGGCACGGATGGTGGCGGAACACCAGCTTGATCTGGCGCAGATCACGGGAACGGGGCGCGATGGACGGGTGACCAAGAAGGATGTCCAAACATATCTAGCCAAAACTCCATCGCCCAAACCGCTCCCAGAACCAACGCCGCAGCCGCCATTAACGGCTAAATCCGTTACCCTCTCACCTGCACAGCAAACAACGCATGTGCCAGTGAAAGCGCCTCAAAGCGGTGGTGAGTTGGTGGCGCTGACAGCGATGCGGCGGACAATCGCGGAGCATATGGTACGGAGCAAGCTGCAAACCGCACCACACGCGACGACAGTGTTCGAATTTGATATGTCGGCAGTGATGGCGCACCGTAAGGCGAACAAGGATGCCTATGCGAAGCAGGGGGTGAACTTGACGCTGACGGCTTATCTGGCAGTGGCGACAGCCGCCGCGTTGCAACAAGCACGTTACCTGAACGCACAGTGGACGGATGAGGGGATATTCCTGCATAACACGGTGAACCTCGGTATCGCGGTGGCGCTGGACGAGGGGCTAATCGTGCCGGTTATCCCGAACGCGGGCGACCTGAACCTGTTGGGGATGGCACGAGCGGTCAATGAGGTGGCAACTAGAGGACGCGGCAAGCAGTTAAAGGCGGACGAACTGCAAGGGGGGACGTTCACGATTACGAATCATGGGGTGAGCGGCAGTTTGTTCGCGACACCGATCATCAACCAACCGCAATCGGGGATACTGGGCGTAGGTGTGGTGGAGAAGCGGGTGAAGGTGATTGACGACATGATCGCGATTCGTCCGTGCTGCTATGTGACGCTGACCTTCGACCACCGAGTCGCGGACGGAGCGACAGCCGATCATTTCATGCAGCAGTTGAAAGATACCATTGAGACGTGGAACTGACCTTAATGGGGATTTTACGCAGCGGGGTGTGAACTTATGCTATCTTTATAGCATCTTAGCCCTGACGTATTCTTGATTGGGCTGTGCAGAAAGTATCACTATGAAGTTCACCATCCCACTGCTCGCCCTGCTTTTGGTATTGGCGGCTTGCCAGCCGACGACACCGCCGGATGAAACACTGCCGACGCTGGCGGTGCTTGAAGCGGCCAGCGCGACAGCTTCTATCACGCCGACCAACGCCGATATAATGAGCGAAGTCACGGCTGAGGCGACGACCGAGGCACCAGCCGAAGCGACTCAAGAAAGCGGTACACCTGCCGCGCTGCCGAGTGAAACCCCTACACCGACTGCAACACTGACCCGCACGCCGCGCCCTGTGACCCCCACGCCGACGGTTGAACCGACGCTGGCGGCTATCAGCACGGCGACACAGGCGATATTGGAAGCGCCACGATACTCGACCTTTACGCCCGAACCCTCCGGCGGTGACCAAGGGGTTGCGAGTTATGTGGCGGATGTGACGATCAGTGAGGCTCAGTTCCAAGAGGAAATCGACCGGAATATTCTCGCATACCCCAGTATGCAGAGCGCGGTGGTGGATTTTGTGCCGGGTGCGATCAACGTGCAGATGACGACCGTTGATGATAACTTCGCCACGATGAGCGGAACGGTGATTATCACGGTGACTTTGAGCGGCGAACTGGCGACTATTACGATTAGCGATATTCGGACGGAACAGGTCAATACCCCGCAAAGTTACATTGATGTGGCGATCACCGACACGTTTAAGATGATGGTCGATACGCTTGACCAGATTGTGACGCAGCGGGTGGGGCCACAGCAAAAGTTGAAGGCCATCGACATTACTGATACCGACATCTTGGTGACATTGGTTGTGCCGAAAACGGGATAACCCGAAAATTGTTCGTAAGATAGGAAAAAGAAATGAATAACAATCCAGTCACAGCGCTGATGTTGGCGCTGGGTATTATTTTATTCGCCGCACGAATGGGTGGTGAAATCGCGCGGAAGTTTGACCAACCGCGCGTACTCGGCGAGCTGCTAATCGGGGTGATCCTCGGCCCGACGCTGCTGAACATGCTGCATTCGAGTGCGCTTGGTTTGGCGGATGCACACCTTGATGCAACGATCATCGAACTCGCGGAATTGGGCGTGATGCTGCTGATGTTCAAGGTTGGACTAGAAGTGAACGTCGGTGAGCTGATGAAGGTGGGCGTGGTCGCGGGCATCGCGGGGGCGGCGGGCGCAGTGGTTCCGGTACTGATGGTACTGCCTGCCGTGATGTTATTTGGCTACTCGTGGCAACCTGCACTCTTCGCCGGCGTGACGCTGGCGGCAACGTCGGTGAGTATATCGGCGCAGGTACTATTAGAGTTGGGCTTATTGCAAACGAAGGAAGGGAACGCGCTGCTAGCGACGGCGTTGATCGATGATGTGATCGCGATTTTGTTGGTGTCGCTGACAGTCGCGATAACCGGAACAGGCGGGAGTGTCGATGCGGGCAGCCTCATCAACATTATTCTGAGGATGGCGGGTTATCTGGTGATCGCGTTTGTGGTGGCGTGGTTTGGTCTACCCGTTTTGATGCAGTGGCTTAACCGGTGGTTCGATTTGTCAAAGGCTTATGGCAACGCGGCTGTCGGGTTGGTGATGGCGCTGGTGTTTGGATGGGCGGCGCAATCCTTCGGTGGGGTGGCGGCGATTACGGGGGCGTTCATCGCGGGTGTCGGACTCAGCCGGGCGCAGCGGCAGATTAAACATCAGATCGAGGAGTCGGTGGATGCTATCGCTTATGCGTTTCTCGTGCCTATTTTCTTCGTGAGCGTGGGGCTGCAAACCGATCTCAGCGACTTCCCATTGAATGCTATCCCGCTGGCAGTGGTACTCTTGGTGCTGGCAGTCGTATCCAAGCTGGTGGGATGCGGAGTCGGCGCACGGCTGGGCGGATTTGACAAAGCGCAGTCACTCCGGTTAGGGGTGTGTATGATTTCGCGGGGCGAGGTTGGGCTTATTATCGCGGCGTTGGGCTTGAGCAGCGGTATATTGACGCTCGATGATCCCCTCTTTTTGTGTCTATTCCTTGTCATTCTACTGACAACGGTCGTTACACCGCCGCTGGTACGGCGCGTTTTCAACTCAGCAGGCCAAGGAGCAAAGGGAACCTAATGGCTAAACTAGTCGTCTTAATTACAGCACGCGATGATGTGGCGCAGCAGGTGGGTGAGAGTTGGATGCAAATCGGCGCACCGGGAGTCACCATTATTGAGGGGCATGGGTTACAGCGCATCCGCGAAAGATCGAAGGCAGGTGAAATTCTACCGGGGATGATGTCACTGGTTGACATTCTACGGGCAAACCAGCCAAGTAGTTTTGTGTTGGTGGCATTGGTGGAGCATGATGCCATCATTGAACCTATGCTCAAGGTTACACAGGATATTCTAGGCGACTTGCACTCACCGGAAAATGGGATCTTCTTTGTGATTGATGTCGAGCGAGCGGTAGGCATCCGGTATCATGATTCCTAGACAAACCGTAGACAGAACCAAATTTGTAATACAATGTAAATAGGATAGTGACTGAATTGCGAACCATTATGACAGGTGTAGACGAATTATGAGACGTTACCTCAAAACTTTTCTATCCTTCGCGTTTGTTTTGTGTGTGGCACCGGCGATGCTGCTGGCGCAGGCGAGCGACTGCCCCGAAATTGTCTCGAAGGCACTGAGCGCGGCGGACGAAGCCTGTAAGCAAACCGGACGTAACCAAGCGTGCTACGGTAACTTTAATCTTGAAGCGACCGGACAACCGGGGGCAGCAAACTTCAGCTTCAACAAGGCTGGCGACATCGTGAATGTGGCGGATATTCAGACTATGACACTCAGCGCGATGAAGATCGAGAGCCAAGAATGGGGCGTGGCGCTGCTGAAGTTACAGGCGAACATTCCTGACACGCTGCCGGGGCAGAACGTGACGTTCCTGCTGTTCGGGGATGTGGAGATTACCAACGCGGTCAACCAACAGATTGACCCTGACAAGCAACCGATGGAAGCGTTTTACCTCAAGACAGGCGCGGGTGATGCCCAATGTGCGGAAGCGCCCGAAAGCGGACTGCTGGTGCAGACCCCGCAAGGCGTGGGTGAAGTGGCGTTTAACGTGAACGGCGTAGACGTACAGATGGGTTCGACGGTGTTCTTCCAGACGACGGAAACCGAGGATGGCATGACGGTGAGTACACTGGAAGGCGCGGCTTACGTGACCTCCGGTGATGACACACAGGTGATTTTACCGGGAAGCTGGGCGCGGATTCCGGTGGCGCGGCGACTCGTGCCGTTCCGTTCGCCGGGGGGTGGAATTGTCAACCGGCGTATGATGGTGGCGGAAGGCGCACCGGAAGCACCCAAGTCATATAAGGGTAAGTTCCCGAAGATGGAAGCGCTGCCACTGGGTATGCTTGACCGTGAGATTGAGATGGCCGCCCCGATGACAGATGAGGAAATCGCGGCGATACAGGATCATTTGAAGTCGGGCGGGGCGCTGTGCGGCGAAGGGCCGATGCCAGCGTGTGAAGAAGGGTTCGTATTACCCATAGAGGTGACTGATGAGGCGACAACGAAGGTGACGGGTGTAGACTGCGTGATGCCCCCCGCGCCGGGTGAGCCGCCGCTGCCGCCCACCGAACGGCGACCGCTTTGCCCGCCGCCGGACGCGCCAACGGGTGAGACATTGAGTATCGTTGTTCCCACATCAGTAGGCATTATCCGACCGGGAATCAAACCACCAGTCGAAGCCACAAGCGTACCCCTGATCGGCGGCTAGCTGACTTTTAACGAACTCCCCGATTTTGATGTATTGGAAAATGCACAGAATCGGGGGGTTTGCATGTAAGATCATTGCGTTCTCCCCTATCCACATATTAGAATCAACCCAAGTTTTGACATTTACATAACACTGTAGGAAACGGCTGAATGCCGATGCCTGCCAAGGAGACAAGAATGGCGAAAGAGTATGATGTAGTGGTACTGGGCGCGGGACCGGGCGGCTATACCGCAGCAGTGCGCGCGTCGCAGTTGGGTTTGAAGACGGCAGTTGTCGAGAAAAAATATTGGGGCGGCGTGTGTTTGAACGTGGGCTGCATCCCCTCGAAGGCGCTGCTGCGTAACGCCGAACTGGCACATATTGTCAACCATGAGGCCAAGACCTTCGGCATGAAGATCGACGGCAAAGTGACGTTTGATTATGGTGAAGCCTTCAAGCGCAGCCGCCGCGTGGCAGATGGACGGGTGAAGGGTATCCACTTCCTGATGCGGAAGAACAAGATTGACGAATACGATGGTTGGGGAACCTTTACCGATGCAAACACGATTGAGGTGGCGCTGAACGCGGGTCAAAAGGAAACACTCAAGTTCAAGAACCTGATTCTCGCCCCCGGCGCGACGACACGCCTGATTCCCGGAACCAAGCTAAGTGAGCGTGTGGTCACTTATGAAGAACAGATCATGGAAGAGTCGCTGCCCAAGAGCATTATCATCGCCGGTGCGGGCGCGATTGGTGTCGAATTCGCTTATGTGATGCACAACTACGGTGTGGACGTGACGATTGTCGAATTCCTCGACCGGATGGTTCCGCTGGAAGACGAAGAAATCTCTGCCGAACTCCGCAAACAGTACGAAAAGCTGGGTGTGAAGGTCATGACCAGTACCAAAGTCGAGAAGATTGAGGACACGGGCAAGAGCGTCAAAGTGACCGTAACACCCGCAGACGGCAAGCAAGTCGTGCTTGAGGCGGATAAAGTGATGCAGGCAATTGGCTTCAAGCCGCGCACCGAAGGCTACGGGTTGGAAAAGACCGGTGTGAAAGTTACTGAACGCGGCGCGGTTGAGATTAACAAGAAGATGCAAACCAATGTGCCGCATATCTACGCGATTGGGGATGTGACTGCGAAGCTGATGCTGGCGCACGTCGCCGAGAACATGGGTATCGTGGCAGCGGAAAATATCGCCGGCGCAGAAACGGTCGAACTGGATTTCGAGATGATGCCCCGCGCGACCTACTGCCAGCCGCAAATCGCCAGCTTTGGCTGGACGGAAAAGCAGGCACGGGAAAAAGGTTACGACATCAATGTGTCGAAGTTCCCGTTCCAAGCGAATGCTAAAGCGCATGGTTTGGGCGACCCCAGCGGCTTTGTGAAGCTCATCAGCGACAAGAAGTACGGCGAGATGTTGGGCGCACATCTGATTGGGCCAGAAGTAACCGAACTGCTGCCGGAACTGACACTGGCGCGGCTGGCGGAACTGACCCCGAACGAGATCGCGCGGAACGTTCATGCTCACCCGACCCTCAGCGAAGCGCTGAAGGAAGCGGCGCACGGGCTTGAAGGTCACATGATTAATATGTAGTTAGCAGTCAACAGTTATCCGTTGACAGTCAAATGCTAGCAAACAAGGAGCGCGGGTGGTCAGAAGTGGCTGCCCGCATTCATCCTCCTAGAAACCAGTTGCCCTCTATATCAGGTTCATATTTCTCGTAAATACGACGTGTACCAAAACCATGCCAACGATAAGCAGCCTCCAAAGGGGGTGACAAAAGCAGCTCAGGCATGGAAATTCTGATCGAATTTATTGGCGAATCTGGTGAAACCCATACATTATTCACGCTAGAAACCCAAAACATAGTATCGGGTGGATAAATCAGCACTACCGAGGGGTTATTCGGAACGACATATTCTGGCTCCCCAAATAAATTTATCCACGTTCCAAGCCGGACACCCGTGCATTGCGAAATATTGATACCCCAGACCCTATTATCACGCGGCCATTTCCACCTCTCATAAACCTGCCGATTTACCCAAACATTCTTACAATCTATACCCTCGCCTTGTATGTATTGGGGCAAAAATTTCTGGAGATAACCTGATGTTCGCAGCACATCGGCACCCTCAGTCAGGTTCATTACACCCGGCACGACACCATACCAACAGGGTTGGGGTTGGCCTTCACACCCTTCGGTAAAGCCACGTAATACAGGATTTATGGGCTGTGTACTACCGATGACATGAGAGAGCGCTGTCATCAACACTAGGAGAAATGTGATATAAAAACCGAGTTTTAGTAGGAAACGAGGCATAAGAGCAAACAGTCCTTATCACTGCCATCCCAAAAAACGCGCCGAAATGGCTACCCATGATTTATTGTGGGCAGGTGTAATTTTGTGGCTCTAACTGACAGTAGCGGCGATGTGACGCAAAGCCATGCCAGTCGAAAAAGAGATCGACATTATCCGTAGACGGCATGATTAACATACGCGGTTTTGTACGCGGGTTAAAAACGTCACCTTGAGAGTCTAGGATAAACGCAATCTCCCCAAATTGCCCCCAGATACCAATCCGAAATTGGATTTTATCTGGCGCACCAAACTGATTAATTAGATCACCAAATTGGAGGTCGGGGCAATCGCTGAGTTCAATGTAGTCAACCACCGACGATGGGCGGGTTGAATGGAAGAAACTGTAGCACGAATCGGGAGAAAAGCGACTACCAACCGTGCGCGTATTCACATCAAAGGTGGCGGTCGATTCGATTTCCCGATATTCCTGACTGTCCCACGATTGAACCCATTTACGCGCGTCTGAAAATTTACTTCTACCCGGCACAATGCCGTACCAGCATGGCTGCGGTTGTCCTTCGCAGCCTTCGGTGAAGCCGCGCAAGACTGGATTTACTGGCCGCGTACTGCCAACCGCACGAGATATGAATATGGTCAGCGTAGACAGGACGATACAGCCAAGCGCAAGTTTGAGCAGAAAGCGCAGCATAGCGGCAGTTACCAGCCTATTGCAACCAGTCAAAACTAATATCATTGTAGGAATCTACAACGCATTGTTCAATATTCTATTAGAATTATTTACTAAAAATAGGCCACTTAGCCCTACCGAAATTGAAAAAGCCCCGTAGCATCTGTAGGTAAAATTAATGGGGGCGATATGAGTAAACAAAAATTTGATGCGGCGAAAACACTTATTGATCGTAAACAATATCGTGAAGCACGGGCGATGTTGCAAACGATTGACCATCCAACGGCACGAGTTTGGGAAGCGAAACTCGACCAACGTGCGAAGGTTAAGGCATCAGACCCTACACCGTCCGTTCCACCGCCCATCGGCACGCCGCCACCCACCACACCGACCATGCGGGAAAACCGCTTTCGACCGACAACCGGCTGCCTGATAATCGTCGCCATTATTGCGATTGCTTATATGCTTTGGCCGAATAAACCGCTTGTTCCAGCGGCTTCATTGAATACAGCGACGAATACGCCGACGATCACCAATACGTCCACCGCAACAGCGACGACAACCTATACGCCGACCCCAACAGCGACCGGAACGCTCACGCCCACGCCTACGGCGACAATCACCCTAACACTGACTCAAACGGCAACCTTTACATCGTCGCCAACGC
>Ga0102832_1002758_pt1 | contig 10163 bp, 9 predicted proteins | sample EBPBio282013_DNA_FD_88942 | JGI IMG/M metagenome (GOLD analysis project Ga0102832, IMG submission 88942) | Wastewater treatment Type I Accumulibacter community from EBPR Bioreactor in Madison, WI, USA - Reactor 2_5/28/2013_ DNA (Illumina Assembly) | ecosystem: Engineered > Bioreactor > EBPR >... | reverse complement strand
ACCACGGCACTGATGGCGCCCCACAGCCGCTCCTCCTGGAACTGCTGCATCTGGTAGACGAAGCCCATGCCTTCCTGGCCGATCGTGTGGCGCACCGGCACCTTCACCTCGTCGAGGAAGATCTGCGCGGTGTCCGAGCTGCGCATGCCGAGCTTGTCGAGCTTCTTCACGACCTGCACGCCCCTGGTCTTCATCGGCACGACGATCAGCGACTTGTTCTTGTGCACCGGACCTTCGCCGGTGTTGGCCAGCAGGCACATCCAGTCGGCCTGGGTGCCGTTGGTCGTCCACATCTTGCCGCCGTTGATCACCCAGTCGCCGCCGACCCGCTTGGCCGTGGTCTTGAGCGAGGCGACGTCCGACCCGGCGCCGACCTCCGACACGCCGAGGCAGGCCACGAAATCGCCGGCGATCGAGGGCGCGAGGAACTCGCGGCGCAGTTCGTCGCTGCCGTAGCGGGCGAGCGCCGGCGTCGCCATGTCGGTCTGCACGCCGATCGCCATCGGCACCGAGCCGCAGTTGATGGCGCCCAGTTCCTCGGCCATCACCATGGCGTAGGAATAGTCGAGGCCCATGCCGCCGTACTCGGTCGGCTTGTTGATGCCCAGCAACCCGGCGTCGCCCAGCTTCTTGAAGACCTCGTGGGCCGGGAAGATGCCGTCCTCCTCCCACTTGTCGACGTGCGGGTTGATGTCCTTGTCGATGATGGCCCGCAGGGTGCGGCGGATCTCGGCGTGTTCGGCGGTGAATTGCATTCTTGGCCCCTAGGGAGAGCGGAAGGAGAGAAGGGTCCCTCGCGACGCTCGGGATGACAGGCTTTTCCTGTCATCCCGAGCGCAGCGAGGGACCTATCATCGGCACGGTTAGCGATTGCCCAGCCGCGGCAGGGTGCCCATCAGCTTGGAGATGATCTGCAGCATGACCTCGTCGGCGCCGCCGCCGATCGAGCCGAGGCGGCCGTCGCGGTAGGAGCGGGCGACCGGGTTGTCCCACAGGTAGCCGGCGCCGCCCCAGTACTGCAGGCAGGCGTCCGAGACCTCGCGGCGCAGGCGGCCGGCCTTCAGCTTGCCCATCGAGGCCAGCATCGTGACGTCCTTGCCGGCGAGGTATTCCTCGCAGGCGCGCCAGACCAGCGAGCGTAGCGCCTCGACCTCGCTCTTGAGCTCGGCGAGGCGGAAGTGGACCACCTGGTTGTCGAGCAGCGGCCGGCCGAACACCTTGCGCTCGCGCGTGTACTCGATGGTGGCGTTGATGATGCGGTCGCAGCCCATCAGCGTGCCGGCGCCAGCCCACAGCCGCTCCTCCTGGAACTGCTGCATCTGGTAGATGAAGCCCGAGCCCGGCTCGCCGATCGTGTAGCGCACCGGCACCTTCACCTCGTCGAAGAAGGTCTGCACGGTGTCCGAGGCGCGCATGCCGAGCTTGTCGAGCTTCTTCACGATCTCGATGCCCTTGGTCTTCATCGGCACGACGATCAGCGACTTGTTCTTGTGCGCCTGGCCGTCGCCGGTGTTGGCGAGCAGGCACATCCAGTCGGCCTGGGCGCCGTTGGTCGTCCACATCTTGCCGCCGTTGATCACCCAGTCGCCGCCGACCCGGCGGGCGGTGGTCTTGATCGAGGCGACGTCCGAGCCGGCGCCGGTCTCGGAGACGCCGAGGCAGGCCACGTAGTCGCCCGAGATCGAGGGCGCGAGGAACTCGCGGCGCAGCTCGTCGCTGCCGTAGCGGGCGAGCGCCGGGGTCGCCATCGAGATCTGCACGCCGGTCGCCATCGGGATCGAGCCGCCGTTCACCAGTCCGAGCGATTCCGAGCAGATCATGGCGTAGGAGAAGTCGAGGCCCGAGCCGCCGTACTCGACCGGCTTGTCGACGCCCAGCAGGCCGGCATCGCCCATCTTCTTGAACAGCTCGTGGGCGGGAAAGATGCCGTCCTTTTCCCACTCGTCGACATGCGGGTTGATCTCGCGGTCGATCAGGGTCTTCCAGGTCTGGCGCAGGGCCTCGTGTTCGGGGGTGAACTTCATGGCTACATCCTCGCGACGCCGAAGGTGATGGGATTGAGCGGCCGGACCATCGATTCGCGGGCGATCGACAGGGTGAAGGCCAGGATGCGACGGGTGTCGCGCGGGTCGATGATGCCGTCGTCCCACAGGTGCGCCGTGGCATAGAGCGCGGTCGATTCGCGGTCGAACTGGTCGACGATCGCCTTGAACATCTTGTCGATCTGCTCGGTCGGCACCGGCTTGCCCTCGCGCAGGAACTTCTGCTCGGTCACCGTCTTCATCACGCCGGCCGCCTGCTCGCCACCCATCACCGCGGTGCGGCTGTTCGGCCAGGCGAAGATGAAGCGCGGGTCGTAGGCGCGGCCGCACATGCCGTAGTTGCCGGCGCCGAAGCTGCCGCCGATCACGATGGTGATCTGCGGCACGGTGGCGTTGGCCACTGCCTGGATCATCTTGGAGCCGTGCTTGACGATGCCGCCGCGCTCGGACTCGGTGCCGACCATGTAGCCGGTGGTGTTCTGCAGGTAGACGATCGGCGTGCCCTGCTGGCAGCACAGCTGGATGAACTGCGCCGCCTTGACCGAGCCCTTGGTGGTGATCGGGCCGTTGTTGCCGATGAAGGCCACCGGCTCGCCCTCGATTTCGGCCCAGCCGCAGATCGTTTGCTGGTCGAACAGCGCCTTGAACTCGAGGAAGTCCGAGCCGTCGACCAGGCGGGCGATCACCTCGCGCACGTCGTAGGGGTCCTTGTGCGACGGCGGGACGACGCCGCACAGCTCGTCGATGTCGTACAGCGGCTCCTTGAAGGTCCGCGCCGGCCGGGGCGGCAGCCGGTCGTTCCAGTGCCACTTCGCGATGACCTCGCGCGCCATGCGGATCCCGTCGGCGTCGTTCTCGGCCATCCACTCCGCGACGCCCGAGACGGTGGCGTGCATCTCGGCGCCGCCCAGTTCCTCGTCGGTCGCGATCTCGCCGGTCGCGGCCTTGAGCAGCGGCGGGCCGGCCAGGAACACCTTGGCCTGGTTGCGCACCATGATGACGTAGTCGGACAGGCCCGGCAGGTAGGCGCCGCCGGCGGTCGACGAGCCGTGCACCACCGTGACCTGCGGGATACCGCGCGCCGACATCCGCGCCTGGTTGGCGAAGCCGCGGCCGCCCGGTACGAAGATCTCGGCCTGGTACAGGAGGTTGGCGCCGCCCGACTCGACCAGGTTCACGACCGGCAGCTTGTTCTCCATCACGATCTGCTGGACGCGCTGACCCTTGCGCTGGCCGGACGGGGCGACGGTGCCGCCCTTTATGGCGCTGTTCGAGGCGCTGACGATGCAGCGCACGCCCGAGACGTAGCCGATGCCCGAGATCGAGCCGCCGCCGGCACTCGAGCCGTCCTTGTCGTCGTGCATGCGGTAGCCGGCGAGCGGCATCAGCTCGAGGAACGGCGCGCCGCGGTCGAGCAGCAGCGCGATGCGCTCGCGCGGCATCAGCTGCTTGCGCTTCCGGAAGCGTTCGCGCGCCTTCTCGGTGGCCGCCTGCACCGAGGCCTCGGCCTCGCGGAACTCGGCGATGGCCGCGAGCATGCGCTCGCGGTTCTGCTTGTAATCGTCGCCGTTGCGGTCGACCTGGGATTTGATGATGGGCATGGGTTCAATCCGGGGATCAGCCGCCAAGGACCTTGGGGCGCACCGCGAGGTGGAAGCCGTTGTACTCGGTGAGCCGCTCGGGCTTGCGCAGCGGCATCGAGCGGTTGCCGAGCGGCGTGCCGCCATCGATCCGGATCTCGGTGCCGGTGATGTAGCCGGCGGCCTCGCTCAGCAGGAAGCAGACGGTGGCCGAGACCTCGCTCTCGGTGGCGAGGCGGCCGAGAGGGCAGTAGCGCGGCAGGGTCGGGATCAGTTCCTTGAACTCGCCGGTGTAGGTGTCCATGCCGGAGGACGCGATCCAGCCCGGCGACACGGCGTTCACGCGCACGCCGGCCCACGCCCACTCGTGCGCCAGCGTCATGCTGAGGTTGACCATGCCGGCGCGCGCGGCGCCGGTGTGCGCCATGCCGGGGAAGCCGTTGCGGTAGTCGGCGGCCATGTTGACGATCGCGCCGCCGTGGTTCGCCATCGACTGGGTGAAGACCTCGCGACTGACGATGAAGCCGCCGGTGAGGTTGTTGCGCACGACGACGTCGAAGCCCTTGGCGGAGAGGCTCTCGGCGGGCGAGGGGAACTGGCCGCCGGCATTGTTGAACAGGCCGTCGATCCGGCCGTGGGACTTCACGATGGCGGCGATGGCCGCCTTGACCTGCTCTTCCTCGCGGATGTCGAAGGTGTGCGTGTCGCAGGTGCCGCCGACCTTCTCGATCTCGGCCTTCACGGTGGCGAGCTTGTCGGGCTTGCGGCCGGTGATGACGACGCGGGCGCCCAGCGCCGCCAGCTCGTGCGCGGTGCAACGGCCGATGCCGCTGCCGCCGCCGGTCACGACGACGGTCTGGCCCTCGAACAGCCCTGGCCTGAAGACCGAGCGATACGTCATGTTTCCTCCGCCTGAACGGCCGTTTATCGGCCTGTAGTTGACGTTTACGTAAAGGTCAAGTAAGCCCGGGGCAACCGCTTTTCGGAGGAACCCTGACATGACGACTCTGGCCGATATCACCGCGAAAATGAAGGAAGGCGCCGCGAAGAAGTCGTCCTTCGGCAACACCGTCAAGTTCGCCACCGACCAGGGCTGCGTCTACATCGACGGCACCGCGAACCCGCCGGTCGTCAGCAACGACGACAAGGCCGCCGACTGCACCCTGAAGATGGACTTCGCCGACTTCTCCGACCTGATCGGCGGCAAGCTCGACGGCATGACCGCCTTCATGACCGGCAAGCTGAAGATCGAGGGTGACATGGGCGTCGCCATGAAGCTGCAGAGCATCCTGCGCTAACGGTCTCCGGACCTGGAATTCGCAAAGGCGCCTGCGGGCGCCTTTGTTCTGGAAGAGACAATAACCCAAGTTATGTCCGGCGGCAAGGCCGGATGAATTATTGCGTGCCATGGCAGGGGCCGCTCAGCCCTCCTTGCTGCGGTGATAGTGCCGTTTCGCCTTGGCGCGGTTGCCGCAGCTTTGCATCGAGCACCAGCGGCGCTTGCCGGCGCGGCTGTCGTCGAAGAACAGCCAGCCGCATTCCGGGTTGGAGCAGCGCCGAACCTTGTCGAGCCGGCCGCCGGTCAGCAGGTCGCCGGCCGACCACAGGACCGGCGCCAGCAGGGCGAGCGCGCTGCCGCCCTTCAGGTCGACATCCCAGGCGAAGCCGGCGCGGTCGCGGTGCAGCGTGGCGCGCGGCGGCGTCTCGGCCAGCAGGTCGTTGAGCGTCGCGAGATCGGTCGTCGCCGGCGGCTTGCCGCGCGCCGTGGCGTCGAACACCCGCCAGATCGCCTCGCGCGCCTCGACCGCGCGCTCGAACTCGCGCCGCGACAACGGCTTGCCGTCGCGGGCGAGGGTGGACGTCGCCCAGGCGGCGAGGTCGTCGGGACCGTTCAGCGTCTCGGTGGGCTGCGGCTGGCCGCGCCAGTAGCGCGTGTTCACGAAGTCGAGGCAGAGGGCAGGACCGCTCATTGCCCACAGCCCTACTAACCGGTCGACCGGTTGACAAGCGGCAGGCCGAGTCGTAACTACATAACCGGTTAACTAGACAGAAAGGGAATGTTCATGTTCGATCACGTCTCGATCGGTGTCGCCGACATGGCGCGGGCGAAGAAGTTCTACGACGCGGCGCTGGAGCCGCTCGGCTACACGCGGCTGAGCGACGGTGCGGAGTCGGCGGGCTACGGTGCCGGCTCGGTCGGCCTGTGGCTCGGCACCACCAAGAGCCCGGTGAAGCCCGACCCGGCGTCGGGCCTCCACTTCTGCTTCGTCGCGAAGGACCGCGCCGCCGTCGACGCCTTCCACGCCGCCGCGCTCAAGGCCGGCGGCAAGGACAACGGCAAGCCCGGCCTGCGGCCGGACTACGGCCCGACCTACTACGCGGCGTTCGCGGTCGACCCGGACGGGTACCGGGTCGAGGCCTACTGCGGGACTTGAGAGAATTCGAACGCCGACCTCGCACGCCCGGCGCAGGCAGAAGGCGTCGCTCTAAGCGGGAAAGCAGCTGCGAATGCGCGTTGTGGTATTGACTTCCCTGATACGGGTTGATACGTATCAACATGAAATCACAAGATTCCGCGTGTACGCTGGGAGAAGCAGCTACCAAGATTGGCGTATCTGCAATCACCCTTAAGCGATGGCTTCTGGCTGGAAAGGTCCGTGAGGTTTCACGAGATCGAAATGGCTGGAGAGTCTTTTCTCCGGAAGACATTCGTCGAATACGCGACTACGCGACCCAGGCTAAGGAGCCAGACAAGCGATGATCGGGCGGGAATTGCTGCCCGAACTGAAGGCGCTCGCTCTCATCGAAGGCGACCTCGTAATGCGCTCGGAGCCCGTGCTTGGGGGCTTAGTGGTGCCGAACGGAAACGCAAGCGCTCCCGTACATCGCTGGTTTCACTATAAGGAGGCATTCTCTTCAAACCTTGTTGAACACTTGGTAAGGTTTAATGATCTAGATCTGCCGGGCTCTGCCAAGAGCTCTCTATTGCTCGACCCGTATTGCGGTGTCGGCACGGGATTGCTGTCAGCACAGCTTTCCGGGAGGCGCGTCAAGGCTGTTGGCATCGAGTGCAATCCCCTGTCGGCCTTCATTGCGAGGACAAAACTCGCTTGGTCGAGGATCAATCCGGCCAGGTTTCGTGCGTTAGCCACTCGGCTTCTCGAGAAGACGTTTACTGACTCGCCTCCTCTGCCCTCGCTATCAAGCATTAGGTCGGGGAGATGCATTAGCATCCACATGGCCAAGAAGGTCTTGCAGTATCGAGATGCGATCTTGAGATTGCCTGCGGGCCCTGAGCGTGACGCTCTAATGCTTGGCTTGGCAGCAGCCGTAGAACCAGTGAGCAAGATTCGGCGAGATGGACGGGCGCTTCGCATTGTTTCGAAGCAGCCAACTAAGCTCAGGGTAGTGCTTCAAGAAAAGTGGTCCATGATTGCGGACGACGTCGAACTGCTCCAAGGTGCTGGCGTAGTGGCGGGAAAGGCGACTGTGTTTCAAGCCGATGGCCGTCGACCCTCTTCGGCTGGTGTGCGTTCAGGTTCAGTTGATGTCATCGTTACTTCGCCCCCTTACCCGAACAACATCGACTACAATGAAGTCTACAAACTGGAAATGTGGCTCTTGGGTCATGTCGAGGACTCCTCACAGTTCTTGACACTGCGCAAGCAGACCTACCGCAGCCATCCAACGTGTAGCTCTCTTGATGACTCGGTCGTACATTTCAAGGAGTTCCGGGCGCTGATGGATTCGGAACTCTTTTCAAAGTTCGTTGGGCCAGTATTTGAGAAAGCGTCGATCCTAGACCTAAGGGGAAGCCGGCAGCGCATGAAGATGTTGGAAGGCTACATCTATGACACCTGGCGAAGCCTTCGCGCTCATTTCAATAGCCTTAAGCTTGGAGGGCAGGCCTTCTATGTAGTGGGCAACTCGCTGCACGGCGGTGCAGAGACACCATATCTTGTCCCTACCGATTTACTGTTTGGCCTATTGGGAGAGGCCGTCGGATTTAGGGTTGAGAAGGTATCGGTAGCGCGCGGATTGCCGAGAAGGCTCTCCGGAAATCACTTCCTAAGGGACTCGATCGTTCACTTGGTGAGAACGTCGTGAGCAAAGTGCGAATCGCTTTCGAGGCATCTGCACGGCTGCAGCGCCTTATTGGGCGAGGCCTGATTCCAAACGACGAGATGGCGATCGTGGAGCTTGTCAAGAATGCCTACGATGCTGGGGCTACGTGCGTGAGGATACTTATCCAACCCGAGACGAGCCGCGAGCCGGGTTCCATTCGGATGGGAGATAACGGGGTGGGAATGAATGAGGCTGACGTTAAGGGCCTCTTTATGTTTGCCGGCTATTCGCAGCGTCTCAGTCAAGTTGAAGTTGGTGGCCGCATTGCAACAGGCGAAAAGGGTATTGGTCGCTTCGCGGCCGATAAGCTCGGACAGACTCTTGACGTGTATTCCACGAAGAAGGGACCCCGCGGAATCCACCTAAGCATTGACTGGCGAAGCTTCGACAGTAGCAGCAAAAAGAAGTTCAGCGATGTTAAAGCTGAATACGAGGTCATCGATGTTTCCAATTTTGTTAGAGGTGCACGTGGCACTCTTCTATCAATAGGTCATTTGCGGGCCAAATGGGATGCCGACAAGTCGAAGCGACTCCTTAACTGGCTTGGTGACTTGCTTAATCCGTTCTCCCCGCCTAGGGACTTCGTCATTGAACTGGAGGTTGTGGGTGCGCGCCAGGGAACTGTCGTCGTAGGTTCGACACCCCCGAGCGGAGATGTTTCGTTGGATTTGCGGGTCAAGAAGGGCCGTATTGTAGCGAGAATTTCTGAAAGCGGCGGCCGAACACGCGCTGCATTCGAGCGAGTGCCAACGGTTGCGGACTTGCGTCAACTCGAAGGGCTGCGTGCTAGGTTTATTCACTTTGATAAGAAGCCTTCTAAGGACAGAACGCATGGCCTTGCTCCGGGTGTGCGGGTCTACCGTGATGGATTTCGCATTGAACCATTTGGATCTAGGGACTCGGATTGGTTAGGTGTTGCCGAACAGCGGGCGAAGCGAGCAGGTCACGCGCATGTAGTTCCAAATCGCTTGTTTGGGTTTGTAGAAATTTCACGAATTTCAAATCCGGAACTGCAAGATACTACCAGTCGCCAGGCAATTCTGGATTCGAGAGCGGCCCAAGGACTTGTTACCTTACTTAGAGAAAGCGTCGGCGCTCTTGCTGAAGTATTGAAGGAGCGAACTGAGCCCAGATGGGAGGAGAACAAGAGGCAGAAAGCAGCCCAACTAGAGCAGGCTAGGCTCTTTACGCTTGGCGAAGTGGCGTCGGGATTGGCCCACGAATTGAGGCAGCCACTTCAAGCCATACGCAGCGAGGCAGACAACATTATTGAGAAGTTGCGGAGCTTGGATATCGTCGACGATGATATCGCCGAAGCGCAGAGAGCGATTGATCGGGGCATCGTCAGAATTGACAAGAACATTTCACTTGTGTCGAGTCTTTCCAAAGGGGAGTTCAGCGATATTGCAGAGTTCGACTTGGCTAAATCACTGGCCAATGAAGTCGAAGTTTTCAGTAATCTATGCTCCCCAAAGGGAATATTGATTGAGCTTAACGCAGAAAAGTCGTTGATCGCGACGACAAGCGAATCGGCAATTACCACGATAGTGGCAAATCTGCTCAACAATGCCATCCAGGCCGCAGAATCTGCGGGCGGCTCCCGAATTTCGGTATCGCTGGCACGCCATAGAAGACGGCTCGTTATCGAGGTGCGGGATGACGGCGGGGGTGTACCAGATAAGATTATCCCGCACCTGTTCACAAAATTTGCGACACAGAAGACCGGTGGTATGGGCTTCGGGTTATACTATTGCAGGATGCTTATTGAGTCGCTTGGTGGCAAGATTGGCCATCACGCTGAGAGGGGCGGAGCTCGGTTTTGGATTGAGGTTCCGGAAGGATAGGGTATGGCGAGAGTGCTGATTGTCGACGATGAAGCGGACGTCGCGCGAGCTTGGCAGCGAGCGCTGCGAATCGCGAAGCACACGGTCGTTGTAGCCAGCAATGGCAAGGATGCCCTTGCCTTGAGCAAAGCGTCACCATTCGATGTGGTCGTAGCCGACTACATTATGCCGACCATGACTGGTATCGAATTGCTGAATGAGATTCGGAAGCAACAGCCCTTCATCCGGTCGATTATCATCTCTGGAAAACTAGACTCCGGTGCGAGTGAGGAAGGAATTCTTGCGGAGATTCGTGCAAATTTGGATGCCGATCTCTTCCTGCACAAGCCTATAGAAAACTCCCGCCTCAAGGAGGCTGTGGCTCAACTAATCGGACGGGACGAAGGATCTGATTGGGCGTCCATTGCAGAGGCAAAGCTGGCCTCCGCAAAGCCAGCCAGGGCAGTTCGGACAACAGAGCGCATGCTTAACAAGCGACGCGTCGACAAGACCAAACGCTGAAGCCCGGTGATTTACTTTTTTGACACGTCGGCATTGCAGCATGCCTACATTTCAGGGGGCAAGAGTAGGGG
>Ga0102832_1002757_pt1 | contig 10163 bp, 10 predicted proteins | sample EBPBio282013_DNA_FD_88942 | JGI IMG/M metagenome (GOLD analysis project Ga0102832, IMG submission 88942) | Wastewater treatment Type I Accumulibacter community from EBPR Bioreactor in Madison, WI, USA - Reactor 2_5/28/2013_ DNA (Illumina Assembly) | ecosystem: Engineered > Bioreactor > EBPR >... | reverse complement strand
AGTTGTGGCACTGGGCGCAGTTGGTGCGGAACAGCTCGCCGCCCTCGGCGAGGTTGGCGTCCTCGGTGTCGACCTGCTCGGCCGTGGGGATGGCGGGGCCGGCGCCGAGCGAGGCGACGAACGCGGCGAGCGCGGCGATCTCCTCGTCGTTGTAGACCGGCGCCTTGCGCGGGGCCTGGTTGGTCGGTTGCGCGAGCGGCATGCGGCCGGTCTTGACCTGGAAGTCGACCGCCGCAGCGCCGACGCCGATGAGGCTCGGGCCGTCGGAGCTGCCCTGGCCCGCGAGGCCGTGGCAGGTCGCGCAGCCCTCGAGGTAGAGCTTCTTGCCGGCCTCGATCTGGCTGGCGTTGGCGGTCGGGGCGGATGCCTGCGCGGTGCCGGTGACGGCTGCGTAGCCGAATCCGGTCGCGAGGAGGCCCACGAGGAGCACGGCGAGGCCGGTGGCCTTGTGCCGTCGGACTGAGCTGCTGGTCACGAGTTCGCCTTCAAGAGTCGTCGTGTCTCGATGTCGCTGGTCGTGTACGGGTTCGGCTACTTGATCAGGTAGATCATCGTGAACAGGCCGATCCACACCACGTCGACGAAGTGCCAGTAGTAAGACACGACGATCGCGGTGGTGGCCTGGCGGTGGGTGAAGCGCCGGGAGACGTACGTGCGCCCGAGAACGAAGAGGAAGGCGATGAGACCGCCTGTCACGTGCAGGCCGTGGAACCCGGTCGTGAGGTAGAAGACCGATCCGTACGGGCCGGAGGAGAGCGTGATGCCCTCCCTGACGAGCTCGGCGTACTCCGTCACCTGTCCGGCGATGAAGACCGCGCCCATGATGAACGTGATGATGAACCACATCCGCAGCTTGCGTACGTCGCCGCGCTCGGCCGCGAACACGCCGAGCTGGCAGGTCACCGACGAGAGCACGAGGATGATCGTGTTCGTCGTGGCGAACGGGATGTTGAGGATGTCCGTGGTCTCGCGCCAGGTGAGGATGTTCACCGAGCGGAGCGTGAAGTACATCGCGAACAGTGCCGCGAAGAACATCAGCTCGCTCGAGAGCCACACGATCGTGCCGACGGACACCATGTTGGGCCGGTTGGCAGGTGCGTGCGCTGGAGCTGTCTCGATCACGGATGCGGTCGCCACGCGGAGGATTGTGGCAGGTCCGGGGGCCTTCGGCCTCCCCACCCCCCATGTCCGTGTCGCAGTGTTATGAAAACGGCGGAAACCGCGTCCGACCTGCGGGTTCGTGCCCTTGTGACGGCGTCCGCGCGACATGATCCAGGGCACGTCCGGGGTTAGGCATGCCTACCCATCCGGCAGTCGGACGCCGGGGTGCAGGCGGCCTGCCCGCAGCGGCGCCCCGGCCGGTCCGTGCTGCCGTCCTCGGCGCCGTCGCTACGATCGCCCCATGAGCACCGGGCCGACCGCCGAGCGCACCCTCACCGTCCTCGTCTACTCCTCCGAGGCGCCCACCCGCGCCGCGATCCGTGCGGCGCTCGGCCGGCGCCCGGCCGCCGACCTCCCGCGCTGCGAGTACGTCGAGGTGGCCACCGAGCCGATGGTGCTGCGCAAGCTCCACGAGGGCGGCATCGACCTGTGCGTGCTCGACGGCGAGGCCCGGCCCTCCGGCGGCATGGGGATCACCCGCCGCATGAAGAACGAGGTCTACAACGCCCCGCCCGTCCTGCTGCTGATCGGCCGCCCGCAGGACGCCTGGCTGGCGACGTGGTCCGAGGCCGAGGCGGTCGTGCCCCACCCCATCGACCCCGTCGTCCTGGCCGAGACCGCGGCCTCGCTGCTGCGGCCCCGCGCTGCCATCACCGCCTGACGGCGTCCGTCCGGGCCGCCGCCCCGTCCGTAGAAGCCGGATGAGCGCGCCGCCGGCGCCTTACTAGGGTGACGCTGTGACCACCGGCCCCGCTGCGCCCCCGCCCGCCTCCGACGCCGGCTCCCGATCGTGGGCAGACCTCGTCGCCGCGCTGCTGCGCCGCGAGGAGCTCGGAGCCGACGACACCGCCTGGGCGATGGCCCGGGTCATGGAGGGCGACGCGACGCCGGTGCAGCTCGCGGGCTTCCTCGTGGCGCTGCGCGCCAAGGGCGAGACGCCGGCGGAGGTCTCCGGCCTGGTGTCGGCGATGCTCGGCCACGCGACCCCCGTGACCCTGCCCGAGGGGCTCGGCGCCACGGTCGACACCTGCGGCACGGGCGGCGACCGCGCCCACACCGTCAACATCTCGACCATGTCGGCCGTCGTCGCGGCAGCGGCGGGCGCGCCCGTGGCCAAGCACGGCAACCGCGCGGCGAGCTCGGCCGCCGGCTCCGCCGACACGCTCGAGGCCCTCGGCATCGCCGTCGACCTCGGGCCCGACGCCGTCGCCGAGTGCCTGGCCGAGACGGGCATCTCGTTCTTCTTCGCCCCTGTGTTCCACCCGGGGATGCGCCACGCCGCCGTCGCCCGCCGCGAGCTCGGCGTCGCCACCGTGTTCAACGTGCTCGGCCCGCTGGCCAACCCGGCCCGTCCGGCCGCTCAGGTGGTGGGCTGCGCCGATGCCCGGCTCGCCCCGGTCATGGCGCAGGCCCTGCTCGACCGAGGCACCCGCGCCGTCGTCGTCCGCGGCGAGGACGGGCTCGACGAGCTCTCCACCCAGGCGCCGACCCGGATCTGGGACGCCACCGGCAGCGAGGTCGTCGAGGTGGTCGTCGACGCCGCCGACCTCGGCATCGCGCGCGCCGGCGAGGGCGCCCTGCGCGGCCAGGACGCCGTCTACAACGCGGCCGTGGCCCGCGCCGTCCTCTCGGGCGAGCGCACCGACGCGCTGGCCGCGGCGCGCGATGCCACGCTGCTCGGCGCCGCAGCGGCGCTGGTGGCGCACGACGCCGTGGGCGCGACGTCGTCGGCGTCGATGGGCGACCGGCTCGCCGCCGCCCTGCCGCGCGCCGCCGAGGCCGTCGACTCCGGCGCCGCAGGCGCGCTGCTCGATCGCTGGATCGCCGTGTCGAGCGGGCTCGCCGCCCGCTGACGCCGCTTGTTGCTCGCTCTGGATGCGTCAGCGACGGCCATAGGCGTCGCTGACGCATCCAGAGCGGGTCAGTCCAGGCCGATGGCGAACGCGGCCTCGAGGTCGTGGCGGCTGTAGGTGCGGAAGGCGATGTGGGTCTCGGTCGCGAGGATGCCCGGCACCGTGGCGACGCCGTCGGTGACGACGCGGCTCACGTCGTCGAGGTCGCGGACGCGGACCATCGCGACCAGGTCGAGGTCGCCGGTCACCGAGTAGACCTCGGCGACGCCGTCGATCGCGGCGATGGTCTCGGCCACGTTGTTCACGGCGTCGACGTCGGTGCGGATGAAGACGATCGCGGTCACCATGCCCGCCACCCTAGGGCCGCGCACGCCCCGAGCGCGTGCGGTCAGCCCGCGGGGCGCAGCGACCGCTCGGCCGCGGGCCTCGCCACGACGTCGGCCGCCCGCGACGCCGCGAGCCGGGCGAGCAGCCCCGCGGCGCCGTGGGCCGGCACCGACCACGCCACGGGCACGGGCGAGGGCACGAGGCGGACGCCGTCCTGCTCGAGCCAGCGCAGGATGCGCACGGTCTCCTCGACCAGCGCTGCCGGCGCAGGGCCCTCGGGAGCCGCGACCACCTCGGCGCCGGCGACGAGCGCCGCGACGGCGGGACGCGGGTCGACGCCGGGCGGCACGGTGGTGGCGGCGGCCAGCCGGCCGTGGCGCACGACGTGCACCTCCCACCCGCGGTCGAGGGTCGGCCGGGCGGCGACGACCTCCGGCAGCGCCGCCAGCGCGGCGATCTCCTGCGCCCGGGCGGCGCCCCGGGCGAAGGCCTCGAGCCGGTCGCGCCACAGCGCCGCCTCCTCGTAGCGCAGCTCGGCGGCGAGCGTGCGCAGGCGGCCGACGAGCGCGCCCTCGACCCCGCGGACGTCGTCGAGCAGCGCGCGGCGGGCCGCCTCGACGTGCACGGCGTACCCCTCGACGTCGACCGCGCCCGTGCAGGGCGCGGGGCAGCGACCCATCTCGGCGAGGACGCAGGCGGGGCTCGTGCGCCGCGGCGACAGCCGCGGGGAGCACGTGCGCAGCGGGATCGCGGCCTGCAGCGCCTCCACCGCCTCGAGCGCGGTACGGCGCGACCCGAACGGGCCCAGGTAGGCGGCCCCGTCGTCGACGTCGTCCTTCACGGCGCGCACGACCGAGAGCCGGGGGAACGGCTCGACGGTGAGCTTGACCCACACGCTGCGCTCGGGGTTGCGGCTGCGGCGGTTGTAGCGCGGCGCCAGCTCGGCGATGAGGCGGAGCTCGCGCACCTCGGCCTCGAGCGGCGTGGAGGTGACGACGGCGTCGACCCGCGAGGCCACGCCGACCATCTCGGCCATCCGCGTGCGGGTCTCGGACGCGGTGAAGTACGTGCGGACTCGCGAGCGGATCCGGCCGGACTTGCCCACGTAGAGCGCGCGGCCCTTGTCGTCGCGGAAGACGTAGACGCCAGGACTGTCGGGCAGGCCCTCGGCGAGGTGGCGCTTCTTGCGCTGCTGCGGCGTGACGCGCGAGGTGTAGGTGGCCAGCTCCTCGAGCGAGTGGACCCCGAGCGAGCCGACGCGCCCGATCAGCCCGTGCAGGACGTCGACCGTGGCGCGGGCGTCGGAGAGCGCACGGTGGTCGGGCGTGGTGGACGAGCGGAAGAACGGCGCGAGGGTGGAGAGCTTGCAGTTGGGCACCTCGTCGCGCATGAGCACGGCGCGGGCGAGGCGCGCGGTGTCGACGACGGTGTGCTCCGGCCAGGCGCGCCCGAGCCGCGCGCACGCGCCCTTGAGGAACGAGACGTCGTAGGGCGCGTTGTGCGCGACGAGCACGCAGCCGGCGGCGAAGTCGAGGAACGCCGGGACGGCGACGCCGATGGTGGGGGCGTCGACGAGCATCGAGTCGGTGATACCGGTGAGGACGGCGATGAAGCTCGGCACCGGGATGCCCGGGTTGACCAGGGTCTGGAACTCGCCGACGACCTCGCCGCCGCGGACCTTGACAGCGCCGATCTCGGTGATGCCGGCGTCGGACGGCGAGCCGCCCGTGGTCTCGAGGTCGACGACGACGAACGTCACGTCGCGCAGCGGTGTGCCGAGGTCGTCGAAGGTGGCCTGGCCGTCGGGCTCGGGGCGGGGGGCCACCCGCATCGGCCGGGCGACGGGACGGGATGCGGCGGCCAGCGCGGCGCTCCAGCCGCCGGATCGCTGCGGTCCGGTCCCCATGCCACGAGACGCTAGGCGGGGGGTACGACGCCGGGCCGGAGGCGCGCCGCCGTACCTCCGCTCGTAGGCTCGTCCCGCCCCGCCGGGCGACCAGCCCAGCCGCGACCGACGAGGACGACGCCGTGCCCGTGTCCCTGCCCGACGAGACCACCCGCTGGCGCTGCTCGCAGTGCGGCAACCTCACGCGCTTCGACGTCGTGCGCTCGAGCAGGGTCCGCGAGTACTGGCACCTCGACCTGTCCGGGGAGCCGGCGGTGGAGCAGACCGAGGTGGTCGCCGAGACCGTCGAGTCGGTGGCCTGCCGCTGGTGCGGCGCGGTCGACGCCGTCGAGCTGGTGCCGCGGCCCGAGGCCGGCGGCCCGAGCGACGACCCGACCGGCGCCTGAGGACGCGGGCGTGGCGACCGCGGCCCGGCCGCTCGACGGCGTCCGCGTCGTCGACCTGACCCGGCTGCTGCCCGGCGGCTACGCGACCTCGCTGCTCGCCGGCCTCGGCGCCGACGTCGTCAAGGTCGAGGACCCGCGCGGTGGCGACGGCCTGCGGGTCTCGCCCCCGTACACGGCCTCGGGGGAGTCGGGCCTGTTCCTGGCGCTGTGCCGGGGCAAGCGCTCGATCACGCTCGATCTCAAGAACCCGGCCGGGCGCGACGCGCTGCTGGCGCTGGTGGGGTCGTCGCACGTGCTCGTCGACTCGTTCCGGCCCGGCGTGCTCGACCGGCTCGGCCTGGGGCCGGCGGAGCTCGCCGCCGCCAACCCCGCGCTCGTGCATGTGTCGATGACGGCGTACGGCGAGGGGGTGCGCGCCGCGCTGCCGGGCCACGACCTCAACGTCGAGGGCTACGCAGGGCTGGTGGGCCTGGTGCGCGGCGCCGACGGCCAGGCCGCCCTGCCCGCGTTCCCCGTCGCCGACATGGCCACCGGGCTCCAGACGGCGCTCGCCGTGGTCGCCGGCCTGCGCGCAGCCGAGGCGGGCGCGGCCGGCTCCGACGGGCCGGCCTTCCGGGCCGACGTCACGATGCTCGACTCGGCCCTCTCGCTCAACGTCGTCGGGCAGGGCACCGTGATCGCTGCTGCAACGGCGCCGCCCGTGCCGGACGTGCTCACCGGCGCGCTCGCCTGCTACGGCGTGTACCGCTGCGCCGACGGTCTTGAGATCGTCCTCGCGGCCCTCGAGCCCAAGTTCTTCGGCCGGGTCGCCGAGCTCGTCGGTGACCCGTCGCTCGCGCAGGTGCAGTACGACATCGTCGGGCAGGACGCGCTGCGCGGACGGCTCACGACGCTGTTCGCCTCGCGGCCGCGGCAGGACTGGCTCGACCTGCTCGAGGCCGACGACACCTGCGTCTCGCCCGTGCGCGGCACAGACGCTGCGCTCGCGGACGACGACCTCCGCGACCGGGGCGTGCTCGAGACGGTCGCGCTCGCGGACGGCTCGACGGCGACGGCCGCCCGCCCCGTCGCCTGGCTGCCCGGCACCGGCGAGCCGGTCGCGGCCCCCGCCCTCGGCGCCGACACCGACGCCGTGCTCGCCGCCCTCGGCCTCGACCCCGCAGCCCTCCGATCCGACGGCGCCCTCGGCTGACCCGAGCCGGGACCGCCGACCGTGCCGCACACGCACAGCGGCCGCAGGTTCCCCGCAGTCGTCGACCGCGAAGCCGGGCGGCCTCCGCGCGCAGCGCGCAAGAGCACTGTCGGAGGCCCCTCCTAGCGTCGTCGGCAGGTGGTCGGAGACCCTCCGGCCCGCGTCTTCCCCGAGGTGCCCTGTGATCGTCGACTGCGACACCTGCGTCGTCCGCGGCCCGGCGTGCGGCGACTGCGTCGTCACGTTCCTGCTCGGCCCGCCCGACTGGCTGGCCGCCGACGGGCTGCCGGGGGAGGAGGCGGCCGCGCTCGCTGTGCTCGCCGACTCCGGCCTCGTGCCGCCGCTGCGCCTGGTTCCGCGCACGACGTCCGACGGCCGTGCGGCGCCCGCGGCCGAGGGCGGCTCCTCCGCGGCGATGTGAGACGTCGACCGGTGGCTCCGTGAGACGCCGATGAGGGCTGGATGAGGCCGGACTGCGGCGTGTGACACGGATCACGGCGAGGTCACGGTCCGGTGACGGCCGGGTCGCGGTGCGCGGTCCCGGGTGTCCAGCCAGGGGTGTTAGGGTCACCGGCAGGTGTCCGTGAGGCGCCGTCGACGAGACGGCAGCGGATGCCCCGTCGAGTTCGGACCGCCGTGCCCCGCAGGGCGGTCCGGAGCCGGGGACCCACTTCCCCCGGGGCGAATCGGCGGCGGACGGCTCCGGCCGCGCGTCGTCGTAGGGCGATCTTCCCGCCCGAGCCCGTCAGCTCACCCGGTAGACGGTCAGGGAGAGAGGGAGGCCGCCTTCGTGGCGACCAGCACCACGGCGCTCGGCCGCGTGCGCGCGACCCGGGCCGGCCGTATCGCCGCGCCCATCGTCATCTCGGCCCTGCTCGTCGGCGGCCTGAGCATCGCGAGCGCACCGGCGTCGGCGGAGCCCACCAAGACCATCGAGCAGGTGCAGGCCGAGGTCGACGCCCTCGAGCACGACGCCGCCGATGCCGCCGAGGCGTGGAACGAGGCGCGGCTGCGCCAGACCACGATCGAGACCAAGATCGCCAAGCTCAAGAAGCGCATCGCCGCCGCGGAGAAGGCCTACGGCCAGGTCGCCAGCGCCGTCGACGCCATGGCGCGTGCTGCCTACGCCTCCGGCGGCATCGAGCCGAGCCTGCAGGCGCTGCTCGCCGACGACCCCGAGGCCTTCCTCGAGCAGAGCGCGGCGCTCGACCAGGTCGCCCGCGCCCAGGGCACCTCGCTGCGCCGCACCCAGAACGCCCGCCTGCGCCTCGCGCAGCTGCAGGCCGAGCTCGCCCAGCAGGAGTCGCAGGCCAAGGCCGCCGCGGCCGACGCCAAGAAGAGCAAGGACCTCGTGAGCTCCAAGCTCGCGCAGGCCCAGAAGATCCTCGCCGGCCTCAAGGCCGAGGAGCGCAAGCGCCTCGAGGCCCTGCAGGCCCGCCAGCGCCAGGCGTCGGCGGCTGCCGCCGCGCGTGCCGCTGCCGCGAACGAGGCCAGCCGCGACCGCTCCGACAACGGCAACGACGGCGGCAGCACGGGCGGCAGCAACGGCGGCGGGGTGTCCAACAACGCCTCGGGCCGCGCGCGCATCGCCGTGGCCTACGCCCTCGCCCAGGTCGGCGACCGCTACGTCGCGGCGGCCTCGGGTCCCAGCGCCTTCGATTGCTCGGGCCTCACGATGGCCGCGTGGCGCCAGGCCGGTGTCTCGCTGCCGCACCTGTCCTACGCGCAGTGGGACGTCACCCGTCGCGTCAGCCGCAGCGAGCTGCGGCCCGGCGACCTCGTGTTCTACTTCGGCGGCGGCGCGCACCACGTGTCGATGTACGTCGGCGGCGGCATGATGGTCAGCGCCTCCAACCCCCGCGACGGCGTCGAGCTCATCGCCGCCTGGGGCCCCTGGTACGGCGAGCGCTACTCCGGCGCCGGCCGCGTGGCCTGACGATCCGCACGCACACCTCCCGAGGCCGTGCCCGCTCGCGCGGGCACGGCCTCGTGCTGTTCACGGCTGCCCTCTCCGTGCTCGCCCTGGCCGGCTGCAGCGCTGCGCCGACGTCGTCGGGCACCGGGGGCACATCCGCACCCGCGCAGCCCTCGTCTGCCCAGCCCTCGGCGGCGCAGCTGCGCGAGCTGCTCGCCGCGCGCGCTGACGCGGTGCTCGCCGGCTCCGCGGCCGGCGTGGCCGCTACCGAGGCCCCGGGCGCCGCGACGGCGGTGGGCGGTGCGGCGACGTCGCTGCCGTGGGTGCAGTGGTCTTACCTCGAACCGGTGGTGGTCGGGTCGCGCGACGGGCTCGTCGCGGTACGCGCCACGCTGGGCTTCCGGCTCGACGGAGACGCCGGTGCGACGTCGGAGCAGGTGCAGCTGACGGTCCGCGACGTCGGCGGGCGCTGGCGCGTGGTGTCCGAGCGCACCGACGGTGCCGGGGCGGCTGTCTGGGAGCTCGGCGACGTCGACTGGGCCGGCGGCGACGGCGTGTCGGTGGTGTCGGTGGGCGGCGCGGGCTCGGCGCGGACGCTGCTGGCGGCGGCCGAGCAGGCCCAGCGCGCTGTGACGCGGTGGTGGCCGTCGTCCTCGACAGGCCAGCCGGTCGTGGTGGTGGTGCCGGGCAGCGACGAGCTCGCCGGCGGCCTCGGCCGCACACCGGCCTCCCTCGACGGGCTGGGCGCGGTCACGGTCACCGGCCCGGCGATCGACGGCCACGCGGCGTCGCGCGTCTGGCTGGCCCGCGACGTCGTCCGCGGCCTCGACCCCGGCGAGCTGCAGGTGCTGCTGCGCCACGAGCTGCTCCATGCGGCCAGCGGGTCGCCCGGCCGCGCCGGTGTGCCGCTGTGGCTGTCCGAGGGGGTCGCCGAGCAGGCGGGCTGGCAGGCCGTGCGGGTCGGGCCGCAGGTCTGGGCGCGCGACCTGCTCGCAGCCGTGCGCCGCGATGGAGCACCGGCCGGGCTGCCCGCCGACGCCGACCTGTCCCCTCGGGCGCAGTCGCTCGGTCGACACCGTGGCCTTCGCGACCGAAGGCACGCTCAAGCGCCTGACGATGTCGTTCCCCGCGCCGCAAGACTGCGAGCTGCCCGAGGGCACCTTCATGGCGTCGGGAACGTGGGCCGACGAGGGCGCCGCGCCAGTGCCGCTCACCTTCGAGAACCTGAGCCATGACACCCGCGAAGGGCTCGCCTCGGTGCGGCTCTCGTTCACGCCGAAGGTGGCCGGCCTGGGAGAGCTCAAGGTGTTCATCGACCCGCAATTGGGCATCGCGCAGGTGCCGGTGTTCGTCGCGCGTGATGGCACGAAGCTGCCCTTCATCGACGAGCGACCGGGCTGTACCGCCGCGCAGCGCTCACGCT